>JACCDN010339223.1_pt1 | contig 31829 bp, 38 predicted proteins | sample 7441691 | NCBI WGS metagenome assembly JACCDN01 (sample SAMN15323439, study PRJNA562643) | freshwater metagenome | isolation source: river surface water | place: USA:Blue River Watershed | collected 2017-08-16
GGTAATCGCGTAGGAACATAGAGGCGTCTCACGTCAAATTTAAGACAGGTGAAATGATGGGTATATTCAGCGCAAGAAATTTGAATATTCCAGATGGCGCGATTATCTGCCGTCGGCACAGCAAATCCATAATCCTGAAAAATATCGTACAGTCTCACTGGATCTCGGGGTAAATCGGTAATCCCAAGATCATCACAGTGACGAATGATTTTGTCTGCCAATGCGCGGCAAACAATATAAATATAGCCGTGTGCATCAACCCAGGCCATGCCTCCATTTTTATTGACTTTAATGTCACCTTCCGCAAGCCAGTTGCGAACAAAATGGATTAGACGCTCAATAGTTGAGGCTTTATTACTAAAGCGCTGAGAAACAGGTCGAAGCTGTGCGGCAGCAGTAGAACTCATATCCGCCGATTCTAAAATGTCACCAATGACGCCGCTCTCAAACCGATCGCCACGCAAATAAGCGCATAGCTGCATCATGATAACGGGATCGCGAGCCAACCAGGCCCGGGAGGCTATGGGTAAAAAATCGAATAAGGTGAGCGCAACTTGCGTGTGATAACTGTAAGGTGTTTTGACAAATTCAATACGATAGGACTGCACCAGCTTGATTTGTTTAATGGGCTGATCATGGGGCGTCCACATGAGCTCCTTACCATTGGTAAACTGCAGAACAATGCGAATACTGCCTAGCAGCTTACCAATGTCATGGAGCAATCCAGCGGCAAAAACAGCATATGTCCACAGATGTCGTTGAGCGTTAATTTGATCAACAGAGCCACCTTTAGGAAGCTGCAACCCCCTGCGCTTTTTTAATGCCAGCGTAATAACATCATAGGTATGGACTAAGAGGCCACCTGGGCCAGCATGGTGATCCGATTCTGAAGCTGGGCACAGTTGGATCGCCTCAGCATAGCGGAAGAACGGCTCTTGGATGTACGGATCAAAAATCGCATCGTCTGCGCCGATGAGCGTGCGCCAATCGCGCAAACGGGTATCTATGCCTTGCCGGGTAAGCAATTCATGCGCCGACAAAATTGGCAGAGCCTGAAGGTTTAGGTCTTTGGTATTTAACTGTGGGCTAGCTGAACCAGTGTTATTACGGCGAAAACCAAAGGCATCAAAAAGTGACATGGCGTTATCTCAAATAATCACGAGACCAGCGCTTAATCACATCTTCGGGTGGGTTAGCCCCTGCGGCCTGCAAAACTTGCGTGCCGGCCTTTCGGAAGCTGCTGAACGATTGCAGAAGCGGATTCCAAAATTCATGCAGGCCCAAGTCGTTTAGATGGCTTGCCCGGACGGTGAAGGCCACAATGCGACTGAGTCGAATCGCCATCATTTGGCTAATAGGCGCATCTGCATCGACCTTGGAAGCATCAGCGAGTGACCATAAAATATTCAACAATTCGACCTCAAATGGAGTATCCAAAACTTCCGGCAGCTGCTGAAAATGACCCGCGAGCGATTCAAGAGGCTGCCTCCAATCAGGCTTGTTAAGCTGGGTTAACACGAGTCCCAATGAGGTTAGGAAGCTGTCTGCGTGTGCTTGAGTCATGGTTTGGATGCCTGGTCAATTTAGTGAATGATCGGTAGTTGGTGTCGGGATATTAGCCAGCAAAATAGTTTCATTGTTATCTAAATGCAATTGGGCTCTGCGCCAACCTTTTGCAATTAAGCCTTTTGAAGGCCTTTTGCAGTTCGCCCTTTACCCCTTTATATCCTTTCCCCCTTGAATTCCATTCCCCTTTAAAAATCTCTTAACCCTTGGCCTTTTTAGAATCGGGCTACTCATCGTCTTTTGGATGAGTAGCCCGATTTTTAGGGGTGGATAAGCCCCCTTACAGGCCTTTCTGATCTTTAGTTTTGCTGGTTTTCGCCTTTTTGGCAGCAATCAAATTGCACAGGGGGAGTACAGTTTGATTGCTGAATTCGAATTTCACTGCGAATAGGATCACCGGACCCGACCACCAGGAACCCCGGCGATGCATAAGTATCCCATCGAGCAACTGCTTAGACGGCCCGTAGAGCTTCAGGCTGCAATTGGCTATGCCATGGCTGCGGGTTTGGTGGCTGCTTCACCTTCGTTGGTCATGGGAGCAATTGATACACCCTGGATGACAGGTGGGTTGCTTGCGGGTCTTATGCTGCGGGGAGGTATGCGCGCTAAAGAAGCCTGCAAACTCATCAGATATCAATACGAGCTTCACGTATTGCCAAGTTATTACTTGGATTCAAAACAAATCCCCAAATCAAAATCCAAGCTTTTCCTAGGTCAGGGTTTTGAATGGCGCGCCAGACATACCCAGCGCATGGTTGATCTTGACCGCCGAGAATACGACTACCACAAGGATCGCCCTAAAAGTTCAGGCTATCGGCTGGCACGCAAGATTGCCGCAAATCTGAAAAAAAATCCGATCACTGGGCCATTTGGACATCTTCTGGACTGGCAGCATTGGCTCAATCCGGTGGCGCCCATTCCATATACCGAAGGCAATCCAGCTTTCCATGCCGTAGGACTATGGGAGGGCGAAGAACCTGTGTGCGAGCAGCAATCCGAACGCGTTGCACACAAATTCGTGGTGGGAACGACCCGCGTCGGCAAAACTCGCTTGGCTGAAGTATTTATTGATCAAGACATTCAAAACGGGGATGTGGTCATCGTCTTTGACCCCAAAGGCGATGCGGAGCTTTTAAAGCGCTGTTACATATCCGCAGTTCGAGCGGGACGTGAGCATCAATTTTATTGCTTTCATTTAGGCTACCCCGAAGTGTCGGCCCGATATAACCCCATCGGAAGTTTTGGCCGGGTTACTGAACCTGCCTCACGGGTTGCCTCACAGTTGCCCGGTGAGGGGCATTCAGCAGCATTTAGAGAATTTACCTGGCGCTACGTAAATGTGATGAGCAAGGCACTGGTCACACTCGGAAAAACCATCAGTTACAGCACACTCGCACATTACGGCGCCGATATAGATCCTCTGTTATCGGAATATTTAGAGTTTATATTCAACAATCCAGAGCATCGCGAATTATTGCGTATGGCGGGGGCTGCCAATTGGCAGCAAACCGCGACGGCCCTAGCAGACTCCATCAAACCCGACCGCACGCAGGCGACCCGGGATAAACGTGCATTGGCCCTAGTCGAGATTTATAAGCGGGCGGGTATCGTCGATGCCACCGCAGGTGCGTTGATTAAAACCTTCGAATACGAAAAAAGTTTTTACGACAAATTGGTCGCCAGTTTATTCCCGCTTCTGGAAAAGCTCACCAGTGGCCCCGCAGGCGAATTGCTATCGCCCAATTATTTAGATGATACCGACAAGCGCCCAATATTCGATTGGGACACCGTTATCCGTACGGGCGGAATAGTCTACGTTGGATTGGATGCATTATCTGATGCCGAAGTTGCCCAGGCAGTGGGCAACTCAATGTTCAGCGATTTAACCAGTCGCGCCGGTGCAATTTACAAATTTGGTGTTAATCAGGGTATTCCCGATGAATTAGCCGCGCTGGCGCCAAAGCGAAAAATCTGTGTTCACGCCGATGAATTCAATGAACTGGTCGGTAAAGAATTTGTGCCCATGGCAAACAAAGCGGGTGGCGCAGGGTTTCAGTTAACCGTCTATACGCAGACGCTATCAGACATCGAAGCGCGCTTTGGCAGTGCCGCAAAAGCCGGTCAAGTTATCGGCAATTTAGGCAATTTAATTATGCTGCGGGTCAAAGAACCCAAAACAGCTGAATTGCTAACGGACTTGCTGCCAGATGTGGAAGTGAATCAATTAATGACTGTTAGCAGCGCGCAGGATGATGTAAACCCCGAAACCACGACAGACTTTACCTCGGGCACGCAACAAAGAATTGCATCCCAGCGAGTACGTCTACTCACACCTGGGGATATCACACGACTGCCGAAAGGCCATGCGTTTGCAATGCTGGGGGGCACTCTGCATAAATTACGCATACCTCAATTTAAGCCTGAAGGTGACATGCCAGAAAATCTCGCGTTTTTATACACGGACATGAAAAAACGCTATGCGAGCGCGGCGCAAAATGAAAACTGGTATCGATTGGCTGAGTACAGCAATCTGCCGGAGTTAGCCGCGTGAGTGAAGTACGCCGCCACCAGCACCGCCCGCGTAAAGTCGGTGTGTGGGATTCATTTGTCAAAATGACATTGGGAAATGTTTTTACCTTTATCGGTTGGTGTTTTGTCGCGATATTAATCTCAATAGTAATTGAGTGGGTGGGTATGATTTTTTGGTGGAGCCCGGATCACTCTCAGCACATGCTTATTGAGGAGCTTGGTTTTTTATCGAGCTTTAGCCGCAATTTAATAACCGGCGTATACCCGGGTGAACTCGCAAAAGAATTTATTGGGACAACACAATCAGCTCTAGATTATTTTTCGCTTCCGGCATGGGCCGATGGACTCAAGCGTAGCGGCACCGGTGTAGCGAGTGTTATCGGATACGGAATGGAAAGCGCGATCAACACCATATTAATTTTTGTATGTCGTCTCGCTATTTGTGTCAGTGCGCTTACAGGTTACGTGTTGGTAGCAATCGTTGCGCTGATTGATGGTTTGACCGAGCGCGATATTCGCAAGGCATGCGGGGGCAATGAATCTGCAATGAGGTATCACCACGCAAAAAGGCTGATATTTCCAAGCATTGCATTATCGTTTGGCTTTTATCTGACTGTGCCCGTTACCGTTCACCCAGCTTGGGTATTCCTGCCAATCATGTTGGTGACCGGTTTTAGTATTTACGTTACATCCAGCACATTTAAAAAGTTTCTATAAATCGCAATTGGATTTTTAAAGGTTAGAGAGCATGAATGAATCACGCGATGACATGATTGAAGATTCGACGCCAACTGGATCTGCACGGGTTGGCAACGAATTGCCCGTTGATTTTAGCCAGGACGCCAACGATCTGCTCAGGGGGGAGCCTCGCACGCCCAGAGAATCTATAGGCTGGCGACGCTCTTTGCATCGACTGAAGACGAGAGGCATGCCAGCTCTAATGATTGTTGTCGTGCTGGTAATTCTTATATATGGACTTACCGCGCTACTAAAGTTAGTCCTAAATCCGAATCCAAAAGCAGTGAATGCTGCTGTAGATTCATCGGCAATGATTGAAGTGGCCAAGTCCCAGCTTACAGAATCTTCTATTAAAAAGCTTATTGAGGAATCGGCCCAACGTATCGCTCCTGGGCACGATCAATCGAATGCACGCCTCGTGCAGGTTGAGCAAACACTGCAGGTGTTGCAAGAAGGTCAATCAAAACAATTGGAAGTGCTAAACGAGCTTAAAAGCGCCAGTGATGCATTAAAAATTCAAGTTGCTAATCATGAATTGGCAATTGAACAAATGAATAAGCGCTTCGAACCCATGCTGACCGAGAAGCGGCCAGTGGTAATTCAGCGCGATGCCAATAGCTTTGGCGAAGTAAGAAAAAAACCTCGAAAAGCCATAGCAGCGCCTGATCCGAAGCCGATTGCTGTGCCCGTGCCTTTCCCTCCAGTGCGCCTGATCAGCATAAAAAACTTTAACGGCAAAGCAGGAATTACCCTATCGGTTAATGGTGAGCAAAGTGGATTAGTTTTGGTGGGCCAAATTTGGCGTGGTTTTATGGTTATCAGTGCGGATTCATCGCAGAGGGTTGCGACCATTGCTCGCGACGGTACTATTAAAAATTTAACACTATAAAAAGCCTATGAGCAAAATCAATTACACAGAACTTGCCGATGAGTATCGCTGCCTTTGGAAGTTATCCGGCGGTGCGGTGATTTTTTACAAAGGTGTTGCGCAAGGTTGGTTGCGTGAAATACGCGACCCTCAGGACTGGTTGCCAGGTTGTATTGCCGTTGACGCGCTTGGTGCTCATTGGATTGCTACCGGTGGCACCCAAGCAGATGGAGCAAGTGTGTGGGAGCAAAATCGAAATGACATTTAGATTGGCAACTTTAGCGATTTTATTGATTGGCTCAGCCCAGGCTGAAATTCCACTATATAACGAAGATGGAATGTTTAAGCCCGGTGCCGCTGTCCAGTCAGCCAAAGCGGCTGATAAGCGCTACTTAAATCCCGTCATTGGGCAGCCCGCTTGGGATTATTGGGGGCTATCGGAATCGGAGTGGAAACGGTATGAGGAATTAAAAAAGAATTCGAACTGGAGTGTCTGGGAGAACACGGCAACGCCACTTGCTTTGCTATCCCATTATGCGACCGAGTCAGACCGTCAACGCTATGCGCGTATTGAGGCTGAACTCGATGAAATGCGCTTTAACAAAACAATGGACTTTCAGCGAGCCTACAACCGTGAGCGTGAGATTGTGCATACAGCATACTTGCGGGCTTGGGAAAAACGCAGCCCATTGCTAAAGAATTTAACGTCTGTCGATAGAACCTTATTTTTTGTGCCCAAAGGGGATTGTGAGGCTCGATGTATTGCATTGATTACACCGCTCATGAATACCGGAGCGCACATAGATGTATACGTCGTAGGCGCCACGACCGAGACAGAGGTATTCGAGTGGGCAAAGTCTGCTGGTATTCCGCCTGAGCGCACTCAAATCAAACAAATCACGCTCAACTTTGAGTCTGGAATTTTGCAACAAATACAACCACTCCCAATTGGGTTGGTAGATCTGCCTATCTCGTATTTAAAGCGTGCAAGCGGTTACGAGAAAATTATTTATTAGGAGTGATCTGGATGCTGATGAATCACATTTATAAGGGGTTTTCGTTGGGGGTTATGCTTATATTCGCAACGGCTAAAACACAGGCCTCACAAGTCGCGCAACCCGTACAACCGGTTGAGCGTGACGTGATTGAAATGCCAATGGCGTATCAGAAAATTGCTCGGGATTACGGGATACCACCCGAAGTATTTTTCTCGGTGATGCTAACCGAAAGCAGCAAACAGATTGCACTTGAAAATGGGCGAAAAAAGCTGATCCCTTGGCCTTGGACGCTGAATGTAGAATTGAGAAGTTATTATTTTAAATCCAAAGACGAGGCAAAGATTGCGTTAAAACAATTTTTAGCCGCTGATAATAAACGTATTGCGGTGGGACTTGGCCAAATCTATCTACCGTCTCACGGACACCTGTTTCAAGACAAAACAGTGCTATTAGAGCCAGGATTAAATTTGCAATACGCCGCTCATCTACTGGCTGAGAATTTCAAATGGACACTGGACCAGGGTAAGCCGAATTGGTGGGTGGCGGTTGGACGCTATCACACACCCAGTCGATTAGATTTAGCCATCCCCTATCGTGAGAGTGTTTATAAACGCTGCGAGCGATATTCATCCGCCTGTCACCGCTTTGGGTCAATTGCCCGTAATTAGCAGGAGCAAATCAGAATTTTATGCGTTATCAGATTGGATTCGGCTTTGTCTTATTAGTCTGCAGTCAATGGATTGATGCGGGGCCTATCGTTATTAAAGATTACGGCGGGCGCGATTCCGGTGTGCCGAGAGAGGAGGACGTGCTGCGCGAATACCAGCTGAATGCCAAACCCGCGCCGCCGATTGATTTTAATCCATTTCCTATTCGCTCAAAAATTGGTCCCGGCGTGCTGCAAAAACCGCTAAAGCTACGAGTGCCAATAGAGAAGCCGTTATTTTTTGTCGGGAATGATCCTCGTTCACGGGACTGGGTGAGTAAAAACAAACAATATCTATTAAGTATCGGTGCCACCGGATACGCAACCAATCTGCAGTCCGAATCCGAACTAACCGATATTCAGGGGCTTGCCCATCCGCTGGGGATCGCACCTATGCCGCTCGATGCGGCAGCAGAATTATTTGGCATACCGGTGTACCCAGTTTTAATTTTTAACGAGAGTGCAAAACAATGAAGCGTCAATCACAAATTCTAGCGTGCCTTTTGATGGCACTTTCCCAGGGTTCGCATGCAGATGACACAGTTACCGAGGTAGAACGTCGCAACCTCATTGCGATAGTGCGCCAAATTGACCAACTGCACGAACTGGCGAATCAAGCACAGGTAGCAGCAAGTGCAGAGGCGCGCGTTAAATTCAATTACCAAGCGCTGCACGGCGACTTAAACCAAATGAAACAGGCGATTGAAACCCATCTCAACAAACCGTCGCGAACGCCTAGAAAAATGCCTGGCCTTTCTGAGAGTTATTCGAATTAGATTGCTGGCGGTAGGCGAAAAATAGCAACCATTTAAATCCACAATTTTATAACTAAAGCGCGGCACCATGAACGGATCAACGAGCAATCAATTCATTCTCCTATTTGGTCAGCCTTCCCGATTATATTATTTAATCTTGGGAACACTGATTGTTTTACTGGGTTTGGCATTGATCTATTTAATCCGTAAAGCCTGGAATGATCGCGAACTCATCAAAGATTTTGGCGCTAATGATCTGTTCATCATCGTAGGAAGGGCCTTGATTTTACTCTTGGCCTTTACCGCGATATTCAATATTCGTTAGGAGTCAAAAATGAAACAAATAATTCAGTCCATTCAATGCACGGTAACGGCTGGTTGGGATCGCGGCATCGCCTTTTTGCGCGCGCCGTATTTGCGCTATGCAGTCTTGATGATGGCTGCCCTATTTATGCAGCAGACCATAGCAGCGGATTTTGATTTGCCCAAGGTTGATGCCATCTCGGGATTGGACGGTAAGAAAGATCCTATGTCCATGATCGCTATTATCATCAAGTACGCGGTTAAGGTTCTACTTTGGTTGGCGGTAATCGCGGGCGCCGTGGTGTTGATTAAAAATACCGTCAAAGAAATCAACAAGGTTAGACGTGATGAGGACGGTAAATGGGGTGCTGTAGTCGGTGAAATCATCGGCAACATTATCGCTTTGCTGGCCATTATTGCCTTTGCGACCTGGCTAAACAGCTTAATCGCTTAATAGGAACTCCCATGAATCGCCAGGACGATAATCGCTTAGCCGATCAACTCAATAAAAATCCTATTGTGTTTGCCGATTGTACCGGCCCAGAAATTATTGCCGTTTTCGGTATCGCCCTGGCGGTGGGACTCATCATCGGGGTGGCAGTAGGTGTGATCCTGCTGCCCTTCATGATGGGGCTAATTTTGGGGTTGCTCATATCGCTGGGGCTTGCGTGGCTTTTGCTGAGTTTTGTCGCCAACGCTCGCAATCGGTATTACGAAAACTGGCTCAGCGAGCATGTATTTTTAATCAAACGCAATTTCACCAACTTCTTTTCGCTCGATGAGACCAGTTTTGTGGATGAGCGAACACGTTTCGGACGAGGGCGCCGACGATGAGTGAACGACATATTTTACAGAATCGCGACAGCCACATTTGGTCGTTGCGAATTGCGCTGCTCATGCTGGCCATTATTTGTGGTGTGCAGTTGGCAATCATTAACAATCAACAAAACGACATTACAGTCCATGTACCCCCGGACTTATCAAAAGGTGCGCTGATCAAACCCGGCGAATACCAGGCGCCAAACGCCTATATCTTCGCGACTCATATGTGGCAGGTTTTAAATAGCTGGCCCGCGTCAGGCAAAACCGACTACAAAGCAGCAATCGAAGTTAACCAGTGTTATTTAACACCTAAATTTGCCGGATGGTTAATTGATAGTTTTGCCCAAAAAATGCGTGACGGTGAGCTTGATCGAAAACGCACGGTACACAGCGTTAAACCCTTTGATGAATCAATGGTTAAGAATCAAGGGGCCAATGTATTTTTAGTAGGAATTACGCTGCATTTATTGGAGCAACTCGGGCGCGAGACGATTAAAGATACCACCATTTTTTATCCGTTGCGCGTAGTGCCCGATACCCGAGCGTGCAACAAAATGGGCATGGCGTTGGATGGTTTTTATGATGAACCTAAGCGCGTCGATACGGAGCCGCACCCATGAATAATGAATCTCAACAGCGAGCCAACTTAGCTTTGATGGGTAATTTTATGCAGTTTAGTCGTATAGCACTTTTACTCGGTGCAATCACGGCGTCCAGTGTTTGTTTTGCTGAAACGCGCCGAGTCTATGAAGATCGTCCATTAAGTCTTGCCGTGCCCGTGAAAAAGGAAATACGCATCGTATTTCCCCAGGATGTCACTATTCAGATCCCTGCGGAGCTTGAAAGCAAAATTAGTCACCTGGTGCCCGACAGTAAAACAATTTATTGGACGGCCAAGGAGACATTTACGCCTGCGAGGGTTATTGCAACTGCTTTGAATGGTGGAAAAGTCTATGTGATTGATATAGCCGCTGATACCAAAAATACCGCCGATGATGTGCGCATTGAGGACCCCACGTTGGCTCATCAGATCGCGGAGGATAGAGCAAAGCCTGTGTCCCGCTTGTTGTCTTCATCTGAGTCTGAAGGTGAAGCCGTGGCAGACGAGTCCGATAGTGCGCCGGAGGAAAAGCCACTGCATGATCCTGCAGAGGTTGTGCTGACGCGCTTTGCAGCGCAAACCCTTTATGCACCCTCGCGTTTAATACCGGCAGATTCGCGTATCGGCGTAGCTGCTATTCCCACGATTCCAAAATCATTTCCACTGCTGCAGTCAAGCCAGGGTGAGCGTTTTACGATTGAACCGGTCGGCGCTTGGGAGGGATTTAATCGTTACATTACGGCGGTGCTGATCGTTAATCAAACGCCCGCATTTTTGCAGTTTGATCCCACCAAGGTGCGCGGCAACTTTACCCACATTACCGCCCAGCATATCAATATCGGCCCGAAAGGCTCATTAGAGGACCGCACGACACTCTATTTGGTGAGTGAGACGCCCTTTGCTGAAGCGTTGCTGGAGGATAGTTATGGCTTCTAATAAATTGATTATATTTTTTGTCGGTATTTTAGCGGTCGCACTTATTGTTGTGGTGGTGAATAAAACTAATTCACCCAAACACTCAGATGAGAGCGCATCAAATACGCCTAAAACGCCCGTCGCTGTAAAAGAGGTATCGGGCGATACCGTGAATGAAACGCTCAAAGAAACCCAGGGAAAACTCTCAGAATTGCGCGATGAGAACGACCAGGATCGCAAAGCCTTGCAAGATGAAATCGCCCGCCTACGCGAAGAAGTTAAATCCGCCGAAAATCGTCGCGACCTTGAATTAGAAGAAGCTAAGGAGCGCACAGCGAATGAGGCGGCCAATACAATTCGAGAGCAAATTGAGGCGGCAAAGCGCGAATTATCCGAAGGTGCCGCCAATGCGCGCCAGCTTGCCAATGAGTTCTCAGCCACGAAGAATGAAAATTCGAACGCGGTGCCCACAACTCCACAGTATCAATTTAATGATTCCGAGCTGGGTTTAGACGGACAAAGCCAGTCCCTCACAGGATTTAGCGGCACGATGCTGCCCGGTTATGTCTCCCTACAACCACTCAAGCGTCCTACCTTAGCCAATACCGCAGTTGGCCCTGGGCAAAGTCAATCTAATGGTGCCGGGCTGGCTGCGCCTGACGCGGCCCAGTTGGGATTGAGTGGGCAACCCGGGGGCGCATCCGGCCAATCGCAGTCAGATAAAAAGCCTAAAAATCGATCAATTCCCTACTACACGCTGCACGCCAACTCTACGGCGATGGATGCCACGGCCATGACCGCCATGATCGGTCGAGTACCCGTCGGTGGGCGCGCGGGTGATCGGTTCCCGGTCAAATTTGTATTGGGCGATGACACGCTATCGGCCAATGGCCATCGAATTCCCGGCTTGAAAGGAGTGATTTTTTCAGGCCTTGCCACCGGCAATTGGAATTTAAGTTGTGTGAGTGTTGCCCTGACATCCGCGACTTTTGTATTTAAAGACAATCGCATTCAGCACTTACCTTCCAATGTAAAAACGGATGCCGAAGGCCTTGCGATTGATCAGGAGATTTCTGATCCGTTGGCAACGGATGGCTCCAAGAAAGTTTCTGAGGCAATCGGCTATATAAGCACTCCTGAAGGAGTTCCCTGTATTGGCGGAAAGCGCATTACCGATGCTGAAAAACAACTTTTTACAATGGGTGTGCTGGGTGCCGCACGCAGTTATTTTGATGCTAAAGCGGCTGCGGAAACGACCCGTATTTCTGACCTATCTAGCGGTGTTGCAGGATCAGTAGTAACCGGGGATACCGTCAAATTTGCCAACAATCAAACTGTGGCAAATTCAGTGGGCACGGTAATGGATTTTTATAAAGATCGCGTTCGTGACAGTTTTGATGTGATCTTTGTGGAGCCGGGGAAAAAGGTTGCTCTACACATCGAGAAAGATCTGCTGGTGGATTACAACACACAGGCCCGCAAGGTGGTGTACGACCACTCCAAATCAAAAAATATCGCCACATTGGACTAGCCGCTTATGAAATTAATCTGCACACACCAAATGCAATTTGTTGCTTTTTTTATGCTGCTTGCATCCGTAGGCTGCAGCTCGCACATCAACAAGGTGACGCCTAAGAACATGCAAACCATGGATCAAATCTATGACGAGAAAACAGGTGCAGGCACATCGGAAAAGGTGCGCCGCCGAACCGCTGAAATTCAAGCCAGGCCTGTTGCCCGGGAAGAAGTAAATGCGCTGCCACCCTCAATGCAGCATGTGCGCGAGCTCTATCCAAAACTGCCGAATCCTGAGCTTTTTATGTACGTCAAACCGCACGTAACGGGCGAATCGGGCATGGTAGTACCCGGCTATTACACACGCTTCACGCTTTACGAGAAAACACTCTACGCCATGCCAGGTGAGGCGCTGGGTAGCAGCGAGCCACTGATGCAGCGTATCGAGCAAGTTGAGCGTCAACAGCTAGAGAAAAAATCAAAACAGACTAAAGCCCATGCCACAGATAAATACGGCCACTAAAAAATGTTGGAATATTGATTGCAATTTGCGCTCAGAAAATTTCAACACGAGCGCGTAATTTTTTTGATTTTTAGAAGAGTATCGACAATGGGTATTGGCCAGGTCATTAATGATTTTTTCTTGCGTGGAGCGCCTTCGGCAGATGTGGTTAAAGATGCTGATGCTGCACGTGGATATAAAGAAATGAAGTCCATTGCGGGCTATATGCCCTATTTAGATACAGTGGACGAAAATAAAATTCTGCTCAGTGATGGACGTACATTGGCAGCCGTTTATAGCCTAACGTCTATACCGACGGAGGCGCGTTCAGATGATCTGATGGAGCAGTTTGCCAAAGGATTAAATCAGTTTATCTGCAATACATTTGAAGAAGACAGCACGGCGCCATGGTCAGTTTCGTTTTATTGCTGGAATGATCGCGCATCGTTTTACGAATTGGTCGATGAAACCTACGACTATGCCCGCAAGGTTCATGCCGCCCGCGATGCAGAACTCACTCCTTATACACACTGGTTTATGAAAAACCTATGGGAGCCGCATATTAAAACCATGATGACCGGTAAAGGACTTTTTACCGATTCACTATCGGATATGCCCTGGGTCGGCAAACGTCGTCGCACCTATTTAGTGTTTTATCGCAAACAATCTGGCGCAGTTCGACGCCGCAATTGGACTGCTGAAGTTGAACTGGAAAACCAGTGCAAAAAAGTCGAGCAGATGATTCGTGGCGCTGGGGTCAAATGTGAGCGCTTGGGCGGTGAAGCGATTCGCAATTGGCTTTTTCGTTGGTTTAATCCGCGCCCTAAGGCCACCGGTGGTGACACAGAAGCGCTGCTTAAACAATTTCCCTATATCCCCGAGGCGCATCGAACGGCTGAATTTGATTTGGCCACCGACGTAATGACCGGGGATGTGCGCACCGATAAGTCTACCAAGCACTGGTATTTCGACGGCATGCCCCACACGGTACTGAGTGTTGAGAAATTAGAATCAGTGCCTGTCGTGGGGCAGACCTCTGCCGAGCGTTACCGCTCCAAAGAAGAGCGCGCGTCAGCCTCCGCGAAAACCACCTGTATGCTCGATCAATTGCCTGACGGTACAGTGTTGGTAGTGTCATTTGTGGCAAAACAACAACAAACTATCCGCAAGCATTTAGAGCGGCTGGAAAAGAATTCAAAAGGTGATACTCCTGAGGCGGGCGCAACACGAGAGGAAGTGCGCCATGCGCGCCTTCAAATTGCCCGAGGCAATAAACTGTATCCCTACAGCATGGCTTTGTGTGTACGCGGGGATGATGACAATCACCTCGATGATGTCATTCGCCAAACCAACACAGTACTCACCGGCAACAGTTTTAAAATCATCGACCCGGACTTTGATCTATTCCGTCAGGACCGCTATATGCGATTTATACCCTGCGGATTTGATCCGAGTCTTGCGCAATTAGAAATGCGCAATCGCCTGGTGTATACCAGTCATTTGGCGAATTTAATTCCCGTGTATGGTCGAGGTCTTGGCTCTGGCAACCACGGTCAAGTGTTTTTTAATCGCGGTGCCGAGCCCTTTAGCTGCGACCCCACCTGGCATGCTGACCGGGTTAAAAACGCACATTTATTTCTGTTTGGCCCCACCGGCGCCGGTAAATCCGCAACCCTGGTGTATTTACAAATGCTCATTACCGCCGTGATTAATCCGCGCTGGGTGGTGGTCGAGGCCGGCAACAGCTTTGGGCTCTTAAGCGATTTCCTCAAAAGCATGGGCAAGAGTGTTGTTGATATTAAATTAAAGCCCGGCAAAGACTGCCCCAGCATTGCGCCATTTAAAGCACTATTGCAATTAGTGGACGCTCAGGGACGCATCATTCAAGAAGTATCTGAAGTAGAAGAAATTCTCAACGGCGATGCTGAATTAAGCGAGGCCGACGACGGTAGCTTGGCCAATAACGAGAGTGAAGTGACTCGGGATATTTTAGGCGAGATGCTCATTATTGCGCGCCTTATGGTGACCGGTGGCGAACTCAAAGAAGAGCACCGCATGACACGCGCCGATTTAGGTATTTTAAAACGCGCGCTATTGGATGCCGCGTGTGAAGCGCGCAAGGAGGCCATTGAGGATGTATTGCCTGAGCGCGTCATCAAACATCTGCGCAACCAAGTGGCGGTTAAACCGGATAACGCTTTGCGTATTAATGAAATGGCCGATGCCATGGAATTATTTTGTGATGGCTTTGCCGGTCAATTATTTAATCGCCCAGGAGAAGAGTTGCCCGATGCAGATTACATTCGAATCGAAATGGGCAGCCTGGCCTCAGGCAACGACACCGGCGATAAACTGGCCGTGGCGTATATCTCAATTATTAATCAAATTATTGCCCGCGCACAACGCACGCAGCGCGAAGGCAGGCCGACCATCAATTTGACGGATGAGGCCCACGTCATTACCAAAAACCCGCTTCTGGCCATGTACCTGGTGGTTGTATCGAAATTGCTTGGTCGCCGCATGGGGCTTTGGTTGTGGCAGGCAACTCAGAACATGGAAGACTATAAAGATGAATCGAAAAAAATGTTGGCGATGTTTGAATGGTGGCTGTGTTTAAAGGTTGAGGCAGGTGAATTAAAACACATTAAGGAAAATCGTGCCTTATCTGAAGATCAAGAAACCATGCTGTTATCAACGCGAAAAGAGCCTAAAAAATACACCGAAGGCGTAATTATGAGCGACTCAATTCAAGGATTGTTCCGCGTGATACAACCGCCGCTGTGTTTGGCATTGGCAGGCACTGAAATAGAAGAAAAGCGCAGACGTAAAAACGTGATGATGCAGCACAACTGCGATGAAGTTCAAGCCGCAATCCATATCGGTGAATCCATTGCGAAAATGCGGTTAGAGCATGCACTAGGCATTTAACCATTAAATTCTGATTGTATGAAAATGTGTATTTAAATAAAGAGGTTATCCATGGCCACATTAGCTTTGGTTAAACGCGAACATCTATTAGACGGACGAAAAAACTGGACGCCTCGAATTGCCAGTGAAATTAATTCAGCCGACGGAAGCAATTCAAATCAACAGGATACACACCAGTGGATTCCGTGTGTTCTGAGTGAAGTAATGCCCGGGGATATTTATAAATTGGTCATTAATGGTGTGCCCCAGGAGCAAGAGTGCAGAGCGCTAACGCGACCAGTGCCGGTACTGGAAAACGGGATCGTTGTGAATTGGATTATTGAACATGAAGTGCTGACTCCGGTGTCAGCGAATTGAGTTCGGGTGGCCCCGTTGTACTGACCCACCGATGAAAAGCATCGGCGACACCTGCGCTTGCAAACGCAGGAGGCTCTCAAGTACTTCTACGTCCCCACTTGAGATTGGGGACGTTGTAGGGTTTTCACTGATCAGGATCCGACCCTACAAATTTAAGGTTCCACTTAGAGTCATCGCTTCAGCCACCAGTAGTCACGGCTGGGCGGGGGCCACCCGACCCTAGTGTAGTTGATGGGGGTTTATATCATCGACAGGTTTGACCCTTTGCGGCTTGCGCAAAGCGTTAGACCTTACTGTATTGGATGCCTCCACAGCGATAGTGCATCGCTTGGAGACGCGGCTCCTGACTTGAGACTTGGGGTGTCGCTGGCGGAGGGTCTAGGCCCACTTCCCCTCGGTCGAGCGGCTCGCGACCGGTGAGAGGCATCCTCCTTTTTTGCTGTATTGATTTATAAAAGTTGAATTGTTGTAGTCCATTTTTGAGTAAACCGCTATGCGATTAGCATTTGAATTAGACCCTCAAATTATTCACCACATTATTCATAGTCAGGCGGGTTCAATCGGTAAGGCGATTATTGAATTAATTATGAATTCGGTGGATGCAGGCGCGTCGATCATTCATATCACCGTCGATAAAAAAGGCTTTACGTGCGTCGATAATGGCCGTGGTTTTGCGTCCCGGGAAGAAGTTGTTTTGTATTTTGGAAAGTTTGGCACCCCTCATAAAGAAGGTGATGCCACGTACGGCCGCTTTCGTCTAGGCCGGGGCCAGATCATGGCCCATGCAATAACCAGCTGGAGTTCAAACCGTTGGCAAATGTACGTGGATACTCAAACCATGGGGTATAGCTATGAACTTGAGGAGCAGAGCGATGAGCAGGTTGGCTGCTGCATTGTAGGCACCTGGTATGAAACGCTAACAGATGCAGAGCATAGAGGTGTCCTGCAGGAAATTCGTGAATTGGTGCGTTATACGCCCACACAGATCATTTTTAACAATGACTGCATTACCCGAGATCCTGCAACGGAAACGTGGAATTATGAAGATGAAAACGCCTATTATCGGTTGCGCACCGAGGGTTCCGTCGGCATTTATAATCAAGGTATTTTGGTGCGGCATGATTCAGGCCACTACTGGGGCGTTGGTGGGCTGATTGTCACCAAAAAGCCCATTGCCCTCAACGTTTCGCGCACTGAAATTCTACGTAAAACCTGCCCAATCTGGTCTGCAATATCCAAGCAATTTAAAAAATTGGCCTTAGAATTTAGCGCCGATTTAGCCAACCATCGAAAAACCGAACAATACCGCGAAACCATGGCGCGCAGCATGTTGGAAGGTGGTATGAATGAAGCTGATTTTTGGTCGGCGGAAGTCATCACGCTATTGCCCGGAAAGCGACATGTAACCCTAAGAAGTTTTCTCTGCCGCACTGAAATCAATACGCGTTCGTCCTACACAATAGTAGATGCCGATAACGTACCCAAGGGTGAGCTCATTGCGCGCGAAGGCCTTTTAACGGTAGTGCACGAGCAGACATTACGTCGATTTGGCTGTTATACCCCCCAGGACTTTCACGACTGCCTAGAGCGGTTTCTACCGATATTTTCCCAATATGTCCGTGGGTACAAAGTACCTACTTTATTGGCGTTTGAAGCCTTAAGCGAAGCGTATTGTTTCCGAACGCAGTTAGTCGATGATAAATGCTTAGATCCAGATACACGCGCCGCCTGGAGTTCTTTTAAGTTACCTGCAGCGCGCTACGCGCTTGATTGCCTTATTAGCGTAGGGCGCGGACCCAAGACCCGCTATAGGTCGCGCCCCCTCGCAATTGTGCTGGGCAATTCAAATGTGGCGGAGGCCTGGACGGATGGTAAAACCTACATTGGAATTAGTACTGATATTGTAAAACGCTTCAAAGCAGAACCGCTAAAGACTGCTTCCTATATTTTCAATTTAATTGAACATGAAGTGGCCCACGAAGGTGACAGCATTGAGGCTGGCCATGATGAAGTGTTTTTTCAACGTTTCCACGACATTGCCATGGCCATGGGTGCATATCGTCAACACTATGTATACAAGTGGCTAACCAGTTATACGAGAAAACTGGAGCGTCAATCTAACGCAAAACCCAAGGCTAAACGCGCTATTAATCATCGCGATACCGTCGAAGCATTCGATGCTTTACGTCAGTCAGCCAATCTTCCAGCGTCCGCACACGAAGTTCAAGCGCACGCATATTTATCCCTGCCGGACGACATAACGGGCGTGGCATCGCCTTTTAATCTCGCTGCAGTAAATGCTGTACTCGCCTCCAGAGGTTTGATTCCATCGCAGGATGCCATACTCGAAGCAATATCAACGGCATCAGCATTACAAAAAAGTCGTTGCGCCCAAGAGCGCAATCAAGCTCAAGTGGATCGTGCTGAATATACAGAGCGGTTGGAGTTGGCTGAAGAAAGTGAAAGAGCTTATTTCGAAGAGATAGAGCGCCGAGACGCTGAGCTTCTGGATGACGAATATTTTATTACCTGTCAGGAGGAGAGCAACTCGCAATGGCTGAAAGTATTTGAAGATTATAAGGCGGAATGTTTGCAGGAAATTGAATCGGGTGAAAGTCAGGAGTACCTCTCAAACAAATCCGCCCCCTCACATATTCCAGACGATAGAGCGATTTAATTGTGGAATTATTTGATACCTTGTTAACCGAAAATAGTTATCCCCCTGACGGGTTAACGCGTGTCCAACGTTTAGACGCCCGTGCCGATATGGCACATGTGCTGGCGCAGTTTTTAGGTGAGTGCACCTACAGGCCTGACATGGAGATTTTGCTGGGGCTTTTAACCTCCTTCTGTCGCCATGCCGATAAGAAAAAGAGCTTGCAAAGATTAGAGCGGATGGCTAAGCAGCTTGGCGTAGCGGATTTCAAGCGGATACAGAATATTGGTGAAACCCTCGATAACTTATTTAAACGTAAGCCTTTTGCAGAATATTGGGTACCCGTGGATCAACTTAGCGCTGAAAATCCGCATTTCCAATTTATTGATGAGCAAGTTGAAACGGTGTTATTGGCGATGGGCGAGGATCGGCAGGCGCCTGTGAAAATTAACCTGGGCATGCTGCAGCACGTAGACGGCCCATACGGGTTTCCGTGCCGTCCCGACCTGGCAATTCAATACCCGCTCGGTGACCATCTAAAATTCTCCGTTTACTTTGATGATTACAATTTAAATTTTAGGTTTTTTTCATTTGTAGTGCAGTTTGGTCAGCGCGATAAAGACGGTCACTCATTGTTGCGCGCCTTAGATCCAGCGAACATCATTGATCGCGATAACCATGATCCCGCTGCAGGTGTATTAGTGCCGACCTTTGAGCACGCCTGGCAATTTGTCTGTTTACTAGTCGGGCGTCTGAACGTCTCCAATGTAAGCCTTAGCTTTGCGGAGGATGTGTATGTGTACTGATGCAGCTGCGAATCTCCTCCTGGGTAGCATGGGTCAAAAGGCGGGTCAGGCTAACCAGCCGCTCGTAACGATTTCCCTTCATCGAATATTGGTGCAGAGCATATTCCACTCACATTCTCCTGCGAGGCATTGTTTGTGAATTCCTATCCTAAATTAAAACACTCAAGGCGCCTAGCGCCGGGTCTTCTGGGCATTTTCGTTGCGGCATTCATGGTTACTACCCATGCTCACGCGGCAACACAAATAACTATTTTTTCCGATGGCCCGGTTACACCTCCAACGATTCCCGACACAGAGGTAACGGTTTGGGATTTATCTCTGCCAGAACGTATAGAAGCTGCAGCTCCTGAATTTCCCTACGATTCCGCACAGCCGGAGCGAACAGCTGCACTGGCTAGACGCTGGTTTGCCTCTGCAGAAGGAGCGGATTTTTCACGCAAAATGCATGCAGCCTATGGCTATATGCCAATAATGTTTAATTGTCAGATAGCCAAAATTCCCGCAATTGCCTTTGATAACTGCCGCTATGTTATTTATGGCACCCAGGATTTACGGCGTGCAGTGCAGGACTATGATGATTTTATGAAGAGGAGACGATAACCATGCTACGGATTAAAAATACATTTATTTTTACGCTTAAGCCGCTATTGATCGGGGCACTACTGGCATCTGCAGCGGGCATCCGTGCCGATGGTATAACGTCCCTGGAGGTTGGAGCTAAAACTCTAAAATGCCTGAATTGTTTGGATTGGAAGTTGATAGGTGAGTGTAATTGGCTTAAATGCAAAACAGTAGTCTGCTCACCCAGAGTATCGCCCAAGGTAAAACATTATATTCCTGATTTATTGGTTGCATCCTACTCGCCTTCAAAAATGCCCATCAGCGATTTGCGCAAGGTGAAAATCACTAAAGCCCCGACGGCCACGATTGCGCGATTACACACGCCCCATGAAACCACCCTGGATTATAAAAATGTCAACGTGTATGGCAACCCAGCTATTACCGGGTACAAAGCCTTAAATACTGGTGGAGGATGGATGTGTGAGTCGGTGGTTAAGGTGCCCTGGCAACCCTATTTCGAATCGGCTTCTGATCCGCAGTGGTCTGACTCCTCCATCGAATCAAAAATCATGATGTCCACTGCAGGCTTTTTAAATCATCCCATAAAAGCCGATCTACCACTTGGAAAATGGGGCAACGTCTATCCGCGTTGTGGTTGGGGCATACACCCCTATGATGCAATTAATGCAGCTGTGGCCGCGCATCGAGCGGCCGATATAGTCACTGATGACAAGGTCTCGGCACATATAAAAGTACCATTGGGAAGAAACTGCGGCCAGAAATGTTGGGCGCCCGGGAAAATTGAAGAAGGCAATGCGGGCACGCATAAATTCCAATCAATTTATCCCGTATTTGAAAATCATAACGGTGTATTTAAAGGATCGGCATCCAATTTTGCCAATGGACGCAATAAAAACCTTAAAGAAGGATACGTGTACGCCTTATGGCGCCCCTATAAATGTTGCGAAAAAAAGGGCCAAATTTACGTAGGTTCCATCGACTGGTAATCATGCTGATTGTGTATCCGACATGAGCCGATAAGTGTTATCCGATCAACCCTGAATTCTATTGAGTGTTTTATGACAAATCGCCTACTAATTTTATTTGCCGCGTTACTCTTGACCAACCCCGTGAGCGCTGCCGATTTATTGCGTCCATCCGAAGATGGCAACGATTGGTATTTTTCGATGGGCGGTGGAGATCCCTACGTTAATTATCGGCAAACTAATCGCACCACACTTGATTTAAATGTTGGGGCGGAATGGTCGGCTTTTCGCGGTTGTTCGTTTGACCCTAGGGCGAGCATTGTCGATACCTTAAAGGACGCGAAACAATCCATTAATGGCTTTGCAGAGGATATTGTTTCAGCTGCACCAATGTTGGCGGCAAGCTGGGGGTTGTCGAAGCTTCAGGAAAATTATCCGGGTGCCTATGACCTCATAACAAAAGGCTTAGCGGACGCTAAAGCGAGTTTCACCGGCGCCGTAAAGTCCTGCCGAGATATGCAAAGTGATCTGGCAAATGGGCGTGATCCAACAAATGGGTGGGTGCGCTTTAGTCGCAAAGCTAGTTGGGAATCTGGTGCTCAGACAGGCGACAATCCTGTTCGTGTCGAGCAAAAACTTGATGCCGATGCAGCCAAGCGTGGTGTTGCATGGGTCGGCGGTAAGTTAAAAGGCGGTACCGGCCAACAACCCATACTAGTTGTGGGGGACACCATAGATGCAGCCTACGCCCATGTAACCAAAGACCAAACAGGGACCGAATCCAATAATGTCAGTGGAGACGGACGTATCACTCGAGTCTTTCCTACTTCCTCGGCGGCAGCTAAATGGACTACTTCCGTGATTGGTGAAAGCACTATCCGTATGTGCCCAGACTGTGACCGACTCTCTACAAAAATGGGGCAAGGACTGAGGCTTAAGCATCGAGAAGAGCGCGAAGCGATCGACAAGGATCTTGCTGACGCGCTCAAAGCCAACAAAATAACCAATGATTCACTAAACAGGCTGTCAGCCCCAGGTATGGGCATCGTTGCTACAGAGGAGGTTTTACGCGGTTTACGTGAGGCCCCGCCGTCTGAACAAGGCATCCTGGCCAACAGATTTGCAAGTGAGCTGGCTTTAGCCAGGGTTACTGAAAAGGCGCTCATTGCCCGGGACCTTTTAAATGTCGGCACTCAAGAACCGAACATTGCGGCCAATGAAACGGCAATTGATCAACTAACCACGGCGCGTGATCGCCTGGATCGCGAGCTCAATAACATCCTGTACGAGCAGGAAGTTAAATCCAAAGTCGTCACCCAATCCGCCAAAGTATTAACAGAGCGAGGCCAGGCCCGCGATGCCCGCTCTTCCGGGCAAGATTTAGAACGGCCAAGTCAGGAGCAACGCAAAGTGATTGATGGGGGTATTCAACAATGACCCAACCCCATCAAAACATCGCAAGTATTAAGCGATTAGTTCTACCACGCTGGCTGACTATGTCAGCGTGGGTAATCACATCGCTAGTTTTAATCTGGTTTTTGTTACCTATTTTTCTGAATGAATCTTTTGTTGTCGGCCTACACCACTTTAATCAGTCAACCAGTGTTCTATTCACGCTCTTACGTTGGACCTGTTACGCCATGGCCATAACATTGGGGCCACGCCTGATCGAGAAGAAGCGGAAAACACCGATGCCAGTAGAAGATAAAAAACACCTGCGGTGGATGCTGTTACGAGTGTTTTTTATTTATGACGTTATTTTTGCATTTGACCTCTTTGGCTGGAGAACCTAATCATGCCGGTGACTTCAACCCTGGAGATGTATACCTCGCTTTTAGGATGGCATCTTTACAATGGTATTTGGGGCTTGCTGGTCTCAACAGGGCTTATATTGCTGCCATTTGTGATTACCGTAGTATCAGTGCTGCGCGATACCGCATCTACTGAAGGAGTAACGGCTAGAGAGTTAATCCGCACGCTAGAATCCAAACTGTATTTGATGCTGGGCGTATTGTTTTTTGCCGTGCAGCCACATATTTATTTGTATACCGAAAATACGTCGTTTTTAACTTCCTCTTGCGCAGTAGACGGCAGCGCAGCCAAACCAGAAGCGCGCAAGTTTGGCGACACCGGCACAACTTACGATTATCAAGCCGATCAGTTTACGGCCATGCTCGATGGGCGCACAGCCAAAATACCGGTGTGGTGGTATTTCTTTGGCAAGCTCAATGTGGCCATCGCCGTATCATTAAAAAATGAACTGCCGTGCAAGCCTGATTTGCGCGGCGCACTTACAAGCGTCTCCAATTTAAAACTCTCGGACAATAATCTAAAGCAGGAGGTGCAGCAGTTTTACAATGATTGTTATTTGCCAGCGGCCAATAAATTCCAACGCGAACAATTAGCAAAGAGTGAAATTCCCAGCGCGCTGCGCGATACCATTGCTGAGGATGTCGCCTGGATGGGATCTGAGTTTTTTGTGTCCCAGGGCGGCTATTACGATCAATTGCGGCCGTCGGCTCCGCTAAAGGAAATGCCTTACAGCAAGCTGCGTGGCGACGATGTTAAAGGCCCAGACTTGGAGGGCACCGCGCTTGCACCTGGCCCGGGTTGGCCGACCTGCGACGCCTGGTGGAAGGATCGCGATAATGGTTTGCGCAAACGTGTGCTGGCTGACGCCAAGTCGGGAGAGTTTGGGCTGCAAGCGGATAAACCCCTCTATGAGGCGGTGATCGGAAAGTTATTGCCCAGCACAAAATCGTCGGAGGATCTTTTAATTAAACAGGCCGTGTATGCGCCGACGAATGCGCCATCTATACAGACGCCATTGAGTGTTGAGACGGGAGACGGAGATGGTTTGGTAGGGATGCTGAAGGACGGTCTTGTTAATAGCGGATTGGGATGGAAACTTGGGACAGCTCGTATTGAAACAACGACGTACAAAGCGGCAGGGCCGATTGTTCAAGCCCTGGTATTGATGATGTTTACATTGCTTTTACCGCTATTAATGGCATTTTCTCTATTTGACTTGGGGACATTGTTGCGATTGACGCTAGTACAATTCTCCATCGTCTTTTGGACATTTTTATTTGCTTTGGCATCCTGGTTAGATAACTTTTTGCTCAATGCATTACTACTCACAGCAAAAAACAACATATCTGGAAAAATGATTGGCTATATGGATTTTCGCGTGGGCGATAACACGTTTAATCAATCCACTGAGGCCATGGTTATAAACTGGGTGAGTATGTTTGGGTATATAGGGTTGCCAATTTTGTTTTCATTATTTATGAATTTGGTGGGTAAGAATCTGGGAATCTCAATGGGTCAAGTATTTGAATCTATATCGGGGGGAGTTGGAAAAGCTAGCGCCTCAACAACTGATATGGCGCTGAATAAAGCAAAAAGCCTAGTTACTAAGAGGGGTTAGCACGGCTAAACAAACTTGCCGTGCTTTTTGCAAATTACACCCAGCTTATCTGCTCGACTAAAGCATGTACATTCAGAAGAATCGTCATCGCTGGACTCCTCCCACCCATCAGACAAAGCATTTTTGCCCCAACTTTTCTCTCGATTACTCTGTTGATAAGTTGGATCAACTGCCGCCCGAAATGAATCGAGGGCGGCATCTGCTTTTTGGGCTTCCCGGTAGTTGTTGTAAGCCGCCATAAGTCCTTTGATGGCCCAAATGAAAGCGGTGGCCATAGCAGCTAAGGCTAGGCCCACCAACGGCGCCAGACGCCACCAGCCCTGGGTGTTCAAGGTCTTGTCATGCCAATACTTGATACTGAATTGAGTAGGGATAGCTGCGTGACTCATGGTGCCACCTCGTTGTTTGCGGCTTGTATTTGTCTAACTGCCCAAAAAAGGACCGAGCAAGTCTGATTTTTCACTTTTAAACGCTAAGCATCCGCGTGGGCTTGATAAGGGATTCTACCGGGATACCCAGACCTTGATTTAACTTCCAAATCATTTTCAATGTTAACGAACGCTTGTGATTAAGTATTTCATAGACCCGATTAGACTTCCCAATCATAGGTTCGAGATCTTTTATGGTAAGCCCCTTACGATCCATTTCAAACCTAATTGCCTCCACGGGATCGGGCAAGTCCATAGGAAAGCATTTGGCTTCATATGCTTCCACCAAAGTTACCAATACATCAAGCTTCTCTCCGTCTTGGGAGTCCGTCGCGGCCATCATTAAGCGTTCAACTTCTAATAAAGCGGCTCGATAGTCTGCGTCTGTTTTGATTGGCCTAATGTCCATAACTGTTACCTCTTGATCATATATTTTGCGCATCAATTTTATCGTACTGAGCGTGCGTACCAATAAACCGAATATAAACTATTCGGTAGGCGTAATTAATCCACACCACTAGTCGATATTTGTTACCGGCAATGTTAAAAACTGCACGGCCATCTTTAAGTATGCTGGCGCTCCCAAAATCACTTTTTACTTCTGCTGGCGATGCCCAATCCGATTTGAGAACGTGTTGATACCACGCCAAACATTGTTCTTTCGAATCTAAGTAAGAAGGACTCGACTCCCAAAATGTCTTCAATGTAGATAGGGCAATAATTCTCATGATCCAAGACTAGTCCCATTTCGGGACTTTTGCAAGTGTGTCAACGTGTGAGCGACCATACGGTCTCCGGTGGACGGCATCGGCCTGGAGGATCGACTACTTCCGGCCGGTCGTCTTGATCGTGGGTACCCCAGTGAGACACCTGACATGGAGCGCTAAACTCTCGTCGGTTGATGTCTTGGAATGAGATTAAGGTGTCCTATAAACTCTCAAATCCCACCAAACCTTCAAGCTGCGAGCATTGAATTTATTTAGAAGGTAATCCCAGTCTATATAGTAAAATTGGGTGCCATCCTCTAATGATCTAACACCATATGATGGATTATATCCATTATTGAGCTTGCCTTGCCTCTTTAACGACTCTACTTCGTTAATCAAATACCTCGTTTTTATACACGCTATATCCTGGAACTCATACTCCTTACAGATGTAGGCCTGCACTGTAAAATGCGGAAATACAAACCCTTCATCCGGCTCCCTTAAAGCTAATAGCCGTTTATGGTATTCAGACTTATTTCCTTGTGCCGTTTGGTATCGAATTGTGAATGTTCGATACGAGCTAGCTCCCTGGACCCGACTAGCGATTCCACGGATGCCCCCAGAATTGACCAATTGCCAGGCGTCTATGCCACCGGCAATATCCAATTGTCGAGCAAAATCAGCGTCGGTAACCCCCTCCACCGGCGTTAATGTTCCACCGCCAATAAACTCATCGTTACAGATTGCTGGCCAAACATCTTCAAAAAATGACTTGGAACTTTCATTGAGCCTGTTTAGCCACTCCGGCTTCTGAGTTCTCGGTCGCTGATAAGGTTTTTTTCTAACCCACAATCGATCAGGGTCAAATTGATCTTGGCTCATAAAGCATTTCCCTATTCTGATAGGTGTTTGGTCATTGAAGGCCGAGCGATAGATGACCCAATACTTACGCATTCGGCGATCTTGGTGGTTATTTGTCGCTATACGAAATACATGAAGTTTTTAACAACCAGCAAATTGCGCTTAGAAAAAGCCTCACAATATTGCTCGTCTTCTAGCAACCGATAACTTTGCAATCTAAGTGATGGTTCAATCGCACCTATTTGACTGCACCAGGCCGGGACGGTTTGATTATCGCAGTGGGGTGGTGCATTCAATACTTCAACCAGTCTTTCAACAATGCTCGCTTTTATTGCCAAATGGGTTGGATGCTTATCTAAAGGCATCGGTACTTGATCACATCGAAATCCATTCCTGTACCAATCCAACACGCAGCCTGAAAACTGAAGTTCATTGCCAGCAAGTAAATGCCGCGCCATAACGCTAAGCGCGTCAGATTCTTTGGGCATGGAAGACACCTTGGGCTAGGGTACCGACAAAGCATATACAGTTTCAGCGCATTAATGATGAAAATCTAATACCTTAACCTTTCAACACCACCAGTTTTTGATGCGCAATTCGACGCTCTGAGTAAAGGGCATTGAGATAACTGGACACCACCTCATAACTCTCGCCGCCCACGTATTCATTGCAGGTTTTAACCGTGCTGTCCGTCCAGGGGCGGTCAGGATGGTTTTGGGGTAGCTGTGTAGCAACAAAATATCCCATTGAAATTCCTCAAATTAATTATCAGCTATTCAATTCCTGTTCCGAATCATGTTCAGCCGCCAAATTGGATTCATATTTCTGATGGACTCTTTTTAAGCTCGGGTAAACCCCAGAATAGCCACACTTCAATACCCCGATTATGAGTACAATCAGAAGGCCATAACAGGCAACCACACTTAATCGCGAGATAATAAAAATTGACGAGAGTTGCACCTCTGTAATAAATCCAAGATCCTTAACACTATCAACGTCAAAATGAATCCATAGGGCATCGATATAAAGGACTTGCAGACCGACCAGGACAATTAGGACGGATGAGGCAAACCAAAATTGCGTCTGAGTTGCTTCCAGCGTGTTAATTACTACCTCAAGAACAAAGCGAAACAGCACAACAACTACTGCTGCCAATAGCATCCCCAGGGGAAGTAGCAACCAAACCTCTAAACCACACTGGGATATGATCTTGGCAAGATCCTCAGCCCATGTAGAGTCAAAAATCATTATTTTAAATAAAGCGAGTATCAGCAAGCCTATCGGGTAAACCGATATGAGTCGGAGCGTGTTGGCTACGAGCCATTTTAAAAAGTCGCTGGTGGCCACGGCTAATTGTTCCATAAAAGTTCCTCCTTGGCTTAAGCAACAAAATAGGCGTACACGGAGTACACCCACTTTACGAGAGCATCTTTTAGGCTCGCCAATTGTGCCTTAAGGGCGCTAATCGTCCGTCGTTTGGCCAACCATCCGAATACACCACAGCGTTCACTTTGAGCAATGGCCAGCGCCAATTCAACTTTTTTCTGTGCGGCCTGAATGCGCGCCACTTGGTTCTCTAGCGTATGTGCCACGACCCCTTTGCAGGACTTCTTAACTCGGCTCAGGCATCGAGCAATGACCGGCTCAATATCCGCCCCAGAACGGGTCTGGGGGCCAGCGAGCGGGTAAAATGGGTTGAGCAATGTTGTATAATCATAGGTAGCCATAAAGCCTCCAGATAAGGTTTTTGTGGTTAGCCAAGCGGTAGTGCTCGCAACACTATCGTTTGGCGTTTTATAAACGCTTGTCAGAGCTCCCAGTACTTCCCTCAGTAATTGGTCGATCCTTCTATTCGACCCAGTTGGCCAGGCGCAGGCCCGGCACATGTTCAAACTGTTTGGTGTTATTCGTCACCACCACCAATCCCAGTGATCTAGCGTGGCCGGCAATCATTTCGTCGTAAGGTCCAATGGGTTTCCCTCTTTTCCTGAGTTCGGCTCGTAATTGCCCTGTATGGGCGGCCGCCCCGTTATCAAATGGCAGCACCTCTAAGCGTGCTGCAAACCCTTCGACAATGCGCAAGTTGCGCTCAACTGCAGCAGAGGCCTCGGCACCATAAATTAGCTCCATAAGGGTGACTGCCGATATGCACATTTGCCCGTCATGTTGTTTAAACGCTTCCCTGACCTCTATGGGTTTGTTCTTAATCGTGTAGATGGCGATATTGGTATCGAGCATGAATTTAAGCATTAGAGCGTCTCACGCTCCTGGGAATCGGGTTGATCCCGCTGCATCATAAAGTCATCAGAGACGCCTTCGCCCTCAAACCAGCTATCCCAGGATTCACCCGCCGGTGTAATAACTCGCGTTCTTCCCAGCATCACGATGTCTACCTGCTTGACCGTGTCGGGGTAGGCTACCGGCTTTGGAAGCCGCAGGGCTTGGCTTTTGTTGTTGGTAAATATACTTGCTCGTTCCATTTGTTCCTCAAAACATATGCTGTAGGCATATACCAATGTAGCCTTTTATCATGGTATATGTCAACGGTATAAACCGTGAGGCGCCTTGTGAGATTTATCCACAATTGTTGTGAATAACTAGATGAACAACCATCCAAAAAGGGCGGACGTTTAGGTACTTTCGCCAGCGGTGGCATTTGTTTGATTTTTAGACAGAATCCTAGGTGCAGATTCAATTTTGGGGTTCAAATAATAGCTCTCGGGTTCCACCTGGCATCGTATTCACATGCCTAAAACCACTTCCCAGTAACATCCGATACGCCGGTTCCGACTGAGGATAGCAGCGTGCATAGAGTTTGCGGTTCTTGGGTAGTAGCGTCGTACAGAAGGAGATAATGTGTTTTCCATACCCATTATTCTGATGTTGTTTAGTCACGCCGAGCTTTAATATTTCCAGCACCTCGGTTTCTTTAGCGTTTTTCTGCGCTATCAGACAATAACCGACATAGCCGAGTTTGGATGTACCACAAACCCACAACTTACCTTCAATGTCCTCCAATCCATACCGCGAGACCCGCTCAAACTTACCACGCTGAATAACCTGTCGCAGCATTTTCTTAACCGTTTCTTGGTGCGGGGGCAGCAGTAAAGTTTCATTGTAGTGACCGTCTTCAGCCCCCTCCATAACCTCTGCAAATATAAAATTAATGTCTTTGACTTCAGCCGGTCTAAATCCAAGCTCATCTGAATTGGGGCGCCGAGACAAATCGTTTATTTTGTTCCAGATTCGCTCAAAAAATTTGGCTGCAACCATTGCGAAAATTCCGTAATTGAAGGATTGGATTGGCGTTGATTGTTGAGAGTTGTTTATCGTGAATCGGTGATGCAGGGCAATTATACCACCTCACATCAGTATTTCATTGTGGGTGGCAAATTAGGCACATGAGTCCGGTGGCAAGACCAATATGTCGGAGAAATACTCTATGCGGCACCCGGCAATATCGGACAGCAATAGTGGTCATTTTCTCACAAGAAGCGTAGTCAATGTAGGCTTGTTAGACTGAATTTTGCTAAGCATAGTGATAGTGCAAAACGTCTCAACGAACGTACCGTTGAATCTTAGTAGTACCCCTTAGCCGTCCACAGAGCATGAGATGACGGTAGCCGTAATGGCTTGCTCTATATTGTTTTTCTACCCGTGCGGGAGTCATTCCCGCCGGGGGTGCTCTCGCATTTTTTTTGGAGAGCACCATGGAATACATCATTAAATCCAACGCTGATTTAATTAATAAAGCACTCAAGGTGATGGAGTCTCAGGCCGCAAAAAAGCGGGGAACTGATAACTTCGATTGCCCAGGTTTTTCAAAGCAATATTTTTTATTGCGCTTGAGTGACTATGAGTGCGAGTACTTTTCTGTAGCCTTCCTGAACAATCAAAACAGGCTTATCGCCTGCGAAAATATGTTTAGAGGCACTATAGATGGCGCATCGGTTTACCCCCGTGAGGTGGTTAAAGCGGTGTTGCAGTACAACGCTGCGGCAGTAGTATTTGCACACAATCACCCGTCAGGCGTGCTGGAACCCAGCAAAGCAGATCATGCGGTTACCCAACGACTAAAAGACGCCTTGGCGTTAATTGACGTGAAGGTGCATGACCACATCATTGTTGGCGGCGGTGATGCGCTGTCTTTTTCAGAAGAAGGTTATATGTAAATCACACAGGCATTTGCCTATTTTTCTAACCCCCGTGGGCGTTTTTCCCTCGGGGAGAACGCTCCACATTTTTTTATTATTTAAATTGGAGCGTTTTATGATTTCTGTCCCAGGAACGATCAACATCGCTGAGCGGCACGGTCGCTTTGGCACTTTTAATGTCGGTACGCTGGAGTGCTCAATCGGTAGTTTTACGGTTAAGGATTCCAGCATCGAGGAGTTCGATCCCGGCATTTACCACGGTGATTTTGTCATCGAGAAAATTAAACCGCTGAGTTATTTGGCGGGTTCACGGCTGGTGGTAGAAGTTAGAGCCACGTTAAGTGCCATTTTGTTATCCGGCGATGCCGAGCCACTGCCCAGTCATTATGAAAGCCTGGAGCGCGATCCCATCGAGGAGGATGCGGAGCCATCAAATTTTGATGCGCCCATCTCTCCCCCTGGAGCGCGCACACGAGGCTCATATAGACCCAGGCAGTCACGGCAATCACCGCAACCTTCTCAGCGCGTAGCACCCAATTCGCAAGAGTTTGTGCTGCAGCCTGAGCACGGAGGTGAAGTGCCATTTTATGGTGAATCGCCTGCGTATGACGCTAACGCCCATTCGTTTGAATCGTCATTTTTGCCTGACGCCGCTGACCTATTTGGTGTGCTCTGGCCAATCGGACGGGTGGTAAAACTCGATCCCACCATTGATCGCGGATTGTTCCGACAACAAAAGGACTATCTGAAAAACAATGGCTATCGCTTTAGTGCGACGGAGCAAAACTGGGTAAAGGAGGGTTAAACCATGGCGTTAATTTTTCAACGACTCGCCCGTAATTTTATTAAAAGCGGATATTTTCCAACGGATGAGGATTCGATTAGCCGGATTGCCGCCATGTTACAGCCAAGCAGCGAGGGTTTAACCCGCGTGTTTGACCCCTGCTGTGGTGAAGGCATTGCATTAGCCGAATGCGCTGAGGATTTAAGGTCCAAAGGTGCCCAGGTATTTACTGCAGGTATTGAATTAAATACTGAGCGGGCAAGCCAGGCAAAAGAGTTGTTAGACCATGTGGTTCACGCCAATTTAGATGAGTGTTTTTTCAGTCAAACCCAGTACCACCTGTTATGGCTCAA
>JACCDN010600154.1_pt1 | contig 31828 bp, 20 predicted proteins | sample 7441691 | NCBI WGS metagenome assembly JACCDN01 (sample SAMN15323439, study PRJNA562643) | freshwater metagenome | isolation source: river surface water | place: USA:Blue River Watershed | collected 2017-08-16
AAAGTAATCGCTAGCACTCTTTGTTTTTTAATAATTCTTTCTTGGATTTCGGCGAGTAAATCTTCAATTTGATTTTCTGAATCACGCACCTCGATAATCGGGTCCAGTAAGCCGGTTGGACGAATGATTTGTTTAACTATTTGTTTAGAGTGTGTCAGCTCATAATCAGCTGGTGTTGCGCTAACATAAATTGCCTGATTAATTTTGGTTTTAAATTCTTTAAAGTTTAATGGTCGATTATCAATAGCCGACGGCAAGCGAAAGCCAAAATCTACTAAAGTCTGTTTGCGACTGCGGTCACCAGCAAACATGCCACGAACTTGTGGCAGTGTCACGTGTGACTCATCAATCATTAGTAGATAATCTGGCGGAAAGAAATCAATCAAAGTCTCCGGTGGCTCACCAGCAGCGCGTCCTGCCAGTAACCTAGAATAATTCTCAATGCCATTACAATATCCTACCGCCTTGATCATCTCTAGATCGTAGCTGGTTTTTCTCTGCAGTCTTTCTGCTTCGACTAATTTACCATCGGCCAGTAACTCTTTCAAACGTTCGGATAATTCTTCTTCGATCAAGCCAATTGCTTGAGCGATCTGGGCTTCTGGTGCGACAAAGTGCTTAGCTGGCAAGATCAAGACCTCCTTGATGGCTTTACCTTGATTGTTTTTGAGATTCATCATCCACGAACTTTCTTTGCCGACCATAATATCAAAGCGATAAATACCAGCGATTTCTTCGCCGTCAAACTCTAGTCTGATAATTTCCTCACCAGTACTCAAATGAATATCAATGCGCTCTCCTAGCACTCGGAATTGGCCACGTTTAAACTGCTCGTCGTCACGACTGTACTGAATTTTGATTAATTGTCTTAAAATATCATTACGTTTAATCCGTTCACCAGCTCGGAACTCTAAGCTTTGATTTTCGTAATTAACCTTTTCGCCGAGGCCATAAATACAAGAGACGCTAGCTACTATAATGACGTCAGGGCGGGTGAGTAGGGCTTGAGTAGCGGCGTGGCGTAGGCGATCAATCTCCTCATTGATCTGAGTTTCTTTTTCAATATAAGTATCAGTCTGTGGCATATAGGCCTCCGGCTGATAGTAGTCATAGTAGGAGACGAAGTAGTGCACGGCGTTATTTGGGAAAAATTCTTTGAATTCACTATAGAGCTGAGCAGCCAGTGTCTTGTTATGAGAGATAATCAAAGTCGGCCGTTGGGTGCGAGCGATCACATTGGCCATCGTAAAGGTTTTGCCAGAGCCAGTTACACCTAGTAGCGTTTGTTCATGATCACCACGAACTAGACCCTTACAGAGCTTGTCAATGGCACTTGGTTGATCACCAGCTGCTGGGAACTTAGATTTTAATTGAAATTGCATCTTTTTAGCTTAGCATTGGCTGATAAAATAAAAAAGACCTGATTATAAATCAAGGTCTTTTGGTGATGATCAAGGTCTTTGGTATAACCTTAACCCCTCTGATGTTTTAATTCTGGGTTTTTTACGGGTGTCTTCAAAGCATCTTTCTGCTCTGTCTGAACCGATGATTATTGAGCATATATAACGCTTCACCTGGCTTCTCTCCTGACTATTTGTAAGTTTTTTCAAATAGATTCTCCTACGTCGCTGACTTCTAGGTACTTTAGAGTGTTGCATGACCCATATCCAAAAAAATAAAAAGAACAGACAATTGTTTTTTACTTATAGCATTTTAACAAACTTATGTCAAGTATTTTTGACTTTTAGGCCTTTTTCCGCTACAATACCAAGTCAAGAAGCTAATATTAAATCCTCCTTTATGGCCGATTCCGCCCCTAAAAGTCAGTTTCCTGGCATGGAAGAAGAAGTCTTGCAATTCTGGCAGACTAACCAAATTTTTGAACAGTCAATTACCAAGGACGCTCCTCACGGCGACTATGTCTTTTATGATGGTCCGCCTTTTGCCACTGGCACCCCTCACTATGGTCATCTAGTTGGTAGTATTATCAAGGACGTCGTACCACGTTTCTGGACTATGAAAGGCTACCGAGTCGAGCGCAAGTGGGGTTGGGATTGTCACGGTTTACCCATTGAAAACATCATTGAAAAAGATCTCGGTTTCAAGACCAAACAAGACATCGTCAGCTACGGCGTAGACAAGTTCAATGCTGCTTGTCGTGAACGTGTCTTAGAATACGCCGAAGACTGGCAAAAAACCATCACTCGTCTCGGGCGCTGGGCAGATATGACCAGTCCCTATCGCACCATGGACTTGCCTTATATGGAATCTGTCTGGTCAGTTTTTAAAAAACTTTACGATCAGGGTTTGATTTATGAAGGCTATCGCTCCATGTATGTTTGTCCTCGCTGTGAAACTACTCTCAGTCAATCCGAAGTCTCCGAGGGCTATCGTGATATCAAAGATCTCTCCGCTATCGCCAAGTTTGAATTAGCTGATGACCCAGGCACTTTTGTGCTGGCGTGGACCACTACACCTTGGACTTTGATTGCCAACGTCGCTTTGGCAGTTGGCGCCGACATTGATTATGTCACTGTTGAATTAGCTACTGAGCGTTTTGTGCTTGCCAAGTCTCGAGTCGCTGATCTCTTTAAGGATCAAGCTATAACCATTATCAATGAGCTTAAAGGCTCTGAATTGGTCGGTAAAAAATACCAACCAGTCTTTGATTATTATGCTCAAGACCAAGCTTTGAAAAATCATGCTAGTGGCTGGCAAATCCTCGCCGCTGATTTTGTCACGACTGAGGATGGTACCGGTGTTGTCCATATCGCTCCAGCCTTTGGTGAAGATGACTTAAATCTCGGCAAAGCTTATGAACTGCCCTTTATCCAACACCTCGGCATGGATGGCATCATCAAGTCTGAAGCTGGCGACTTTGCTGGTCTCTCCGTCAAGCCGATTGACGATCATAGCTCCACTGATGTGGCTATCATCAAATACCTTGCTGGCAAAAAACTACTCTTTAGCAAAGCTAAATACGAACATAGCTATCCGCATTGTTGGCGCTGTGACACTCCTTTGATTAATTACGCTACTGGTTCTTGGTTTGTTAAAGTTACCGACCTTAAGCCAACTGCTCTAGCTGCCGCTGAAACAATTAATTGGTCACCAGCTCATATCAAAGACGGCCGTTTCGGTCAGTGGCTCACTGGTGCTCGTGACTGGTCTATTTCTCGTCAGCGTTTCTGGGCGAGTTGTTTGCCAATTTGGAAATGCGGTTCTTGCTCTAAGTTCCAAGTCTTCGGTTCGATCGCTGAGCTAGAGGAGGCGAGTGGCCTTAAGATTACTGATCTGCACAAAGACACTCTCGATCCCATTGAGCTTAGCTGTTCTTGTGGCGGACAAATGAAACGCATTCCTGATGTGCTGGATTGTTGGTTTGAGTCTGGCTCTATGCCTTATGCTCAGCTTCATTATCCCTTTGAAAATCAAGAGAAATTTAATCAGACTTTCCCTGCCAAATTCATCGCCGAAGGTCAAGACCAAACTCGGACTTGGTTTTACTATCTCCATATCATTGCCAGTGGCCTCATGCAAAAAGCGGCTTTCCAAAATGTCATCGTCAATGGCATTGTCCTTGCTGAAGACGGCAAAAAAATGTCCAAGAAACTCAAGAACTATCCTGACCCTAACGAGATCCTAGATCATTATGGAGCTGATGCCTTGCGTCTTTATTTGCTCGCTTCACCAGTCATGCAGGCTGAAAATCTCAGCTTTAGTGCCAAAGGTGTTGAGGAGTCACTCCGCAAAAACATCATGTTGCTATGGAATATCTACAAGTTCTATGAGCCTTATGCCACCGAGCTGAGAGATGAGTGTCCAGCCGAGCATGTGCTTGATAAGTGGATCATTTCTCTTTCACATCAATTGGTTAATGAAGTAACAGAAGCGATGCTAGCTTACGATTTGCCAAGCGCTGTCCGACCAATCACCAAATTCATTGACGACTTCTCTACTTGGTATCTGCGTCGCAGTCGAGATCGTTTCAAGGGTGCTGGTGCTGATAAGGATCAAGCTCTCGCAGTTACTAGTCATACTCTCAGAACTCTTGCTCTTGTACTTGCGCCCTTTGCTCCGTTTATTGCCGAAACTCTCTGGCACAAATTACTTGGTCATAATTTCGCTCAAGGCTCCACATCGGTTCATTTGCAAGCTTGGCCAAGCGCTGGGGATATTGATACTCAGGTCATCGAAGATATGAAATTGGTTAGACAAATCGTCGAGCTTGGCCTCGCCGCTCGTGACAAGGCCGGCATCAAGATTCGTCAAACTCTCGCTAGTGCCCAAATTCACAATCGCCAATTAGCTGCAGACTACCTAGAGTTAATCAAAGATGAGCTCAATGTTCTGTCGCTAACTTGCGCTGGTTCGGCGGGCGACTTATCAGTTACTCTTGATACTGTTCTCACTCCCGAGCTAGAGTTACTGGGTGCAGAGCGTGAGCTAGTGAGAGCTGTCAATGGTCTGCGTAAATCAGCAGGTCTCACCATTGCCGATCGCATCACGGTTTATTATCAGTCCAGCTCTGATCTGTTTGCTCGTTTTGATGCTCAGGTTATTACCGAACTTGCTGAACAAACTCTCAGTCAGTCTTGGCAAGCAGGCGAGCTTGCAGAGCCGTCACTTGCTAGTACCGAATTAAATTTGTTAAATCAAACTATTAGCTTAAAAATTATTAAAGTTTAATTTTATGTTTAATTTAATTTTGATTATTGTGATTTTTTCCATCGCCTATGTGCTGATCAAAAAGACTGGCATTATCGGTTAATTTATTATTAATTTAATTTTATGACTATTATCTGGATTTTACTGGGCCTCATCGTCGTTCTAGCTTTTATTGCTATCGGCATGTATAACGGGCTGATTCGTGGCAAAAACCGCGTCGATGAAGCTTGGAGCGATATCGATGTCCAAGCCAAACGTCGCTACGATTTGATTCCTAACCTCGTTTCGACTGTTAAGGGTTATGCTACTCATGAGCAGGGGACTTTGGAACAAGTCATCACTGCTCGTAACAGCGCGATGGCCGCTCAAAAAACCGGCGATCTTGCTGAGCAACAAGCCGCTGAAAATACTTTATCCGGCACTCTCAAAAGCATTTTTGCACTTAGCGAAAATTACCCTGATCTCAAGGCTAACCAGAACTTCTTGGAGTTACAGCGTGAACTCAGTGACACCGAGAATAAAATGCAAGCTGCTCGTCGCTTTTACAACAGTAATGTTCGTGACTTTAATACCAAGTTACAAAGCTTCCCGACCAATGTCTTTGGTCGTATGCTCAAGTTTACCGATTACAAATTCTTTGAAGTAGATAATGCTAGCGAGCGAGCTAATGTCCAAGTAAACTTCTAATTGCATCTATGGCTCTGCGCCGCTTGTCAATCAAAACTTTGTTCATCAGTTTCTTTTTGATCTTGACTTTGTTTTATTCGCAAGGCGCGCAGGCTGCCAAAATTGATAATTTGGAGTTTCTGGCTAGTTTAGATAATCTTGGCAAACTCTCAGTTAACCAAAGCATCAGCTATGATTTTGAAGATTCGCAAAGCGCTCTAGTCGAGCTATTTATTCCTCAGAAATACCGCCTAGCAGACCAGAGCTTCAAACTTCATATCACTGATATTGTTGTTCGTGATAGTGCTGGCAATGCTTTGACTTTTGAAACCAAGACTAGGGGTGATAATTTGGTGTTAACTGTCAGTGGTGGACAGCGTTTCTTTTCTGGTCTAGTTACTTTTCGTCTTCAGTACCAAGCTAGCGGCTTAGTCAATTATGATCTCAATCAAGATCTTTTTTATTGGGATTTGACTGGTCAGGCTTGGCCACTACGCATTAAGCGTAGTCAATTACAATTAAGCTTGCCCAAAAAAATCGCTCTTGATAACAGTCAACTTGTTTGTTTATCTGGACCTCTCGACAAAGCTCTCAAATGCCGTGCGAGTGTAGTTGATAATTCTACCGACGAGGCTGTGTTGATCTTTGATAATACTTTTGAGTTACTCTCGGGCGAAAGTCATCGCGTTTCTTTTAACCTGCCCAAAGGCTTTATTTATGAGCCAAGTTGGCGTGAGTTAATTGTTAATTTTTTGATCAAGCATCGTTTTGTTTTCTTGGCTCTGTTGTCGTTAGTGTTTATAGTTTTTATCAGTCGTTTTATTGCCAAAAATCTGAATATTAATCGTGACTCTGATCTGCAATCAGCTCCACCTTCGGGGCTCACTCCGGCCGAACTATCATTACTATTAGACGGCTCTGTTAGTCACCAAGCTCTCATTGCCGAGATTTTGCATCTCGCCATTCGTGGCTATCTCAAGATTACTCGAGTCTTCAACGGTGTTAGCGATGATTATCAATTGACTCAGTTACAAGATCCACGCACCGCTGTCAGTGACTATCAACAAAGTCTGCTGTCGGCAATTTTTGCTAGTAGTTCTGAGCTCAGTTTACTCAGTGTTGGCTCTAGCTTGTCAGCTAACTTTAATCTCATCAATGACCAGCTCCATCATTCACTGGCTGACAAGGGTCATCTGGTCAAAAACATTCTCCGTGTTAAGGTTATTTGCCTCCTGATCGGACTACTAGTCATGGTTGCTGGTTCACTCTTTGTCACTGTCCAGCTCCAAGCTCAGTTTTGGGGTCTGGTACTAGCCGCTGGTCTAGGTATCGTTATGATTGCCGGCGCTCTACTTTTGCCCCACAGTACTAAACAAGGTCGAGTTTGTCGTCGTAAAATCTTAGCCTTTAGATCTTTCTTGGTTTCAGTTAGTGAAAAATCTAATCAAAAAAATCAAGTCCAATTTGAAACCTATCTACCCTATAGCCTAGTGCTTGGTGTTGAACAGGATTGGGCTTATCAATACAAAGGTGTTTTTCTGAGCCCAGCCACTTGGCTCAGCGACTCAACTATTCTAGAAAATTACAATTCCCTGTTGCTAGTCGATACAATCGACAGCTTCGCTCGTTCTTGTCACGAATATCTATTTAATTAATATGCCTACTCTCTATACTCACGCTGACGCTAATCGTCGTAAAACTTGGTTGCTATTAACTGGCTTTCTAGCTTTGGTAATGATTATTGCCTATATCTTTAGCGAGGCAATGAATAATTCCTTGATTCTGTATATCGCTGTTGGCGGCAGTATTCTCTGGTCTTTTATTAGTTATTGGTACAGCGACAAAATGGTACTCGCTATGAGTGGCGCGACTGAAGTTACGCCTGCTCAAGGTCGAGAGCTTTATCGCATGGTTGAAAATCTCTGTATCACTGCCGGCTTACCAGTACCCAAGATTTATATCATTGACGACAGCGCTCCCAATGCCTTTGCCACTGGTCGTAATCCCGAACACGCCGTCATCGCTCTCAGCTCAGGTCTACTTGCCAAGCTCAGTAAAGACGAATTAGAAGGCGTGATCGCTCATGAGTTATCCCACATCGGTAATAATGATATGCTGCTTGCCACTGTCACCACTGTCCTAGTCGGTATTATTGTCTTGCTCGCTGATTGGTTTCGTCATTGGGCTTTCTTTAGTCGTCGTGATGACGAGGATAATAAAGGTCAATTAGCTTTGATTATTATGGTTATCGCCATCGTCTTGTCGATCCTCGCTCCTGTCTTTGCTTATCTGATGCAGTTTGCTATCTCTCGTAAGCGTGAGTATCTGGCTGATGCTTCCGGCGCCTTGCTCACTCGTAATCCTGACGGACTCGCTCGGGCCCTCGAAAAAATCAGTGGCGACGATGAGGAGTTAGAAGTAGCTAATCGTGCTACTGCTCATCTCTATATCTCTTCGCCCTTCAAAGCTGATCGTGACGAGCCTGGTTTTTTTGCCAAGCTCATGATGACTCATCCACCTATCAAAGACCGTGTCGCTGTACTCAGAAGTTTTAAATAATTTTACTTACTATGCTTGCTTATATCCAAGGCTCAGTTTTGATCAAAGCTTCTGACCACATTATCCTAGTCCTGCCAGAGGGTCTAGGCTACAAGATTTTTATGAGCACTAGCCTCCTAGCCTCAGTCATGATCGGCGATCAGCTCCGACTCTTTCTCTATCATCAAGTCAAAGAAGACGCTGAAGCTCTCTTTGGTTTTACTGATTTAGAAAACTTAGAATTTTTTGAGCTTTTACTCACAGTCTCCGGCATTGGACCAAAGTCAGCACTCAACATCCTCTCGGCCACGGACACTGACAACCTAGCTCAAGCCATTAGTCTAGGCGAGCCAGAGTTACTAACCAAGGTCAGTGGCATCGGCAAGAAAATGGCTGAAAAGATCGTCGTCGAACTCAAATCCAAGCTCAAGAACTTTAGCTTTGTCGTGAATAATTCTCAAAGCCAAGTAACTACTGATGAGCTAGATGCTTTGGTTGGTTTAGGTTATTCGTTAGCTAGTGCTAGTGAGGCTCTAGAGCGGGTGAGTGCTGATACTTCGGGTAGTAGCGAGCGAATCCGTGCCGCCCTTCAACTCCTTGCTAAGTAAACTGCTATCATGTTCAAGCTCATCGAAGTTACCGACCAAAAATCCTTAGACACTTTTGTCATTGCTAGTGGCGGTGATTTTTTACAATCCTGGGCTTGGGGTGATTTTCAAGCCACTCAAGGCTCAGCGCTTCTGCGTCTAGCGGTCGTAGATGCTAGCGACAAATATTTGGCCGTTGTTACTCTAATCAAAAAAAGCTTGCCCTATGGTCACTACTACTGGTTTGCTCCTCGTGGTCCGGTTATCGCTAATCTATCAGATCAAGAGTTCCGAGCCGTCTGGTCCTTTTTAATTAAGTCGCTCGCTACTCGGGCTAGAGCTGACAAGATTGCCTTTTTGCGTTTCGAACCCAGTGCTAATTCTGCTCAAGCTACTTATCAGGCTTGGCCTTTGGTTCTTGGTGTTGCTAATATTTACAAAACCCTCGATCTCGAACCAAGTAAAACTGCTATTTTAGATCTCTCGCCAGACTTGCCAACTCTGCTAGCTCACATGCATCACAAAACTCGTTATAATATTAATTTGGCTGGCAAAAAAAATCTTAGTATTAAACTAGCTACTTCATCTGACTTTGAAGCTTGGTGGCAGCTCTTATCAACTACAGCTGAGCGTGATGAGTTCCGTCTCCATAGTCGTGATTATTACCAAGCCATGCTCTCGCTGCCGATTATGAAGCTTTATTTAGCTTATCATGGCGAGGACTTGCTAGCGGGCATCCTAGTTGCTCAGTTTGGTTGCACTGCTACCTATGTGCATGGCGCATCTGCCAATCAAGGTCGCGAGCTGATGGCTCCGCACTTGCTCCAGTGGCGTGCTATCACTGATGCTAAAGCCTCTAGTGCTCTACATTATGACTTCTACGGCATCGACGCTCACAAGTGGCCGGGAGTTACTCGCTTTAAAGCTGGTTTTGCTGGTCAAAATTTGGCTTATCTTGGCACATTTGATTTAGTTTGGTGCCTAGGTTATTATAAATTTTACACTCTTGGACGACAGCTTTTTCGCTTTTTCTCCAAACTAGTTCGTTAGCTTTTATCTCTGTTCTTAAGTCTCTCTGTTTTTTAATTTTTAACTCCAAACCGATGTTTGATAAATTACTTCGTAAAATCAAAAAAATTATTCCTAAAAAAGCTTGGAATCTACTCTGGCCGCTTTATCATTTCCTTCTTGCCTATCTCGGTAATCTAGTTTATGGCGCGCCTAGTCAAAAACTCATTGTCATTGGTGTTACTGGTACCACTGGTAAAACCACTAGCACTTATCTGATTGCTCAGGTTTTACGAGCTGCTGGTTACAAAGTCGGCTTTACTTCCACAGCGATGTTTTCTGACGGTAACAAGGATTGGCTTAATGACAAAAAAATGACCATGCCTGGTCGCTTTTTTGCTTTCAAAATGCTCAAGCAAATGGTTAACAATGGTTGTCAATTTGCTATTGTCGAAACCACTAGTGAAGGTATAGTTCAATACCGTCACCGTTTCATTAATTACGACACTCTTGTCTTCACCGGTCTTTACCCTGAGCATATCGAATCTCACGGCTCCTTTGCAAACTACAAAGAGGCCAAAGCTATGCTCTTTGCTCATCTCAAAGACTGTAAAACTAAGTATGCCAATGAACATCGGCAAGTTAAGAGAGTAGAAAGTGGCTTAAAAAAGCTCTCTCTCAATCGCATCAAAAAAACTATCATTGCCAATGGTGATGACGAACATGCTCCGGACTTTTTAAATTACTGGTCTGAGCAAAAAATTATTTACCATGTAAATAAGCCACTACTCAAGTCCTTCCCTGATGCTCTTTTGCTCAGTAGCTCTGATATCAACATTGGTCCGACTAGTACTAGTTTTACCGCTCATCATGATCAAGCTAGCACTGAGATTAATCTACAGATCATGGGTGCTTTTAATATTCACAATGCCTACAATGCTATCTCTGTTGCTTTGGCTCATGATATTGCTTGGTCCACTATCAAAGCTGGCTTAGAGTCTATCACTGGCATACCGGGGCGACTGGAGCAAATTAATGAAGCTCAGTCTTTTGCTGTCATTGTTGATTATGCTTTTGAACCAAATGCCGTCGAAAAGCTCTATGAGGCTGTCAAACTCATTCCTCATCAGCGTATTATCCACGTACTTGGTGGTACTGGTGGTGGTCGTGATAGTTCTCGTCGGCCCATTCTTGGTAAGATTGCTGGTACTCAAGCTGATTATGTTGTAGTGACCAATGAAGATCCCTATGACGAAGATCCTCAATTGATCATTGATCAGGTCAGTCTCGGCGCCCAGAAGGCTGGCAAAGTCCTAGAAAAGAATCTGTTCAAAATCATGGATCGCCGCGCTGCGATCGCTCAGGCCTTTGGTCTTGCTGGAGTTGGCGACATCGTGCTCATCACCGGCAAGGGTAGCGAGCAAGCTATTTGTCTGGCCAAAGGCATCAAAGAACCTTGGGATGATCGCCAAGTTGCTCGCGAAGAGTTAAAAAAGTTAAAAAGTTAACACTTTCTAATAAGGTACTTAGGTCTTCAAGTCTTTTTACTCTTGAATATTTTTAAAGCTATTTCCCATGTCTTTTGTCCATCTCCATGTCCATAGCCACTACTCTTTACTCGACGGTCTGTCTCAGATTGATGACATTGTTAACTTTGCCAAAAACTCCGGCGCTCCAGCCATCGCTCTCACTGACCATGGCTCGATGTACGGCATTATTGAGTTCTATCAAAAATGCATCAAGGCCGGCGTGAAGCCAATTATCGGCATGGAAAGCTATCTAGCCCCCGGCTCTCGTTTTGATAAAACCTATGTCAAAGGCGAAAAGACCAGTTATCATTTATTATTACTTGCTAAAAACAACCAAGGTTATCAAAATCTACTCAAGCTAACTTCGCTCGGTCATCTAGAAGGCTACTATTACAAGCCTCGCATTGACTGGGATTTGCTTAGGGAATATCACGACGGTCTGATCGCTACTAGTTCTTGTCTCGGTGGGGAGATTCCTCAGCTCATTTTGAAAGGTCATTTGGATCAAGCTAGGTCCAAGATCTTGGCTTATCATCAACTCTTTGGCGAGGGTAATTTTTACCTAGAGCTACAAGACCATCCTAATGTCGAAGGTCAAAGTTTGATTAATAAACAACTCATCATCTTTGGTCGTGAGCTCGGTATCCCGCTCATCGCTACCAACGACTCGCACTACGCTTCTCGTGATGATGCGGAAGCGCAAGATATTTTGCTCTGTATCCAGAGTAAGTCTCGTCTCAATGAACCAAATCGTATGTCTATGCTTGATAGCGATTATTCGCTACGTAGCGAAGATGATATGCGCAGTGTCTTTGCTGATGTCCCTGAGGCGATTGACAATACTGTTGCTGTAGCTGAGCTTTGTAATGTTGAGATCGCTCTCGGTCAAATCCAGTTGCCGGTTTTTCCTGTGCCTGATGGCTATGATGGTCAGAGCTACTTGCGTCACCTGTGTTTAGAGGGCTTAGTTAAGCGTTATGGCCAGAGCTATGAAGATTTGCCAGCTATCTACCAAGAACGTTTGGATTACGAGTTATCAATTGTTGCCAAGATGGGTTGGCCGGCTTATTTCCTCATCGTCGCTGACTTTATTAACTGGGCCAAGGATCAAAAAATCTTAGTCGGTCCGGGTCGTGGCAGTGCCGCCGGCTCACTAGTTTGTTATCTCATCGGCATTACCAATCTCTGTCCGATTCAATACGACTTACTCTTTGAGCGCTTCCTTAATCCTGAGCGTATTTCTATGCCGGATATCGATACCGACTTTGCTGACACTGGCCGTGGTCGTGTTATTGAATACGTCCAACAAAAATACGGTCATGATCACGTGGCGCAAATCATTACCTTTGGGACTATGGCCGCTCGCGCTGCTATTCGTGATGTTGGTCGAGTGCTTAGCTATCCCTATGACTTCTGTGATCGCATCTCCAAAACTATTCCACCACTCACTAGTCTAACCAAAACCATCGACACTGTGCCGGAGTTCAAGGACTTACTGAGTGACGAAGACGCCAGAACTATTATTGATATGGCCTTAAAGCTCGAAGGTGTAGCTCGGCATAATTCTATTCATGCTTGTGGCATCTTGATCACTAAAGATCCTCTGACTGCTAATGTCCCAGTACAATACGTCTCTGGCGAAGATAAAAGCCTTGTTAGTCAATATTCGCTCCATCCGACTGAAGATCTCGGGCTACTCAAAATGGACTTCCTTGGTCTCAAAAACCTGACTATCATCGAATCAGCTATCAATCTCATCAAAAACACTCGCGGCCTTGATATCAATATTGATAATATTGATCTAAATAACACCAAGGCTTTTGAACTCTTTCAACGTGGTGAAACAACCGGCGTCTTTCAATTTGAATCATCAGGCATGAAGCGTTATTTGCGTGAGCTCAAGCCGACAGAACTCGAAGATATTATTGCTATGGTCGCTCTCTATCGTCCGGGTCCGATGGAGTGGATTCCGGAGTATATTAATGGTAAGCATGGTCGCAAAAAACTAGAGTATCTCCATCCCAAGCTCGAACCAATTCTCCAGAAAACCTACGGCGTCGCTATCTACCAAGAACAAGTTATGCAAATGGCTCGTGACCTCGCTGGCTTTACCATGGGTCAAGCGGATGTTTTGCGTAAGGCCATGGGTAAAAAGATCGTTAAGCTACTCGAAGAACAAAAACAAAAATTCATCGAAGGCTGTGTAGCAAATGATATCAAGGCTGATCTGGCGGCCACTATATTCTCCTTTATTGAACCTTTTGCTGGCTACGGCTTCAATCGCAGTCACGCTGCTTGTTATGCTATGGTCGCTTATCAAACCGCCTATCTCAAAGCTCTTTGGCCAGCTGAGTTTATGGCCGCTCTACTAACTAGTGATCAAGCTGATACTGACCGCGTTACCATCGAAATCGAAGAGTGTCGTGCTATGGGCTTGACCGTTTTGCCACCAGATATCAATCAGTCTTTTGAAACTTTTACAGTTGTTACTAGTGGCACAATCACCGGCGAGCAGGCTCAGCCTAATGAAGAAGTCAAAACTATCCGTTTTGGTATCAAGGCCATTAAAAATGTCGGCGCTCACATCGCTGAGGTCATTATCGCTGAGCGCAAAAAGCACGGCCCTTACAAAGATATCAATGATTTCTTGGTTCGTTTACCGGATCGTGATCTCAACAAAAAGTCGCTCGAAAGTTTAATCAAATGTGGAGCGATGGAATGCTTTGGCGAACGTGGTCAGATGCTCGCTAACCTAGAAAATTACTTAAACTTTCACAAGGAATCAGCTAGACCTGTCGATACTAATCAAGTCAGCCTCTTTGGCGCTGGCGACCCAGCTCTCAAACCCAAACTCCGAGAAGTGACTGCCAAACCAGTTGATAGTCTAGCCAAGCTGACTTGGGAAAAAGAGCTCCTTGGCTTGTATGTCAGTGAGCATCCTTTTAATCTCTATCGCAAGACTATCGCTCCCTTTATCACTTCGCTGACCAAGATCAAAGACATCAAAACCGAAGCCGACATCAAAACTGCCGGCATCATCACTGGTCTCAAAAAGATTTTGACTAAAAAAAACGAAACCATGCTCTTTGTCAAAATCAGTGATGGTCTAGAAAATGTCGAGTTACTAGTCTTCCCCAAGCTCTACAAAGAAACCATCAATCTCTGGCAAGAAGGCCAAGCCATCTTCTGCCTCGGGACCGTCTCTGAAAAAGATGCTGATACCAAGATCTTAGCCAATAAAATCCAAACCTTTAGCTTGGCAAGTATCAATCAAGACCTCACTAGTTTCCGTAAGCTTTGTGATGAGCATGTCCCTAGAGCTAATTTTAAGAAATTTCCTTCCAAGTCCAAGTCTGGCGTCGATCTAAGTGCTAAGCCTGTTGCTAGTCCAGCTGCTCCTACTCAGAAAAGCTTTGTTAAATTAATGATTAAGCAAGTTGATTTAACTCAAGAACTGCTCGATGGTCTCAAGCAGGTTTTACTAGCGAGCCCAGGTGAATTGCCAGTCTTCTTGGTCATTATCAATGGCTCTGAGCCCAAGGTCGTACCTACTGACTACCGAGTGGCTGCAAGTCCTATGCTATCAGAGCAGTTGAATCTAGCTTTGGCTGGTAAAGTTGTTACTAGTTAAATTTGCTATTTTTTGCTTGTTTATTTTTGTTCTCAATGATGATAAACTAAGGCTATTAAACTAAGTCTATGCCTCTTACTCCAGAAGAATTCAATCAGCTAGCCCATAAAGAAGATATTCAAAGACTTGAGTCTAAAATTGATCATCTTGCCGATGCTTTTACGCAAATGTTAACAATTATGGATAATTCTGCTAAAAAATCTAAGGATATAGAGGTAGAATTAGTTTCCAATCAGGCTGCTCACGATCGTTTTGAAACCAGAATTACTGCTTTGGAAAAAGCTGATCTTTAAGTTAATCAATGCCATCATCAAACAGCTGATAGCTGTTTTTTTGACCAAAATTACTAAAATATCTTGTCTTTATGGACAAATTAACTTTTTGTGTTTAGAATAATTCTATATGACTATCAATACTAATCCTGAAGACATTCAAACTCTGCTCAGTAGGGGAGTAGAAAAGATCTATCCTTCTGCCGAGCTACTAGCCAAAGAACTAGCGACTGGTCGTCGTCTGCGTATTTATGCTGGCTTTGATCCGAGTGGTAATTCTCTGCATATCGGTCACGCTGTGCAGATTAATAAGCTTGCTCAATTCCAAGCCCTCGGTCACGAGGTGATCTTTTTAATCGGTGATTTCACAGGCATGATCGGTGATCCGACTGACAAAAAAGCTACTCGCAAACAGCTGACTCGTGACGAAGTTTTAGCTAATGCAGCGAGTTACCAAGCTCAGGCTAGCTCCTATCTAGACTTTGCTGGCACCAACAAAGTTGAACTCAGGCATAATAGCGAGTGGCAAGATAAATTAAATTTTGCTGATCTGATTCGGCTCTCGGCCAATTTCACAGTCGGACAAATGATGGTCCGTGACATGTTCCGTGTCCGTGTCGAAGAAGACAAGCCAATTTATCTCCACGAGTTCCTCTATCCGCTTGCTCAAGCCTATGACAGCGTCATGCTCGATGTTGATGTCGAGGTCGGTGGCAATGACCAGATGTTTAATATGATGTGTGGTCGTGACCTGATGAAAGTTCTCAAAGGCAAAGAGAAATTTGTCGTTACCATGAAGCTCCTCGCCGACGAAAACGGGGTCAAGATGGGCAAGACCGATGGTAATGCTGTCTTCCTCAATGCCGAACCCAAAGAAATGTTTGGTCAGATTATGTCTTGGCCAGATAGCTTCATCGCTCCTAGCTTTGAAATCTGCACTAAGCGTCCCTTAGCTGAGGTACTAGAGATTAAAGAAAAATTAGCTAGTGGTGCCAATCCCATGGAGTACAAGCTTGAGCTCGCCAAAGAGCTAGTGACTACTTTTCATAGCGCTGAAGCTGCTACTGAGGCTCGTGAATACTTTCGTGCCACAGTCCAAGAACGTGGCATCCCAACCGATATCAAAGAGGTGAGTGGTGCTACAGTGCTAGAATCAGCTGTTAACTACTTTGGCAGCTCCAAGTCCAAGGCTGATATTAAGCGACTCGTTGAGCAAGGCGCGGTCAGCGTCAATGATACCAAAGTCACTAGTTTTGACGCTTCAGTCAAAGCTGGTGATCAAGTTCAGATCGGTAAGCGGGATTGGTTCCGGATTAACAATTAACAATTGACAATTAACAAAAGCAGGCCAATCTAAGTTGGTCTGCTTTTTTTATCCCCTCCTTAACAAGGAGGGGTGCTCTCGTCCTGAGCAAAGCCGAAGGAAACGAAGCTCGGGGTGGTCTTTGTCTAACAAGCCAAGTATGTGTCATTCCGAACGGAGTGTAACAAAGAGAGGAGTCCCTTAAACTATGTCAATTTGAAATCAGTCTGAATTAAAGAGTAATACAAAGCTTAATATTTAAGCGATTCCTCACTGCGTTCGGAATGACACAAAGAAAGACATCAATAAAAGGCTAATTATAGCCAAAATAACTATAATATATTGACAAATACAATAGAATATGATATAATATAAATATTAAAAGTTCATTATATTTATCTCCAGTAACTCGGAAGAGAAACCACAGGCTTAGTATTATATAGTTATTTCAATTGGTTACGACTGATTATTAACTAGGACTAAGATTCTGATCGACATTTAGAGCTTAGGTACTTGTACCAGCATCATTTGTCACCATTCTTTTCCGGATTACTGTAGAAAAATTCTACCGTTTGTTATTTTAAAATTTTATATAGGAGTTTATCATGTCAAAGTTTAATGATATTTGCAAAGCAACTTTTGTAGGATTCGCAGCTTCTCTTGTACTTGGATTCTTAAGTTCATTATTCATGATTATAATAGGAGAAGGTCAGACACCATTAAATAGCCCTCCTTGGTATATAATCTGTATCTGCATCTTGATCATATGGCTCAGTGTTAGCATTACTTCCTATAAAAATAAACAGGATAAATTAACAGTTTTTTAACAATTTTAGGAGTTTGTCATGACTGTCGATGAGATTAGCTCAAGAGAAAATCGTCGTAAAGAGGCGTTTAAAGAGATGAATGGAATTCACAAAATAACAAATATTGTAGATACAATATTTGTAAAAGACGGTAATTTGATCGTCAAGTTATTTCAAAACAATGAACTTGTACGGTCCGAATGCAAAGGAGTTGTCATCGAAGGAACTTCAATTGTATTGAAAAAAGATTTATTAAAAGAGTTTAGTGACTGGGGTAAAAATCCGATCATGATCTCTAAAAACTTTAATTATCCTAAACATGAAATCCGTGTATCTTTGCCAATACAAGGAATGATTCATTTGACTTTATTTGAGGATAACCCTGTAATTAAGGTTATTAATGATTGGCTAAATCAAATTTGCAAATACAATTAAATAAAAAGCCCTGAATAAAATATTCAGGGCTTTTTCATGTCCATTTTTCAAATTAAATATCCAAATTCTGCACCGTCTTCGCTTTGTTGAGCTACGGGGGGAGGGGCTAGACAAGGCTAGATTCTATTTAAATCTTAAAAGGCTACTAAGCAATAGTTACCGCTCAACCCTGGATTTCGTGCCGCGACACGGAATGAAAAAATATGGCAATATCTAAGCCAATATTAAGCAAAATAACCAAATAACCTTGACAAAATAAGACAAGTATGATATAATATAAATATTAAAAGTTCATTATATATCTAATATTTATCTCCAGTAACTCGGAAGAGAAACCACAGGCTTAGTATGTATAGTTAATCTCAATTGGTTACGACTGATTATTAACTAGGACTAAGATTCTGATCGACATTTAGAGCTTAGGTACTTGTACCAGCATCATTTGTCACCATTCTTTTCCGGATTACTGCATGTAAATTGATTGATTGCAGTTTTGTTGTTTTACAATTTTTATAGGAGTTATTATGGATAAGGTCAGAATGGGTGAGATTGCTCTACTTTTTTTAAAGGACAGATTTATGGAAGAAGGTATGCGTCTCAATTCAAATTCTCGCAAGCATATTATTGAAAAAGCCAAAGAAATAGGCGTTCCCGAAGCTGAAGCTCTAGAATTTTCCAAAATTATGATTGAGGAATTGATTGCTAAAGTTTTTGATTCTAACAAAGCATCAAGTTAATTTCTATTAACTGACAACGATTCAATTGACCAACCAAGGCCTCTTTGACATAAGGAGGCTTTTTAATATTAATCAAATCTACAAAAAACCACCAAACAACTTGGTGGTTTTTCTTTTTCCAAACTTAACTTACTCTTAAATATCCAAATTCTGTACAGTCTTGGCTCTCGTCTGGATGAAGTGCTTACGAGGAGCGACTTCCGAGCCCATCAGCATCTCAAAGGTTTCATTGGCTTTGGCTACGTCATCAATATTAACCTGCTTCATGACGCGTTGAGCCGGATTCATAGTTGTCTCCCAGAGCTGTTCTGGATTCATTTCACCGAGACCCTTGTAGCGCTGAATGATCATACGAGGACTCTTGGCTGCTTTCTTCTCATCCTGTTCTTCTTCCTCTTCGCCGTCTTCAGTTTGTTCTACGACCACGCCACCAAATTCTTTGACGACAGCGTTTTTCTCTTCGTCCGAGTAGGCGTAGCGGACTTCTTTGTTCTTTTTGATCTGATAGAGTGGTGGCTGAGCTACAAAGAGGTGACCAGCATTAATCAAATCAGTAAAATGACGATAAAAGAGAGTTAATAAGAGAGTACGAATGTGCGCTCCGTCGACGTCGGCGTCGGTCATGATAATAATCTTGTGATAGCGGAGCTTATCAATAGCAAGCTGATCACCGATATTCATACCCATAGCGATAACCAAGTTCTTGATTTCGTTATTAGCAAGCATCTTGTCTAGTCTCGAGCGTTCCACATTCAAAATCTTACCACGAAGTGGCAATATCGCTTGGAATTTACGATCGCGACCTTGTTTAGCACTGCCTCCGGCGCTGTCTCCCTCGACGATATAGAGTTCGCATTCTTCAGCCTTGCGACTAGAGCAGTCAGCTAGCTTACCAGGTAAAGTCATGCCTTCTAGGGCGCTCTTACGTAGGATAGAGTTACGAGCGGTCCGAGCAGCTAGACGAGCTTGTGCTGTCAAAGCGCATTTATCGACAATGGCCGCTGCTTCCTTTGGGTGCTCTTCTAGATAGTTACTTAGGGCTTCAGCTAATACTTGATCAACATAGCCCTTCATCTCGGCATTACCGAGCTTACCCTTAGTCTGACCCTCAAACTGCGGATCAGGTAATTTGACGCTGATGATGGCAGTTAGACCTTCGCGAGTATCATCGCCAGTCAGATTTTCATCTTTTTCTTTGAGTAGTCCTTTGGCTCGAGCATAGGCGTTAAGTGTCCTAGTGAGAGCACTGCGGAAACCAGCAGTGTGGGTACCACCCTCAGGGTTAATGATGTTGTTGGCAAAAGACAAAATAGTTTCGTTGTAGCCGTCATTGTACTGCATCGCCACCTCTACCTTACAGTCATTAACATCCTTGTCGACATAAAAAATGGTTTCGTTTTTGAGATTGGTATTGCGATTGAGCGCCTTGATATAGGTCTTGATACCACCATCAAAATAAAACTGAAAATGTTTTTTCTTGTGACCATTGCGAGTATCAATGATAATCATCTTGATACCCTTGGTCAGATAAGCTTGTTGGCGCAAACGATCGAGGATCTTGCCCCAGTCGTATTCTAGAGTTTCAAAAATCTGATGATCAGCCTTAAATGAAATAATCGTCCCGGTGCCCTTGCTGGTGCCAACAGCCTTGATCTTGGTCATTGGCTTGCCACGTTCAAATTCTTGACGCCAGAGCTTGCCGTCACGAGCCACTTCTGCGATAACTGTTTCGCTGAGAGCATTAACTACGCTGATACCGACACCGTGCAAACCGCCAGATACTTTGTAACCACCGCCACCAAATTTACCACCAGCGTGGAGCTTGGTCATAACTGTTTCCAGGGCCGATAGACCAGTACCTTTGTGAATATCTACTGGAATACCACGACCATTGTCAGTGACTCGGACAAAACCATCTGGCAGAAGCTCTACTTTGATCTCATTGGCGTAACCGGCCATCGCTTCGTCAATGCTGTTGTCTACGATTTCCCAAATCAAGTGATGCAAACCACTGACTGAAGTTGAACCGATATACATACCAGGCCTCTTGCGGACTGGATCAAGACCTTCTAAAACTGTGATTGCTTCTGCGCCGTAGTCGCTGTTTTGTTTATTTTTATCTGCCATATGTAATTTAAAATTTACTTTTGCGGAACTGAATTAAGCTGTCTATAGGCTCATATTAGCAACTTAGCTAGTAAATTACAAGTTTAATCAGCTTGGCCTCTGTTGGTAAAAATGCTATAATTAGCCCTGTTAGTGTTTGAGCTTTTTATCTTGGCGAGACGCTAGCTTTTGCTTATTATTCATGGCCAAAGACAACGACAATAGTCAGTTTTTGTTTAATTCTACCCAACCCACTTTAACTCATTTGGATTGGCGTAAATTACTACCTTGGCTCATTGGTGCTCTAAGTTTATGCTTAGCTCTCGGGCTAGCTTTTTGGTTATGGAGCAAATTTGGCAGCGCTCCCCAGCTTAGCACCGTTGAAACTAGTCCTAACAACGCCAGCTCTTCTATCGGCGGGCTTAATAACAAACTCGGCAGCTCTACAGTACCAGTTGTCAACGCTCCTAATCAAAATGAAACTCTAGCCTTTGGTGATTTTTATACTAAGCCTGGCGCTAACCCAGCTATCCTAGCTAAAGGCGTCACTTTGCCAACCAATATCAAAGAACAAAGTGCTAACTACTATGCTCTCAATCGCGAGATTGCACTTAGCGCTGATCAGGTCAAGGATTTTAATAACAATGGTTTTGTGGTCATTGATAATCCTTTTGGCAAAGAAGCCAAAGATTTTTTCTCCGTTTACAAGCTTTTAAACCAAAAAAACTTGCCTTTTTTGGTGACCAACGACTTTCTCTTTTATTATTACCAAAACACTCTCAAGAGCATTTTTAAACAATTAGAATCGGACACTTTCTACCAAGAAACTTGGGCTTTTAACAAGGCTATGTTCGAGATCGCCAATCAACGCTATCTCGATCGCTACGCCAAGCTAGGTTTGGTTAATGACACTGTTCTGGAGGCTATGCGTCTAGAAGCGGCCTACTTTGCGGTCAGTCTAGAATTACTCAAGGTCAAGCCCAATCAAATCATTCCTAATAGCCAAGCCTCGGTTACGACTAAAGAATGGTTTAAACTACAATTCACCGAGCGAGAAGCAGCGACTTATAAGTTCACGGTGCCTAGTTACCTAGCTCTCGACGTCGGCAAAGAGCTTGCTTTGATTAATAAAGCCAAGGCTCTCACTAAACCAACTCTATCACCAGTTTTGCTTTATCCTCGCAACTATCAAGATTTTGTTCTAGCTGCTAGTTATGAAAAAAATCATCGTCTAACTAATTTTTATCAAGCTCTCACTTGGTCTTCTAGTCTTTTGCCACTTTATTACCAGTCACCAGCTTGTCCTGATTGTCCACTTGATCAAAGCGACTGGATGATTCATCAGGCTGCCGCTCAGTTAATAGCTCGTGACCTACATGTCCATCAAGAACTCAAAAATCAATGGGCCAAAATCTACAAAGCCTATTCTTATTTCTCCGGTCTGCGTAGCGAGTTGACTTATCTAGATTATAGCGAGGCTTTTATCAAGCTCTTTGGTGATGCCTTGGAGAAAAAAGAGGGGAGTCAATCAGCTAAAACCATCGAACAAATCTTTGATACAGCCAATCCCGAGCGTGATCAGCAGTTAGCCGCTTTGCAAAGCGAGCTCGGTTCTCGCAGTTTTGATCCAGCTAAAGGCGGCTTGGATCGCTCTACAGCACTCGGACGCTTGTCCTCTGGTTTGCGCATGGTCCAAACTGCTTATTGGCCAACGGAGTACATCTACGACAAACTTACTTTTGGAGCGGTTGGCGCTTATCTCGATGACCCTAAGCAAATTAACAAAACTACTGACAAAGCCTTGTGCGAAGATGTTAATCGTCAAGTTATCCGTTGTCGTGGTATTGGTCTCGATATTATTAATCCTATTTTTAACGAAACTATTAATAACAATTATTTTGTCCGCAATACCCGTTTTCAGAACTACTTCAATCAAACACCAGCTCTTAGACAGCATCTCAATGGTTTTGATAATCGAGCTTGGCATCAAAGTTTCTTCTGGTCCAATCTCCACAGCGCCCAGCAATTCTTGAATAATCGCAAATTAGAGCAGTTTAATTACAGTTCTACACCTGCTTGGTCAAACGCTGTTCTCAATACCGCACTCGGTGCTGTAGTTAACGCTAATTTGCCTTATGATCAATGGCGATACGCCTACCAGCAAGAATCAGGACTCGCTGGTCAAGAATTAATTAAATATAATTATCTCGAACCCAATCTCACTCTCGTTGATGAGCTTTTGGCTAATGGCAAAATGGTTTTTACTGCCTTTGTAAAGCTAGGTTTGGTTAAGGAAAACAACCAAGAGTTTAGTGAGCTCTTTGCCGATCTCTCCGCTGCCAGAGCTCTAATCCTCAAGGAGCAAGCTGGCGAGGAAACTGATTTTACTGACTGGAGCTTTATGAATAATCTGGTTAATAAATACTATGTCGTTGATGCCGGTGACAAAAGCACTAGTGTCAATTTCCGTAGTGACAACAGTGCTAATCCCAATAAAATCTACGCTATGGATCAGTCTTTGGAGGGTGTGAAGCTTTTGCTGAGTATGCAGTTCCATCAAGGTCGCAATCTGATTGTCGCCGGTCCGGTCTTTAATTTTAATGAACGCGCTCGTTAAATTATGCCTAAAAAAATCACCAATCCAGAGTTAAGCAGCACTGAGTTGTTAGAAAAAAAACTCAATGACTTTACTGATGTGGACGGTATCAGTACTAGACGTCTATCTTTTGGACTCTGGTACATGAAACATCGTCATCATTTTTTCTTGACAGCGGTCTGGCTTTTAACCATTGTCGCCACTGTGCTCTGGGCTTATTCGCTCTATTATTTTAGCCACTATCTCTTGGTAGGGTCCAAGATTGATCGAGTTAACGAGGCTAGTCTTGGCGATAATCCACGTGCTGTCGAGCAGCGCAAGTTGCTCGCGAGTCTCTCATATGGCTTTGTTCAAGCCGTCGACCTCGGTCGAGGTAGTTATAGCCTGATCGGTAAATTGGCTAGTGCCAATCAGAGTAATTGGGCGGTTATTGATTATTATTTCTTGGTTGACGGTCAGCCCTTTGGCACTAGTACTAGCTATATTCTGCCTAGCTCTGAGAAATATTTAACTAGCGTTATTGATAATCAAAGCCTGCCACCACAATCAGTACAACTAATTATTAGTAATTTCCGTTGGAGTAAAGTTGACTATCATCAGATCAAAAATTGGTCTGAATACAAAGCTGATCGACTATCCTTTGTGGTTTTGGATAAAAAATTTGTTGGCTCAGTTCAGTCACAGATCAGTGATCGGCTGCCGGTTAATACTCTTAGTTTCAATATCAATAATCGCAGTGCTTATAGTTTTCGTGAAGCACCGCTACAAATTATTCTTTACAGCGGTTCTGATGTTGTTTATGTCAAAGAGTATGTGATTAATAATTTTTATTCCAAGGAGCGCAAAGATATTACTATCAGTCTCATCGGCTCCATGCCCAACATCACTCGCATCGATATTTTGCCAGAAATAAATATTCTCGATCAGGATCTTTATCTCAAAAATTAAAAGACAGTCTGATTAATTAGTCATTTTTTTGATTTGGTCTTTTTGCTGATCTGTGGTAATAATAAGCTCATGTTGCATTCACTATTGATCAAAATACGCTCCTTTGATTGGTTGCTTTTTTTACCAGTAATTTTTTTGGTCTTACTGAGTCTAGCTGAATTATACAGCGTCGGCCTTGGTCAGGCTGCTGGTGACCTATCTTTTTTTAAGCGTCAATTAATTTTTAGCATCATCGGTCTAGTTTTGCTCTGCTTACTTGCTGCCAGAGATTATTATTTCCTTTATAGTTACAGCAATCTCATCTATCTGCTCGGCGTCCTATCTCTAGTGGCGGTGCTGTTTTTTGGTTCTACTATCAACGGTACCAAGGGTTGGTTTAATTTTTTTGGCTTTGGTATTCAGCCAGTTGAGGCGGTTAAATATGTTTTAATTGTCTTTTTGTCTCGTTATCTGGCTGGCACCTCTACTCTTATCAATCCTTTGCGTAACCTACTAGTCACTGGTTCCGCCACTGCTCTGTTAGCCTTCTTGGTTATGTTACAGCCTGACTTTGGTTCAGCTTCTTTATTAATTTTTATTTGGCTCTTTGCCTTATTTGTCTCTGGTCTACCCAAAAAGTTCTTTCTTATTATTTTGTCATTAATGATCATTAGCGCTATACTAGCTTGGCAATTTTTCTTGGCCGACTACCAAAAAGATCGTGTCTTAAACTTTGTTCGTCCTAGTGCTGAGTTAAACTCCAATTATAACGTCAATCAGGCTATGATTGCCATTGGCGCCGGCGGACTCTTTGGTCGGGGCTTGGGTTTTGGCTCTCAGTCCCAGCTTAAGTTCTTGCCAGAAGCCAAGACTGACTTTATTTTTGCGGTTATTGCTGAAGAATTAGGCTTAATTGGAGTCCTGTTAGTCATCTCCTTATTTAGCCTATTTTTCTGGCGTCTTTTCAAAAATTTGGCTAATATTAAGAATGATTTCTCTAGTTTCCTGGTTATTTGCTCTGGTGGCTTGATTTTTATTGAAATGTTTATTAATATTGGAATGAACCTGGGGCTGGTACCTGTGGTAGGTATTGCTTTACCATTTTTAAGTTACGGTGGCAGTTCCCTAATTATTAATTTGGCTATGGTTGGCGCTTTACAGAGTGTGGTAGCTAGATCAAAATTGAAACAATACTAATAATTATTAATACTCTATATGTCAAATCTTCAGCTAAAAGCTACTCAGCGTGGCGCCACTGCTCGGCTAGCTACCGAGATCGAAGCCGAGCTTTACGGTCCGGGGCTTGCTAATCAGCATTTGCTTGTTAGCCGTCATGATTTGGAAAAAGTCTTTGCTCAGTCTGGCAGTTCTCTTTTGATCGATCTAGAGATTGCTGGCGGCTCTAGCGTTTCCGTCATTGTCCGTGAACTACAACGTGACCCTATCAAAAATCAAATCATCCACGCTGACTTTATGCAGGTGGATATGAAAAAGCCAGTTACTGTGACTGTCGGCTTTACTACCGAAGGTAAGTCTCATGCCATCAGCAATATGGGTGGTATGTTAGAAAAAAACTTGGCTCAAGTTAAAATTGTTTGTTTGCCACAGTACTTAGTTAAATCTCTTGCTGTTGATTTGGGCAAGCTCTCTGATCTCAAATCCGTCATCCGTGTCGCTGATTTGATCGTCCCTGAGGGTGTTACTGTCAAAAACAATCCTCGTGATGTTATTTATAGTATCGCTGCTAGTCGCCGCGCTGTTTCTACCGAAGCTAAGGGTGATGCTGCCCCAGCTGCCGGCGCTAAAGCTACTGATGCTAAGGCTCCAGCTGCTCCTGCTAAGAAGAAATAATCATTTCTCTCTATCTAAAAAATCTCCCCAAATTTGGGGAGATTTTTTATTAAGTAGCTTGTCAACTACAGGAATATTTGTTAGGATTTTGACATTGTTAAGCAAATTTTATGGCTATAGAACTAGATAAAGTTTATCAGAGTGACAAATACGAAGACGAGATTTATCAGTCTTGGGAACAAGGTGGGTTTTTTAATCCTGATAAGCAGTCTTTGTCTGACAGCGCCGAGTCCTATACCATTATTTTGCCTCCTCCCAATATCACCGACAAGCTTCACCTTGGCCATGCCGCTATGCTCGCCATCGAAGATCTCTTCATCCGCTTTCATCGCATGAATGGTTATCGTACGCTCTGGCTACCAGGGACTGATCATGCTGCCATTGCTACTCAGACTGCTGTCGAGAAGAAGCTTAAAAAAGAACAGGGTGTTAGTCGTCATGAGCTCGGTCGTGATGCCTTTTTGACTGAAGTGAATAGCTTTGTTGCCGTCACTCAGAGTACTATCATTGGTCAAATGAAAAAAATGGGTGCTTCACTCGACTGGTCACGTCTGGCTTTTACTCTTGATGATGATCGCCAAGCTGCAGTGCGTGAAATGTTTTGTCAGATGTATGAGGCTGGTCTAATGTATCGTGGTGAACGAGTAGTTAATTGGTGTCCACGTTGTGCTTCGACTCTCGCTGATGATGAGGTTGAGCACAAAGAACAAAAGGCCATGCTCTATACTTTTTACTATTCCAAGGATTGCCCGATTGCCATTTCTACTACCCGACCAGAAACCAAATTGGGCGATGTGGCTATCGCTGTGAATCCTAGTGATGAGCGTTACAAACAGTATGTCAATAAAGATTTTGTCGTAGATTTTTGTGGCGTAGAGTTGAAACTCAAAGTCATTGCTGATCGCAACGTTGAAGCGGAGTTTGGTACCGGCGCCCTCGGTGTTACCCCAGCTCATTCGATGGTTGATTGGCAGATGGCCGAGGCTCATGGCTTGGCAGTTATCAAGGTGATTAATGAATCTGCTCAGATTCATCAAGGTTTTGGTGATCATTCTGGTCTTTCAACTCTAGAAGCTCGTGAGAAAATAGTGAGTCAGTTGACTGCAGCTGGACTAATGATCAAAGCAGAAGAAATTGATAACAAGCTCTCGGTTTGTTATCGCTGTGATACGGCCATTGAACCGCTACCATCCAAGCAGTGGTTTGTAGCTGTTGATAAAGCTACCGAGCGTCTAGCTGGTAAATCCTTAAAGCAAGCAGCAGCAGAAGTCGCGAGGCTTGGCGAGATCAAATTTATGCCTGAGCGCTTTACTAAGCGCTATCTAGACTGGATGGATAATTTGCGTGATTGGTGTGTCAGTCGTCAGATTTGGTTTGGTCATCGTTTGCCGGTTTGGTATAAGGGTGAAGAAGTCTTTGTTGGGCGGACAGCGCCAGCAGGCGAGGGGTGGTTACAGGATAGTGATACTCTTGATACTTGGTTTTCTTCTGGTATGTGGACTTTTTCCACGCTCGGTTGGCCGGCTGCTTTTGCTAACGGTCAAAAGAGCGGTGACTTGCTGAACTTTCATCCTACGCAAGTCCTCGAAACTGGTTATGAAATCATTACGCTCTGGGTTAGTCGTATGATTATGATGAGCCTCTTTGCTCTGGGTGAAGCTCCTTTTAATAAAGTCTATTTGCACGGCATGATCCTAGATCAGCACGGCAAGAAAATGAGCAAATCCAAAGGCAATGGCATCGATCCCTTGGATATGATCAAGCTCTATGGCACCGATGCTGTCCGTCTCTCTCTACTGACTGGCACTACCGCGGGCAATGATTCTCGCATTAGCGAAGATCGTATCGCTACTGAGCGCAACTTTGTTAACAAGTTCTGGAATATCGCTCGCTACATCAGTTCTAGTCCTAATTTCAATTTCCTTGTAGCTGATTCCGATATTAATTATTCGCAGTTAACCCTAGCTGATGAATGGATTTTGAATAAATTAAATATTTTAATTACTTCTACAACTGAACAAATCAAGGCTTATAATTTTTCAGTTGCTGGTGAAGCTCTCAAAGAATTTACTTGGAATGATTTGGCTGACTGGTATTTGGAAGCAACTAAATTTTCTCGTGGTTCAGAGACTGATAAAGTCTTGTCCTTTGTTCTGCGGACTATTTTGAAACTCTGGCATCCCTTTATACCATTTGTCACTGAAGCTATCTGGCGTGAGCTCAGTGCTAAGGCTGATTTGATTATCACTGCTTGGCCAGTTGCTACTAGTCATAATTTTGCTCAAGCCGCTAATTTTGAACTCATCAAAGAGTTAATTGTTGCTATTCGTACTGCTCGTAGTGAAAATACTATTGAGCCAGCCAAGAAGCTAGATGTTATTATTTGTAAAAACTCTAACATTTGGTTAAATGAGCAAGTTTCTTTAATCAAGAGTCTACGCACCGGTATTGGCGAATTAACTATCACTGACAATGATAATCTACCTGCAGATGCTATTGTTATCACTGCTGCCGGTCTAACCATTTACTTGCTCGGCGCCATTGATAAAGACAAAGAAAAAAATCGTCTCAGCAAAGAACAAGAACAACTCTTGAAACAAATCAGTGGTCTAGAAGCTCGTCTAGCTAGCGAAGAGTTTCGTTCTAAAGCTCCAGCTGATTTGGTTGCGAAGCAAAACGATCAGCTCAGTGCTGCCAAAGATCAGTTAGCTAAAAATCAAGCCGCTCTCGCTAAGCTCTAATCCGCTTTGGTTTATTGCTTTAGTTTAATTTGTAATTATTATTTAGACTTGTTACAATTAAAAAACAGGCTGTGCTTATTATTTCGCTCAGTTTTTAGCTTTAAAAACATGCTGAAAGTCAAAAAGGAAGGTGTTATTTTATCTCCAACCGGCCGCGCTTTTGAGAAGCGGGCTGTTTTAAATCCTGGTATTTTACAAATTGGCGACACTGTTCATGTTGTCTATCGAGCTGTTGCCAAAGACCATATCTCTACCCTCGGTTATGCTCGTCTCGACGGCCCCTTGACTGTTGTTGAGCGTGCCAAAGAACCGATTTATGTCCCTAAGTATCAATACGAAAAGAAAGGTCTAGAAGATCCACGTCTGACCATGATTGATGGTGTGATTTATCTCACCTATGTTGCTCATGACGGCAAGCATGCTCTGATTGCCTATATGAGTGGCACTGACCTGTTTCATCTCAAACGTGGTGGTATTATTAGTGCCAAAATTCGCTACGCTCGTGCTGGACGCTTCTTTAATGCTGTCAAACTCAAAGACGATTATTTCTTCTTTGAAGCTTATTACAAAAATTTCTCTGGCAAAGATGTAATGGTTTGGGAGAAAGACGGTGTGCTTTTCCCCGAAAAAATCAATGGTAAATTTGTCTTGACTCACCGTGTCCTGCCAGATATTCAGATTGCTGAGTTTCATAATTTTGATCAGCTCAAAAAAAATTCTTTCTGGTTAGAATACTTCCAAAATATGCACAAACAGGTTATTTTGGAAAATAAATATTCTTTTGAGGAGCGTCATATTGGCGGGGGAGCGCCACCTATCAAAACCAAAGACGGTTGGCTAATGATCTATCACGGTACCGAAGAAAACAATCACGGCCGCACTTATCATGCCTGCGCAGCTTTGTTTGACCTCAAGGATCCACGTCGCCTGATCGCTCGTTTGCCTGAGCCACTCTTTTCACCGACTGAGGACTATGAGTTATCTGGTTATGTTGATAATGTCGTTTTCCCAACTGGAACTGCGCTCTTTAACGATCGTCTCTATATCTACTACGGGGCTGCCGACAACCATATTGCCGCCGCTAGTATTGATCTCAACTACTTACTAACTGAATTGAAAAAGCATAAGCTTTAGTATGAATCAGCCCAAATCGCCTAGCATCTTGTATGTCAGTACTTTCCCGCCTCGTGAATGTGGTATTGCTACTTTTACTCAAGATCTAATCAATGCTATTGATCGAGAGTTTGCTCCAGCTGTCAAATCCAAGGTCCTGGCCATGAATCCTGATGGCATTTCGCTCTACAATTATTCTCGTAAAGTCAGCTCTCAGATCCGAGATTCTGATATCGAAGACTACATTCAAGCTGCCAACGAAATCAACCGATCTTCAGACATCAAGCTAGTTAATATTCAGCACGAATACGGCATTTATGGCGGTGACTGGGGTAATTATATTTTGCCCTTTTTAGAGCTGATCAATAAACCAATCGTCGTCACTTTTCATACTATTTTGCCTCGCCCTGATAAGCATCTCAAAAAAATTACTCAGGATATCGTGGCCAAGGCCTCCGGTATTGTGGTTATGACCAAGCACGCTGCCAAGCAGTTGCGTACGACCTACAAAATCAATAGCAAAAAACCTATTGCCATCATCCCTCATGGTGTCCATCATGTCCCGTACCCATCCAAGAGTCGTGCTAAGACCAAATTACAGCTCTCTGGCCACACCATTCTCTCGACCTTTGGTATGCTTAACCCTGACAAAGGCATTGAGTACGCTATCGAAGCTCTACCTAAGCTAGTTGAGAAACACCCTGACCTGCTCTATCTTGTGCTTGGCGCTACTCATCCTAATGTTGTCAAAGAATGCGGTGAAGTTTATCGCAATAAACTGGTCCGGCTAGTCAAGAAACTTGGTCTAGATAACCATGTTAAGTTTTATAATAAGTATCTTGATCTTTCCGAGTTGATCGACTTCCTCAAGGCAACTGACATTTATATCTCTCCAACTCTCAATCCCCGCCAAGCGGTCAGTGGCACTATTTCTTACGCTTTTTCCTGTGCTTGTCCGATTGTCGCAACTGCCAATCAATATGCCAAAGACACCATCGGTCCTACCCGTGGCTCGCTAGTTGATTTTGCTGATGCTGAAGCTATCGAACAGGCGACTATGAGCATTCTAGATGATCCTAAGATGGCTTCAGAGATGAAAAAGGACGCTTATTACTACTCTCGTCACATGACTTGGCAAAACGTCGCTCTCGCTTATTTCAAGTTCTTCAATGACTTTGCCAAAATCACTCCTCGTGAACAAGATAAATTGCCAGCCATCAACCTCAGCCATCTGCGTACTCTGACTGATGATTTTGGCATGATTCAATTTGCTAGCCACACCAAGCCGGATAACCACAGTGGCTACTGTCTAGATGACAATGTCCGCGCCTTGCTTGGCTGCGTTAAATTATACAACACCCGACCTAGCGCTAGTCTCTTGCGACTAATCAATATCTACTTTGCCTATCTCAAATTATCACAAAGATCTGACGGTCACTTCAATGACTTTATTAACCACAATAAAACCATTAATAAAGAATTGCCTGAATCTCAAGACTCCTTTGGTCGTGCCATCTGGTCACTTGGTGTCACTATCAATAGTCGTAAATTACCAAGCGAGCTAATCACTAGCGCTATCAAGGTCTTTAATAAGTCCTTGCCGACCATCAAAAATCTGGACTTCTCTCGTGCGATTGCCTTTTCTCTCCTTGGCCTTACTGCTAGTTATCACTATTTCCATAAGCAGGGTGATTTGAAAAAATCTGCTCAAATCTTTGATCTCATGAAAAATCTAGCGGATAAATTACTAGCTAAGTATGCAGAGCAAGCCGCAGCTAACACTGACGCTAAAAATATCTGGCGTTGGTTTGATGATAGCTTGACTTATTCTAACTACAAGATCCCTGAAGCGCTCTTTGCGGTCAGCGGTATCTTAAACGACAAGAAATACTTGCAAGTCGCCGAAGAATCAATTGATTTCCTAGCCAAAGTTTCTTTTGACAAAGAATATTACAACGCCATCGGTCAAGATGGCTGGTATTTCCGTAATGGCAAACGAGCTTACTTTGATCAGCAGCCAGAGGACGCCGCTTCAGCTGTCGAGGCCTTAGTCGAAGCTTACAAAGTAACTAATAGCAAAAAGTATGCTTCTGAAGCTAAGCTCGCTTTTGGTTGGTTCCTCGGCAAAAACCACCTCAATCAAATGATTTATGACGAGGCGACTGGCGGTTGTTATGATGGTCTCGGCAAACACTCGATCAATTTCAATCAAGGTGCCGAATCAACTATTTCCTATTTCCTCGCGCGTCTCGCTATTGAGCAAGTTTACACTAGCGTCGAGCAACCCTTAGTTACTATTTTTCATGATCCAGCT
>JACCDN010825851.1_pt1 | contig 31827 bp, 26 predicted proteins | sample 7441691 | NCBI WGS metagenome assembly JACCDN01 (sample SAMN15323439, study PRJNA562643) | freshwater metagenome | isolation source: river surface water | place: USA:Blue River Watershed | collected 2017-08-16
CCTGCCTGCCCGGGCTGGCCCAGCAGGTCGCCCCTCCCTCCCCCCCCCCCCTGAGCGCGGCCAGCAAAGAGGAGTCGGAAGACGCTGAAATCATCGTCCTCGCCGGCCTCCCCAACCTTAAGGAGAAGGAGGCAATCCTTAGTTACGCCCGCCAGACCTACGTCAAAGCGGATCTGATCAAGGACAAGGCCTTGCTTCAAATCATCCGCCTTTCCCTGTCTAAACTCGAGGATCAGCCCGAAAAAGCGGCCCAAATCCTCCAGGAACACCTCAACCAGCTGTCCGAATACTTCACCAAGCAGGGCATGGCCGCCCAGGCCGAGGGCAAGATGGAAGACGCCCTCCGCTTGGCCCAGGTAGCCGTCCGTTGCAATCCGGGCAACGCCAAGTCTAAGTTGTTCTTTGCCAACTTCTTACATTCTGTTTCTGGCCGGACTGATGACGCGATCCAGACCCTCAGCCACGGCCTTCACTTCCTGCCCGTCGACGACCCCCTGACCAAGGACTACCTCGAGCGCTATTTCCAGCTCCTACAGGCCCGCGAACGCGACCAAGAGGTCATCGATGACAGCCTGAAGCTTCTTAATAACACCAAAAACCTTTCCGGCAACATGCGGGAGGTCCTGTCCCTCTCCGCCGCCACCTCCCTTTACTGGACCGGCAAATACCCGGACGCGGTCAACCTCATCAACTCCAGCGGCCTCGACAGGCTGCCCAGCGGCCTCCTGCTCAAGGCCCGCGCCCTCTTCGAAGGCGGCAAGACCCGCGAGGCCATCAGCCTGCTCGAATCCAAGTCCTCCAGCTTCACCGGCGCCGCCCGCGAGGCGGTGCTCTCGCAGCTGACCCGCTACCACATCCTGCTCGGCCAGAGCCGCATCGCGCTCGCCGTCAACCAGGAGCGCATCGAACTCGATGAGGCCGCGTTCTTCCCGCAGATCCAGAAGCTGCACCTGCTCGACCGCCTCGGCCTCAAGGAGGATTTCGACAAGCAGCTGAAGCTGATCTTCACGCGCCACGCTTCGAACTCCGCCGCGATGCTCGCCCTCGCCAACTTCGCCGCCGAGAAAGGCTACTCCGAACTCACCGGCGCGATCGCCATCGCCGCCGACCGGCAGGGCTTCGAACGCGTGACGTTCGCGGTGCTGCACCTCGAGGCCTTGGTCAAAGGCCCCGACGCCGGCCAGGCGATCACGCAGTATCAGCAGATCGTCGCCGCCGACCGCACCTACTTCAAGGCGAAGGAGCCGCTCGTGCTCGCCCTGCTCGGCATCGCCCACCACGCCCGCGCGAAGCCCGACGCGAAGGCCGCCAAGATCGACCGCGACACCGGCAACCGCTACCTCGAGGAATTCCTCAAGGCCAAGGACCTCGGCCCTGAAGCCTATCGTTCCGTCGGCCGCCACCTGCGCGCGATCCGCGCCGGCGAACCCGCGGTCCGCGTGCTTGAAGCGGGCGCCGCCAAGCATCCGCGCCACTCGCAGCTGCGCGCCGACTACATCTCCGCCCGCATCCTCGCCGGCCAGACCGAAGCCTACGGCGCCCGCCGTTCCGTCGCCGACGAACTGGAGACGCTGCTCACGCTCCGCCGCCCTTCCCCGCTCGTCTGGCAGGAAGCCCTCTCGTGGCTGCGCACCGAATCGAAGCTGCCGCCGGAACGCCTCCGGAAGCTCGAGGCCGCCTGCTCCGCGCTCGTGCGGGACAACCTCGACCCCGAAGCCCTCGCGGGTTTCTGAACCGCCGATGGACCTCGCGCGCCGCCGCAACGACCTCATCGCCGAGCTCGAGCCTTTCTCCGACCACCACGAGCGTTTCCAATACGTGATCGACCGGGCGAAATCCGCGCCGGCGCTCCCGCCCGAACTCAAGCTCGAGGCCTTCCTCATCGAGGGCTGCACGTCCAACCTCTGGCTGGTGCCTTCCGTCGAGGACGGCGTCTGCCGTTTCCGCTGCGACGCCGATTCCCTCATCACCAAGGGCGTCGCGAGCCTGGTCTGCGAATTCTACGACGGCGCCTCGCCGGCGGAGGTCGCGGCGACCGACGCCGATTTCCTCTCGGCCGTGGGCATCACCCAGCACCTGTCGCCCAACCGGCGCAACGGACTGACCAACCTGGTCGGCAAGATCCGCGCCTTCGGCCGGCTCGCCGCCGGTTCCTGATGAGCCCCATCGGCGGGGCTTAAGAGAAGGGATATGCGTGCTTGGGATTTGCGCCGTCCGCGTTGTCCCTTGAGATGAGGTCATGAGCCAGCCGGAATCCGCCGCGCCCGACCGACGTCTGTTCGGACTATGCCTGCTCACGCTCGCGTGGTCGGTGCTCGTGCTCCAGGCCGGCGGCTTCACGACCAGCATCCAGGCGGGCATGGCCTTCCTCGACTGGCCGCTTTCCAACGGCTCCGTCAACCCGCCGGGCTGGCTCACGGAGATCGATAAGTTCGCCGAACACTCCCATCGCCTCGCGGCCACGGGCCTCGGCCTGCTCTGCGTGATCATCGCCGTCGCGCACCGCCTGCGCGAGACGCGCACGGTCGTCCGCCGCGCGGCCTACGCGCTCGTGGGCCTCGTGGTGTTCCAAGGCCTGCTCGGCGGCCTGCGCGTGCTCCTCGACCGGCTCAACATCGGCGGCGACGGCAACTTCAAGGCCGCGGCCTTCGCCGTCGGCCACGCGGTCAACGCCCAGCTCACGCTCGCGCTCCTCGCCTTCATCGCCCTCGCGCACAGCGCCGCCTGGCATCGCGCCGAACGCGGCGGCGATCCCGCGCCCTTCCGCGCCGGACGCTGGGCCGCCGGCCTGACGCTCGCGGTCATCGTCGGCGGCGCCGTCATGCGCCAAGGCCGGTTCACGGCTTGGGTGACGTCGCCCGACCAAGGTCTCTTCGTGCCCTCCGTCGGCGAAGGGCTCGTGTGGTGGGTCAACCTCGCGCACCGCGGCGGCGCCTTGCTCGCGGCCTCGGCCGTGCTGTTCTTCGCCTACCGGCTCGCCCGCCACGGCTATCCGTTCCTCCGCTGGGGCACCCTCGTCGCCTTGGTCGGCGTCCAGGTCCTGCTCGGCGTCCTCAGCCTCCGCCTCTACGACAACCCGCACGTCCGCACCGTCCACCTCGTCGTGGGCGCCGCGTTGTTCTCCTCGCTCTGCGCCGCCGTGGCCCTCGCGCACCGCCGCTCCCGGACCGACGTCGCCTGAGACGACGCGATGGATTTGCCTTTAACCCTTCGCGTAAACCCGCCACGACAAGACCGATGAGCGAACGCGCCGGATCCGTGCCTGCCGCCTACTGGGAGCTGACCAAGCCCCGGCTGTCGTTCCTCTCCGTCCTGACGTCCCTCGCAGGTTATTTCTGCAGCGCGCCCGCCCAGCCGACCGACGCCAAGGTGCTCGTCTCCCTGGCCCTCGGCACGGCCCTCGCCGCCGGCGGCTGCGGCGCCGTCAACATGTGGTGGGAAAGCGACGCCGACGCGAAGATGGAGCGCACGCGCAACCGTCCGATCCCCGCGGGCCTCATCCGGCCCGGCGCCGCGCTGCTCTTCGGCATGCTCCTCCTCGGACTCGGCGTCACGCTCGTCTGGGTCGGCGCCAACCCGCTCGCCGGCGCCCTCACCGCCGCGACGGCGTTCTCCTACCTGTTCCTCTACACGCCGCTCAAGACGCTCACGTCCTGGTGCACGCTCGTGGGCTCCCTGCCGGGCGCGATCCCGCCCATCATCGGCACGGCGGCCAAGCTCGGCCACGTCGACCGCATGGGCTGGCTGCTCTTCGCGCTGCTCTTCTTCTGGCAGGTGCCGCACTTCATGGCCCTCGCGGTGATGTGCCGCGACGATTACGCCCGCGGCGGCTTCAAGGTCGCCACGGTCGACGACCCTTCCGGCCGCTCGGCCGCCGTCTGGGCGATGGCCTTCATCCTGCCGATGCTCTTCGCCGCGGGGATGATCAACCAGACGTTCTTCGATGCGAGCTGCACGTCCTCCCTCCGCGGCTGGGCCAGCCCCTACCTCTGGATCTCCGGCCTCGCCGGCATCTGGTTCTTCAAGCTCACGCTCGAATTCGCCCTGCCGACGCGCCGCGCCGAGGTGGCCAAGCCGCTCTTCCTCGCGTCGATCCTCTACCTGCCGCTCGTCCTGTTGACTCTGACGCTGAGCCGGGTTTTCTGAACGCATGGACACCCGCGCCGCCAAGGAGACATTGCGCGCGGAACTCAAGGCCCGCCGGACCGCGCTCACCGCACGCGAACTGCAGGTCGCCGGCGACGCCGCCGCCCGCCTGGTCACGCAGCTCCCGGAGTGGAAGCAGGCGAAGACGGTCTGCCTCTACGCTTCCTTCGGCGGCGAGCTCCCCACCGACGCCCTCCTCGCCCTCGCCCTGCTCGAGGGCAAACGCCTCCTGCTCCCCCGCGTGACGAACAAGACCACGCTCACGCTCCACGAGGTCACGGACCTCTCCGCGCTCCGTCCTTCCCGGCTCGGCATCCGCGAACCGCTCCTCTCCGCGCCGGCCGCGACGCTGGCCGACGCCGGCCTGATCCTCGTCCCGGGCCTGGGCTTCGACGGCGCCGGCCGACGCCTCGGCTTCGGCGGCGGCTTCTACGACCGGCTCCTGGCCAAGCCGCCCCGCAAGACCTTCCTGCTCGGCCACGCCCACGCCTTCCAGCTCGTCCCGCGCCTGCCGGACGAGCCGCATGATATCAAAGTCAAAGCCGTGGCCACCCCGCAGGGAGTGATTCGCTGCCGAGTGCGCTAGCGGGTTTGCCAAGCGGGATGATTCGTGTCCGATGGAGGGTCCGATGTCCGCCCCCCGACCAGACGCGATCCGCCTCCGCGGCGTCCGCCAGAACAACCTGAAGGGCTTCGACGTCGACATCCCCGTCGGCAAGCTGGTCGTGGTCACGGGCCTCAGCGGCGCCGGCAAATCCTCGCTGGTCTTCGACACGCTGCACGCCGAAGGGCAGCGTCGCTACGTCGAGACGTTCAGCCCTTACGTCCGCCAGTTCCTCGAGCTGCTCCCCTCCCCGGCCCTCGACTCCGCGGAGAACGTCCGTCCGTCCGTCGCGATCAAGCAAGGCAACGCGGTCCGCACGTCGCGCTCGACGGTGGGCACGATGACCGAGCTCTGCGACTGGTTCAAGGTGTGGTTCGCCCATCGCGCCGAACTCGTCGATCCGGCCAGCGGCCAGGTGATCGTACCGCGCGGTCCCGACGCGGCGTGGCAGGATTCGCTCGCCCGCTTCCCCGGGCAGTCGCTCTCCCTCGCGTTCGCGGTCGCCAAGCCTGAGTCGCTGGGCTGGCCGACCATCGCGGAGGAATTCGCCAAGGCGGGCTTCAGCCGCGCCTTCGCCGCCGGCCGCCGCATCCGCCTCACCGAAGACGAGATCCCGGCCGGCGCGTCCGAACTGCTCGTCATCCAGGACCGCGTCACGATCGCCGCCGACCAGGCTTCGCGTTTCCATGAGGCGGCCCTCGCGGCCTTCCGCCTCGGCGGCGCCCGCCTCCGCCTGCTCGACGACCAAGGCAACGAGCTCTCCCGCTACAGCGAGGCGCTGGAGTCACCGGTCGACGGCAGGAAATTCCGCCCGGCCTCGCCCGCGCTCTTCTCCTTCAACTCGCCCGTCGGCGCCTGCCCGGAATGCCGCGGCTTCGGCCGCGTCATCGGACTCGACTGGAACAAGATCATCCCGAACCCCGCGCTGACGCTCGCGGAGGGCGCGATCGCGCCGTTCCAAGGGACGGTCTACGGCGAATCCCAGAAGGACCTCGCCCGCGCCTGCCGCAAGGCGGGCATCCCGATGGACGTGCCCTGGAAGAAGCTCTCGGCGGCCCATCGCAGGTTCATCGAACAGGGCGAACCGGGCTACGTGCCGGGCGAATACGATTCGATGTGGTACGGCGTCCGCGGTTTCTTCCGCTGGCTCGAAGGCACGACCTACAAGATGCACGTGCGCGTCTTCCTCTCGCGCTGGCGCGCCTATGAGTCATGCCCGCAGTGCCACGGCCGCCGCTTCCGCGAGGAATCCCTCTTCTGGCGCTGGCAGGGCAGGTCGCTGCCCGAACTCTACGCGCTCCCGGTCTCCGACCTGCGCGCGATGCTCGCGCCGCTGGCGCCCAAGGATTCGCGCCATCCCGCCGACCACGCCCTCGAGGCCATCCTCGCCCGGCTCGGCTACCTCGAGGCGGTCGGCCTCGGCTACCTCGCCCTCGATCGTCTCTCCCGCACGCTTTCCGGCGGCGAAGTCCAACGCGTCAACCTCACGTCGTGCCTGGGCGCCTGCCTCGCCGACACGGTCTTCGTCCTCGACGAACCGAGCGTGGGCATGCACGCCCGCGACCTGGCCCGCATGGTCGGGATCCTCCGCAGTCTCGTCGACCAAGGCAATACGGTCGTGGTCGTCGAACACGACGAGTCGGTGATGCGCGCCGCGGACTGGCTCATCGAGATCGGGCCGCGCCCAGGCGCCGAAGGCGGGCATCTGCTCTACCAAGGAGAGCCGAAGGGCATCCTCAAGGTGAAGGAGTCCGCGACGGGCAACTGGCTCTCCGGCCGCCGCACGCCCGAGGTCCGCGCCCCGCGTCCCGTCGGCGACACGACCCCGCGCCTCCGCGTGGCCGGCGCGACGGTCAACAATCTCCGCGACTTCGCCTGCTCGCTGCCGCTCGGACGCCTCGTCGGCCTCTGCGGCGTGTCCGGCTCCGGCAAGTCGACGCTCCTCCATCAGGTCATCGGCCGTCGCGACCCGGAATCGGGCGACGAGGCGACGGAACTGAAGTGGGTGAAGTTCGACCGCGAGCCGGCCGAGATCGCGCTCGTCGACCAATCCCCCGCGACGCGCACGCCGCGTTCCAATCCGGCGCTCTACGTCGGCGCGTGGGACGCGATCCGCACCCTGCTCGGCAACTCGCCCGAGGCCAAGGCCGCCGGGCTCTCGCCGTCGCACTTCTCCTTCAACGCCGGCGAAGGCCGCTGCGAACGCTGCGGCGGCGCCGGCTGGGAGACCGTCGAGATGCAGTTCGTCTCCGACGTCGCCCTGCCCTGCCCGTCCTGCAACGGCAAGCGTTTCCGCGACGAGGTGCTGAGCTTCCAATACGACGGCAAGTCCGTCGGCGACCTGCTCGCGATGTCGGTCACCGAGGCGCGCAAGTTCCTCGGCGAACGCACGCCGGCCTCCGCCCAGCTCGCCTGCCTCGAAGAGGTCGGCCTCGGCTACCTGTCGATGGGCCAGCCGCTCACGACCCTCTCCGGCGGCGAAGCCCAGCGCCTCAAGCTGGTCCGCTACCTCTCCAAGATCGACGCCCGCAAGAGCGGCGCGTTGCTGCTCCTCGACGAACCGACGACGGGCCTGCACCGCGAGGACGTGGCCCGCCTGATCGGCCTGCTGCATCGCCTGACCGAAGCGGGCCACTCGCTCGTCGTGGTCGAACACCACCTCGACGTGTTGAAGTCCTGCGACTGGCTCCTCGAGATGGGCCCGGAAGCCGGGCCTGCCGGCGGCCGCCTCGTCGCCGAAGGCACGCCCGCCGAAGTCGCCCGCGCCGGCACGGTGACGGGACGCTTCCTCGCCCGCGGTGACGACGCCTTCGCCCAGGCCTCGACCGCCGCCGGCAGACCGCGCCCGACCTCGATCTCCCTCCGCGGCGCGCGCGAACACAACCTGAAGGATGTCTCGCTCGAGATCCCGCACGGCTCGCTCACGGTGATGACCGGGGTCTCGGGCTCCGGCAAGTCCTCCCTGGCCTTCGACATCCTCTTCGCCGAGGGACAGCGCCGCTTCCTCGAATGCGTGTCGGCCTACGCCCGTCAGTTCGTCGAACAGCTCCCGAAACCGGACATCGACTCGCTCACGGGCCTGCCGCCCACGGTCGCCATCGAGCAGCGCGTGACGCGCGGCTCCGCGAAGTCCACGGTGGCCACGGTCACCGAGGTCGCCCAATACCTGCGCGTGCTCTTCGCCCGCGCCGGCGTGCTGCACAGCCCGACGACCGGCGAGCCGCTCGAGGAGATGACCGAAGACGCGGTCGTCCGCCTGGTCGCCAAGCAGGCCAAGGCCTTGAAGAAGGGTTCGCTGCTCGTCGCCGCCCCGCTCGTCCGCGCCCGCAAGGGCCACCACCGCCCGCTCGCCGAATGGGCCGAGTCGAAGGGCCTGCGCCTCCTGCGCTGCGACGGCGAGATGCTCGCGGTCGAAGGTTTCGAAGGACTCGACCGTTACTCCGAACATGACGTCGACGCGGTCTTCGGCGAACTCCGCGCCGACGGACTGATCCGTCTGCCCGACGAGACCGAGGAATCCGGCGAGAAAGCCCTCCGTGCTCTCGTGCGCCAGGCCCTCGCGGCCGGCAAGAACGCCTGCGTGCTCCTCGCGCCCGACGGTCGTCAGGTCGCCTACCTTTCGACGTCGCGCAGCGATCCCGCCACGGGTGAGTCGTTCCCCGAGGTCGACCCGAAGCACCTGTCCTGGAACTCTCCGCGCGGCTGGTGCCCGGATTGCCGCGGCCACGGCCTCGAGGTCTCGACCTTCTCCTCCGACGAAGAGGAGTCCATCAACGAGAACGCCATCGCTGACCGCGTGGGCGACACCGTCTGCCCGACCTGCCACGGCGAACGCCTGGGCCCGATCGGACGCTCGGTGAAGCTCCTCGGACCGAAGGGACGCTCGCTCTCCCTCCCCGGCCTGCTCCGCCTGCAGCCGGACGAATCCCTCGCCTTCCTCTCGGGCCTCAAGCTCGAGGCGCGCGAGAAGGCCATCGTCGGCGCGCTCCTGCCCGAGATCGCCGCCCGCCTTCGCTTCCTCGATTCGGTCGGCCTCGGCTACCTCGCCCTCGACCGCGGAGCGGACACGCTCTCCGGCGGCGAAGCCCAGCGCATCCGCCTCGCCGCCCAGCTCGGCTCGACGCTCTCCGGGGCGCTCTACGTCCTCGACGAGCCGAGCATCGGCCTGCACCCGCGCGACAACGACCGCCTGATTGGCTCGCTCAAGGGACTCCGCGACCGCGGCAACACGGTGCTGGTCGTCGAACACGACGAGGACACGATGCGCGCGGCCGACCTGGTCGTCGACATGGGTCCGGGCGCCGGCGTCCACGGCGGCGAGATCGTCGCGCAAGGCACGGCGGCCGCGCTCGAAAAGCGCGCCGACTCGGTGACGGGACGTTTCCTCAAGGAGGCCATCCCGCATCCGCTCCGCGGTTCGCGCCGGCCCGTCGCCGGCAAGGGCGCGCCCGCCTCGTGGGTCCGCCTCAAGGACGCTTCGCTGCGCAACCTCAAGGGTTTCGACGTCCAGATTCCCGCCGGCCGCCTGACCGTCGTCTGCGGCGTCTCCGGCGCGGGCAAATCCACCTTGGTCACCGACCTGCTCGCGCCCGCGATCCGCGCGGCCATCGCGAAGAAGAAGGACGGCCTCACGGGCAAGGAGGCGCTCGGCGCGGTCTCCCATGAAGGGAAGCCGGCCTTCGCTTCGCTGTCCGGACTCAAGGGCTTCCGCCAGCTGGTCGTCGTCGACCAGGAACCGATCGGCAAGACGCCGCGTTCGACGCCGGCGACGTACGTCGGCGCCTGGGACCTCATCCGCGAGCGTCTCGCTTCGCTGCCCGAAGCCGCGATCCGCGGACACGGCGCGGGCTTCTTCTCCTTCAATACTTCCGGCGGACGCTGCGAAGCCTGCTCCGGCGCGGGCCGCATCAAGCTCGAGATGAGCTTCCTGCCCGACACCTACGTTCCATGCGAGGAGTGCGCGGGCACGCGCTACGGCTCCGCCGCCAAGGCGATCCGCTGGAACGGGAAGTCCGCCGCGGACCTCCTGGCGATGACGTTCGAGGAAGCCGCGGCGTTCCTTTCTTTCGACGCGAAGCTGGGAGACCTCTGCGGCCTGATGGTGAAGACCGGCCTGGGCTACCTGACGCTCGGCCAGAGCAGCCCGACGCTCTCGGGCGGCGAAGCCCAGCGCCTCAAGCTCGTCAGCGAACTCGCCCAAGGCCTGCCCACCTTCCGCGAACGCTCGCGCGGCGAGATCCGTCCCAACCTCTACATCCTCGAGGAACCGACCATCGGCCTGCACCAGTCCGACTGCCGTCGCCTGATCGAACTCCTGCACGCGCTCGTCGACCAAGGCCATACGGTCGTGGTCATCGAACATCACCCTGACGTGATCGCCGAGGCCGACTGGGTCCTCGAGATCGGACCCGAAGGCGGCAACGCCGGCGGCGAACTGGTCCACGCCGGCGACCCGGAATCCCTCGCGAAGCTCAAGAAGTCGCCGACCGCCCCGTCCCTGCGCCTGACGCTGGAACGCGGAAAGGCCGCCAAGCCGGGCTGAGGCGAGGATTATCCGCCGAGGCGGGCGATGTTCTTTTGACCAATCCCGCAGGGCGGACATCCTTGCGCCTTACCCAAGATGGCCAGCCAATCCCCCACGCCGAAGAAACCCGCGCCCATCCTCGCCCATCGTCGCAGCCAGACGAACTGGCCGGTGCTGCTCATCGGTGGCGCGCTCCTCGCGGCCGCGGGCTGGTTCGTATGGCAGAACACGCGCCGGCCGCCGGAAGTCGTCGTGGTGAAAGAAACACCCAAGGCCGTCGAAGCGCCCAAGGTCGTCGAGCCTGAGAAGGCCCCGGTCGTCGTGGTCGAGGCCAAGCCCGTGACGCCGGTCGCTCCTCCGAAGATGACCGAGACGCCGAAGGCCGAACCCGAGGCCAAGCCGGTGGTGGTCGAGATCAAGCCCTATGTCTTCGGCGGAGCGGCCTTGAACGATCCGAAGTTCCCGGCCGTGCTCGTCGCCGACGCGCAGGAGCGGCTGAAGGACGGCAAGTGGGAGGACCATCTGGTCCGGCTCCAGAAAGGCCTGCTGCCTGCGCTCGCCGCGACTTCTTCGACGGACGGCGTCGAACGGCATAACCGTCTCTGGGAAAGCCGCGCGTTCGCCCTCGGGATGACGCAGGCCCTCTTCATCCGGCGGGTGGGCGCGGAGAACCTCCGCACGGCGGCCCAGGGCGGCGAAGGCCAGCCGGCCTTGCTCGCCGAGCTCGTCGGCCGCGCCGACCTGCTCGAGAAATTCGCGCTGACGTTGAAGCCCGAAGACGACGCCTCCGAAGCGCTGCGCGTCTGGGCGCGGCTCGCGGCCGACGACACGCCCGCGCAACGCGGCCGTTACGACAACCTGCAGATCGCCTGCGCCCTCGTCTTCGACAAGCCGCTGCGCTGGTCCCGCTTCGACGGCGGCGAGGCCTGCTCGGCGGACGCGCTCGGACGGTACCGCTACTACAAGAACGCCGCCGAGGCCGGCCGGCTCGTGGGCGACGTCCGCAAGGCGCCGCCGGGAGACCTCATCTGGGTCGTCGGCGCCACCGCCACCGAGGAGGAGCTGACCTGGGCCCTCGCCAATCCGAAGCTCCGCTCGCTCTCGGAATGGGCGCCGAGCTACGGCATGATCCGTTACCGCATGGATTACGTGACCCAAGAGAAGACGCGCCTGGCCAAGCCGACGGAAGGCACGCTCAAGGAGATCTTCGAGCTCGGCGGCATCTGCATGCATCAGGCCCACTTCGCCGCCAACACCGCCCGCGCCTACGGGATCCCCGCCGCCTACGTCACCGGCGACGGCAACCGCGGCGGGCACGCGTGGTTCGCCTACCAACGCAAGGACAAGGAATGGAACATGAACACGGGCCGCTACAACGACGGCTACGCCTGCGGCGAGACGACCGACCCGCAGACGGGCCGGCGCATCGGCGAGTTCGAGGTGCAGATCCTGGGCGACCCCCAGCGTCGCGCCGAACGTTTCGCCAAGTCCCAGCGGCTGCAGCTGGCGGCGCAGATCTTCGGCGACGGCGGCGACCTCGGATCCCAGCACGAATGCCTGCGGCTCGCGGTGCTCGCGGCCAACCGCTGCCTCGAAGCCTGGCGCGCCTACGCCGCCTGCCTCGAGGCGCTGGGCCCGAAGGTGAAGACCGAGGAATGGAAGCTCTTCGTCCTCGAGATGCGCCGCGCGTTCGACGAATGGCCCGACATGCGCGAGCTCGCCGACGACATGGAGGCGAAGCACCTCTTCCCGACGATGTCCCAGGACGAGATCTTCCTGAGCTGCAAGCGGGCCTACGACCGCCTGATGTCCGAGAAGAAGCGCCGCGGCGACTACGACCGCACGCGCTACGACCTGATCCAGAAGGCCGTCGAACGCGAATCCGCCGTCCTGATGGCCGACCGGACCAAGAACGCCGAGAAGCTCGCGAGCATGCACCGTCGCGCGCTGGAGGAGAACGCCGACCACCTGCCGACCTTCCGCGCCCTGCTCGAAGGCTACTACCAGGCCGTGAAGGGCGACGCCCGGATGGAGGCGGCGTTCCTCTCGGAAATCGAGCGGGTGTACAAGCGGAAGCTCGGCGGCACCGCCGGCGCGGACGTCTTCCGGCTCCAGGCGGTCGCAGGACTGCTTGACCTTATCCAAGGCTACTTCGACAAATGCGATGACAAGGATCGGGCCCGCCGGCTCCGGCTCGAATCCGAGAAGATCCAGAAGGCCCTAGACAAGATGAAGAAATGACCACCTCCCGCTCCCTCCTCCTCGGCGTCAACATCGACCACGCCGCGACGCTCCGCCAGGCGCGTTATCGCGGCGCGCACCAGTCGCCGCACGCCGAGCCCGACGTGGTCGCCTTCACGCGCGAGGCCCTCGCGGGCGGCGCCGACGGCATCACGCTGCACCTGCGCGAGGATCGCCGCCACATCCAGGACGCCGACGTCCATGCGATCGCCGCCATCCCCGGCGTCCGCCTCAACCTGGAGATGGCCTGCACGCCCGCGATGACCGCCTTCGCGCTGAAGCTCCGGCCGGCCGCGGTCTGCCTCGTCCCGGAATCGCGCGAAGAGGTCACGACCGAAGGCGGCCTCGACGTCGCCGGACAGCTCGCCCGCGTCAAGGAGACGACCCATGCGCTCAAGGCCGCCGGCATCGAGGTCTCGCTGTTCATCGGTCCCGACGCCCACCAGATCGAGGCCGCGGTCGCCGTCGGCGCCCCGGTCATCGAACTCCACACGGGCGCCTTCGCCAACGCCTGGAAATCCCCGGCGGCCGCCGCCGAGCTGGAACGCCTGCGCGCGGGCTGCGAACTCGCCCATCGCCTCGGGCTGATCGTCAACGCCGGCCACGGCATCAACTACGACAACATCCGCGCGATCCTGACGCTCCCGCACCTGCACGAGCTCAACATCGGCCACTCGATCGTCGCCCGCGCCCTGTTCACGGGCATCCGCGGCGCGGTCGCGGAGATGAAAGGCCACCTCAAGCCTACGGCATGAACCTCGAAGGCGGCAACGTGCTCGGCGTCGGCGTGGATCTCACGGAGGTCGATCGCATCCGCTCGGCGCACGCGAAGCACGGCGCCGCCTTCCTCGACAAGGTCTTCACACCCGCCGAACAGCAGCTCTGCCTCGCCAAGGCCGACCCTTACCCTTCGCTGGCCGCCCGCTTCGCCGCCAAGGAAGCCGCGAGCAAGGCCTTCGGCACGGGCCTCGGCGCCGAACTGTCGCTCACGAGCGTGAGCGTGCTCAACGGTGCCGCCGGCGAACCGGTCGTCGTGCTGGACGACAAGGCCCAGGCGCTGCTCGCCGCCCAAGGCGCTTCGCGCCTGCTCATCTCGCTCACGCATACCGACGCGCTGGCCCAGGCCTTCGCGGTGCTGGTCCGCTGACGCCATGAGCTCCGCCCGCCTCCCGGTCCTCTCCTGCGCCGAAGCCGCCGCGGCCGAAGCGGCGTTCATCGACGGCGATGCGAAGCTTTCGTGGGAGCTGATGAACCGGGCCGCCCGCGGCGTCGGCGACGAAGCCCTCGCCCTCCTCGGCCGTAAGCCGGAACGCATCCTGGTCCTCGCCGGCAAAGGTAACAACGGAGCCGATGCTTTCCTCGCCGCGTTGCGCTGCGCCCGCGCCGGCACGGAGATCGTCGCGGTCTTCGCCGAAGGCGGCCCCGCCCGTCCGCAGGCCCAGCGCGCCTGGTCCGTCCGCAAGAAAGGCGTCCGCATCGGCATCGTCGCCGCGGCCAACCTCCGTCAGCTGGCCACGCACGAGTTCGACCTGATCTTCGACGGCATCCTCGGCCAAGGCTTCCGCTCGCCCCTCTCGGCCGAGCTCCGCGCCTTCCTTCGCACATCCGACGCGCTCCGCGGACTGCGCATCGCGGTCGACCTGCCCAGCGGCTTGGGCGACGACGCCACGGGTCCGGCCTTCCGCGCCGACCTCACGGTGTCCATCGGTTGCCTGAAGCGTCCGCTGCTCTCGCCGAAGGCCGCCCCGTTCGTCGGTCGCCTCCGGGTCCTCGACATCGGCCTGCCGCTCGGTGAGACCGAAGAGGCCTGCGTGACGGCGACATCGCTGACGGCGCTCCGCAAACCGCGTCGCGCGCGCAGCGACAAACGTCACCACGGCCGCCTCCTCATCGTCGGTGGTTCCGAGCGCATGCCCGGAGCGGTATTGATGAACACGGCCTCCGCGCTGCGCTCCGGCGCGGCCTTGGTCACGACCTGCCTGCCGGAATCCGTCCGTACGAAAGCCGCTGTCGCCTATCCCGAAGCGATGTGGCGCGGCCTGCTCGCCGGGAAGGACGGCACGCTCTCGATCGCGAACCTGAAGGAGCTCCGCCCTCTGCTCGCCGATAAGGACGCGATTCTCCTCGGCTCCGGCATGGGTGAGAAAGCCGCCGGCCTTATCCGGGCGGTTGCTGCCGCCGTGACAGGCGCTCTCGTGCTCGACGCCGACGCGCTCCGCCCGACGGTGATCGCCGCGACGAAAAAAGTGTCCGTCCTCGTGCTCCTGCCGCACGCCGGCGAATTCAAACGCCTGAGCGGTCGCCCGGCTTCCGTCGAAACGGCCCGCGCCTACGCCCGCCGGACGAAGAGCATCGTCGTCCTCAAAGGACCGCTGACCTGCGTCACCGACGGCCTCCGCGTGCTGCACGTTCCTTTCGGCGGACCGGTGCTCGCCCGCGGCGGTTCCGGCGACCTGCTCGCGGGCATCGTCACGTCGGTGCTGGCGCGTCGCCACGAACTCGGCCTGTCAGCGTTCGATGCGGTGGTGCTCGCGGCGACCTGGCATGCGCGCGCCGCCGACTGGCTGAGGGAAAACAAGGGTGAGGAAGCGGTGAGAACCACCGAGCTCCTCGCTGGGCTGTCCCCGGTCTTGCGCGACTGACCCGACCACGCTGGCTGGCGGGATGCAGCCGATCCCGACCGACCCGCTCGCGCAACGCGTCCTGCTCAACGGCCTCAAAGGGGTCGGGCCGGTCACGGTGCGTCGCCTGCGCGAGGCCTTCGGGGGCGACCTCTCCGTGGCCCTCGGCGCTCCGGCGGACCAGCTCGCCAAGGTCGAAGGCGTGAGCCGGCCCGTCGCCGCGGCCATCGCGGCGCGCGATTTCGACTGGGCCAAGGAGATGGGCCGCGTGCGTGACCTCGGCTTCCGCCTGCTCAGCGAGCACGACACCGCCTGGCCGTCCGCCTTGGCGCGGCTCTGGGATCCGCCGTTGGTGCTCTACGCGGAGGGCGCGAATTTGCCGACGGAGCGCGCGGTCGGCATCATCGGCTCGCGTCACTGCACGACCTACGGGGCTTCGCTGGCGCGCTCGTTCGCGCGCGACCTCGCGCGACAGGGCTGGTGGATCGTCAGCGGCCTCGCCCGTGGGATCGACACTGCGGCGCACGAGGGAGCCTTGGACGCCGCGGGGCGGACCGCGGCGGTCGTCGGCCACGGCCTCGACCTCACCTTTCCACCTGAAGCGGTGCGCCTCCGCGCGAAGATGAAGGCCGACGGCTGCGTGCTCTCCGAGTTTCCGCTCGGCCGGCCGGCGGACCGGCAGACGTTCCCGCAACGCAACCGCATCGTCGCCGGCCTCGTCCGCGTGATGGTCGTGGTCGAGACCGACGTCGACGGCGGCAGCATGATCACCGCGCGCTTCGCCGGCGACCTCGGCCGGACGCTCTGCGCGGTGCCGGGACGCGCCGACAGTCCCGCGAGCCGCGGCTGCCATGCGCTGATCCGTGACGGCGCGACGCTCGTGAGTTCGGTCGACGACATCCTGACGGAACTCGGCGAAAGCCGCGGCCAGCCGGCCTTGGCCTTGGTCGACGATCCGCCGGAGTTCGCCCGTTGGCTGCCGCACTTCGCGGGAGGCGCGGCGCACGACGCCGAGAGCCTGGCCGCGCTCGCGGACTGCGGCGTCGCCGAGGCCGCGGTGAGCCTCACGATGATGGAGATCCGCGGCGTGCTGACGCGCCGGCCCGACGGACGACACGAACGCGCCTGACTCAGCGGTGCGGGAGATTGCCTTGGTCCGCCGGCACCGGCGCGGTCAGCGGATTGCCCATCAGGTAATCGATCACGGCCTTCGGTTTCGCGAAGCAATCGCGCAGGCAACCCATCACCGGCCTCCAGCCTTCGCCGAAAGCGGCGGAGCAAGCCGTCGATCGCAGCCCGACGCGGTCGGCCTGCCAGAGGGCGCGCACGCAGTGCCAGCCTTGCGAGACGAACACGATCTCGTCGTCAGGATAATATGCCTTGGCCCGCAGGACGGAATCCAAGGTGCGCCAGCCGTAAGGGTCTTCGACGATCGGACAGGTCACGCCCGCCGCACGCAGCCGTTCGGCCATCGCGCGCGCATGGACGTCGGTGCCGGAAGTCACGACGAGCTTCACCCGACCCGAGCGGGCGAGCTCCGCGGCGGCGGCGATGCGCGGACGGAAGGTCCCGGAGGGCTCCGACGTTCCTTGGACGAACTCATCCGTGCCGAGCACGACGAGCACAGCCTGAGCAGGAACATCCTTCGGCTCGGCCGCGAACCGACCCCACCCCGCCGACCAGATCCAGGCGTTCGAGCCGACCAGTAACAACGCCAAGAGGGCGATGACCACCCCTACCCCGCGTTTGAGCCAAGCAGACATGAATCGGAGGATTACCAGCGGATTGGCCTTAGCAAGGGGTCTGTCAGGGGTGTTTTGCTTAAATTTAAGCATCAATAGGTTGCCGAAAGCCCGTATTAGGTCATTTTATAGGGACGGCATCCAATGGCACGGATTCTGCCTACTTTTACTCATCATGAGTGCCAACCCCGCCGCCCCGAACGCCAAAGTCCTGGTCATCGACGACGATAAGGACCTGCGCTACTCCCTGCGTCGCGCGCTCGCGGGCCTCGGCCACACCGTGATCGAAGCCGACAGCGGCGAAGCCGGCGTCGTCGCCGCCAAGCGCGACCAGCCCGACGTCATCCTCCTCGACAACCGCATGGGCGGCATGACCGGCATCGAGACCTTGCAGATGCTCCGCGGCGCGCAGCCGCAAGCGATGGTCATCCTCATGACCGCCTTCGGCACGACGCAGACCGCGATCGAAGCGATGAAGTTCGGCGCATATGACTACGTGATGAAGCCGTTCGACCAGGCGAAGCTCATCGCGCTCGTCGACAAGGCCCTCTCCGCCCGCCGCGACCTCGCCTCCGCGACGCGCTCGACGCGCATGCTCGTCAACCCGGCCGACTACAAGGAAGGCATCGTCGGCAGCTCCGAACCGATGCAGGAGGTCCTGAAGTCCATCGGCCAGGTCGCCGCCAGCGACGCGACCGTGCTCATCACCGGCGAAAGCGGCACGGGCAAGGAGCTCGTCGCCCGCTGCATCCACCAGCACTCGCTCCGCGCCAAGGGCCCGTTCCTCGCCGTCAATTGCGCCGCGATCCCCGAGAACCTGATCGAGTCCGAGCTCTTCGGCCACGAGAAGGGCGCCTTCACCGGCGCGACCAACCAGAAGCCCGGCAAGTTCGAGCTCTGCGACGGCGGCACCATCTTCCTCGACGAGATCGGCGACATGTCCCTGCCCACGCAGACCAAGGTCCTGCGCGCCATCCAGGAAGGCGAGATCCAGCGCGTCGGCGGCACGTCGACCCTCAAGGTCAGCGTGCGCCTCGTGGCCGCGACCAACAAGGACCTCGAAGCCATGGTCGCCTCGCGCCAGTTCCGCGAGGACCTCTACTACCGCCTCAACGTCTTCCGCATCCGCCTGCCCGCCCTGCGCCACCGCAAGGGCGACGTGCCGCTGCTCGTCGACTACATGCTGCAGCGCCAGGCCGCGGCCAAGAAGCTCAAGCCGAAGCGCCTCTCCGACGAAGCCCTCGACGCCCTGCTCGCCTATGACTGGCCGGGCAACGTGCGCGAGCTCGAGAACGTCGTGCAGCGCGCCAACGTGCTCGCCAAGGGCGAGACGATCCTCCCGAAGGACCTCCCCCAGGACGTCCTCAACCCGCGCAAGCCGGCGGCCGCCTCCGCTCCGGCCTCCGCCGCGAGCACCGGTCCCGCCGCCACGGCCGCGCCGGCCGAAGCCTCCCTCGGCGTCAGCTCCGCCTTCGACGCCATCTACAAGCAGGGCCGCGCCGGCGACGGCAAGTCGATCCTGACGGCCATCGAGATGGAGATGATCAAGCGGGCGATGGAGGAGACGCGCGGCAACCAGCTGCGTTCCGCGATGATCCTCGGCATCAACCGTTCGACGCTGAAGAAGCGCCTGCTCGAGATGCGCGAGGCCGGCATCAAGGTGTTCACTTAATCTTTGCCACCCGTCGGGAAAAGGCTTGGTTGGAGGCTCACCCCATGAGCACCTCCTCCCCCCTCCGTACCACCTTGCTGGCCACGGCCGCGCTCTTCCTGAGCTCGTACGCCGCCTTCGCCGGTGAGACCATCCAGATGTTCGACGGCAAGTCCCTCGCCGGCTGGAAGGCCTCGAAGAACTCCCCTGAAGGCACCTACAAGGTCGAGGACGGCGTCCTCCAGATCCGCGGCGGCCAGGGTCACCTCTTCTTCGTCGGCGCCGACGGCAAGGCGAACTTCACGAACTTCGACTTCAAGGCGAAGGTGAAGACCTACCCGGGCGCCAACTCGGGCCTCTACTTCCACACGGCCTACGAAGACAAGGGCTGGCCCTCCCAGGGTTACGAGTGCCAGGTCAACGGCAGCCATAAGGACATCAAGCGCACCGGCGGCCTCTACGCCGTCCGCGACGTCCTGAACACTCCGGCCGCTCCCGACAACGAGTGGTTCGACTACCGCATCCGCGTCGAAGGCAAGCGCATCCAGATCTGGATCAACGGCAAGCAGACCGTCGACTTCACCCAGCCTGAAGACTGGACCCCGCCCAAGGGCATGCCCGGCCGCAAGCTCGGCAACGGCACCTTCGCCATCCAGGCCCACGATCCGGGCTGCAAGGTCGACTACAAGGACCTCGTCGTCGAGCGCCTCTGAGCGCCCGGTCGATGAAAGCGAAAGGCGGACCGCAGGGTCCGCCTTTTTTGCGCCCGCGCGTCAGGCGAGCGCGCGCTCCAGCTCGGCGATCAGCCGCGCCCGCACGGGCTCGGCCAAGGAGGCGAGCCGCCGCTGCTCCTGCTCGTATTCCCCGCGGCCTTCCGCGGTCTCGATGGTGATGGGCTTCAGCCCGATGGCCGAAAAGTCGTAAGGACTGGCGCGCATGTCGACCGACCGGGCCGCGTGCGCGAGCTCGAACGCGTCCGCGGCGAGCCCGGCCGAAACCCAAGGCTGCGCCTTCATCGCCCACTTGAAGAGGTCCATCGTCACGTGCACGCAACCGGGCTGCTCGTTCTCGACGCGCGCCTCGAGCGTGGGCGCGAGCTTGTTCAGCGGACGTGCCCCCGGCGTGAAGAAGCGGAAGGCGTCGTAATGCGTGCACCGCACGGGCATCGCGCGCACGACGGCGTCGGTGCCCTCCGCGCCGAGGCGGAGCGGCCACGCGGCGTGGCGTCGTTGTTCGGCCTGGCCATACACCATCGCCCATTCGTGCAGGCCGAAGCATCCGTGGAAAGCCGGGCGCGCCGCGACGGCGCGGCAGAGCCGCAGGCTGAACGCGAGCCGGCCCGCCTGGGCGGCGTCCGGCAAGGCGACGCGCACGAGGCCGTCGGCTCCGCGGAGGAAACGGCGGCCGTCCGCGAGTTCGTCCGCCTCGGCCAGCGCGACGCCGGCGCCCGGCGTCCAGCGGCGCAACGCGGCCAGCCGGAAAGGATAATAGGTGAAGAGGAAATCCTCGACGGGATCGGGCACGCCTTTCCGCGCGCGCTCGCGACGGGCGTCGACGAGCCGGTCCGCGCGGGCCTCATGCGCCGCGCGAAGGGCTCGCCACTCGGCGCCTCCGAGCACGGGCTGACTGGCGGCGACGACGCTCAATCGAAGCGGCGGTGATGCGCGGCGACCTTGACGTATTTCTCGGCCCAGCCGGGCAAGGCGGCCTGTTCGGCGGACGTGAGAGGGCGCACGACCTTGGCGGGCGAACCCATGACGAGCGAGCCGGGCGGGATCTGCGTGCCTTTGGTGACGAGGGAGTTGGCGCCCACGATCGAACGCGCGCCGATGACCGCGCCGTCGAGGATGGTGGCGTGCATGCCGATGAGGCATTCGTCGCCGATCACGCAGGCATGGATCATCGCGAGATGACCGACGGTCACGCGCGCGCCGACCTTGGCCGGCAGTCCGTCGGCGACATGCACCACGGCGCCGTCCTGGATGTTGCTGCCTTCGCCGACCTCGATGGGGGCGATGTCGCCGCGGAGCACGGCGCAGGGCCAGACGCTGGCCTTGGCGCCGATGGTGACGTTGCCGATCACGACCGCCTTGGCGTGGACGTACGCCGAAGCATGGATCGTCGGACCGAGGGACAGGTTACGGGTCAGCTCCTTGGTAAGAGCCGCATCAAGGTCGAGCGGCTCCTCGAACTGGCCGTTCTGATAGAAAGGGTTCATTCCCAAGGATTAGCCCCCTCCCCCCGTCAGGGAAAGCCGAACCACCCCGGAAAACCTCTTTTTAACCGTTTTAGCCCTAAATCCTCTGCCCTGCACCCCTGCTTGGGTGATTCTTAGCCCCGGCCCTAGCCCCAGCCCTAGCCCTGCAACTCCCCCTATCCTCCATCACCCGACAATTCCCCTTGCCAACCCCCCTCGAGTCCGTTTGCTCCGACCTTCCGACAGCCATGAAGGCCACATTTATCACCTCCGGTCGCCAATTCACCGTCACTCAGGGCGACATCCTCATCGTTAACCAGTACCCTGGTAAGAACGAAGGCGACGTCCTCACCTTCGACCAGGTCCTCCTGGTGGGCGAAGGCGCCTCCGCCAAAATCGGCACCCCGACCGTCGCCGGCGCGAAGGTCACCGCCAAGATCCTTGAGAACAAGCGCGGCGAGAAGATCGACATCTTCAAGCACCGCCGCCGTAAGGGCTACTACCGCCGCCGCGGCCACCGCCAGGAGCTGTCGGTGATCAAGGTCGAGTCCATCTCTGCTTAACCCTTAACGTCCACCCACCATGGCAACAAAGAAAGGCGGCGGCACTTCCTCCAACGGCCGCGACTCCACCTCCAAGCGCCTCGGCGTGAAGCTTTACAGCGGCGAATTCGCCACCGCCGGCTCGATCCTCATCCGCCAGCGCGGTACCCGCATGAACGCGGGCCGTAACGTCGGCATGGGCCGCGACCACACCCTCTTCGCCAAGGCCGACGGCCTCGTGAAGTGGGACGCCGAGCACCGCAAGGTCGAGATCGTCCCGACGGCTTCGACCAGCTGCTCGATCAAGTAAGCTGCTCCGGCAGTCCTCCGAGAAGCCGACCGCAGGGTCGGCTTCTTTGTTTTACGGATCAGGAGACGGCGGCTTCCGTCGCGCGGCCTAGACGGCGCGACGTCGCAGGGACTCCAGGGTGGACCGGAAGAGCGATCGGGTGGAATCGGCGTACACGGGGTCGTGTACGACATAGTCGCAGACGCGCTCGATCGCCTGAGGATAAGTCCCGCAGTCGCGCAGTTCGAACGCAAGCAGCTGGAGTTTCTCAAGCGACAGATGGATCGCGTCGGCGTCGGCTTCCTCGCGGAAACCGTATTCCGGATCTTCTTCCGTCTCCCGGCGAAGGGTGATGGTGTGGGTGAGGCGCATTGGGGTGCGTCCTCAAGGGTAGCCAGGGGTCGCCCCACGCAAGGCCCGCCATGTTAAGTTCTCCCGACCGGAAAGTGTCGGGAAGGTGACGCCTCAGGCGTCCACGTCAGTCTGGGCCGACCGCCGGAACTTCCACCCCATCACCAGCGAGACCAGGATGAGCCCAGTCGCCAAGGCGACCCAGATCCCCGCGGCGCCCAGGCCCCAGCGCCCGACGGGCAGGTTGAAGAGACGGAAGCCGGCCGGGAACGCCAAGGCCAGCGCGAGCGGCAGGCAGAAGAGCCAGTAGACGATGAAGACGCTCCAGGATGCCCACGCGGCCCGGTTCACCGAGCGGAGCAGATAGGCGGCCACGACCTGCACGCCGTCGAAGGGCGCCCAGATGGCCGCGAAGACGAGCAGGCCCGAAGCCAGCGCGGCGGTCTCGGTCCCGGCCACGCCATAGGTCTCCATGAGCAACGGCCGCAGGAGGATCATGGCGAGGCCGTATGCCCCCATCATGACGCCGCCGAGCATCATCGCGCCCAAGCCGACGGCCTGAACCTTGCGCGCATCCTTGGCCCCATAGGCCTCACCGACGCGGATGCCCGCGGCGATGCCCAATCCGAGCGGCAGCATGAACGCGGCGGAGGCGGTGCTGATGGCGACCTGGTGAGCGGCCTGCGCGGTGGCGTTGATCCAACCCGCCATCACCGGCACGACCGCGAAGATGCCGACTTCGCTGAGGCTGTGCAGCCCGGCCGGCCAACCGGTGGCGAGCAGACGACGGAAGACGGAGAGCTGAAGTCCGTCCGCCCAGCGCACCTCACCGCGTCCTGGCGTATACCACAGGCCGACGAACATCAGGATGCGCGAGACGAGCGTGGCCCACCCGGCTCCCGCGAGACCCATGGCCGGGAAACCCCAATGGCCGAACATCCACAGCCAGTTGAAGAAGATGTTGGCGAGGATGCCCGCCGCCAGCCAGGCCAGCGAGATCCACGGCTGATGCTGCGAATCGCGATGCCCGCGCAGCGCATGGAAGGCCAGGCCGGGCACCATCGCCCAGGCCATGATGACGAAGAAGTCGTGCGTCTCGGCGGTGACCTCCGGCGACGAACCCAGCAGCGGCAGGAAGCGCGCCGCCCAATGCGTCAGCGCGGCGGTGGCCACGCCCAGCGCGAGCGCGAGCGTCATGCCGTGCCGCAGGATCGCCGGGGCGGATTCCTCGACGCCGGCGCCGTTGTCCTGCGACTGATACACGGCGATGGCCCCGACGACCCCGATGCCGAAGACGTAGGGGATGTAGTTGAGGTTCGAGGCCAGGGCCGACGCCGCGAGCGCGGTCTCGCCGAGGTGGCCCGCCATGGCGACGTCCACGACGAACATGAGTCCGTAGCCGAGCATCCCGAGCATGATCGGGACGGCCAGCTTCAGCGTGGGTCCGAGTTCCGAGCGGATGGAAGGGGCGGCGGCCAAGCCCCCAAGAGGAAAGGATTACCCCTCCGTTGCGAGTCAGTTCTTCGGGATGCGGTTCAGCGTGTAATACGCGTCGGCATGGTCGAGCGGTTCCCCGGCGGCCGAACGGATGCCGTCCGCATGGAGCTCGTGGATGTAAAGTTCCCGTCGGCCGTCGACCTTGAGCCGCACGCTGAGGCCGTCCGCGGCGACCTGAGCCGAGACGATGGCGTTCGGCGCGGACCGGATCTCATCGCTGCCGTAGGCGCTCGAATAGAAGAGCGTGTAGTTGGTCATGCGGTACGAGGCGACGTCGCCGGCCCGGGCCGCGTCGACGGGCTTGGTGAAGACGAGCTCGAAGCCGTCCGGCTTGGCCTTCATCTCCTTGATGGCGAAGGGCAAGTTGCCGTTGTAGCGGAGACGCTGCAGGCCGTAGGCCTTGGTGCCGAGCGACGACCATCCACGGCTGGTCATGCCGACCATGAGCGACCCGTCCGGCGCGAAGTTGAGGCGGACGATGCCCGAGGCGAAACCGCCGACGAACGGGAAGCAGGCTCCCTGATACTCGCCGTCGACCTTCTCCATGAAGACGCGGCTGACCTTGGCGTCGGTGAACTCGGCCACGAACATCTGGCCGTCGAACGGGCCGAACTTGCCGCCGGCGTCGCACGTGACGAGGTCGGTGCCGCTGCGGCCGACTTTGTTGTAAGGCATCCAGACCGCCGGCGGACGCATCTCGGGCAAGGCCTTCACGGCGTCGGGATAAGGGACCTTCTCGGGGACCTTGGCGGAGAGCTTGAGCGGGGATTCCGGACGGTCCTGCGAGGCGATGCCTTCGGGGTTCAGGAAGAACGCGCCCTTGCGGAGATGGTAGATCGGGGTGGTCGGGATCCACGTGCCCTGCTGGTCGACGCAGAACATGTCTCCGGAGAGGTTCGTGCCGAGCCCGCACGGCGAACGCATGCCGGCCGCCATGGGCACGAACTTGCCGTCCTTGCCGATGACGCCGCCCCAACCGCGCCACGGCGCCTTGTTGTCGGAATGGTCGCCCATGTCCAGGTTGAGGGTGATCCAAAGCTGACCCAGTCCGTCGCGCTTGGGTCCGTAGGCGTAACCGTGATAGGCGCCGGAGACGTTCCAACCTGCGCCCGCGGTGAGGTATTCGTCGGCGACGCCGTCGCCGTTCGTGTCACGCAGACGCGTGGTCTCGGTGCGCTGGGTGACGAGCAGGTCCTTGCCGTCGCGCAGGAGGCCGAGCGGCTCATGCAAGCCCGAGGCGAAGAGCTGATAGCTGACCTTATCGGGCTTGGGCGCGAGGACGCCGTCGAGCAGCCAGACCTCTCCCTTGCGGATGGTGAGCGCGAGCTTGCCGTCGGCGGTCCAATCCATGCCGCTGACTTCGAGAGCGAGCCCGTCGCCCGGCTTCCAATCCTTGGCGCGCGTGTCGGCGGCGGTGCTCGCGGTCAGGATGTCGGCGATGTCGTAAGACGCCCCGGAAAGCGAAGCGGCGGCGAGAAGAGCGGCGAACGTGGCTTTCATTTCCAGAGATAGGTGAAGACGCGACGGCCTTCCGCCGAATCGGCGGGAAACTCGGTATGCGCCAGGCCGGCGGGATGATGGATCGTGGGCTGGAAATCCGGCGTGGGCGCCCAGGTGACGGTGCGGCGCAGTCCGTTCTCGACGCCTTCGTAAGTCTCTTCGACCTTCACGCCGCCCTGTTCGTTGAGGAACGTGGGGTTGCCTTTGGCGTCGAGACGATAGCCGAGGAAACGTCCGGCGGGCTTGGGCCAGGCGACGACCTGTTCGCCGATCGGCTTCTCGAACGTCGGGAAGCGCGAGAACCAGGTCAGGTAGGCGTCGAAGAATCGTCCCTTCCACGCGAGGCCGGGACCGCCCTTGTCGCCGTCGTACGCGAGGTGCACGCCGGTCGGGAAACCGACGAGGATCGCGCGCACGCCCACGCCGTCGAGGAACGCGCGCTGCACGACGGGGCGGTCCTTGGGCACGATCTCGAACTCGCCGTTGCGGTTCTGCGGGAAGCCTTCCGGCTCGCCGTTGGCGCTCTCGGCGAACTTGTAGATTGCGGCGATCTGCTTGTCGGTGTCGCCGCCGAGGATGGTCGGGTTGAACGATTTGCCACCGGGCCAGAACGACGGCATCAGCGTGCCCGGACGATATCCCGCCGGATTGATGAGATACTCGCGCAGCCAGCCTTCCTGCAGACGCGCGGCGATGTTGCTGATGTCGGGCCCCTGGATGCCCAGCGAAGGACGATCGCCCCAACGGTGGCAGGTGATGCACCCTGCTCCGCCCTGCGTGCCCAGCAGCTTGCGTCCGGCGGTGTCGTCGCCGCCTTCGAACTTCAGCGCGGCACGCGCGTCGGCGACGCCGAGGAGCTTGGCGAGGTCGGCGGTGGCCGCTCCGAACTGCGGCATCTTGGTCTTCAGGTAAGGACGGATCCGGGTCTCGTCCGCTTTGTAATGGCTCGTGAACAGTTCGGCGCCCTTGGCTTCGACGCGCGGGGCGAGGACCTTGGCCAGCCATTCGGGGCGGAGCTTGCCGCCGATGCCCGTCAGGGGCGGCGGATAGCGACCGGTATCGCCGAGGTTATGGTCGCCCTGGAAATAAGGCTTACGCGCGGCATCAGGGCCGCCCTTCCCGTCGCGTTCATGACAGGAGACGCAATTGAGCGCCTGCAGGGTCAGGTCGGCGGCGAGCTTCGGGGAGGCGGCTTCGTCCTTCTTCGCGAGGAAGAGCTTCAGCGAGGCGCGCTGGGCTTCGGAAAGCGCATAGCGCGGACCTTTGACGTGATCGGCGTCGAGACAGCCGCCTTCGTTCTTCTTCAAGGCCACGGGCTTGGCCGCGGCGTCCTTCGGCAGGTCGTGGCAGGCGGCGCACTGGGCGGCGATGACGGCCTTGCGTCCGGCGACCGCGAGATTCTTGTCGGCGACGACGGAGACGACCGGCTTGTCCAATCTTCCGTCGCTGCCCTGGAACTCGAGCAGGTAACCGGCGATGTCGATGGCGTCCTGCTTGTCCATGTCCGTCTTGGGCATGCGTCCGTCGGTCCGCGCCTTAAGAGGGTCGAGGATGAAGGCGCCCAGGCTATCGAGGCTGTACTTGGCCTTGAGGTCGCCGAGGGCGACGCTGCGATGCGTGAACTCGGAGGTCTTGGGCGCGCCTTCCGGCGGCACGAAGTCCTGGCCGGGCGCATGGCAGGCGACGCACCCGAGCGTGTTGAAAAGTTCGCCGCCGCGCCGTCCGTTGACGTGCATGATCCTGGCCGGAGCTTTGGCGGCGGCCTTCGGCTTCAGCGACGCGAGGTAATGCTCGATGGCGACGAGCGTCTTGTCATCGGCCTTCGCCAGCACCTGCGGCATGACGGTGCCGGGGTGGGCCGACGCGGGATCGGCGACGAATTTCCTGAGCCACTCGGAGCGGACGCGCTGCGTGACGGTCGCGAGCGCGGGGCCGCGCAAGGCCGGCAGGCCGGTCTCACCGCCGTGGCAGTTGACGCAACCGAGCTCGTTGTAAAGCAGACGGCCGCCTTCGGCCGTGGGCGTGGCGGCATGGAAGCGCTCGAACCCCGTGACCAAAGGTTCGGCGTGCAGCGCGACGGCGCCGAGCAGGATGGCGCAACGCAGCATCATGCGGTCTCGCGGACGCACTTCTCGACGTAGGCGCGCGACTCGTTGATGAGCGAGGTGACCTCGGCGGTGGTCGGCATGACGGGGATGCCGCGCGGCGTGGGGTGCATGAACAGTTCCACCTGGCCGTCGAAACGGATGTCGCGGAGGGCCTTCACGATCGGGCGGTAGTCGAGCTTGCCGCGGCCGGCCATCTGGCGGAGCTCCTCCTCCTTCGAGGCCTTCTTGAAGATGCCCTCGGAATGCTCCTGGAAATACATGAACGGCAGGTTGCGCGCGCCGAGGTCGCGGAGCAGCGCCGGGATCTGGTCGGCCCACTCGTGCAGGTGATGGGGCGCGAAGGCCACGCCCAGCGCGGGCGACTTGTTCAGCTCGGCGAAGGCGCGGAGGGAGTCCGGATGGTGCAGCGCCTGGTTCGAGTGGTTCTCGATCGCGATGCGCACGCCCAGCTCCTCGGCCTTGGCGGCATGCGGCTTCATCTCTTCGAGGAACTTGGCGATGGCCGCCTTGGCCGCGGCGCCGGAAGGATTCTTCGGTCCGGTGCTGCCGCAGACGACGGTGGCGCCGCCGTGCTTCTTCACCCAGGCCATCTCGTCCTGGAGCTTGAACGGTCCCAGCGGATAACGGGTGCTCACGCCGACCTTCACGCCGTGCTTCTTCAGCAGGGCCGCGAAGGCCTCGTCGCCGAGCGCGGCGGCCTGCTCGCGCTGGTCGCCATGCACCTTGCACCAGATGTCGATCGACTCGCTGCCGGTCTTCGCGACCTCCGGCAGCACCTCGGCGAGCGTGGCGTAGCCGTACATCGCGGACGAAAGCACGTACCGCAGGCGGAAGGGCTCCTCGGACCGGGCCCGCAGGGCGGGCGCGGCGGCGACCGCGGCGGCGGCGAGGCCGGCGGAACGGAGGAAGTCGCGGCGGGAAAGCATGGGCTTACTTCTTGGCGGCTTCGGCCTCGAGCATCTTGATCCAAGGACCGACGAACGCGCCGTTGTCGTGGAAGGTGCGGCCGCTGACCATGTTCCGGTCGATGACGACGGGGGCGTTGACGAAGATGCCGCCGCAGACCTCGAGGTCGAACTTGCACTTCGGCACGGTGGCCATGCGCAGGCCCTTCACGATGCCGGCGCGCGCGGGGATCTCGACGCCGTGGCAGACGCTCATCATCGGCTTGCCGTGCTCCCAGAACCAGCGCGTGGCGGCGAGCAGGGCCTCGTCCTCGCGGATGTACTCCGGAGCGCGGCCGCCGCTGAAGAAGATGCCGACGTATTCCTCGGGCTTGATGTCCTTGAAGGCGATGTCGGAGTTGATCGTGTAACCCTCCCACTCCTTGGTGATCGTCCAGCCCGGCTTCACCTCGTGGAGGACGGTCTGGTAGACGCGCTTCTCGGGCGTCGCGAACACGGGCTGGAAGCCGGCTTCCTGCAGGCGGTAGACCGGATACATCGTGTCGAGCAGCTCGGTGGCGTCGCCGATGACGACGAGCACCTTGGGCTTCTTGGCGTTCTCGGGCTTGTCGGCGCCCGACGAGATCGAGGCCTGGTTCTTGTTGTCGATGAGGCCGGCGGCCGAGGCGAACGCGCACAGGCCGAGGAGGCCGACGGAGAGGAGGCGGAGTTTCATGGGGGTGCGGATACTATATCCCTTCTTGCCCGCGAAGTCATTACAGGTATGATGCACCAAATGTAAGGTTTTTGGTCAGACCCATGCCCTCCCTCTCCCATCGTCGCGCGCCGCGGGTCGCCCTCCTCATCGAGACCACCCGCACGTATACGCGCGAGCTCCTCGCCGGCGTCCGCAGCTACGTGGCGGCGCACGGCCCCTGGTCGACCTACCTCGAGCTCCGCGCCCTGGACTCCTCGCCCCCGACCTGGCTCAAGGACTGGGACGGCGACGGCATCCTGACCCGCACCTTCAGCGCGGAGACCTCCAAGCTGGTCGCGGCCACGGGCCTGCCCGCCGTCGAGCTGCGCTCCACGCACTTCGCCGGCGGCCGCCCCTTCGTCGGCTGCGACAACGAGGACATCGGCCGCATGGTGGCGGAGCATTTCTACGAGCGGGGCTTCCGGCACTTCGCGGCCTACAGCCAGCGCAACGAGCAGTTCTTCGTCGAGCGCGTCGCGAACTTCAAGAAGGTCGTCCGCGCCTACGGCCACCGGTGCCTCGAACTTCCCGAAGACCACCCGGAACGCGTGCCGGACTGGGAGCAGAGCCAGGCCCGTCTGATCCGCTGGATCGCGCAGCTGCCGAAGCCGGTGGGCATCTTCGCCTCGACCGACCAGCTCGGCGTGCGCCTGCTCGAGGCCTGCCAGACCGCCGGCGTGGCGGTGCCGGAAGAGGTCGCCGTCGTCGGCGCCGAGAACGAGGAGACGCTCTGCAGCTTCACCACCCCGCCGCTCTCCAGCGTGCGCTTCGACGGGCACGCCGTGGGCTTCGCCGCCGCGGAACTCCTCGACCGGCTCATGCGCGGCAAGTCCTCCCGCGCCAAGCCCACGCTGATCGCCCCGAAAGGCATCGAGGTGCGCGGCTCCTCCGGCGAACGCGTGATCGGCGACCGCCTCGTCGCCCGGGCGGTCGCGCTCATCCGCGAAGGCGCGACGCGCGGGCTCGACGTCAACGAGCTCGCCGCGAAGCTCGGCGCCTCGCGCAGCACGCTCGACCGACGCATGAAGGCGGCGCTGCAACGCTCGCCTAAGGACGAGATCCTCCGCGTGCGCTTCGCGGAGGTGGAACGCCTCCTGCGCGAGACGAACCTGACCATCGACCTCATCGCCGAACAGACGGGCTTCACGCACAGCCATTACCTGCAGGCGGCCTTCAAGGCCCGGACGAAGCTGACGCCGGGCAAGTTCCGCCGCGCCCAGGCCTGATCAGCGACGCAGGCCGACCACGTCCTCGGGCTCGGCCCAGGCGTAGACCTTGGCCTTGGAGCCCACCCGCTGGCGGGGATTGGCTTCGGCGATGCGGAGCACGGTGCCCTGCGGGGTCTTGAAGTCGTGCAAGGAGACGTCGCCCTGGAAGAGCGAGGCCACGATCTCGCCGGCGAAGGCGTTCTCGTCGGGCGCCATGAAATCGAGCTTCAGGCACTCCGGGCGGATGCACACCGTGATCGCATCTCCCGCGGCCGGAGGCGCATCGGGCGTGGCGAGCGCGCCGCGGACTTCGCCGACGGGGGTCTCGGCCACGAACTCGCCCGCTCCGACCTGCGTGACCTTGCCGGGCACGAGGTTGGCGGCGCCGAGGAAGGTCGCGGTCCAGCTGTCCGCCGGGCGACGGTAAAGGTCGATGGGCCGGCCCGCCTGCACGATGCGACCGGCGCGCATGACCGCCAGGCGGTCGGCCATGGCATAGGCGTCCTTCTGGTCGTGCAGCACGCAGAGCACCGTCACGCCCGTGGCGCGCACCAGGCCGCGGACGGCCTCGCGGACTTCGAGGCGGGAAGCGGCGTCGAGATTGCTCAACGGTTCGTCGAGCAGGAGGAAAGACGGACGGAGCGCGAGGACGCGCGCCAGGGCCACGCGTTGCTGCTGACCGCCGGAAAGCTCCTGCGGACGTCGCTCCGCCCAGGCGTCGGCGCCGACGAGCCGGAGGGCTTCGAGGGCGCGCGTCTTGATCTCGGCCGCGGAGAGCTTTTCGGCGTCGAGCGAGAACGCCGCGTTCTCGAGCACGCTCAGGTGCGGGAACAACGCGTAGTTCTGAGGCACGAAGCCGAACCCGCGGGCGGCGGCCGGCGTGAAGGTGATGTCGCGGTTATCCAGGAGCATCGTGCCGCCCTGGGATTCCTGCTGGCCCGCGAGAAGCTTGAGGAGCGTGGTCTTCCCGCTGCCCGACGGACCGAGCAGGCAGCAGAGCGTCCCGGACTCCACGGCGAGGTCCACCCCGTCGAGGACGACGGCGGATCCGAACTGGCGGCGCAGGCCGGTGAGGCGGAGGGTGGGCACGGGCCGAACCTAGGCCGAAGCCCCGCCGGGGCGCAAGGTCGCCCGCCGACTGTGAATGCTTTCCGCCCGGACTTCGGCTTCCCACGCTTGCCACCGGGCCGGTTTCGGGCAAGTTGACGGCTCCCATGCGTAACGACGACGAAGACGAGGACGAGAAGACCCCGGCCGCCCCCAAGGACGGCGGACCGAGCGCCATGCTCATCCAGAAGAAGTTCCTCGAACAGCGGAAGATCTTCCTGTGGGGCGCCGTCGAGGACGCCTCCGCCCGCGACATCGTCGAAAAGCTCCTGTACCTGGACGGCATCGACCCCGGCAAGGAGATCACCTTCTACATCAACACCCCGGGCGGCTCCATCACCTCCGGCATGGCCGTCTATGACACCATCCGCATGATCTCCTCCCCCGTGAAGGTCGTGGTGACCGGCATGGCCGCCTCGATGGGCTCGATCCTCCTCCAGGCTCCCAAGGAGAAGGGCAACCGCCTCCTCTTCCCCCACTCCCGCGTGATGATCCACCAGCCGCTCATCATGGGCCGCATCCAGGCCACCGCCGTGGACATCCACATCCAGGCCCAGGAGATGGAACGCCTCCGCACCGAGCTCAACGAGATCCTCGCCAAGGCCTCGAAGCAGAAGATCGAAAAAGTCACCAAGGACACCGACCGCGACTTCTACATGACCGCCGAGGAGGCCATCGAGTATGGCCTCGCCGACGCGATCGTGAAGAAGCTCTGAGCCGGACCGCACGCGCATGGGCATCGGCGACCGGGCCTACATGCGGAACCAGCGCCTCGCGCGGGAACCGATCTCGGTCACCGCGTGGGTCGTCGGCGTGCTGGTCGCGTTCTTCATCCTCGGGCTCATCCAGGAATCGGCC
>JACCDN010266722.1_pt1 | contig 31745 bp, 29 predicted proteins | sample 7441691 | NCBI WGS metagenome assembly JACCDN01 (sample SAMN15323439, study PRJNA562643) | freshwater metagenome | isolation source: river surface water | place: USA:Blue River Watershed | collected 2017-08-16
GCGGCTGGGTCTGCCATAGCTGCCGGCGACACAGTTGCAGCGCGTGCCTTGGTTACGTTCTCGAAGACCTCGCGCTCATGGGTTGCATAACCCTTGACAGATTCAATCAAGTTGGGAATCAGGTCTGCTCGGCGCTTGAGCTGAACCGTGATATCGCTCCAGGCTTCGTCAACACGAACGTTTAGCGTGACCAGGCCGTTATAGGTTGACCAGAGCCAAAGCCCAGCGATCAAAAGCACAGCAGAAATTACGACGATTGAGATTAATCCAGCATCCATGGCTCAATGCTATGGGAATTATTTTTGTCTAGTGGGGCTTTACTAGGGTGTACTCTAAGTATATTCACAGCAATAGGGAGACCAAAATGCCTGCAGTTACCGCTGACACCCTCACCCTGCCTCGTTTAGATGCAGCAGTTGGTCGAGCGCGAACCATCAAGTCGGTTACTCGCGGCCCGCAGGCTCATGAGGGCGAAGGATTCCCAGTGACCCGAGCCTTTGCCGGAGTCTCGTATCAAGACCTTGACCCGTTCATTCACATGGACCAAATGGGTGAAGTTGAATACGCACCATACGAACCGCGCGGCACCGCTTGGCACCCTCACCGTGGCTTCGAAACATTTACCTACATGATTGACGGCACCTTCTTGCACCAAGACAGTCATGGTGGCGGCGGAATCATCGAAAACGGCGCAACCCAGTACATGACCGCTGGAGCAGGTGTTCTGCACATTGAAACCCCGCCAGAATCGCTAGTTATGTCTGGTGGCATCTTCCATGGCCTTCAGCTTTGGATCAACCTGCCAGCAGCCAAGAAGATGATCGAACCGGCTTACCAAGGCCTGAATGGTGATGACGTTAAGTTGATTTCTAGCCAGGATGGCGGCGCCCTGATCCGTGTGCTTGCTGGCGAGATTGGCGGGTTTGTCGGGCCAGGAAAATCTCAAACCCCAATTGCGATTGCTCACATCACTTTGGCGCCTGGAGCTTCGGTATCAGTTCCTTGGAACCCGATGTTCAACGCCCTTGCCTACACCTTGGCAGGCTCGGGCACTGTCGGTGAACAGGGGCCTGGCACCAACACCGCAAATATCTCAACCGGCGCCCTGACGGTTTTTGGCCATGGTGATCGCGTGGTTTTCACAGCGGATGAAACCCAAGAATCGCGCCACAACTCACTCGAAATCTTTTTGCTTGGCGGGCTGCCAATTCGTGAACCGGTTGTTGCTTACGGCCCGTTCGTGATGAACGACAAAGCCGGTGTAATCAAGGCAATGGAAGATTACCAGTACGGTCGATTTGGCCAAATTCCTGATGACGCTATTCAGCCCTTTCATTACCGCCACTAGGCTCGCATCGCTCTGACTAGGCTGAAAGCATGCTCTTAGAACCTCGGAAGGTGAAGCTCACCACTCGCACCGGAATCGAGATTTCACGCACCCTTCCTAACGCTCGCAAGCGGATGATTGGCGCTTGGGCATTTGCCGATCACTTTGGCCCAACTTTTCAGGCCGACGGCATGGTGGTCGCCGCACACCCCCACACTGGGCTTCAAACAGCAACCTGGCTCATTGAGGGCAGCATCGAACACCGCGACAGCCTGGGAACAATCCAGCACATTAATCCTGGCCAACTAAACCTAATGACCGCGGGCCACGGAATTGCCCACAGCGAACTCAGTCTTGCTGACGCCAAAATGTTGCACGCCGTGCAACTTTGGATAGCCCTGCCAGAATCGGCACGTGAGATGGATCCAGAATTTCAACACGTAGAAAACCCACCGCAGGTGGTGCTCGGCGATAGTCAAATTCGCATTTTTGCTGGCGAGCTTTTCGGGCTAAGAGCTGAAACCAAAATTTTTAGTGAGCTTGTTGGAGCCGAGGTGCGAATCTCGGCCGGCAACAAAGTTGCTATTCCGGTTGCAGAAGATTTTGAACACGGAATCTTGGTGATTCAAGGTGAGGCGCAAGTGAATGATGAAATTGCAGCAGCAGGGCAGATGATTTATCGAGAAACGGGCACATCAGAATTTGAGGTGACTGCTGGCTCAGAAGATTTGATATTCCTATTACTTGGCGGTCAGCCCTTTGAAGAACCAATCGTCATGTGGTGGAACTTTATCGGGCGCTCTCACGATGAGATTGTAGAAATGCGAAGGGCCTGGAATGCAAGAGAAAGTCGCTTTGCAGAATTTGCCGATCGCATCGGCGGATGGACTCCGGCCCCTGAATTGCCCAACGTAATTCTTCGCGCTCGCAATTAAATGTTGGGTATACCCAACATGTCACGAAAATAAAGGTATTTCGATACATCGTTTCCAAGAAATGTTCTTAATTAAGAACATTTCAAGGCAATAATTAAGCCTGATAAAGGATTTCCAGGGGGATATTCTTTCAACCCAATCAGGAGAAAAGTATGAATCGCAAAATCTCTAAGGTGCTGGCTGCGGGCGCTACCGCAATTGCACTGATGACCATGAGCACCACCCCAGCTTCTGCGCTTGTGGCAGATGGCCCAGCAGTTTTGGTTTTCTCAAACGAGAACTGCACCGACCCTGATCAAGAAGACGCAGACATCTCGGCATCACTAGGCGTGATTGCTAAATCTGTAACTCTTTTTGATGGCGGCGATGCTAGCGAGGCTGCCTGGACCGACGCACTTGACGGCATCGATGTTCTAACTCTCCCTGAAGGCTGCAACTTTGGTGAAGCTACTATGTTCTCGGCCGAGGCACAGGCATACATCAAGAACTGGATCGAGTCTGGCAAAACTGTGGTTGGCACTGGCTCTTATGACCACGCTGAATTCATTAACTACATGACTGGTTTGGATTACTCCAGTGAATTTGACAACAACGATTCTCTTGGAGATGAGACTGCTAACCCATGGACACTGCAAATTGACAGTGACACCTTGCCTGAAACTGTACCTAATGGAAACTACACCGGCGGGCTTCTCGACTACTCAGCTTGGTCAGCTGAAAAGAAGGCGTTCGTAACCCCTGTTTACTACAGCGAGGTCGAAGACAACCTTGGCGTTGCGTACTTCACTTTTGGTGAGGGTTACTACATCTACAACGCCTATGACTGGTACCCAGACTCAGACGAAATCACCAACGGCGTGCGTGCAACCTGGGATGAGACCCTTCAGTTTGCAGCAACTGGCCAAATCGCTCCTCCAACCACCGAAGAGCCAGTTGTAGAGCCAACTGTTGTTGAAGAAGAACTAGCAGACACCGGTGTTGAAGCAGTTGCCCCTTTTGCAACTGGCGCGGCACTTTTGATCGCGGGTCTTGTGGTTATGTTTGCGCGTCGCCGCCAGACTAACTAATTAGCAAAACTAAAAAATTGCCCCGGCCGTTGGTCGGGGCAATTTTTTTATGCTCTTTGGTCGGGTAGTCACCTGAGCAATGCCGGGTGCTAACGGGAACTCTCGCCCACTAACAACAAATGATTTGGCGACACCTAGTTAGGTGTCGCCAAATCATTTGTGCCCCTAGTGGGACTCGAACCCACACTGTGTCGATTTTAAGTCGACTGCCTCTGCCATTGGGCTATAGGGGCGTCTAGTCGAAAGGGATGCCCCTGGGGCATCCCTTTCGACTTAGAAGATTACTTCTTAGGTCGAGATGCGAAGGTCTCGAAGGCAACACGAGGGTCTTTGGTTGCCGAGATCGCAACGATGTCGCGCTTCAGCAAGAAGTTCCAAACCCAGCCAGAGAAGACGCGAAGCTTGCGCTCCCACATCGGCATAGCCAAGCCGTGGTAGCCACGGTGCATGCACCATGCAATAAAGCCCTTGATGGCTAGCTTCTTGTACTGGAACACACCGACACCGATTCCAAGACCTGCAACAGCGCCCTTGTTCTTGTGGAAGTATTCCTGAATGCCTTCACCACGGATAGCAGCTACGAGGTTCTTAGCAAGCAACTTAGCCTGACGAACTGCGTGCTGAGCGTTAGGAACACAGAATCCACCAACGCCGCCGCCTGAAAGATCTGGCACAGCTGAAACATCGCCGGCTGCCCAAGCATCAGCAACAACATCTTCACCGTTGACCACCTGAAGGGTTGCCTTCGCGGTGATGCGACCACGCTCGTCTAGAGGTAGGTCGGTGTTGCGAACGAATGGGTGAGCCATTACACCTGCAGTCCAGACGATAACGTCTGACTCGAAGCTTTCGCCGGTAGAAAGTTCAATCTTGCCCTTTTCAGCTGACTGAAGCTGGGTGTTTAGGTGAACCTTTGCACCGCGTGCATCTAGGTTTGCAAGAACCCACTGGCTGGTTTCAAGAGAAACCTCAGGCATGATTCGACCCATTGCTTCAACCAGGTGAAAATGAGTGTCTTCAAAAGTGATGTTTGGGTAGTAACGCAATAGATAGCTCACCAAAGAACGCATTTCTGCGAAAGTCTCGATACCTGCGAAACCGCCACCGATAACCACGAAGGTCAATAGACGGTCACGAGCAACACCCGCTGGCAAGTTAGCTGCCTTGTCTAGGTTGGTGATGATTCGGTTGCGAATCTCAACTGCTTCTTCGATGGTCTTTAGGCCGATTGCGTTGTCAGCTACACCCGGAATCGGGAAGGTACGTGAAACCGCACCAGCAGTAACCACAATCTGGTCGTACTTCTGCTTATAAGGCTTAAGACCAGGAACCTCGATGGTTGCAGTCTTCTTGGCGTGATCAACATTGGTGACCTTGCCTGAGACGATGTTGGTCTTCTTAAGGTGGCGACGGTGTGAGGTAACAACGTGACGTGCCTCAATCGAACCGGCAACAACCTCAGGTAGGAAAGGCTGGTAGGTAAGGTATGGAAGTGGGTCAACCATGGTGACCTCAGCCTCGCCCTTGCCGAGTAGCTTCTCAAGTTTGAATGCGGTGTAGAAACCAGCGTAACCGCCACCGACGATTAGAATTTTTGGCGCAGCGGCGCCACTCTTGTTTGCAGACATTCTTCTAATTTACTACCTTCTACGGGCCATTATGTTACGTCTAAGTCTGCGCGCCACAGAAAATATAAGGCCAATTCCTAGAACCCCATAGAACACAGATGTGGCTATCCAAGAATTGTCGGTGGGCTTACCTTCAATGGTCTCCCCCAATGAGTCTTCAGGCAGAGGTTCATGGATACCCGATTCACCAGAGACATCCGTGATTTCACCACTGGCACGGTAAAGCTCAACCCAACGATCAAGCGAGCCCAATGGGTTTTCGGTGACCGGTTCAACACTTGCGGTAAGTGCGCGCAGCGGGTCAATCAGGCCATAACCATAAAGCGGTGAATATGATTCTTCGGTTTGCTTGTCGGCAGTCTTGATCACTCGATTGATCACATTATTTGCGTCAAGTTCAGGGTAATACGCCCGCACCAAGGCAACTAGCCCGCTAACAATTGGCGCAGCTCCACTGGTTCCACTCCAAACTCGATAGTCTCCCCCTGGGTAAACACCAATCAAATCATCAGCCGGCGCACTCACACCGATGGTTAGCCCAGTGGTTGAAGCCGCGCGGCTGGCCTTGCCGTTGCGATCGACCCCGGCAACTGCTAACACGCCTGGGATAGTCGCTGGCGCAGCAACTGTGTCGGTGCCAGATGACCGGTTTCCTGCTGCAGCAACAACCACGACGTCATGGTCAAATGCATAGGCAAAAGCAGAATCCCAGCTTTCTGGCCACCCCGCACTGCTTCGAGAAAGAGAGAGGTTGATTACAGATGCGCCATGATCTACTGACCAATAAATTGCCTCAGCGATTTCATCATCGGTGTTGATGCCGTCAACCCCAAAAGCCAAGGATGCGCTGATGAGCGAGGCTTCGGGTGCTGTGCCAATTACGCCTTTTGAATTGCCGTGGCCACGCCCTGCGATTAGTCCAGCCACCATGGTTCCGTGATAATTACTGGCACCAACCGGCGTGGTTCCGTTGATGTCGCCGAGGCCCGAAAAATCTTCGCCATCGACAACCACATTTTTGAGGTCGACATGGGTGGTGTCGATGCCAGTGTCTATAACTGCAACTCGAACACCCTTGCCCTTGGTGAGGTTCCATGCCTTCTTAAACGAGTAGTCGACTAGCCAATATTCACGATCGCGAATTTCATCGGCTGAGGCAGGCTGGGCTGCAAACAGCACCCCAGCAACAGTGAGTGCTAGTGCTAGTAGCTTTCGCAAACGCACTTGTTTGGGCTCCATGAGCAAGCTTTAAGGGCAATGTCGCCGATTGGGTTCACACCAGGCCCTGCGGCCAAAGCGTGACCGATTAGTGCGTGCAAGCACTTCACACGAGTTGGCATTCCACCGGCTGAGATTCCTGCAATTTCAGGCACTTCTAAACCAAGTTCTTTGGCCGTGCGATCACGGTCGGCAATAAAAGAGTCGTGGGCCTTTTGATAGGCCTCGGCTAGCTCTGGCTCTTCGCCCAGACGAGCCTGCAGTTCGGCCATTAGTCCGCTTGCTTCAAGAGTTGAAACAGCAGCCGTGGCGCCACGGTGGGTTAGGTAATAGGTGGTCGGAAAAGGCGTGCCGTCGGAAAGCCTGGGAGCAGTGTGAACCACGGTTGGCTTGCCACAAATACATCGAGCGGCGATAGCAACGATGTCTCGAGCAGGTCGCCCAAGCTGGCGAGACACCTCGATGATGTCAGCTTCGGTGACAGGGGTTAGCGGCATTACTTGGTTGCTCCTGTTGATTCATCGGTAGGCACTTCGGTTCCGGCGCGAATCACAGATTCTAGAACGGCATCGACCCAGTTGTTTTTAGTTTCGCGAATCTCAGTAGAAATTTCGCTGGTGTTTGTTCGGTCAGCCAACTGTGCACCAACTGTTCCCGAGGTGTCATTCGGGTCGATTTCATCAGCACCCAAAACAAGATAAGAAATCTCGCCCGGCATCACGTAATACAGACGATCGCGGGCCTGAGAACGAATGTAGACCGGGTCTTCCCAACGCTTGCGCTCTTCTTGCATAGTTAGAACGTCAGCCTTGGCCTGGTCTACGTCAGCTTGAGCCTCGGCAATTGCCTGCCGTTGCGAAACCCAGGTTTGCATGCCAGGCGCCAGCGAAATTACGCCAACCACAATGGCAGCCAAAATGGCCAGAAGTTGAAACTTATTAGAAACGCCCCGCAATGCCATCGATGTTGCCATCGATGGAGCCTTTGCGGGGCGTTTCATAGGTTTAGAACCCGAGCTTACTTAGCGGTGAAACGAGGAAAAGCTGAACGACCAGCGTAGAACGCTGCGTCTGATAGCTCTTCTTCGATGCGTAGAAGCTGGTTGTACTTTGCAACACGCTCTGAACGAGCAGGTGCACCGGTCTTGATCTGGCCAGCGTTGGTTGCAACGGCTAGGTCAGCAATGAAGGTGTCTTCGGTCTCGCCTGAACGGTGAGAGATGATGGCCTTCATACCGTGACGCTGAGCAAGTGAAACTGCATCTAGGGTCTCGGTCAGGGTACCAATCTGGTTTACCTTCACCAAGATTGCGTTACCCGCGGCCTCGTCGATACCCTTCTGCAAACGTGCAGGGTTGGTTACATAAAGGTCGTCGCCAACCAGCTGAACCTTTGAGCCAAGCTCAGCAGTCATCTTGGTCCATGAGGCCCAGTCATCTTCTGATAGCGGGTCTTCGATTGATACCAGTGGAAAGCGTGCAACTAGGTCTGCGTAGTAAGCGATCATTTCGTCACCGGTGCGCTCTTGACCTTCGAAGGTGTACTTGCCAGTTGCCTCTGAGTAGAACTCGGTTGCTGCAACGTCAAGAGCAAGTGCAATTTCGGCGCCTAGCTTGTAACCAGCCTTGGCAATTGCCTCCGCGATTAGCTCTAGAGCAGCTGCGTTGGTCGGAAGCTCAGGTGCGAAACCACCCTCGTCGCCCAGACCGGTTGACAGGCCCTTGCTGTGAAGCAGGCTCTTCAGAGCGTGGTAAACCTCAACACCCCAACGAATTGCTTCGCTGAAAGTCTCAGCACCTAGAGGCACAATCATGAACTCTTGGATGTCAACACCGGTGTCAGCGTGAGCGCCACCGTTGATGATGTTCATTAGTGGAACTGGAAGAGTGTGTGCGTTTGGGCCGCCTAGGTAGCGGTAAAGTGGCTGACCGGTTGACTCAGCTGCTGCACGTGCGTTTGCCATTGAAACACCAAGGATGGCGTTTGCGCCCAGGTTCTCTTTGGTAGCGGTGCCGTCTAGAGAAATAAGAGCTGCATCTACTAGGCGCTGGTCTTGTGCGTCAAAACCTGCAAGAGCCTCGTCAACGGTCTCAACTACAGCCTTTACTGCATTCTGAACACCCTTGCCAAGGTAACGGCCCTTGTCGCCGTCGCGGCTTTCGTGCGCTTCGAATGCACCGGTTGATGCACCTGATGGAACTGCAGCGCGACCAAAGCTGTCGTCTTCTAGCAGAACCTCAACCTCAACGGTTGGGTTTCCACGTGAGTCAAGAATTTCGCGAGCGCCAATGGCTTCAATGATTGACAAGGTTTCTCCTTATTTGGGCTGTTTTGAACGCGCCAGACGGCGCTAAAAACGTCGTCGTATTGGTTATTAGTTTAGTTCTAGCGGTTTAGATTTAGCGAGACATTACCCGATTTGGCGCAATGCCAAATCACCGAATGAAATGGCGTCTGCACCCACAGAGGCGAACGATCCAAAGCCCTGTTCAGCCATGCTGTCTAGCAAAAGGTTGAGTTTTTTCGGTCGCTGCTCAAGACGCACCCGGTAACCCGCTGCAATTGCCTCTTGCTGCAGATTCAGAGCGTTACCGATCACAACAGAATCAGTCGAATCAAGAATCAACACCAGCGATTTTGCATCGTCAGACGAAACCTCGACAAGGTCTACCGCACGCTCAAAGCCAATTGAAATACCTACCGCAGGCGCATCGGTGCCAAGCCAACGACCAACCATGCCGTCGTAACGACCGCCACCGCCAATAGACGAGCCAGACTCAGGGTGCTCAATCTCAAAAATTGTGCCGGTGTAGTAACCCATGCCTCTGACCAAAGTTGGGTCAAAGCGAAGGCGCCCTTTACCGTGACGCGCCTCAACAGCAGCAAAGATCTCGTTCAACTCAGCCGGAATAGGCAAATCGCTAGCAATGGCGTTCAACCACGCGGCAGCACGCTCGGCAACAGCGGCATCGAACTTTTCGGCTAACTCAGCCACCACGCCTTCGGCAGCAATTTTGTCGAGCTTGTCGATTGTGATCATCGCCGACCCCTTGCCAGCTTCGGGCACACCAAGTTGCTCCAGTAGATTGGCCAACAACGCGCGGTGGTTCACTCTGATGCTCGCATCGTTCAAGCCAATTGCAGCGAGGGAATCCAAGCTGGCATTTAGAAGTTCAATCTCGGCAAGGATGCTTGCATCGCCAATGATGTCAATGTCGCACTGCACAAATTGACGGTAACGGCCTTTTTGCGGGCGCTCTGCGCGCCAAACTGGCCCAATTTGCAAAGCCTTGAAAACGGCAGGCAATTTGGTTCGATTGGTGGCGTAGTAGCGAGTCAAAGGCACGGTTAGGTCATATCGAAGGCCCAAATCAGCCAAATCATCTTCACCGTCAGATGCTGCGAGCGCAGCCTCAAGCTCTGCTCCACGCTTCATGACCCTGAATGCAAGTTTCTCGTTGTCGCCACCCTGGCCCGATGTTAGTCGTGCCAGATCTTCAAGCGCAGGGGTCTCAATTTCTTGAAAGCCATGGCCAAGGTAAGTAGCGCGAATCTTGTTTAGAACCAGATCGCGACGATTCTTCTCAACCGGAAGAAAGTCGCGCATTCCGCGGGGTGGGTGCACATCTTTAGCCATTACCCAAGTTTGCCACAGGGATGACACTTAGCCGATTAGCCAGGGCCAACTCAACTAGTCGTCTTCACCAGAATCTTCTGAATCTTCAGCATCTTCAGAATCGACTTCATTTTGGTGGTCGTCAGAATCATCTTCAGAGTAGCTGCCCTGATCATCATCTTCATCATCACTATCATCGTCTGAATACGAACCACCAGAGCCAGCAGATGGGGTAGCGCTTGAAACATTGCCAAAATCAACGGGTGGCAAAGGGAGATCAATAACCGGTTGGTCAGACACCGTGGAATCGATAGCGGTTGCAGTCAAATTTTGAGGGTCAACAGATAAAACATCTTCAGCCACCGGCAAAGTTGCGTTTGCCGGGTCTACTTCAGCATCAGCAGCAATTTTGGCTGCTGAATCAGAGGTTTGAGCTGGTACTGCATTTTCACCGAAGAAACCGCTGCTGCCAATAGCCGGGGCAACCATTTGAAATGCGAATAGTGCGCTGGCGGCAATTGTCAGGCCCGGCACCCAAACAGACTTGCCAGCCTTTGGCTTTTTGTCGTATTCATAAGGTGACTGGTTCTCGTCCATTTTTCCCTCCAATTGCAGTGCTTCTGCACAATTAGAAAAGCACTCGCACCTGACAAAACCCTGTGAAAACGGTGCTAGTCCTCTGTGGGAAGTGCGATGACACCAGCATCCGTGGCGTCTTCAAGCTCAACCTCGCGTATCTCAACCTGAAGCTCGCGAACCGCACTTCGAAGGGCGCGCTCTGGGTCAAGACATGCTTTGCGGCCCGATGAAACAATGGCCAACAAGATCGCGCCTAGTTCGTCTTCGCCAGTAATAGTGAAGGCACCCGGCTCATCGGCATCTAGCAGACCAATCTTCTCGGCTTTACCTAGAACTTTGTCGGCAAGCGCCAAAGCTGGAAGGCTCTGCGGAATGCCATCTAAAACACTCGAGCGCTCAGGCTTTTCACGCTGCTTATGGGAATCCCAGTTGACCATTACCTCATCGCCGGTCTTAGCTGCATATTTCTCAAGCTCTTCTGGCGTACCAAAAACGTGCGGGTGTCTACCCATCATCTTTTTGGCCGACAATTCGGCAACATCTTGGATGTCAAAGCTAGCGCCCAAAGAACCTGAGGCCGCCAAGTCACTGTGAAAAATGACTTGATAAAGCACATCGCCGAGCTCTTCGAGAATTTCATCACGGTCACCAGCCTCAATTGCATGAACCAGCTCGTATGTCTCTTCAATCAAATACTTGGTAAGCGACTCATGAGTCTGCTCGGCATCCCAGGGACAACCGCCAGGCTGGCGAAGCTTGTGAGCAACCGCAATTAGTTCATCAAGTTTTGTCATTTTGTGCCTGCCTGTTCGTTATTTTGATCTGGTGCAACTGCAAAGACTCGCGACAAAAACGCCCAAGCCCAGTCGATTATTTCTTTGTCACGCATTGGTTCAAAGTTTTGGTCTCTAGGTGCAGGCACCATCAGAGTCTTTGCCGATTGTAGGTATTTAGCACCCGGAAACAGGTGTGTGAGCTTTACCTGCGCAGCTTCATCCAAGGTAACTGGTTGCAATTTAACCTGCAAGCCAAGGATGTTGAAATCTTTTAGCCCTAGACGATTGGCTTGCTGGCGCAGCTCGGTAACCTCAATTAGGTTCTTGACCGGGTCAGGGGCCTTGCCATAGCGGTCTTCTAGCTCGGCGAGAATGCCGTCAAGCTGGGCTCTGGTGCCGAGTTCGCCAGATGCGGCCGAAAGCTTGTGATAGGCCTCCAGGCGCAAGCGCTCACTGTCTACATAGGTGGCTGGAATATGGGCGTCAACTGGCAATTCGAGTTTCAGCTCGGCCGGTGCCTCAATTTTCTCGCCCTTGAAATCAGCTACCGCTTCGCCGATCATACGAAGATAGAGGTCGAAACCAACACCCGCGATGTGCCCTGATTGCTCGCCACCGAGAAGGTTTCCGGCACCTCGAATCTCTAGGTCTTTCATCGCAATCTGCATACCGCCACCCAACTCGTTATTTTGTGCGATGGTTGCCAAACGGTCGTGCGCTGTTTCGGTCAGCGGCTTGTCTGGGGCATAGAAGAAGTAGGCATAGGCGCGCTCGCGACTTCGACCAACTCGACCACGAATTTGGTGCAACTGGCTCAGACCAAAATTCTCGGCTCGGTCGATAATCAAGGTGTTGGCATTTGGAATATCGATACCGGTTTCGATGATCGTTGTCGACACTAAAACGTCAAACTTGCGTTCCCAGAAATCAACCACAACCTGCTCGAGGGCAACTTCTGACATTTGACCGTGGGCTACGGCAACTCGGGCTTCGGGAACCAGTTCGGCCAATTGGTGAGCAACCGCCTCGATTGAACTAACTCGGTTGTGCACGAAGAAAACTTGCCCCTCACGAATTAGCTCGCGCCGAATAGCAGCAGCGACCTGCTTCTCGCTGTAAGCACCGATGAACGTCAAGATTGGGTGACGCTCCTCAGGTGGGGTGGCCAGGGTCGACATCTCACGGATGCCCGTAATTGCCATCTCAAGTGTGCGAGGAATCGGCGTGGCTGACATCGAAAGAATGTCGACGTTTGTCTTCATCTCTTTCAACTTCTCTTTGTGTTCTACGCCAAATCGCTGTTCTTCATCGATGATGATCAGACCGAGTTGCTTGAATTTCACGCTCTCGCTCAACAAACGGTGAGTGCCAATCACCATGTCAATCGAACCATCAGCCAATCCAGCGAGGGTTTCCTTGACCTCTTTGGCAGTTTGAAAACGTGATAGCGATCTTACGTTCACCGGGAACCCGGCGTAACGGGCTTCAAAAGTATCCGTGTGCTGACGCACTAAAAGCGTGGTTGGCACAAGCATGGCTACTTGCTTGCCGTCTTGGATAGCCTTGAACGCGGCTCGAACTGCCACTTCGGTTTTGCCATAACCCACGTCACCCGCGAGCAGCCGATCCATCGGTATCTCGCGCTCCATGTCACGCTTGACCTCGTCAATAGTGGTGAGCTGGTCAGGGGTTTCAACGAACGAGAATGCTTCTTCGAGTTCATGCTGCCACTCGGTATCAGGCCCAAATGCATAGCCCCGCGACTTCATCCGAGCTGAATAAAGCTTGACCAAATCGATGGCTATTTTGCGAATTGCTTTGCGCGCGTTGCCCTTGGCTCGAGCCCAGTCGGTGCCACCCATTTTTGAGAGCACCGGCGCCTCGCCACCAACATAGCGGGTGAGCAAATCAAGCTGATCGGTTGGCACAAATAGGGTGTCACCAGGGTAGCCGCGCTTGCTTGGAGCGTATTCAATCAACAGGTATTCGCGCTGAGACTGTAACTTTCCAACCCCGCTGGTTCGCTGCACAAGCTCAACAAAGCGGCCAATTCCATGAGTTTCGTGAACCACATAATCGCCAGACTTCAGACTTAGCGGGTCAACAGCCTGACCACGTTTTGCAGCTAACTTTCGAACTTGCGGGCTTACATAAGCCGAGCTCTTGCCATAAAACTCAGCTTCGGTAAGCACTATCAGTTTGCTGTCGGGAGCGGTGAATCCCTTTCGAAGCGAACCCTGAGCAACCTCAGCCTTGATTGATGCTGCGTTCATCAACTCTTGTAGGCGTTCGACTGTTCCATGGCCTTCAGCAACCAGGATGATTTGTTGCCCGTTTTTAGCTTGGTCCTCGAGCCACTCGGTTGCCGTGGTGTCGAGACCCTTAAAACTCGGAATTTCAAACAGACCAAGCTTTATCAGCGAATCGTCGTCTGCGCCGAATTGAGAAATAGTGAACATGGCTCTGCCATCCAAGGCATCTTTGAACTGGCTAAGTTCGACAAAACCACCGGTGCTCAAATCAATTGGCGCGCTTGCACCTTCAGTGGCGGCATCCCAGGCAGCATGTAAAAACTCTTCATTGGTTTCAACCAGGCTGGCCGCTCGCGCAGCAGATTTTTCAGGAGAAAGGAGTGTGACCAATGCATTCTTCGGCAGGTAATCGGTGAATGGAACCAGCTTGTCGACCAGTACCGGAGCCAATGATTCCATGCCATCAACTGGAATTCCCTCAGCCAGTTTGGCAAGCATGGTTGAGATATTTGGAAACTCGTGAACCATCTCACGAGCCCGAGAGGCAACACTCGGTGTGATGATGATCTCGCGAGCCGGATAAATCTCAACTTCGTCGACTTTGCCTTCGATTGAACGTTGGTCAGCCACTGAAAATTGTCTAATTTCATCGAGTTCATCACCGAAGAATTCAAGGCGCATTGCATGTTCGGCTGTGGTCGGAAAAATATCCAGGATGCCACCTCGAGCAGCAAACTCACCACGTTTGGTAACCATGTCTACCCGGTGATAAGCCAACTCAACTAGCTTTAGCGACAACTCGAATAACAAATAATCTTTGCCGCGCTCAAGTTTGAGAGGCGGAAACTTTGCCAATCCTTCGACAACCGGCTGGAGAACAGCGCGCACTGACGCAATCACGTAAACCGGGTGGGTGATCTTCTCGCCAAGCGCCTCAATATCACCGAGACGATGCAAAACCTTGAGTCGCCTTCCTACTGTTTCAGGGCTGGGGCTAAGCCTTTCGTGAGGCAGGGTCTCCCAAGACGGAAACTCAAGTATTTCTGAGTCTGGTTCTAAATCATGCAAGGCAGCCGCAAGATCTTCACCCTCGCGACCGGTAGCGACAACGATTAGTTGCACTGGCGAGAGCTGTGCGCTCTTTCGAAATTCGGTGATTGCCGCCACTACAGCCGAGTGCGCGCCCTGAGGAGCGATTAGATCAACACGTTGATTTTTGATTTTTGCTTGAAGCGCTGCGAAGGGATACCCTTCAGAAATGAGTGCGCCAAGGCGCGACAGGGCCTTGAGATTTTGCGTACTCACAGGGCAAGTCTAATTGCCAGCAGTGTTGAAGACATTTTGAGCTGCCTGAACTCCATTGCGCATGATGGCCTCAACTGCATCGGCTGCGATTTCTAGCGTGACCGGCAGGTTTTTGCGCTCGGCCGATGAAAAATCTTTGAGCACAAAGTCGGCGGTATCCATGCGACCCGGTGGTCGACCAATACCCACTCGAATCCGAGCAAAATCGTTTGAACCGCTTGCGGCAATAATGTCTCGAAGACCGTTGTGCCCACCGTGCCCGCCGCCCTGTTTGATGCGAACGGTTTCGGCATCAATATCTAATTCGTCATGAATCACGATGACATTTTCAACTGGGATCTCATAGAACTTCATTAGCGATGAGACTGGGCCTCCGCTGGTGTTCATATATGAACCAGGCTTGGCGAGAATTACTTTCGGACCACCGGCAAATAGCCGCGCCTCGGCTACGGCAGCATTAGCTTTGTGGCTTTTGAAACTGGCACTGATTCGATCGGCCAAAACAGAAAGAACCATCTGGCCAACATTGTGCCGATTAGCAGAATAGTCGGGCCCGGGGTTACCGAGCCCGACTACTAAGTAAGCCGAATTATTCAGTGGATTACTCTGCTGCTAGTTCTGCTGCGTGACCGGCTGCGGTTGCAACAACAGAAGCGATTAGCTCGTCGTCTGCTAGCTCAAGCTTTGCGCCTGCAGGAACCTTTACATCCTTGGCTAGAACGTGGAAGCCTGCGCCCTCTTTGTTGAAGACAACCTCAACGAAGTCAGGAATGCTGGTTGCAGCAACTTCTAGCTTCACGGTCTTGTGCTCAAGGTCGATTACGGTGCCAGATAGTGACTCACCGATTACGTGAACAGGAACCTCAACGTGAACGCGCTCACCCTTGACTAGGGTCACTAGGTCAACGTGCTCGATGATCTGGGTTACAGGGTCTTTTGAAGCGCTCTTTACTAGAACTGACTCTTCTTTGCCATCGATGGTTAGATCGATAACTGCGTTCTTGTGGCGAAGGATAAGTGCAAGCTCGCGAGCAGGAACGGTGATGTGGCGAGCCTCGGTGCCGTGACCGTAGATAACTGCAGGGGTCTGACCTGCTGCACGGAACTTGCGAGAAGCACCTTTACCGAATGCGTTGCGGACTGAACCGGTTAGCTTTGCTGCTGTGTTCATGTTTGTTTCCAATCTGATTTGGTTTATCAACTCAAGCGTTGAACGCGAGGATACCTGCCAGCGGAAACCGGCTAATTGCCCCGTCGATAACGGCCCCAAGTGGAGCCCTCGCCGTTGTCTTTATGCCAGTCTAGCGGGGTTGAAGCCCTTCGGCAAACAGTAAGCCGGCCGATGAGGCCAAAATAAGGCAAAGCGCCAGGCCAATCAGTGGAACAAATTTTGGCATGATTCTTTCTTCATCAGGCTGAGCCAAAGCACTCAGATGACCTACCGCGTAATAGAACAAGACACCAAGTGAAGACAGTGAGATTACCCAAGCAATCGGGCCAGAGAAGACCAATATTCCGGCAATCAGACCAATAAAGATCTCTGCTATCCAAGGTGCCCCAAATCGATTTCGTTTTGCAAAGAGCGCTGTGATGGCACCATCAGCGGCCATTTCAGAAGCAGTTCTAGAAACACCGGCCAACAACGCCAACATTGATCCCAAGCATGCAATGGCCGCAACGGAGATAACCAGCCAACCAAGTGGCAGCCCCATTGCAGAGAAGTGAGCGACAAATGGCATTGAGTCGGCGATGACTGCCGCCGGAAGAATCGGTGCCAGCACGCTGGCGAGGCCAACGTAAATAAGCAAAACCAATGCAAGGCTGATGACGATTGCCTTTGGAATGTTTAGCTTGGCGTCACGCACCTCATTACCAAGCGTGGCAACTCTCGCATAGCCAGCAAAAGCGAAAAAGAAGATCGCTGCCGCTGCCAGAATTTTTGGATCTTGAGACATGCTGGCCGGAGCAACTAGATCAACCGCGTATGGGTGAAAACCGCTAATCACGATTGTGAAAACCAAGAACGAAACCGTAACGCCGGCCAAAATTGCGGCTAAGAGGGCGGTTGTCTGAATTCCAAGAATGTTGATGATTGCCAAAACTGCAATGGCAACCGCGCCAACCTGAGTTTTGTACTCGGGCAAAACATACGAGCCAAAGACCAGGGCAATGGCAGCAATCGAGGCAATTTTTCCGAGGATGAATGCCAGTCCAGCGGTGCGGGCTAGTTTTTCGGTTCGGTAAACCCGGGCATAAGCATAGACGCCGCCTGGTCGATCGACTTGTCTAGCCAACTGATAAATCGAAGCTGCATTGACTGCGGCCGTGGTTGCGGCAATCAATAGAGCAAGCCAGAGCCAGTTGGCAGCCAGGTCAAATGCTTCACGAAAAACAACGAAAACACCAGCGCCAAGCATTGAAGCAAGGCCGATGGCGATTGCTCCGAATAACCCGACCTGCTGGGTAGGTTTCATCGTGGTTGGCTAAGCGACTTAGGCGTGACCTGGGAACAGCTTGTTGACTGATTCGTCACCAAAAACTGCGCTGATTGCTGCGGCGATTAGCGGTGCAATCGAGAGTACGGTCAGGTTTGCGAACTGCTTTTCTGGAGTGATAGGCAGGGTGTTGGTAACGATAACTTCGTCAACAACGCCTGAAGACAAACGCTCAACGGCTGGGTTAGAGAACACAGCGTGAGTTGCAGCAACAATCACTCGAGCGGCGCCGTTGTCTTTTAGAGCCTTAGCAGCGGCAACGATGGTGCCGGCGGTGTCGATCATGTCGTCAACCAACAAACAGGTGCGACCCTTAACATCACCAACAAGTTCGTGAGCTTCAACCTGGTTTGGGCGGTCTGGATCGCGACGCTTGTGAATAATTGCCAGTGGAGCACCAAGACGTTCTGCCCAGATATCAGCAACACGAACACGACCAGAGTCTGGCGAGACCACGGTCAGGTTTTCGTTGCCAAAACGCTCAGCAACGTGATCGGCCAACATTGGCAAGGCCCAAAGGTGGTCAACTGGGCCGTCAAAGAAACCTTGAATCTGTGGGGTGTGCAAGTCAACCGACATGATGCGGTTAGCACCTGCTGCCTTGAATAGGTCAGTCATAAGTCGAGCTGAGATTGGCTCGCGACCCTTGTGCTTCTTGTCTTGGCGGGCATAAGGAAAGAACGGTGCAACAACGGTGATTCGTTTTGCTGATGAACGCTTCATAGCGTCAACCATCAAAAGCTGTTCCATAACCCAGTTGTTAATGCCTGCAGCGTGTGACTGAATCACAAAAGCGTCTACTCCGCGAACCGACTCTTCATAACGAACAAAGGTCTCGCCGTTAGCAAAGTCATATGCCGTGGTTGGCACAAGTGAGGTGTTGAGCAGGGTTGCTACCTCTTCAGCCAGTTCTTGGTGGGCACGTCCGCTTACGATTACCAGTCGCTTTGAGTTGCTGGCTGTGATTTCCAAGGTGGGCTCCCGCTCTGTCTGAAGGTTTTTAGTTTTTAGCTTTTTGGGCTGCGTCTGCTGCTTTGGTGCCTGGTCGCTTTGAAATCACCCAGTCGGCGATGTTTCGCTGCGGTGCTACATTCATCGCGAGGTCGCCTGACGCGACATCTTTGCGAACCACTGTTCCGGCTGCTGTGTAGGCTCCATCACCAATCGTAATAGGTGCAACCATCACGTTATGCGAGCCGGTTCGAACGTGCGAACCGATGGTGCTCTTGTGCTTGTTCACGCCATCGTAATTGGCAAAAATCGTTCCTGCACCGATGTTTGATTCTTCACCGATGGTTGCGTCGCCAACATAGCTGAGGTGCGGAACTTTAGAGCCGGCGCCAATCTTGGCGTTTTTAGTTTCAACGAAGGTTCCGATTTTTCCATCGGCGCCAAGTTCGGTGCCTGGGCGCAAATAGGCAAACGGGCCAACGCTTGCGCCTGCACCAATCTTTGAACCAAGCACGTGTGATTTCAACACGGATGCACCCGCGCCAACCTCAGAATCAATCAGGGTTACGTCTGGGCCAACAGTGGCACCCTCGCCGATCACGGTTGAGCCTTTAAGGAATGTGCCAGGCAGAAGAGTCGCATCTTGACCAAGCTGAACATTTACGTCAATCCAGGTGCTGGCTGGGTCAAGAATGGTGACGCCGGCACGCTGCCAGGCCTCGCAAATTCTAAAGTTCAACTCAGTAGCAAGTTCAGCAAGCTGCACGCGATCGTTGATGCCGGCAACCAACCAGTTGTCTTCGATTGCTAGAGCCTGCACACCGTGACCTTGTACCAGCAACTCGGCTGCAACATCAGTCAGATACTTCTCGCCCTGTGCATTGTGCGAACCAATTTTTGAAAGCGATGCGCGAAGCAGTGCCGCATCAAATACGTAGACGCCGGCGTTTACTTCGCAGATTTCAAGCTGTTCGGGGGTTGCATCGCGGTGCTCAATAATTTGAACGAAGTCGCCTGAATCGTTGCGAATGATTCGACCATAGCCAGTTGCGTCGTCAACGATTGTGGTGAGCACAGAGGCGGCAAAGTTTCCATCCTGGTGCGCTTCTAGCAAAGCGTTCAAAGTTGCAGTGTCGAGCAATGGAACATCACCAGAGGTAACGACTACGGTACCTTCAAAATCAATCGGCAGGCTGAATAGGCCACACTCTACTGCTCGGCCGGTGCCAGGAATATCGTCTTGCTCAGCGATTACTGCGTGAGGAAAAGCTGCCTGAATGTATTCGGCAAGAAGTTCTTTTTTGTGTCGAACTACTGGAATCACGTGCTGTGCGTCGAGTGAACTAGCAGTTGCCAAAACGTGGCCTAAAAGCGGAAGGCCCGCAAGTTCGTGCATGACCTTTGGCTTGGCTGACTTCATGCGAGTGCCTTCGCCGGCCGACAAAATTACGATTGCCAACTGCTTATTGCTCATTGCACTCCGATCAGAATAAATGCGCTCCCCCACCAGGACTCGAACCTAGAAAGCCGCCTCCAAAGGGCGGAGTGTTGCCATTACACCATGGGGGATCCGCAGTCTTTCAACTGCCCCTTAAGTCTGCCATACGGCAGGCCCGCTCTTGCTATTTATCTTGAAGTAACTCAGATGTTTCGAGCCATTCAAGCTCTAGTTCATCGCGTTTGTTGTTCAATTCGGTCTGCTGCTCAACAAATTTGCCCAAACCGGCGTAATCGTTTTGGTCGTGAGCCGCCATCTTTTCGTGAAGCTTAGTCTCTTCAGAGGCAATCTTTTCGAGTGCTCGCTCAATTCTCGCAATGTTCTTTTCTGCCTCACGAGCCTCGGCTCCCGAGAGCTTGTTGGCCGAAGTTGTATCTGTGTTTGACTTTGACGTCGCACTGTTGATTGCCGCACCTTTTGACTGCCCATTGAGCGAGTGCTTGCGCAATTCGAGGTATTGGTCGACACCACCTGGAAGGTGACGAAGACTGCCATCTCCGAGCAGGGCAAATTGTTGGTCAGTGACTCGTTCGAGCAAATAGCGGTCGTGGCTGACCACAATCAGCGTTCCAGGCCAACCATCGAGCAGGTCTTCCATTGCGGCAAGGATGTCAGTGTCGAGGTCGTTGGTTGGTTCGTCAAGAATCAAAACATTTGGCTCACCAAACAGCAGTCGCAAGAACTGAAGTCGGCGCTTTTGCCCACCCGAAAGATCAGAAATTGGAGTTTGCAATTGGGCCTGCGTGAAACCTAGCTGCTCGACTAATTGGCCGATGCCAACTTCTTTTTTATCGACTACAAAAAAAGATTTTTCTCGCGCAATCAGGCTAAAAATTCGCTCGTCAGCGAATTCGTCAAGCTCTCTAACCTCTTGGCTGAGGGTGGCTATGTTCACCGTCTTTCCACGCTTGATTCGCCCTGCAGTAGGTTCAATGGTTCCCTGAATAAGATTCAAAAGCGTGGTCTTGCCAGCTCCGTTCACGCCAACCAGGCCAATGCGATCGCCTGGCCCAACGCGCCAGGTCACATCGTGAAGAAGCTCTTTACCGCCAACAGAGTAATCAAGGTTTTCGATGTCGAGCACGTCTTTACCCAGTCGCTGAGTTGCCAACTTTGAAAGGGCCACCTGGTCACGGGGTTCGGGTTCGTTTGCAATTAGCTCTGCCGCTGCATCCATGCGGAATTTTGGCTTTGAGGTTCGAGCCGGAGCACCGCGACGCAACCAAGCAAGCTCTTTGCGCATCAGATTTTGACGTCTGGCTTCAGAGGCTGCTGCACTTCGGTCGCGTTCATTGCGCTGAAGAATGTAGGCTGCGTAACCGCCCTCGAAAGGCTCAATTACACCGTCGTGAACCTCCCAGGTGATGTTGCAAACTTCATCTAGAAACCAGCGGTCGTGGGTTACGACAATCAGCCCACCGGCATTTGATGCCCACCTAGTTTTTAGGTGATTGGCCAACCAAGCAACACCCTCGATGTCGAGGTGGTTAGTCGGCTCATCGAGCATGACCATGTCTAGGTCTTGCACCAAAAGTCGTGCAAGAGCTACGCGGCGGCGTTGGCCACCCGAGAGCTCGCCGACCTGCTTTTGCCAATCGAGATCATTCAATAAACCGCCGATGACATCGCGAACTTTTGGGTTTCCTGCCCATTCGTGCTCTGGGGTATCGCCAACCACAGATTGCCCGATTGTTAGCCCCGGGTCAATCACATCAGCTTGGTCAAGCAGGCCAAAGGTTATGCCGTTTCGGTGGGTAATTCGCCCGTCATCTGGGTTCATTCGCTTTGCAAGGAGTTTCAAGAGGGTTGATTTGCCATCGCCGTTTCGACCGACGATTCCAATTCGATCGCCTTCGTTCAGGCCAACGGTGACATTGTCAAAAACTTTTTTAGTCGGAAACTCAAGTGTTAGCGACTCTGCGCCTAGAAGGTGCGCCATTTAGTTGCTCTCCAAAATTGTTCCAGCTGCAGGGCCAACTGCAGTGATTGCCGTGTAGCCCTGAATAGCAAGATAGTTGGCAATGCTTTCGGCACCATTCTCAGACTCGGCCAGCAGAGCCACAGTGGGCCCCGACCCCGAAACCATTCCGGCCAAGGCGCCCGCAGCCACTCCGGCTTCGATGGTTTGAGCAAGGGTTGGCATGAGGTCGACCGCAGCCGCTTCGAGGTCGTTTCGCATCAGACCGGCCAGCGCATGTGCATCGCCGTTCAGGATTGCCTGCTCAAGCAATGCTGGAACGCTAGGTGCCGAAACTTTAGTTGGGTCAACCTGCTGTGCGCTGCGCAATTCATCCAAGTGTCTATAAACAGTCGGGGTACTTAAACCGCCATCGTTGGCCACTAGCACCCAGTGAAGCGGTTTCTTTGCATGGATACTTCGCAACTGCTCGCCACGACCAAGACCGACGGCAACTTCACCCGCGAGTGCGAATGGCACGTCAGCACCGAGACGACCAGATTCGGCAACCAGAGTTTCAAAACTAAGACCCGCAAGCCAGATTTCATTGGCAGCCACCATTGCTGCAGCGGCGTCGGCCGAACCGCCACCCATTCCGCCAGCAACCGGCACCGCCTTGTCGATTACAAAATGTAAGGGAGTTGGGGCATCAATCTTGGCGATTTCGGCAACTAGTTTTGCCGCCCGCACAACCAGGTTTGATTCATCGGTTGGAACACCGGCTAGGTGCTCTGCACTGATATCGCCTTGAACTGTCACAGCCCAGGTCTGACCTAGCGAAACGCTTACCCGCTCACGAAGGTTGAGCGCCAGGTAAACGCTGGCAACCTCGTGAAATCCATCTGGTTGAAGAGCTCCGCAATCGAAAAAGATATTGATTTTTCCGGGTGCACTGGCGGTAATCATGCCGCCTCGAGACGGCGGCGAACGCCGGCCAAAACTTCGAACCAGTATTGCTCTCGCGGTTTGATCTCAGATGCATCTTTTAGCAACTCATGAACCACGCGTAATTTCACTGCACCTTCGACCAATTCAAAGCTAAGAATGGCACGAGTGCGGTCATCAAAAGCAAGTGTGAGCTGACCATGCTTGGTGCTCATGACTCGAGGCTTTTCGAAAACAGCCCAGCTCGAGACATCGTTTAGAACCGTGAATAACCGGGCTAGTTCAACTTCAAATTCAGTATCGATCTTGAATGCAACAGACATTAGCGTGCCTGCGCAATCGCGACAAATTGATGAACATCAAGTTCTTCGCCTCTGGCCTGCGGGCTAACACCCGCGGCTATCAATATTCGCTCTGCCTCAGCGGGCGAACCAGCCCAAACTGCTAGAGCTTGTCTGAGAGTTTTTCGCCGTTGACCAAAAGCTGCATCGGCAACCTCAAAAGTAGCTAGTCGCAGATTTTCGTCGCCAAGCGGAGTCTCACGCTTGGCGAAGTAAACCAAAGCCGAATCAACATTTGGAACCGGCCAGAAGATGTTTCTGCCGACGTTGCCCGCAAGATAAGAATCGGCATACCAAGCCAATTTAACGCTAGGAACACCATAAATTTTTGAACCCGGAGTCGCTGCAAGACGGTGCGCAACTTCTGCCTGAACTAATACCAAGCCTTTGTCGATTGATTCGAACTGCTCTAAGAAATGCAACAGCACGGGCACCGAGATGTTGTAAGGCAAATTAGCAACCAGAGCATTTGGAGCCGCGGGCATTTCTGTCACCTTTAGAGCATCATTTCGCACGAGAGTGAAATCAGTTCCCGGTGCTCGTTTGGCAATTGTTGCCTCAAGTTCAGCAGCCATTTTTGGGTCAATCTCAACCGCGATGACTTTTTTGGCAACTTCGAGCAGGCCAAGAGTCAGCGAACCAAGACCCGGACCAATCTCAACAACTGTTTCTTCGCCCGAAAGCTTGGCGGCCGCCACAATGCGACGAATTGTGTTTGGGTCGGTAACAAAATTCTGACCAAGTTTTTTAGTCGGCGTTACGTCAAGGCGTGTTGCCAATTCACGGATGTCTGCGCCGCCGAGTAGATCAACCATTAGAAACCCTCCGACCATGAACCATAAACAGTTTCAGTATTGATCGCCAGTTGGGCACAAAGTTCATTCAAGTCTTGGCCACGGGTTTCTGCCATAAATCTGGCGGTAATTGGCACGAGGTAAGGCGCATTTGGTCGCCCGCGGAATGGCTCAGGAGCCAGAAATGGAGCGTCGGTTTCAATCAAAATCAGCTCGTCCGGCGCCATTTTCAGGCTGTCGCGAAGGTGCTGGTTTCTCTTGATGGTGATGTTTCCAGCGAAAGACATGTACCAACCGTTGTCGATGCAAATCTGAGCCAAGTCTGTCTCACCCGAATAGCAGTGAAACACCACTTTCTCAGGTGCGCCGACTCGCTTTAAAGTTGCAACAACTTCGTCGTGCGCATCGCGATCGTGAATCATCAATGCGATGTTGTTGTCTTTGGCGATTCGAATGTGCTCTTCAAAACTGTGTTGTTGAAGGGCGAGGCTAGCCTCGCCATCAGTTCTAAAGAAGTCCAAACCGGTTTCACCAATTGCACGAACACGTGGTTGCTCTGCCAGCTCAGCAATTTCTGCGATGGCATCGTCCAAGCGTTGGGTTGTTTCATAAAGCGGCGCCTCATTTGGGTGCAGTGCAACTGCCGCTAAAACGCGAGAATCCTTGGTCGCAAGTTCAGCACACCACTTTGAACTCTCGAGGGTTACGCCAACCTGAAGAACGCCCTTCACACCAACGCTCTCGGCAAGATCCAGGTTTTCTATCCATGGCATGGCGCCTAATTGCTCGTCGAACTCAAACTCGAGGTGGCAGTGGTTGTCATAAACCGCTACTGCAAGCGGTTCGGGAGTGGGTGCAAAACTCGGCGCCTTTTTTGATTGCTTTTCGCTCACAGATTCACCCGCCTTCGAACTTCGCTTGAACTCAGCGTTGCTCACTGCTACTTCGATTCGGTGTCGGTTTCGATGCGAGGGAACAACGGCTCGAGAACGTTTAGAACGCTGCCCGGCTTCAGTTGACCCCACGCTGCAGCCTCGTTTAGCAGCTGAGCATCAAGTTCGCCAAGACCTGAACCCAGTGCAGTCCAGAGCTTTGCGGTTGCCTTTGGTGTAATTGGGTTCAGCAAAACAGCAAGGATGCGCAGACCCTCGGCTGTGGTGTTCAAGACGGTTCCCAAGCGCGCACGATTAGCTTCATCCTTGGCAAGAACCCAAGGCTCCTGCACGGTGATGTAGTTGTTTAGTTCGTCAACCAGAGTCCAGATTGAGCTGATTGCATCCTGGATGGCTACTTCATCGATTGCTGAGTTCGCATTTTTCACAGCGGTCGCAGCAATATTCTGAACCTGCAGGTCTGCCTCGGTGAAATCTGTTCCTGCCGGAAGAACTCCGTCGAAATACTTGTGAATCATCGCGATCGCGCGTGAGGCAAGGTTTCCGAATCCGTTAGCCAACTCAGCCTGGTAACGAGCAGAGAGGTCCTCCCATGAGAACGAACCATCTTGACCAAAAGCGATGGCCTTCATGAAGTAATAGCGGAACGCGTCTGAACCAAAAGTGTCGGTGATTTGACTCGGCGCAATGCCGGTGAGCTTTGACTTCGACATCTTCTCGCCGCCAACCAAAAGCCATCCGTGGCCAAAAATCTGGTTTGCCGGCTCAAGACCTGCAGCCATCAACATTGCTGGCCAAATCACGGCGTGAAAGCGAAGGATGTCTTTGCCAACTACCTGAACTGAGGCTGGCCAAAGTGAAGCGAATTTTGCTCTTGCCTCATCGGTGTCTTCACCATAACCAATGGCGGTGATGTAGTTCAGAAGTGCATCGAACCAAACATAAGTGATGTGGCTGTCGTCCCAAGGAATGTCGATTCCCCAGTCGAATTTCTCTTTTGAACGAGAAATTGAAAGGTCTTCGAGACCACGACGTACAAATGAAACAACCTCGTTGCGTGCTGACTCTGGCTGGATGAACTTGGCATTCGACTCGTAGTGCGCGAGAAGTTTGTCTTCGAACTCGCTCAGCTTGAAGAAATAGTTGGTCTCTTGAAGCTTCTCAACCGGCTTCGAGTGAATGGCACAAACGGCTTGCCCGCTAAATGCGCCCTCACCCTCGATTAGGTCGGCTTCGGTTTTGTACTCTTCGCAGCCCACGCAGTAATTACCCTCGTATGAACCTCGATAGATAAAGCCCGTGTCGTAAAGGTGCTGCAAGAACTTTTGGACAGCCTTTTCGTGACGAGGCTCGGTGGTGCGAATAAAGTCTTGATTCTTAATGTCGATGGTTTCAAGAAGAGGCAACCAAGCCTCTTCAACCAGTTTGTCGGCCCACTGCTGTGGAGTGGTTTTGTTTGCGGCTGCGGTGCGAAGAATCTTTTCACCGTGCTCGTCGGTGCCAGTCAACAGGAATGAGTTCTCTCCGCGCTGGCGGTGCCAGCGTGCGAGTACGTCAGATGCAACCTCGGTATAGGCGTGGCCGATGTGAGGGGCATCGTTGACGTAGAAGATCGGCGTCGTTACATAAAACGACTTTCCGTTGTTATTTGGCATGGTTTCCATCTTAACCGAGGCTGTGGCTCAGTTTTTCGAAGCTTGACGTTGCTCAAGCACCAATTGATAAAGCTCACTCTTGCTTGCCCCGGCCGAACTCGCGATTTCGGCTACCGCATCTTTGAGCCGCAAGCCTTCCTCGGTGAGTGCAATCACTTGCCCGACTAAATCTTCAGTCTTGATTTCAACTGCTTCAGCGCCGGCGATTACCAGCACCATTTCTCCACGTGGCTCACTTCGGGCCCACTCGACCAGGTGCTCTAGAGTGCCGCGTTCAGTGTGCTCAAACTTTTTGGTTAGTTCTCGAGAAACAGTCGCCTGTCGATCCGAACCCAGTACTTGCGCAGCGTCTTGCAATGATTCCAGGATTCTATGCGGTGATTCAAAAAAAACCATGGTTCGTGATTCTCTAGCCAATGATGCAAACATCTTGCGTCGGTCGCCCTGCTTTCGAGGTAAGAAGCCCTCAAAGGTGAATCGGTCGGTTGGTAGGCCTGATACCGCGAGCGCACTTAGTACGGCCGAGGGGCCAGGCACAACGGTGATCTCAACACCAGCCGCAACGGCTGCACGCACCAAAAGAAACCCCGGGTCGCTAACTGTTGGCATTCCCGCATCACTGACAACCAGCACGGGTTCATCCTTGGCAATTTCAAGAATTTGATCGAGACGGTCGCCCTCGTTGTGTTCATGAAGGCTAAAAAGACGCGCATTGATTTTTACGCCCAGTGAGTTGGCCAATTTGAGCAGGCTTCTGGTGTCTTCAGCAGCGATAAATTTTGAAGTTTGCAGGTGCTCGAGTAGACGCGGCGAAGCGTCGGATAGGTTTCCGATGGGGGTCGCAGCAAGAATGAGCACGCTCTATTGTCTAGCATTGGGCAGGTGAATGCTTTGCAAAATCGAATTCAGGCCAATAAACCGCTGGCTCAATTTTTTGCGCGCTATTCAACTTGGATGGTGGTCGCTCTTGCCGCTTTGTTGCGACTTATCAACCTTGGCTACCCAACAAAGCTGGTCTTTGACGAAACCTACTATGTGAAAGACGCATGGTCGCTTTGGAATACCGGAGCCGAACGCGCTTGGCCAGCCGACGCCAATTCATTATTCGAGAGCGGTCAGGTTGATTCGTTTTTGCCGGCACCTGCATTTGTTGTTCACCCACCGCTAGGCAAATGGATTATCGGGTTCGGTATGTGGCTGGTTGGTCCGACGAATCCGGTTGGCTGGCGAATATCAACGGCGATTCTAGGCATTGCCTCGGTCTGGCTAATCATGCTGATTGCCAAACGATTGCTTAAATCACAAAATTGGGCTTTGGCGGCTGGATTCCTCTTGGCCATCGACGGGCATGCCATCGTTCTTGCTCGAACTGCACTGCTGGATGGCATCCTGGCATTTTTTGTTTTACTCGCCTTTTATTTCTTGCTTCGAGATCGCGCAGGTGTTGACCTAGCCGCCGTTACTTGGCGTCGACCTTGGTTGCTAGCCTCGGCGTTGTCCTTAGGTGCCTCGATGGCAGTCAAATGGTCCGGGCTGTATTTCTTGGCAGCATTCGGCCTTTACATCGTCATCAGTGAATATTTAGCGCGTCGCCGATCTGAGGTGCACCAATACACTTCAGTCACGATCAAACAGGGGCTGCGCGAGTTCTTAATCATGGTTCCTACCGCGCTCGGTGTTTATGCGCTCAGTTGGCTCGGATGGATTCTGAGTTCTGATGGATATGAGCGCAACTCCGAGAGCAATTGGTTTACCTCTCTGATTCACTATCACCAGAGTGCATACGGTTTCCACGTTGGCCTAAACACCCCACATTCTTACGCATCAAACCCGATCACCTGGCTATTTGCTCTTCGACCAACCAGCTTCTTCTATGAGGGTCAAGCTGAAGGCGTTTACGGTTGTCAGATGGTGAGTGGTTGCTCAAGTGCAATTACCGCATTAGGAAACCCACTTATTTGGTGGGCAGCCGCCCTTTCGCTGTTCTTTTTGCTGGTTTGGTACCTTCGCCAGCGTGACCGAATCGCCGGCCTAATTTTGCTGGGTGTTCTCGCGGGTTATGTTCCTTGGCTTTTCTTTATGCAACGCACGGTTTTTCAGTTCTACTCAATTGCATTTTTGCCTTGGTTGATTTTGGCCCTGCTCTATGTGGTCAAAATTTACCTGCGCCTAGCCGAACCAAGAATTGCCAAATCAATCAAGCGTGGGTTTGTCATTTACCTCGCTGCAGTTTTCGGGTTATCTATGTTTTATCTTCCGATTTGGATTGGCACGAAGATTCCCTATGGTTTCTGGCTAATTCACATGTGGTTGCCGAGCTGGATTTAAGCAGCAGTTAGCAACCACTCTGAGCAGCAGCATTTAGTGTTGAGACATGGCTATCTTTGCGGTTACTTATTTTTATTCGGCCGACGCCGACGACCTGGCTGCCGTTAGGCCAGCACATCGCGAGTGGCTTGCCCAGCTTCTTGACGGTGGAACACTTCTTGCCTCGGGCCCAATGGTTGACACCCCGAGCGCCCTCCTAATTTTTAAAGCAGAATCGCTTTCTACTCTCGCGGTAATTCTCGATGGAGATCCTTTTGACATTGCCGGCTTCATTGGCGAGAGAACTATTGCTGAGTGGAACCCAATCTACGGACCTTGGAGCGAATAATGACTTTTGACCCAACCACCATGCCAACCATCGCTTTACGCGACGGCAACTCAATTCCGCAATTGGGCCTAGGGGTTTATAAGGTGAGCCAAAATGTTGCGGTCGATCTAATCCAATCAGCAATTGACACTGGCTATCGAAGAATCGACACCGCCGCCCTCTACGGTAATGAGGCCGAAGTTGGCGCAGGTATCCGAGCTTCAAAAATTGCCCGCGAAGAGATTTTTGTGACGACAAAGATTTGGAATGACCGACAGGGTTTTGCAGAGAGCAAAGTGGCAATTGACGAGAGCCTTGCAAGACTGGACATCGATTACATAGACCTTCTGCTGATTCACTGGCCTTGTCCTGCTCAAGACCTGTTCTTAGAAACTTGGCGGGCGTTTCAAGAGGTAGTTGCAACCGGCAAGGTTCGCTCAATTGGTGTTTCGAATTTTCAGCCAACCCACCTAGAAAAATTGGTTGCCGCCGGAGGAGCGATTCCGACCTTAAACCAGGTCGAGTTGCACCCAGCATTTCAACAGGCAGAAGTTAGAAAGTTTGGCGCAGCCCACGACATCAAAACTGAAGCATGGGCTCCACTGGGCCGTGGTCGATATTCCGAAAACGAAGTTCTATCGGGCCTGGCAGCAAAACATGGCAAGAGCGTTGCGCAAATAATTTTGCGTTGGCACATCCAGCTGGGCAATCTTGTAATTCCAAAAACTACAAACCCAGAAAGACTTGCTGAAAACATCAACGTTTTTGATTTCACCTTGGATGAAACCGAGATGCGAATTATTGGCCTTCTAGATGCAGGCGAGCGAACCGGACCAAACCCAGATGAGTTTGGCTAGCAAAAACAAAAACTAGTTTTTAGCTTTATTGGCGGCACGCTTTTCACTTGTTGCAAACAGGCTCACAGCAGTTGTAACGATCAGAGTTACCAGAATCACGCTAAGCGAAAGTTCAGTGCTAATTTCTGGCGCCCATTCAACGTGGTGTCCGCCATTGATGAACGGCAACTCGTTAGTGTGCAACGCGTGAAAGACCAGCTTGGCACCAATCCAAGCAAGGATGATCGAAAGCCCAACACCTAGGTACTTCAAGCGCTCCATTAGGCCGCTCAGCATGAAGTACAACTGACGGAGACCCAATAGGGCGAAGGAGTTTGCAGTAAACACGATGTAAGCCTCGTCGGTTAGGCCATAGACCGCAGGAATTGAGTCAAGGGCAAAAAGCACATCGGTGGTTCCGATGGTTAGCATCACCAAAAGCATCGGAGTGATGAATTTTTTGCCATCGATTTTTACGGTCAACTTGCTGCCGTGATATTCCTCAGTGGTCGCAAAGCGCTTCTTGACTATCTCCATCAGCTTTCCGCCAGGAACCTTGTCTTCTTCGTCTTCATGGAATGAATCCCAGATGAGCATGAAGGCGGTGTAAACCAAGAACGCGCCAAAAATGTAGAACATGAAGCTAAATTGCTCAATAAGGGCCGCGCCAAGGGCTATGAAAATTCCTCTAAGCACAAGTGCAATTGCGATACCGGCAAGCAATACTTCGCTCTGAAGTCGGCGAGGAACCTTAAATTGGCTAAAGATGATCAAGAAGACAAACAAGTTATCAACCGAGAGGCTCTTTTCGGTGATGAAACCGGCAAGAAACTCCGAACCGAATTGCCCACCCCAGATTTGACCTACGAACCAGGCAAATACCAAAGCCAACCCAATAAACATTCCGCTCTGAAGGGCAGACTCTTTGAATGAAGGCTCGTGCGGGTGACGTGACTGATAAATCAAATCAATACCGATTAGGGCAACAAGTGCGCTTACAGTGACAATCCAGACCCAAGGTTCAATATGCATAATGACTCCATTCTAGGCAGAGGCAAAACCCTAGGAATAATTCGGTTGCCAAAAGGTATGACATCTTTAGGTAAGCGAAGGAGCAATTCATGAGAGTACTAATTTCAGGTGCAAGCGGACTGGTTGGAACAGAGGTTGCAGCTCAACTGCGCGCTGCCGGTCATGAACCGATTCGCTTAGTCAGACGAAAGAGTGTTTCGCAAGACGAGGTTGAGTGGAACCCGAGCAACGGGTACCTAACTCCTGGGGTAATAGAAACCGTTGATGCGGTTGTGAATCTCGCCGGAGCCACCACCGGCAAAATCCCTTGGACCTCAACTTATAAAAAAGAAATTATTCAGTCGCGACTTGACTCAACAAAAACTTTGGTCGACGCCATGCAGAATGCAAAGAAGCGCCCAAAGGTTTTTGTTAGCGGCTCAGCATCTGGAATCTACGGAGATCGTGGCGATGACCTACTGACCGAGAATGAGCCAAAGGGCAAGGGCTTCTTGAGCGACCTTGCCTACCAGTGGGAACAAGAGGCGCTAAAGGCACCAGCTGATGTTCGAGTGGTTTTGGTAAGAACAACAATGGTCATGTCGCGAACACTTGGTGCCCTGGGGCGACTTCTTCCACTCATCAAATTGGGAATCGGCGGCCCACTAGGAAACGGAAAGCAGTGGTGGGCCTGGATCAGCCTCAAGGATGAAGCTGCAGCAATCATTCACTTGATTAACACCGAGTCAGCTAGAGGTGCCTTCAACCTAACTGCACCAGAATTTGCAACCTGCAAGGATGTTGTCGACTCCCTGGGCAAGGCCCTGCACCGGCCAACGATCCTTGCTGTTCCGAGTTTTGCACTGAAGCTTTTGCTAGGTGAGGCTGCTACAGAACTGCTACTGTGCAGTCAAAAAATGAGCGCCGACCGTCTGCTTGCTTCTGGGTTCAAATTTCAACATCCAACTCTGCAGCAAAGTGCCGACTGGGTGGTTTCGAAGAATTAAATTAATTGAGAAATAAAAAACCCCGCCAATTTCTGGCGGGGTTTTTTAGTGAAACTTATTACTTCTTTGGAGCAGCCTTTGCAGC
>JACCDN011087137.1_pt1 | contig 31728 bp, 29 predicted proteins | sample 7441691 | NCBI WGS metagenome assembly JACCDN01 (sample SAMN15323439, study PRJNA562643) | freshwater metagenome | isolation source: river surface water | place: USA:Blue River Watershed | collected 2017-08-16
ATAGAATCAGAATATTGGAAGGATATGGATGTTAAGTTTGGAAAAAGATAGAAAAAAAACCTCAAGATTTCTCTTGAGGTTTTTATGTATATCGAGAATTGGACTTAATTTGTTGACTTTTGAGTCTGATGAACTGCCTATTAATGTATTCATCGATGTTTCGAGTGAAAATACAAAACGAATTTACCATATTAAATAAATAGAGCTTAAAAAGTTTTATTATGCGATTGTATTTGACTTTAAATATTCATTGTGCTGTGTGAAATATATCCTGAATTCCATCTAAGGATTCATAAATTAACTCTTGCCTAAAGCTAACCCAATGAATCCACTTAATAGCACAGCAGGTAGTAGTATTGTTTTATTTTCGACGTTATTTTTAAGGTCAATTTTTTTACTTGATATTTCTTCCTTTTTTTCTAATTCAGTTTTTAGTTCAATATTTTTATGTTCCAATTTTTTGCATTTAAAGACTTCTATATCTCTTCTTGTTATGGCACTATCGGCTCTTTTCATTTCAACTTGCACTTTATGGTCTGCACTTTCTAGATGAGCTTTTAGTCGTTTAATTTCACGTTCCTTTTTTTGTATTTCCATTTCAAGAGCAATTTCTCTAAGTGTAGGGTCTCCAATTTTGTCATATGAATCTTTGTGTATTTCTAATATACTAGCGCTCCACTCCGATAAAGAGATATTATGTTTTGCAGCAATTTTTGTAAATTCTGCTTTTTGCTCTGCTGTTACTTTAGTACTCAGAGTAATGTTTCTGTTGTTTGAATTACCCATTTTTTTTATTTATTTATTAGTAGTATTAATTTGTATATTTGAGGTATACCTTAGGTATACCTAAGGAATACCTAAGGTATACCTGAGGTTTACGTCAGGTAGATTTGATGTTTACCTTTCTTTCTGCTCATAATCTGCATGAATTTAGCACCTATTTTTAGGTTGAATTTTGTTCTTCGTATATTTTTGAATTACCGATTAAATGATTTAGGTTTTCTGATTTCATTGTATTGCCCTCCATTATATCTTGATTTTATTTTTAAATTCTAATTGCAAAGTTAAAATTTATTTCTAACTTCGCACTCGTTAGAACAACTATTTAGTTTTTAACATAAATTAAGAAAGTATGAAAAGAAATGATTATATTCGATTAGGAGAAATTTTGAGTGACAAATTCATTCTTGCTCCTAATATCGGATTGACCTCAAAACAGGTCAGTTTTTGGAAGTCAAAGCAAATTATTCCTTTTTTAGAAAAAGACCAAAAGGGATTCTTGAATATTCCAGAAGCATTATGGATATTAATTGTAAATGAATTAGCGGAAATAGGTTTAGATACAAAACGTATAGCGACACTTGCATCTGATATTTGGAAAAAACCATTGGAAGAAAAGTATGCAGATAAGGTGCTTAAAAGAGAATTAGATACTAATAAAGAATTACACGAATTAGACAAGAATTGGATAAAACACTTCTTGGGATTTGAACCTATTATGGATGCTGTCTTTAGAAAAGAAATCAATCCCTTTACGGATGCAATCAAAACTTGTCTTTTTGAAAAAAGCAATCTTATTTCTTTGATTTATTGTCCTAGAACAGGAGAGCATTTTTTTAATCTAAATTCAGTTAGTCTTACATCGGATTTAAATAATTTGTGTTTTAGGAAATCGTTGATTTCAATCCCTTTGGTTCCGCTACTAGAAAAAGTTGTTGGTTTTCAAATTCAAAAAAGAGAATACGATTTAGATTATTTATCATCATTAGAAAATCAATTACGAAGAGTTTTGTTTTTTGATCGCCCTAAATTACTAGAGATAGAGTTAGACAAAGGAGGAGAACTTCAAGTATTTACGATAACAGAAAAGCATAAAAAAGCAGAAGAGCTTGCTAAGTTCTTTTTGAATAATAAATTGCCTTTAGGGGCTAATATTTTGATTGAGTCTAGAGCTCAAGGTAATTTTAAAGTAACTATTAAAACCTAGTATATGAATATTGTAGTACTCAATCGGTCCCTGATAATTCAGCCCGTGTTTATCTCAACACGGTATGGACCAACAAAATTTCCAATCTAGTGAATTAGAGTTTCTATTGGATTACGACACGATTATTGCAATCGCACCAAATTTACAAACAGTGCTTTCAAAAGAAACTGCTTTTGAGTTTTCAAAGCAGTTATATCAATTAACAAAATTAGTTTACGAAAAATACAAAGATGAAAAAGAAGAATTTAATACTTAGTGATTTTAACAACGCTATAGTTTGGTCTTACACTAGAGTATCTACAAAAGACCAGTTTGTTAATAATGGAAGTATAGAAACACAGGTAAATAAGATTAAATCCTTTGCAAAAGAGAATAATCTAATTATTACTGAAGAGTTTGATGCTGAATACGAAAGCTCAAAACGAATCAATACTCAGAGTACGCTTCGTGAGTTGATGGAAAAAATAAAAAGGACTCCAGCTTCAAAAAGACCTAAAATGATTTTAATTTGGTCTCCAAGTAGATTTGGTAGAGCAGGAGCGGAGCATATTCAGCTATTTGTGAGTTTAAGAAAAGATTTCAATGTATATCTGTATTCTGTAAGTACAAACAATCATACGTTTAATGAGCGGGCAGAGAATGAATTTTCTACCCAATTGCTATATGCGCAGAAAGAAAACTTTAGCAGACAAGATACTATTATTCCTGGATTGATTAATGCTTTAGAGAATGGAAAAGTATTTGGTAGAACTCCTAGAGGTTATGACCATTATGGGCCAAGAGTTACCGATCCAAGTAAAGTTCAAGCTTTTCAGGAAATAAAAATCAACGAAGAAGGCAAATTTTTGAAAGAAGCCTTTAAAAAGAAAATTTATGAAGGTTATCCCGACTCAGAAATTATAAAATGGTTGGACTCTAAAGGAGTAAGAATTTCAAAGCAACGAATTTCTGAGATGTGGAGAAACCAATTTTATACAGGAAGAATATCCAATTCGCTATTGGAAGGGAAAGTAGTGAAAGGTAATTGGGAACCACTGATAACTTTAAGAGAGTTTAATCAATTGCAGCGACTCTTAACTCAGTCAAAACAATTAGGTGTTGCTAAACTCTCAGGAAAAGAGGCTACTCCATTAGCACCTAAATTTCTATTGTGTGCAGATTGCGATAATACAATGACATCGTACTTAAATAAGTCAAAACAAATTTATTATTATAAATGCAATTGCTGCAATAAGACTTTAAATGCTGAAACGTCTAATCGCTCTTTCAACAAAGGGGTACATGAACAGTTTTACGGTGTTTTAAATCAGTTTGCCTTTTCAAAAGAATTACACGATTTGTTCTCTGTCCAATTGAAGAAAATAATGGAAGATGATATGGCGAATCTTTCGGAGCGAAAAAGAGTATTGTCAAGAGATATAAATGACTTGAAAGAAGCGTATGATAAAATGGAATTTCGTTATGCCATGAATGAAATCTCAAAAGATATTTTTGATAGACAAGGCAAAAAACTAAAGGAAGAGATAGACCAAAAAGTAAAAGATTTAGAATTTATGCCTTCAAAAAAATCGAACCTTGAAAAAGGGATGAAATATTTCTTGAAAATCGCTGAGAACCCCAGTAAATTCTATACTTCTTTAGATTACAATAAAAAAAGAAGGTTCCAATCTTTGCTGTTTCCAACAGGTTTACTTTATTCAATCAAAAATAGAAATTATCGAACCTCAAAAACAAGTAAATTATTTGAGTTAACTAACAGGTTTTCAAACACATACGATGGTAAAAAAGAAAAAAACCATCTTCAAAATGAAGATGGTTCCTGTTTAGTAGCGGGAACAGGACTCGAACCTGTGACCTTCGGGTTATGAGCCCGACGAGCTGCCTACTGCTCTATCCCGCGATGTTTCGAGTGCAAATATACAACGAAATTCGACTATTGCAACAAAAAAAATTAAAAAATCTTTTATTTCTTCTATTAGCTTGATATAACTACCTTTGCAAAAAATTAAAACGCAGTAAATGGCACACAAAGCAGGTTTTGTAAACATCATTGGAAATCCAAACGTAGGAAAATCCACTTTAATGAACGCTTTCGTTGGCGAAAGATTGTCTATTATCACTTCCAAAGCGCAAACAACGCGCCACAGAATTTTAGGAATTGTGAACGGAGAAGATTTTCAATTGGTTTTGTCAGACACACCTGGAATTATCAAGCCTGCTTATGAGATGCAGGAATCGATGATGAACTTTGTAAAGTCTGCCTTTGAAGATGCTGATATTTTGATTTACATGGTCGAAATTGGCGAACAAGAATTGAAAGACGATGCCTTTTTTAATAAAATCATCCACGCCAAAATTCCGGTTTTGTTGTTGTTGAACAAAATCGACAATTCGAATCAAGAACAATTGGAAGAGCAAGTCGCTTTTTGGACGGCGAAAGTACCCAATGCAGAAATTTTCCCTATTTCGGCTTTGCAAAATTTCAATGTGCCTGAAGTTTTTGGTCGCATTATCGAATTGCTTCCAGAATCGCCAGCCTATTACCCAAAAGACCAATTGACGGATAAACCAGAACGTTTCTTTGTGAACGAAACCATTCGTGAGAAAATCTTGTTGAATTACAGTAAAGAAATCCCGTATGCGGTTGAAATCGTGACCGAAGAATTTTTTGAAGATGAGAATATCATTCGCATTCGTTCTTTGATTATGGTGGAACGCGATACCCAAAAAGGAATTATCATTGGTCACAAAGGAGCTGCTTTGAAAAAAGTAGGAATGGATTCCCGTGCTGATTTAGAGAAGTTCTTTGGCAAACAAATTCATATCGAATTGTATGTGAAAGTCAATAAAAATTGGCGAAGCAATGCCAATATGCTAAAACGATTTGGGTACAATCAATAATTTTTTGGCGTGACCACAAGGGTCAGGCTATCCGTTTCAATCTTTGTTGCCAAAGACTGGCAACAAAGGATTTTTACTACTATCCTTCACGCAGCACGGTAGTAGCTTACAAAATAATAGTGTACCTTTGCAAAATATTTCAAATTAGATTATGAACAACATAGTAGCCATAGTAGGAAGACCTAATGTAGGAAAATCGACTCTTTTTAACCGATTGATCCAAAGAAGAGAAGCTATCGTAGATTCAGTTTCAGGGGTAACCCGTGACCGAAATTATGGAAAAAGTGAATGGAATGGAAAAGAGTTTTCTGTTATTGATACTGGAGGATATGTTCGTGGTTCGGATGATGTATTCGAGGGTGAGATTCGTAAACAAGTAGAATTAGCAATCGATGAGGCTGACGTGATCATTTTTGTAGTAGATGTTGAAGAAGGGATTACGCCTATGGATGATGCTGTAGCTAAATTGCTTCGAAAAGTGACTAAACCAGTATTATTAGCCGTAAACAAGGTGGATAATGCGATGCGCGAAAAAGATGCGGTAGAGTTTTATAACCTTGGCTTAGGCGATTATTTCACTTTTGCCAGTATTTCGGGAAGTGGAACAGGGGATTTGTTAGACGCATTAATTGATGCTTTTCCTGAAAAACCAGAACCAACCGAAGAAGAAGTAACCTTGCCACGTTTTGCGGTTGTAGGTCGTCCTAATGCAGGAAAATCGAGTTTTATCAATGCTTTAATTGGTCAAGACCGCTATATTGTTACTGATATTGCAGGAACTACTCGTGATGCAATTGATACTAAATTTGATCGTTTTGGATTTGAATTCAATTTAGTGGACACTGCTGGAATTCGTCGTAAAGCGAAAGTAAAAGAAGATTTAGAATTTTATTCGGTGATGCGTTCCGTACGAGCGATTGAACACGCCGATGTGTGTATCTTAATAATTGACGCCACTCGCGGATTTGAAGGACAAGACCAAAGTATTTTCTGGTTGGCTGAGAAAAACCGTAAAGGAGTCGTGATTTTGGTAAACAAATGGGATTTGGTTGAAAAAGATACCATGTCTACGCGCGATTATGAAGAAAAAATCAGAAAAGAATTAATGCCATTTACGGATGTGCCTATTCTTTTCGTGTCGGCTTTGACCAAACAACGTTTGTTAAAAGCATTAGAGGCAACGGTTCAGGTATACGAAAATAGACAGCAACATATTCCAACGTCTAAATTCAACGAATTCATGTTGAAAGTAATTGAAGCCTACCCTCCGCCAGCTACTAAAGGGAAGTATGTGAAAATTAAATATTGCATGCAATTGCCTACCCAAACACCACAGTTTGTATTCTTTGCTAACTTACCGCAATATGTAAAAGAACCTTATAAAAGGTATTTGGAAAACAAAATCAGAGAAAAATGGGACTTTTCAGGAGTACCAATTGATATTTATATTAGAGAGAAATAATAAAAAGTCCCGAGAAATCGGGACTTTTTTATTGTATAATTATTTAATTTGTAATCGATTACAAAATACCAAATAATAAATAGAGTATTTTTGCAGGAAGGTATTAAACTTTTTCTATATTCTAGTGTCTTACCTTTCTTGTCTATATAAATTGTAACCAATGTCTAAATTGTACTATTCCTTAATTTTTTTATTTTGTTTTTATTTTTCTAATGCGCAAAATACCACCACTTTTATTTCAGGAACAGTTTTAGATATTAATACTCAGCTCCCTTTAGAATCAGCTACAGTGTATCTTTCTAATGTTAAAGATTCCACGGTTATAGAATTTGCGAACACAAATAAAACAGGTTTTTTTAAAATGCTTACAAAAAAAACAGACAAACCTGTTTTTTTAAAGGTGAGTTACATTGGTTATCAGACTTATGTTGAAGAACAGAAGGGAATTCTTGAAAATAAAGACTTCGGAAAATTATATTTATTGCAAAATGCAACTGCATTAGAAGGTGTGGTTATTAAAAGTGAAGCGCCTCCAATTCGCATCAAAAAAGACACTTTAGAATTTAATGCTTCGTCATTTAAAGTTCGACCTGATTCCAATGTAGAGTTGCTTTTAAAACAACTGCCTGGTTTTGAAATAGATAATGACGGAAAAATGACGGTAAATGGAAAAGAGGTAACTCAGTTTTTGGTCAATGGAAAAGCCTTTTTTGATAAAAATGGTGCGATGGCTCTAAAAAATTTGCCCGCTGAAATAATCAGTAAAGTACAGGTCTCCGATTTTAAAACAAAGAAAGAAGAATTATCAAAACAAGAAACAAGTTCAGAGAATTCCACAATTAACCTAACTATAGATGAAAAGAAAAATAAGGGTTTCTTTTCTAAGTTTTTAGCAGGGTATGGTACCGATGATCACTATGAGAGTAGTTTTGTGATGAATCTATTCAATAACAAACAAAAAATAAGTTTTTTAGCATCTTCTAACAACATAAATTCTACAGGGTTTTCTATGGATGAGGTATTTGATAGTATGGGAGGTGGGAGAAATTCGAATACGAGAGGAGGAAGTAGAGGGGGAGGAAGTTCTAAAGGAATTACACAATCTAATTTGGTTGGTGTTAACTATACTGATGAATGGTTTAAAAATTTTGATACTACAGGGAGTTATTCATTTTCAAATAATGTGACTGGGAATCAAAGTAAATCCAAGCAAACTAATTTTTTACCGGCGGGTAATTTCTCCACAGAATCAAATTCCAAGATAAGAGATGAAAATACAGATCATAAGATTAATTTAGAGTTGGAGTATAAACTTGATCCAACAACAAGAATATATTTCACACCTAGAGTTAGTCAATCTGATTCGAATAGTAATTCAACAGCATCAAGCCTATCTAAAGATGAAAACGAAGCACTTTTAAACGAAAGTAATTCAAAGTCGTACAGAGAAAGTAATGCTATAAATTTTGGAAACACATTGAATTTTAATAAAATTTTTCAAAAGAAATCACGTAATTTAAGTTTTGTCTTAAATAACTCCAACTCAAATAATCATTCAGAAGGACAATCCGAATCTAAAACTATTTTTTACCAAGGAGGAAAACCAAATGATGAAAGGAATCAAAAAAACAACAATGAAAATTCTACTGATTCCTATTCTGCTGAGGTAGAATTTACCGAACCTGTTACCGATTCTTTACGTATTCGTTTTGGTGCTGATTTTGATTGGCAGAATGAAGTTAAAGATTCTAAAACGTTAGATTTTGATATAAATTCACAATCATATACTGCATTAAACCCATCGTTGTCTAATTTTGTTCAATCCAAACAAAATTCAATTAGCCCTAAATTGGGATTCAGTTTTGAAAAAAGTAAGTTTACATTTAATCTAAATTCAAGTGTTTCTTTTATCACATTTGATAATAGGTCTTTATATATGAGTAAAATTTTGGATTTGAATAATCAATATACTTTGCCTTTTGGTAGGGCTCAGATTAGGTATAAGTTTCAAAGATCTAAATTTATAACATTAAGTTATGATTATATAAATACCTTGCCTTCATATAGTCAATTGCTTCCAGTTGAGAATTTAGCTAATCCGTTAAATACAGTAATTGGTAATCCCAATTTGAAGCCTAATGCAAAACAGAGTGTCACAATTAATTTTAGAAACTTTGATCTTCGTACACGTTCAGGTTATACTTTGTTCCTAAAAGCAGACTATTATAATAGCGAAATTGTATCCATTTCTGTATACGATGCGAGCCGAAAAAGAAATACTACTTATGATAACATTTCAGGCACATATACTACTTCTTTTGGTGGAAATTGGAATCAATCTCTAAAACTAGGATCCCATGTTCTCCGATATGGATTAGGTGTTAATACAAATTATTCGTTAGATAAAGGCTTTACAAATGGAGTTTTATATGATGCAAAATCATTAGGAATAACTCCAAGGGTATATTTTAATTATGAATATGGAGAACTATTAACAGTAACCCCTTCTTATAATTTGTCTTATAGTGAATCAAAATATTCTAATTATACAACAAATGCTAGTTCTAATGTAGTACATAGAATAAATATACAAACTACGAGTTATTTTCCTAAAAACTGGATTTTTGGAAATGATTTCGGATACAATTACAATTCGAGAATTGCTAGCGGATTCAAAAAAGATTTCTACTTATGGAATACAAGTTTGTCGTATAGTTTTTACAACAAAAATATGATTGCGAAAGTTAAAGTGTATGATGTGCTAAACCAAAATCAAAGTTTTTCTAGAACAATTTCAGCGACTACAATTCGTGATGAAGAAAATACTATTTTAAAAAGATATGCAATGTTTTCATTAACGTATAAATTACAAGATTTTTCAGCTATGAAAAAACTTCCAAAAGAGTTTAGAAAAAGAGATAAGTCAGATGAGACAGGGATCTAAAATGTTTTAGGTTTTACAGTTAGTAGTGAAATTTTAAAATCATTTATAATTTTAATTTATGAATGAAACTGAACCGGATAATGTCTCTATTGAAATAATCAATCCCGCTAGCTCGTTGCTGAAAACTATTCATATAGCCTAATTCCAAAGCAATGTTTTTATTTAATCCATATTGAAATGCCAAATAAATTCGATTTTGATCAAAAGTGTTTTTTAGAATTGATTTTCCAGCATTCAATAAAATTTCTTCGTGTACAATTGTTTTTAAAAAACGATTATTTTTTTTCCATATTTCATATTCAGCTTGAATTCTAAATCGGAATCGCCAATTAAATGTACTGCCATCTAATAATTCTGTTTTTGATGCATTTCGAATAAAACGTTCTTCAACTTGGAATCGTTGACTCAAATTGATTTTGCCAATAGTGTTTTTCCAAACAATATCTTGCTGTCCTCGGTATTCGGGAGTTAAAAAATCACTTGTATTTTCAGGATCTTGTGTGGCTACAGCAAAATAAGCAAATCCAGTTCCTAATTCCACAGTAGAATTTAATTTGTAACGAGCTTGGGAACGAATGACAAAAAGATTTTCAGTCACAGGATTTAAAAATAATCGATTGTCAAATTCAGAATGAAGTGACCATTTGTCATTTAAAGTTAATTGATTGTAATATCTTGACCAAAGGATGGTCTGATTATCAATTTTTTTTTCAGTTTGTGCGTTGACAATAAAAAAATGAAATCCAAAGGTTATAATTACAAAAATTCTAAAAGACATATTATATTTTTTGCAAATATAAAGGACTATAGTTTAATTTGATTCATATCTTAACTAAAAAGAGTTACTCAATTGAGTAACTCTTTTTAGTACAATTTAGATTTTATAGATTATATCGTAAAGTAATTCCATAGGTTCTCTGATCTCCTAATACTCCTGCGTAATGACCTGCATTCCCCGAAGCCGGTAATAATTGTTCAAAATAGTTTTTGTCTAATAAGTTACGCCCCCAAATATAAACAGATAATCCTTCTGAAGCTCTAAATCCGATGCGACCATTAAAAATGCTATACCCCTGAATGTTTAAGTATTTTGACGGAGTGGAGCTAGATGAAAAACTAGATCTAGAATAGGAATCTATGGCTAAAAAGAATCTTCCTTTGTTGCCAAAAAACTGCCCTTCTTTAGATAGATCTCCTCCTAAAGTACCAGCCCACTTAGAAATACCTGGTAAGGCTCCTCCTGAAACATCTTTAGAATAGATAGAAACCCCATTGACTTTTAAACCTGTTTCTTCCAATGGTAATGGTGCATTTTTGAAACTAATATATTGACCCTCATTATAGGTTAATGCAGTATTGAACGATAGGTATTGGTTAACAGTGATTCTTGAATCAATTTCAATTCCGCGAACGCGTACTTTCTCAGCATTGGCAAGATAACCACGATTTAAGGTGGGGTCTTCACTTTGTACTAAGGTTTGGTAGTTGTCAATATCCGTATTAAAAACAGTTAAGTTAACTGTAGTACTATTGAATGGTGTTGATTTGATACCGATTTCGTAATGATTTACTTTTTCAGGTTTTACTTTAGCCAACTCAACAATTGGACCATTTGCATCTGAAGGAATTCCGCCCAAGTTGATTCCCACTGGTTTATAGCTATTAGCAAAGGTGGCAAAAGTGTTGATTTGATCTGAGACTTTGTAAGCTAATGTAATGTTTCCTGAAAAATTAGTATCATCTACATCCACTTTAAAGGCTTGATCAGAATATACTTTCTTCTTTAAGGCTAACAATGCTGAATTTGTTGTTTGAAGTCCGCCGTAAGTAGTCCTGTTATAATCAATTTTTTTCTTGTCGTAATTATAACGCAAGCCTGTTAATAGGTGTAATTTATCAGTAATTTCCCAATCGGTTTGTCCAAATATAGCTCCACTAAAAGTAGTTAATGTAGATTTAGTTTTGATACCATATCCATCAAATAATCCGGCTGTTTGCCAAAGTGGATCTGTTGAATCTTGAGAAAAACGCCATTGTGCCGCCCCTGATTCTTCAACATGATAGGGATCTGTTTTTAAATCTTGTCCAATTCCAAATACACCTACAACTCCTGTTACTTTTGGAGCAAATGTTCCCGCGTAACGAATTTCTTGCGACCATTGTTGGTGCTTTGAAGTAGCTTGTGATAAACGCAAAACAGGTAGTCCTGTAAAATCTCTGTCGTTTGATGGATCCCAATTCCAAAAACGCCAGGCAGAGGTAGCGGTTAATTTTCCATTACCAATTTTACTATTGATATTTAAAGAGGCTCCTCCTAAATCTTGTCCAGAACGCCAAGGAGTATCATGATCAATTTTTCTATCAAATGGATTAGTGCTTGGTAAGTTATAACCTAACGAACTGATAATGTTGTTAAATTGTCGGTAAGAAGCTCTATTGGTTTGAACCGCACCTGCAATTACTTGAGCATAGCCATCGGGTCTTTGTTTAGAATAGTCAATTGCCAAAGTGATATCAGTGTTTTCGGTAGGAGTAAATAATAATTGTCCTCTGATTCCTTGATTATTCAAATCGTTAACTGATTTTCCAGTAGCTATATTTTCTAATAAACCGTCACGTTGTGTGCCTGAGAAAGACAATCTGGCGGCAATTTTTTTACTTAAGGCTCCAGTGATTGAGGCTTTAGCTTGAATGAAACCGTAATTTCCATAACTTATTTCAAAATTAGCACCTGATGTGAAACTAGCTTTACGGCTAGTAACATTAAAAGCACCTGCTGTTGTGTTTTTTCCAAAAAGAGTTCCTTGAGGGCCACGTAAAACTTCTATTTGGTCTACATCTACAAAATCAAGGGTGGTTGCAGCAGGACGCGCATAATACACTCCGTCTACATAAAATCCTACTCCTGGATCAATTCCGTCATTGGTCAAACCAAATGTAGAACCCAGTCCTCTAATATTGATGGTTGTGTTTCTTGGGTTAGACGAATACAATTGAACAGAAGGAACAATTTCCTTTAAACGGTTCACATTGAAAGCACCAGCTTGTTCAGCTTGTCTTCCTCCAACAACAGAAATCGGAATAGGCACATTTTGTGCTTTTTCAATTCTACGTCTGGAAGTGATGACTACATCATTCAATTGATTTTCGCTTTTTAAGACGATTTCAATGGGACTAGTTGGCAATGTTGTAAATCGCAATTCTGCTGTTTGGTGTCCAACATATTGTACGATTAATGTGAATGGTAATTTTTCTCTAGTGTCAATAGTAAATTTACCATTGGCATCCGTTAAAGTATGGTATTTGGTTCCTTTTAAAAGAATATTAGCTAATTCTAAAGGTTGGTTATTTTTATCTTTAACAATTCCTTCAACATTAGTTTGAGCAAAAAGAGTAGTGGTAAGAAGTATAAAAAGACTTGTAATTGTATTGTTTAATGTATTTGATTTCATTGTATTTTAATTATATGTAAATAGTCGAGTTTAAAATTATTTTTTTATAACTAGCACAAGCACATATACTGTAATGAATTTTGGAGTTGGCTAAGTTGTTTTCTTGTTTGGATCGTACTAAAATGAATTGGATACGTTTTCATAAATAAATGATTTTTTGTTTTCGAGCGCAAATATATAATTAATTCTATAAAACTAATAGAGTTTAAAATATATTTTTTTATTTTTTTACTAATGAGGCGATAGTAATGCCTTGCATGACTTTTAAAGTTTCTTCGCGAATAGCAATTAAACCGTGTCGCAAGGCGCATTCTGACTCACTTTTGCAATCAGAACAAGGTTCGTAAAAATTCAATGAAGCACAAGGGAGTAAGGCAATGGCACCGTCAAATAATCGATGAATATCGGCTAAAGTAATTTCATTGGAAGACTTTATAAGATAATATCCGCCAAATTTTCCTTGCTTACTGCCTACAAAATGGGCGCGTTTTAAATCCAATAAAATTTGCTCTAGAAACTTTTTAGGGATAGCGGCTGTATCTGCAATTTCAATGGTACGCGCGATATAACCTGGTTCTTGTTGGGCAAGAAACAATAAGGCTTTAAGTGCGTATTTGGTTTTATGTGAAAGCATCTGCTACAGTTATTGATACAAATATAATTCAATTGATTAGAAATCAAAATAAATTACCAACTTCCGCTGGAACCTCCTCCAGAGAATCCGCCTCCGCCAAAACCTCCTCCGAAGCCTCCGCCATCAAAACCACCACCTGACGAACTTCCAAATCCACCGCCACCACTTCTGCCAAGACTACTTAACACAAGAATGTCTAATAAGCTTGGGCCTCCGCCAAAACCACCTGACCCTCCTGAATTACCGCCTCCTTTTTTATTTCTTGAGAATAAAATCAAGACAATAACAATGATGACTATAAAAGGAAGTATCGGGAAGTTTTCTCCTTTATTATGCTTTCTGGTTCCTTTGTATTTTCCTTTGAAAACATCAATGATAGCAGTTGTTCCTTTATCCAATCCGTTGAAATAACTTCCTGCTTTGAATTCGGGAATGATTATATTTCTAATGATTTCTCCGCCAGTTCCTGCGGTTAATCGGTCTTCTAAGCCATAACCCGGATTGATAGCAATTTTCTTTTCGGCTTTCGCCAATAAAATAATTACCCCATTGTCTTCTTTGGCTTGACCAATTCCCCAAGTTTGTGCCCAGTTGGTTGCCAATTGGCTCACGTCTTCGCCTTTCAGGCTTTCAATGGTAATGACAATAATTTGAGTTGAGGTAGAATCCGAATAGCGAACTAATTTTTCTTCTAACTGTGCTTTTTCATTGGCGTTAAGTACTTGGGCATAATCGTACACCGAAGTTTGAAACGCAGGTTTTTCTGGAATGGTAAATTGGGCAAAACCAATTTGTGTGATAAAAAAACAAACGAGCAATTTCAAGAAAGTAGGAGTAGGTTGTGTAGCTTTCATTATCCTTTTGAGATTTCGTTTGATAATTCGTTAGTATCGTCAGCTTGCCAAGGGAAATAGGTTTTTAGCTGTTCGCCGGCTTTGGTAACCCCATCAATTAATCCTTGTTTGAAGTTACCTTGTTTGAATTGAGCCGCCATAATTTCTTTGGTACTATCCCAAAAATCACTAGCCACCACCTCATTGATTCCTTTGTCTCCGCAGATAACAAATTGTTTGTCGGCAACAGCCAAATAAATTAAAACGCCGTTTTGTAACTGCGTTTCATTCATTTTTAATTCATAAAAAACTTCCAAAGCCCTATCAAAAGGGACTTTGGAAGTCGTTTGTTCTATATGTACTCGTATTTCGCCAGAAGTATTTTTTTCGGCCAAGCGAATGGCTTCAACAATTTCAGTTTCGTCTTCTTTGGTTAAAAAAATAGTTTCTGGTTTCATAAGTAATAACGGAATTGAATTAGAATTTTACTTCTACAGGTTTGTCAGCTCCAACAGCAGCTTCAAAATAGGGTTTTTCTTTAAATCCAAACATCCCTGCAAAAATAGAATTTGGAAACGTTTTGATATGTGTATTATACGGTTTTACCGCTTCATTAAAACGTGTTCTAGCCGTTAAGATTTGGTTTTCAGTACTTGCTAATTCGTCTTGAAGTTTCAAGAAATTTTCATTGGCTTTCAAGTCAGGATATTTTTCCACTGAAACTAATAATCGAGATAAAGAGCTGCTTACACCACTTTGTGCAGAGTTGAAGGCGGCTAATTGTTCTGGGCTAATGTTCGTTGGATCAACAGTAATTGAGGTAGCTTTGGCTCTTGCTGAAATGACAGCAGTCAAAGTGCTTTTTTCAAAATCAGCAGCGCCTTTTACGGTATTCACTAAGTTGCCAATCAAATCATTTCTTCTTTGATATGAAGTTTGTACATTACCCCAAGCCTCGTGGATATCTTGCTCGTAAGTTACTGCGGTGTTGTTGATTCCTTTTACCCAACCGTAGATTCCAAATACTACTACAGCTGCTATAATCCAAGGTAAGAATTTTTTAAAGTCCATTTTTAATTTAATTTAAGGTTGATTGTTTATTTGTTGTTTTTAAAATTGATTTTTGCTATTTACAATTCAGTTTTGATACTCAATAACTGTGCCTTAATAGTTTCTAGTTTATTGATGATGTCAAATTTGTCTAAAGTTCTCTTTTGGCCTTCTTTCAAATGTGTTTTAGCACCTTCTAAAGTAAAGCCTCTTTCTTTGACCAAATGAAAAATTAATTGGAGGTTTTTGACATCTTCAGGGGTAAACATTCGATTTCCTTTGGCATTTTTCTTGGGTTTTAAAATGTCAAATTCACTATCCCAAAAACGAATAAGTGATGCATTTACTCCAAAAGCTTTGGCTACTTCGCCAATGCTGTAATACCTTTTGTCTGCTGATAAATTGATGTGCATTAGTCTAATGATTGATTTTCTTGATTAGCCAATTTTGAAATGGCAACATATTCCACCGCCGAGATATTTCCGTAATAAAAATTCAGCGGATTCACGACTTTATTATTTTTATGAACTTCATAATGTAGGTGAGGCGCTTCCGATCGTCCAGTGCTGCCCACATACCCTATGATGTCTCCTCTTTTCACTCTTTGTCCTGCACGCGCTTTGTATTTGCTTAAATGCGCATATAAGGTTTCATAACCATAACCGTGCCGAATCACAATATGATTCCCAAAACCAGAGGCCGTGTTGTCAGCTTTAGCTACTACACCATCGCCCGTAGCATAAATTGGGGTGCCTGTTTTAGCAGTAAAGTCCATTCCTTCGTGCATTTTTCGCGCTTTCGTAAATGGATCAGAACGATAGCCAAAACCTGACGCCATTCGTTTTAAATTTTCATTTTTGACAGGTTGAATGGCAGGAATGGCACTTAATAAATGGTCTTTTGCTTTAGCTAATTTCAAAATTTCATCCAAAGATTGCGATTGAACAGCCAATTCTTTCGTCAAAATATCTAAGCGTTGCGTCGTGTTTTTTACCAATTCTGAATTGTCAAAACCTTCCAATTCGGCATACCTATTTTTGGTTTTAAAACCCGCTTTTCTTTCTTCATCAGAAATAGGTGTGGTGTTGAAATACGTACGGTATAAATTATTATCGCGATCTTCAATAGCCGCTGTGACTGCATTTAATTCGTCTATTTTTTTATTTAAAATGGCATAATGCAATTTCAAATTGTCAATTTCGCGCGCTTGTAAACGGTCTTTTGGAGTTTCAAAATAAGGAGTGTTCAATAAGACCACAAAACTTAAAAAACCGAATAAGGCAGAGGCCAATAAAAACAAGAAAACCACACCAAATTTCGTTGCTTTTTTTGTTTTTATTTTTCGATACGCCAGATTTTCAGAATCGTAATAATATTTTACTTTCGACATATTTTAAAATACCCTATTTTTGCACTTCGTAAAAAGTTAGACGAACAAATTTAATAAATGTTTCATTGGTTCGCTGCTTTTTTGATAATAAAAAAATTAATGAGCCTTTTCCAGCTATTCGTTGCAAGTTCTCGTTTTAAAATTTTTTTTTCTATAAACCTGCAGGAGCTTCCTTTGGTCGCTCTGCTACTTCAAGAAAAATAGATTTCTTAAACTCGAAGCTTTCCACCGCTATCTGGGGCATAAAATAGAATAAATAAAAATCAAAAAAACTTTGTGCCTTAGCGCCTTAGTGGCTAAAATAAATAAAATGAAATCACAAGACGTACGTAAACAATTTTTGGACTTTTTTCAAAGCAAAGGACACCTAATCGTTCCTTCAGCACCTATCGTTCTAAAAGACGACCCTACCCTGATGTTTAATAACTCAGGGATGGCGCAGTTCAAAGAATACTTTTTAGGTAATGGAACTCCAAAGAGCCAACGAATTGCCGATACGCAAAAATGTCTTCGTGTTTCAGGAAAACATAACGATTTAGAGGATGTAGGTTTTGATACTTACCACCACACCATGTTCGAAATGTTAGGAAACTGGTCTTTTGGTGATTATTTCAAAAAAGACGCGATTAACTGGGCGTGGGAATTATTGACCGAAGTCTATAAAATTCCAAAAGAAAACTTGTACGTTTCTGTTTTTGAAGGAAATCCAGAAGAAAATGTACCTTTTGACCAAGAGGCATGGGATTTATGGAAGGAATTGATTGATGAAGACCGCATTATTTTAGGAAATAAAAAAGACAATTTCTGGGAAATGGGTGACCAAGGGCCTTGCGGACCTTGTTCTGAAATCCATGTGGATTTGCGTTCAGCAGAGGAGAAAGCGTTAGTTTCTGGTAAAAGTTTGGTCAACAATGATCATCCACAAGTGGTGGAGATTTGGAACAATGTATTTATGGAATTCAACCGTAAAGCCGATGGTTCTTTAGAAAAATTACCAGCACAACACGTTGATACCGGAATGGGATTTGAGCGTTTGTGTATGGCATTACAAGGAAAAACTTCGAATTACGACACCGATGTTTTTTCACCGCTAATTGAAAAAGTAGAACAAATTACAGGTTTACAATATACTTCAAACGAAATTCAAAACATTTCGGAAGAACAAAACAAAACTAATATTGCTATCCGTGTGGTGGCTGATCACGTTCGTGCGGTAGCTTTCGCTATTGCGGATGGTCAATTGCCATCCAATACCGGTGCGGGTTATGTTATTCGTCGTATTTTGCGTCGTGCCATCCGTTACGGATTTACTTTTTTAAATACCAAAGAACCTTTTATTTATGAGTTGGTCGCGGTGTTGTCCAACCAAATGAGTGAGTTTTTCCCTGAAATTAAATCACAACAAACTTTGGTTACCAATGTGATTCGTGAAGAGGAAGCTTCGTTTTTAAGAACCTTGGATCAAGGATTGCAATTGCTTGAAAATGTAATGAATCAAACCACTGGAACTGAAATTTCAGGAGAAAAAGCGTTTGAATTGTACGATACTTTCGGATTTCCAATTGATTTAACCGCTTTGATTTTAAGAGAAAGAGGCTACCAATTAGACGAAGCTGGTTTTGAAAAAGCGATGCAAGAGCAAAAATCACGTTCGCGTGCTGCTTCGGAAGTTTCAACTGAAGATTGGTCGGTTTTAATTCCAGGAAATGTAGAAACTTTTGTAGGTTACGACCAAACAGAAAATGAAGTTAAAATTTCGAGAATCAGAAAAGTTGATAGTAAAAAAGATGGGGTTTTGTACCAAATCGTTTTAGATAGTACGCCGTTTTATCCAGAAGGTGGAGGACAAGTAGGAGACAAAGGAACTTTGGTTTCGGCGAATGAGACTATTGAAATCATCGATACTAAAAAAGAAAATAATTTGATTTTGCATTTAGCGAAACAATTACCCGAAAATGTAACGGCTAGTTTTGTTGCAAAAGTAAATACGGATTTAAGAACCTTATCGTCTCGAAATCACTCGGCTACGCACTTGATGCACCAAGCCTTGAGAAGTATTTTAGGGACTCACGTAGAGCAAAAAGGATCTTTGGTCAACCCTAATTATTTGCGTTTTGACTTTTCTCATTTTTCTAAATTGACAGATGATGAATTGCAAGCGGTTGAGGATTTTGTAAATGCTCGAATTCAAGAGCAATTGCCGTTGATAGAAAGAAGAAGTATTCCAATTCAACAAGCTTTAGACGAAGGTGCTATGGCCTTGTTTGGTGAAAAATATGGGGATAATGTTCGTGCGATTAAATTTGGCGATAGCATGGAATTGTGTGGCGGAATTCACGTGAAAAATACGGCTGAAATCTGGCATTTTAAAATTGTATCCGAAGGTGCTGTAGCTGCTGGTATTCGTCGTATCGAGGCTATTACAAGTGATGCTGTAAAAGCGCATTTTGCTTCGTATGAAACTACTTTAAATGAGATTAAAGGTGCTTTGAAAAATCCACAAGATATTTTGAAAGCCGTTCATAATTTGCAAGATGAAAACGCTAAGTTGGCAAAACAAATTGAGGCTTTGATGAAAGACAAAGTGAAAAATTTGAAAGCAAGTTTAGCTGCACAAATACAAGAGGTAAATGGTATTCAATTCTTGGCTACACAAGTCGATTTGAATCCAGAAGGTGCTAAAGATTTGGCGTATGAATTAGGGAATTTAGGAACTAATTTATTTTTAGTTTTGGCTACAGCCGAAGAAGATAAACCGATGTTAACCTGCTATATCTCTAAAGAATTAGTAGCTGCCAAAAACCTAAATGCAGGACAAGTAGTTCGTGAATTAGGGAAGTATATTCAAGGAGGAGGAGGAGGACAGGCGTTCTTTGCTACCGCTGGTGGAAAGAATGTTGCTGGAATTGCTGAGGCCTTAACCAAAGCCGTCGATTTTATAAAATAATAAGACCTACAATTTAATTAAAGCCCTTTTGAAGTAGTCTACTTTTTAAGGGCTTTTTTATAGAATAGAAAATTTAACTAAAATACCGCCTAATTATTTTTAAAAAAGGTGTAATTTGTAACTAGTATAATCATTGTGGGTTTAAGTTAAATTTTAAAATCAGCCACTGATTATACGGATTAGACTGATTTTAACGGATAAAATCCGTGGAATCTGTGGCAAAAAATAGTAATCAATAAGTTTAATTTTTATTAGACATAAGTAAAGAAAATGAAGTTTACCACTCCCGTACCCATTCCCAATTCGAAGCATCCTATAGACTACAATGCTAAGATAGTGTCTTTAGGATCGTGTTTTGCTGTGAATATGGGAGAAAAAATGAATTATTTTAAGTTCCAAAATACAACCAATCCGTTTGGAATTATTTTTAATCCTGTTTCGATTGAGAAATTAGTTGTAAGGGCGGTGAATCAAAAGAAATTTACAGAGGAGGATGTCTTTTTTCATAACGAACGGTTTCATTGTTACGAAGTACATTCTGATTTGAGTTCGGGCAATAAGCAAGAATTTTTAGATAGTCTCAATGCTTTGGTTGAATTAACACACCTAAAAATTAAAGAAGCAACCCATATTTTAATTACTTACGGGACTTCATGGGTATATCGAGAAAAAAATAGAGGAGCTGTTGTGGCTAATTGTCATAAAATGGCTCAATCGCATTTTGACAAACATATTTTATCGGTCCCCACCATTGAAGCTTCCATTCAAAATACGGTAGATGCGATTCGGCAATTGAATTCCAATTGTGCTTTTGTATTTACGATTTCTCCTGTGCGACATATCAAAGATGGTTTCGTAGAAAATCAACGAAGCAAAGCGCATTTGATTTCGGCCTTGCAAAGTTTACTCTCAGAGCATCAATTGGATCATGCTAATTATTTTCCAGCATACGAAATTGTAATGGACGAATTACGGGATTACCGTTTTTATGGAGATGATTTATTGCATCCAAGTACGATGGCGATTGATTATATCTGGCAACGTTTTAGAGCTACTACAATTTCACAAACTGTAGCTTCTGTCTTAGATGAAGTAGATGCAATTCAGAAAAGCTTGTTGCACAAGCCTTTCAATTCAATTTCTGAAAGTCACCAAAAGTTCCAATTCAAATTGCAAGAAAAAATCAAGAAATTACAAGAAAACTATCCTTTTATGCAGTTTTAAGTTATAAAGTGAAATTATTAAAACGTCAGTTCGAGTGTTTTTTGTGAAGTGAAACGAAACAAAAAATGTATCGAGAATCGTTTTTGATGAAAAATTTTCTTGTTCTCGATATTATTTTCTAGCGAAAATCACTCGAACTGACGTAAAATCTTAATCAAAAACTAAAAATGCTAATAGTCGATTAAATTATCCAATTAATTGATTGAATAAATCTTGTTTTTCATTGATGTAGTTGTATTGAAAACCTCTTTCGGTCATTTTTGTTTTAATGGCGTGAATGTCATTTTTATTTTTCAATTCTAAGCCAACCACGACAGGAGCCGATTCGCGATTGTTCTTTTTGGTAAATTGAAAATAGGTAATGTCATCATCAGGCCCTAGAATTTCGTTCACAAATTCTTTTAGCGAACCAGGTCTTTGAGGAAATTGAATGATAAAGTAATGCATCAATCCTTCGTACAAAAGAGAACGTTCTTTGATCTCGGCGGTACGTTCAATATCGTTATTACTTCCACTGACAATGCAAGCGACTGTTTTACCTTTGATTTTATCTTTGTAAAAATCCAAAGCAGCAATGGTTAAAGCTCCTGCGGGTTCTACCACCATGGCTTCTTCATTGTACAAACGTAAAATAGTAGTGCATACTTTACCTTCTGGCACCAGAATGATATCGTCTAAAAGATGTCGGCAAATTTCAAAAGTAAGATTTCCTACTTGTTTCACAGCAGCTCCATCCACAAACTTGTCAATGGTTTCAAGAGGTGCGTTATTTCCAGCAGCTATGGCTGTTTTCATGGTAGGTGCGCCTTCTGGTTCAACTCCGATAATTTTAGTATTTGGACTTAATTCTTTAAAAACGGTTGACAATCCAGCAGCTAAACCACCGCCACCAATTGGAACAAAAACATAGTCGATAGGTGGGTGATACGATTCTAAAATTTCTAAACCAACGGTAGCTTGACCAGCAATTACCTTTAGATCGTCAAAGGGGTGAATGAATATTTTGTTATTTTCTTTTGCATCAGCGACTGCTTTGGCGTAAGCGTCATCAAAAGTATCTCCAATTAGTTCAATTTCTACAAATGATTTTCCGAATAACTGAACTTGTTTGATTTTTTGTTTTGGAGTGGTTTTAGGCATGTAGATTTTGCCCTTTATTTGCAGTAAATTACAAGAAAAAGCGACTCCCTGCGCATGGTTTCCGGCACTGGCACAAACGATTCCTTGTTGTTTTTCAGCGTCGGTTAAAGAGCTTATCTTGTTGTAGGCTCCTCTGATTTTATAAGAACGCACAATATGTAAATCTTCTCTTTTTAATAAAATGGTGGCGTCAAATTCATTAGAAAGATTCGTGTTTTCGGTCAATGGAGTTGGAGAAACAACACCTTGTAACTGATTTTTGGCGATTATGGCTTCCTTAAAAAGATTCATATTTTATTAATTTTAATTCAAAAATACGATTTGTTTCTTTCGGTTGTTTGTGTTTTTAATAAAAAAACCTCCTTTGAGGAGGTTTTAGTTTTTTTATTTTTTAGATGGAGGGTATTGAGATAATATTTGGGTGACGAACTCATTAATTCGTTCTTCTTTTCGGTTAGTATCCTTGGTAAGTATTCCAGTTCCTTCACCTTGCCAAATCATTTCTTTCTTTTTAGCATCTATAAAATCAATGTACAAAGTACCTTCGGTAGAAGTAGTTACTGTAGTTTGTCGGCCTCCCATCATATAAGGATTCCATCCCCAACCCCAGCCGTAACCCCAACCCGCATTGAATTGGTTCACATTTACTTGTTCTCTTGATTTAGTAAAAAGATTAATCAATAAATCAGGATTGTCACTTTTGGTAAAACCTTTAGCGAGCATTTGTTGGTCAATAGCATTCAAGATTCTGCGTTTGTCTAAATCAGAAATCTCTAGTTTATCAATGCCTGTTTTATAGTAGGCGAAGGTTTTGTAAACTGAAAAATCTACCTTTTTGTCGTAATCAGCATTAACACTGACCATAGAACCACAGGAAACCATTGTAAAAAGTAGGGATGCCAATAAGAGTTGAATTGCTTTCATCATTTTTAAAATTTTAAGAGTTGGAAATTGAGTTCTATTTTAGTAATCAATTAATATGCCTAAACTTTATTTTTTTCGAATGGTATTGGTTTTTTTATCAAAACCATAGGGACAATGACGACAACCACTTTTACAGCAATACCCACGTTTGAGATGGAATTTTTCTGTAAAACATTTATACCCTTCAGGAGTATAGTAGAAATCTTCGTCTTCTGTTAATTTATTTTCATTACTTTGCCTATTCATAAATCATTTTTAAGAACAGTAACTTGTTCTCTAACAAATTTAGAAATTTAATAGCGGGTATTCGTATTCCTTACTAAATATTTAACATTTTATACTAATCTTCATTGAATCAATCGGTTGTTATTCATTTTCCTAAAGGGATTTCACTTGTTATTAAACGAGAAGACTTGATTCATCCTTTTGTTTCTGGAAATAAGTTCAGAAAATTGAAGTATAATTTGCTTCAAGCAAAAACCGAAAATCAAAGTTGTTTGTTGACTTTTGGAGGTGCATTTTCTAATCATATTGCAGCAGTGGCGTATGCGGGTAAAGAGCATGGTTTCCAGACGATTGGAATTATTCGGGGCGAAGAATTGGTAACCAAAATAGAAAGTAATCCTACTTTAAAATTTGCCCAAGAATGCCGCATGCAGTTGGAGTTTGTTTCAAGAGAAGACTATCGTTTGAAAACGGAATTGCCTTTTTTGGAACAATTGGAAAAAAAATTCGGTTCGTTTTATCTAATTCCCGAAGGAGGAACGAATGCGCTTGCTATCAAGGGTTGCGAAGAAATTCTAACTAATGAAGATGTAGACTTCGATTATATAGGTTGTGCTATTGGAACGGGTGGGACTATTTCGGGGATAATAAATAGTGCATTACCCCATCAAAAAGTTTTAGGATTTCCTGCACTAAAAGGCGACTTTTTACAAGATGAAATTCGTAATTTTGTGCAAAATGAAAATTGGGAATTGATTACCGATTATCATTTTGGAGGATATGGAAAAATAAATTCGGACTTGGTTGAATTTATCAATTGGTTTTTCGAACAAACTCAAATTCCGCTAGATCCTGTTTATACAGGGAAAATGGTTTTTGGGATAGTAGATTTAATAGAAAAGAATTATTTTCCTGAAAACTCTAAGATTTTAGTAATTCATACCGGTGGACTTCAAGGGATTCAAGGAATGAATTTAAAATTAAAAAATATAGGTTTACCAACAATAAATACTCATGATTAAAAAGAGTGTACTAGTTGTAGTGTTATTTCTGTTAGTAGGTTGCCACGCCAAAAAATCGGTGATTGTGACTAAAAAAGACGACCGATACAATTCAAGTAAATACAAGAAAAATACGGGATCATCATCTTCAAAACCTGCCTCTACAAGCGTGGTGGTCAATGATTATATTGCCAATTACAAAGAGGTTGCCATGAATAACATGAAAAATTATGGCATCCCTGCCAGTATTATTTTGGCACAAGGAATTTTAGAATCGGGAGCGGGTAGAGGTACTTTAGCTATGACGGCTAATAATCATTTCGGAATCAAATGTCATAATGATTGGACGGGTGAAACCGTTTTGAAAGACGACGATGCAGCACAAGAGTGTTTTAGAAAATACAATGATCCAGCGGAGTCATTTAAAGATCACGCTACATTTTTGACTGGTAGAAATCGCTATGCGAGTTTGTTTGATTTACCCAAAGACGATTATGAAGCTTGGGCAAAGGGATTGCGTTTAGCAGGTTATGCAACAGACCCTAGTTATCCTGAAAAATTAATCGCGTACATAGAACGCTATGAGTTGTATCAGTATGATAGTCAGGTTTTAGGTAAAAAATATGTAATTAATAAAAAGAAAATAGAAACTCCTGTTTTGGCTGAAAATCAATCTCAAGGGGATTATGAAGTGCAAAAGGGAGATACATTGTTTTCTATTGCAAAAAAATTCAATTTGAATTTAGAAGACGTAAAACAAAAAAATAACATGATAGATAACACGCTTTATGTGGGGCAAAAACTTCGCTTAAAGTAACTATTAAAATAGAATAACAATGATATACCAAAGAAGCAGTCAGCTGTTTGCTGAAGCCGAAAAAGTAATTCCGGGAGGTGTGAATTCACCAGTTAGAGCCTTCAAAGCAGTAGGAGGAACACCTATTTTTGTAAAAAGCGCCAAAGGGGCTTATTTGTATGATGAAGACGGCAACCGATTGATTGATTATATCAATTCGTGGGGACCAATGGTTTTAGGACATGCTTTTGAGCCTGTTGTAGAAGCAGTGGTAGCTAAAGCCAAATTAGGAACTTCTTTTGGAATGCCAACCGAATTAGAAACACAAATTGCGGCTTTAGCTGTTGCAATGGTGCCGAATATTGATAAAATCCGTTTTGTGAATTCAGGAACAGAAGCGTGTATGAGTGCCATTCGATTAGCGCGCGGGTATACTAAAAGAGACAAAATTATCAAATTTGCAGGTTGTTACCACGGTCATTCTGATTCGTTTTTGATTCAAGCCGGTAGTGGTGCTATTACTTTTGGGGCACCTAATAGTCCGGGTGTAACTGCAGGTACAGCAAAAGATACGTTGTTGGCAAGATACAATGATTTAGAAAATGTAGCTACTTTAATTGAAGCCAATAAAAATGAAATTGCAGCCATTATTGTGGAGCCAGTAGCGGGAAATATGGGGTGTATTCCTCCACAAAAAGGATTTTTAGAGGGCTTACGCCAATTGTGTACGGATAATGGAATTCAGTTAATTTTTGACGAAGTAATGACTGGTTTTCGTTTGGCAAAAGGTGGAGTTCAAGAGTTATTTGGAATCCAAGCAGATATTGTTTGTTTCGGAAAAGTGATCGGAGGCGGTTTGCCAGTGGGTGCATTTGCTGCTCGATCAGCAATTATGAATCATTTGGCACCTTTAGGGCCAGTGTACCAAGCTGGAACTTTATCTGGAAATCCATTGGCTATGGCAGCTGGATTAGCCATGTTACAAGCTTTGAATGATGATGCTGCTATTTTTCAACGATTGGAAGAAAAAACAGCTTATTTAGAAGCAGGAATTCATCGTGTTTTAACCGCCAACAATGTTGTTTTTACAATTAACCGAGTGGGTTCTATGATTTCAGTTCACTTTGATGCGAATCCAGTAGTTGACTTTCAATCCGCTGCAAAAGGCGATAATGAAACCTTTAAGAAATTTTTTCATGGCTTGTTGCAAGAAGGAATTTACATTGCCCCATCGGCTTATGAAACGTGGTTCATTACTGATGCATTGACTTATGAGGATTTAGATGTTACCATTCAGGCAATTGATAAAGTATCTAAAACATTATAACTTATTTAAACCCGTTGGGTGTAATTAGTTTTTGATGATAATTTTACGTCAGTTCGAGTAATTTTCGAAAGAAAATTGTATCGAGAACAAGTAAAATTTCATTAAAAACGATTCTCGATACATTTTTTGTTTCATTTCACTACACAAAAAACACTCGAATTGACGTTTTTAAATAATTACACCCAACAGGTTTATTCAAACAAAAACTTCCGGTTTATGGCCGGAAGTTTTTGTTTGAATTAATCTCTTTTTTCACCTTTGTGTTTTTCTTTCCATCTTTCCATTCTTTCACCCATTTTCTCTCTGTTTTTTTCTCTTTGAGATTCCCATTTTGTATACTGATCAGCGGATAAAATACTTTTCATTTTGTTCTTCATTTCAATTTGATCGTCTAACATTTTGTTAGCCATTTCAAAACGATCCGCTTTTGCATCTTCCATTTTGGCTTTTCGTTCGGCTTTCATAGCTTTTCTTTTGGCGCTTTGTTCCGCCATAATTTTACCTACTTGTTCTTGTTGCTTGGCATTCAAGTCTAATTCTAAGGTCATTTTTTTAACCATCAATTGGTTGCGTTGTTCCGGAGTCATTTGTTCCATTTCTCCTCTCGAATGTTTTTCTTTTCGGTCTTGGGCAAAACTGTTTAGGCTAAGAGCTAAAATAGCTACAATAAATACTTTTTTCATGGTTATAATTTTTAAAGTTATGAGGGTAAGACTTTTTGATAGTAAAAAGGTTTAACTCTTAACAAAAAATTAGTATTTATCAGATTATAAGGAGGTTGTGGATTAGTAGTAAATTTCTAAAATTATTTTGCTTTTAGAGTTGTCAATGAATTTTTCTATTCTTTTGTAAAACGCTTCATTTACCATTGGGCAACCTAAGCTCTGGCAAATTGGACTGGTTTGTTCGTCACAAGGCATTTTATCGTATTTATGAAGTACTATATTGCGTTGAAAAGCATTGTTGTTAGTAGGTTCTAATCCAAATAATTTGTAGGCTTTCCCAAATTCTCCAAAATAACTTTTCCCAATGGCATATTTTCCTAACGAAGTACAATAAGAGTTAGGAGTATTGCTAAATTTAAGTTGACCCATTGTTCCGGTTTCAGAACCCAATCCGTGAGCAACTAATCCTTGGTCTATAATGCTGTTTGTTTTTAAGTTGTAAATGAAAAATCGGTTCTTTCCAGACATAATTTTCATGTCAATTAAAAAAGTAATGTCAGTATTGTAATTAGGCGTCTTTTCTACAAAATTTTTAATAGCATTTGCTCTGTCGAATACTTTTTTTTCTGTTACAATGTTTAAAGGAGAATCGATTGAGGCGACACTCGGTCTAGGTTTAAAACTAGACAAGATTAAAGCTATTACAAATACTCCGAAAATAATTTTTTTCATTGTAGATCTTAAATTTTGGATTAAAACTCTGGTTACTACAAAGTTATGGATTTATTTGTTAATGATTTGATTTTTAGTGTTTTATTTTTTTGAGACTGTACTCCGTTTTGTAAAGTGCTGAAAATTCCCTATTTTTGGATGGTGAAAAAAACAGTATTCATAGTAATCATTAGTCTATTTCTAAAGCCGATATTTCCGGTTATAGATTATGTTGTCAATTATGAATATATTGCTAAAGTTCTTTGTGAAAACAAGGCAAAACCCATGATGCATTGTAATGGAAAGTGCCATTTAATGAAAGAATTGGCCAAAGCCGCTGAGACAGAAAATCCTAAATCTTCAGATAAAAAAGAAAATACTTCGATCCAAGAAGTATTATTTTTCAAAGAAATTAACCTGTTTTCAATAGTTTCTTTTGGTTTTCAACCTAAGACTAAAATCAATCCTTCCTATTTGAATTTGTATTCGTATTTGGATGCCAATTCAGTATTTCATCCGCCTACATTTATTTCTTAAATTTTGTAACGCATTTTTGCGCTTTTTGATTCGTTTTATAGGCGAATCAATTCTTGTATGCTTTTTTTAGAATGGTCTAAATTAAAAGTATGCTTATGATATTTATTATATATAAAATTTAAAAAATGAAATTTCAATTTAAGAATAGTATAGCTGTTATGGCTATCGTATTTGCTTTGTTTTCTTGTACAGATAAAAATGACGAAGTAATTACAGGAGAAGGAAATCTCAAACTAGAATTTGACAATGTGTACACTACTAATAATTTAGCTTTTGATACACCTTACACTAATTCTAATGGAGAAGTAATCAAAATTAATAAGCTCAAATATATTGTAAGTAATATTGTGCTGACTAAAGCAGATGGAACCACTTATGTTGTTCCAAAAGCACAGCGTTATTTTATAGTAGATGAGGCTACTGTGGCTAGTGCTTTATTGAATCTTCCCAATATTCCGGCGGCTAATTATACTAAGGTTAGTTTCGGTATTGGGGTAGATAAAACTCAGTGGGAAGCGGGAGTTACGGGGCAAGGTGATTTTCTAGCATTAGCCCAAACCACTGGTATGATGTGGTCTTGGTCAGCAGGATATAAATTTTTGGCTTTCGAAGGAACTTTTATCTCGTCAACAGTAACTTCAACAACTAGTTTTATGGTACATACAGGACAAACAGGAACAGATTATAATTATACTACAGTTACATTGGATTTGCCAACAAATGCATTGGTAAGAACAACGATTACTCCACAAATTCATATTATGGCTGATATTTCAAAAGTGTTAGATGGGGCCAATAAAATTAGCTTAACAGAGAGTAATGCTATGGGAATGGGAGCAATGATTATGAGTGGAGCAAAACTTCCTTTAATCACGGCAAACTTACCGAGTATGTTTAGTGTAGAACACGTTCACAACGATTAAATTCAATATAAAAGCGGTTGGTACTTCTGCTGCTAACCGCTTAAATATCTTAAAAAATGAAAACAAAACTGAAATTGTTCCTCATTTTGCCTTTTTTGTGGAGTTGTTCCAATGATCAAGACGATGTGTATCAAAATATTCCATTGGAGTTCAAAGTGCCATCAAATTTTCCGCCACTGGCTTATGATTTAACAAATAATCCGCCCACTCAAAAAGGATTTGAACTAGGTAAAAAGCTTTTTTATGAAGGACGTTTGGCTTCAGACGGTATCGTTTCATGTGGATTTTGTCACATACAAGAGGATGCGTTTACACATCACGGACATTCCTTGAGTCATGGAGTAAATGATGCTATTGGAACTCGAAATACACCTTCAATTCAGAATTTAGGCTATCAAACGAGTTTTATGTACGATGGAGCTACGACTCATTTGGATTTGCAGCCCATTATTCCATTTACAAGTCCTATAGAAATGAATGGCGATTTTAGTAAAGCTATTGCGATGATGAAAGGAGATGCTGAGTATAGAAAATTATTCCAATTGGCTTTCGCCGATGGGCAAATCAATTCCGAAAATATGCTCAAAGCATTAGGGCAATTTATGGTAATGGTGACTTCGTCCAATTCTCGATTTGATAAATACCGACGCAATGAAACGGGCGGAACTTTATCCCAACAAGAGTTGGATGGATATGCTGTTTTCAATCAAAAATGTGCGACTTGTCACGCCACCGATTTATTGACTGATAATTCATTTCGAAATAATGGTTTACCAGTAAATCCTTTGATTAATGATGTAGGTCGTTTTCGTGTTTCGCAACTGGCTCAAGACTTACATAAGTTTAAAGTGCCAAGTTTACGTAATGTCGAAAAAACAGCGCCTTATATGCATGACGGTCGTTTTCTTACGCTAGAAGGGGTTTTGGAACACTATAACTCTGGGGTGGAAAATTCGACGACACTTGACCCAATTCTGAGAAGTAATGGAAGATTAGGAATTGCATTAACTACTGTTGAAAAAACGCAATTGATTGCCTTTTTGAAAACGTTAACCGATACTCAGTATTTGACAGATAAACGTTTTTCTGAATATTAATTTTATTTTAAAAATGAAAAAAATAACACTCTTTTTTATCTTACTTTTTCAATTGGCAAATGCTACAGAAAAAGATAGTTTACAGTTTAGAAATCCGTTTGCAAAATTTTATAATTTTCTGGAAGAGGATTGCGATGCGTGTGGCTGCTCTGCTAGCGGCGGAAGTATGGGCTTTGCTTCGATGTTAAATTCTAACTTTATTGGAATTCGCTATTTCAATCAAAATTATAAATCTACGGATGGTTTGTATAGCAATTCGCTTTGGTACACCGAAAATTTTAATACCACTCAAGTCTGGGCAAGAATTCCTGTAAAGGAGAACTTTCAAGTTTCAGTTTTGATTCCGTATCATTCTCATAATAGAGCAACTGCAATAGGTAATCAGGCGATTAGTGGACTTGGGGATATTACCCTTTTAGTGATGTATAGTTTGTACCAAACTCACAAAGACAGTACTTTTTTAGTACACACTTTGCAAATGGGCGGTGGATTGAAAATGCCAACCGGTACATTTAACGAAGCCAATTCAGGGACTGTCAATCCAAGTTTTCAGCTAGGAACGGGTAGTTGGGATTACCTTTTAGCCACCGAATATATTGTAAGAAGAAAACAATTTGGGTTGAGTGCGATGTTGAATTATGTCATTAAAACAGAAAATCAAAAAAATTATCGTTTTGGTAACCAATTGAATTATGCGGCTACGCTTTTCTATCTGTATGAAAAAGATACTTTTTCTTTTGCTCCACAGTTAGGAATTGCTGGAGAAACCTATGAAAGCAATTATCAACACGGTCAAAAATTGCCTAAAACGGCAGGAAACGCTTTGTTTGGAAAACTGGGTTTTGAGGTAGGTCGCAATGCTTTTTCTTTGGGTGCCAATGCGATGTTACCCATTCAGCAAAATTTAACAGGAGGCAATGTCGAGGCTAATTACCGCTGGAGTATTAATTTGAATTATTCGTTATAAAACTAAAAAAGGAGCTTCGATTGAAGCTCCTTTTTTTTCATCATTGTAGAATTAATTTACCCAATCAATTCCATTATTTTACTTTCGCCAGCGACACTCACTTTGATGAGTTTGTGTTGTGATAAGCCTTTAGTAGCGGCATCCCATTTTTTACCGCTCAATTCTGATTTGGCTTTCAATTCTCCTAAATCCATTTGGTTGTTGTTGGCTTTCAACAAGTCAACTACTAATTTCTCTTCATCAGTCAATTCGATTTGAACTTGTTTTTTCTCTGGTCGCATTTGCGGGAAGAACAACACTTCTTGAATCGAAGCATTATTAGTCAAGAACATCATCAAACGATCCATTCCAATTCCTAAACCAGAGGTTGGCGGCATACCGTATTCTAAAGCGCGCAAGAAATCTTCGTCGATAACGCCATTCGCTTCATCATCACCTTTTTCAGCCAAACGCATTTGGTCTTCAAAACGTTCTCTTTGGTCAATTGGGTCATTCAATTCAGAGTAGGCATTGGCTACTTCTTTTCCGCACACCATCAATTCAAAACGTTCGGTTAGTTCTGGATTGTCGCGGTGTTGTTTACAAAGCGGA
>JACCDN010275040.1_pt1 | contig 31724 bp, 39 predicted proteins | sample 7441691 | NCBI WGS metagenome assembly JACCDN01 (sample SAMN15323439, study PRJNA562643) | freshwater metagenome | isolation source: river surface water | place: USA:Blue River Watershed | collected 2017-08-16
CGATAAGCCGGCGGTTCGCTCTTCAGAGCATGGCTGCAGGTGCTTTAGGTGCTTCTGGCTTGCCACTGATGGCTCAAGCAAGCTACCCCAACAAGAGCATGAAAATGATTGTGCCGTTTCCTCCTGGGGGCGGGACTGACACCGTGGCGCGTGCGCTTGCGCAGCGCTTGTCTGCCGCGCTGGGGCATGCGGTCATTGTTGACAACAAGGCCGGCGCAGGCACCACGATCGGACTGGCTGAAGTGGCCCGGGCTGCGCCTGACGGATACACCATGGGAATAGGTGGCAACAGCGACCCCCTGCTGCCGCTGCTGTACGACAACCTGTCGTTTAACCCAAGCCAGGATCTCGTTTTTGTATCAACGTTGGCCAGTTCACCGATTGCGCTCGCGGCAGGAAATAACGTCCCTGCAAAAAATATCAGAGAGTTCATCAGCTACGCCAAAAGCAGGTTGTCCACTCCATTGGCTTACGCCTCCGTGGGCATCGCGTCGCCCATGCATCTTGCCGGCATTCATTTTTCCGCCATGACTGGCGCACCACTGGTTCATGCACCGTATCGGGGTACCGGTCCAGCGTTGAACGATCTGCTGGGCGGGCACATTCCCGTCGCCATGCTTGGGCTCCCCTCCCTATTACCACACGCCCGAAGCGGCAAATTGAAAATTCTGGGTGTGGCTTCCGCCACCCGGTCGCAACTGGCCAGTGAGATTCCGACCATCGCCGAGAGTGGTGTTGACGGCTTTGAAGCGGGATTTTGGTACCACGTGGTGGTGCCAAGGGGAACACCGATTGATGTGATTCAACGTCTCCGTACAGCCATCGACCGCGTCATTAACAGCTCGGAAATGAAAGCGTACTTGGCTGGAATCGGTTTCGAAGCTTTGACATTGTCGCCAACCGAATCCGTCGGTGCCTTGCGGTTGGAGACCGAAAAATGGTCACGAATTATTCGCGAAAACAACATTCGAGGCTCATGAGCCAGTCACTTTCCTTCGGAACATAAAAAATGCTTTCACAGTCTCTAAGTGGGCTCAAGGTCATAGATTTCACGCAGATTGCGGCAGGTCCTACTTGCACCATGATGCTCGCCGACCTGGGCGCTGACGTGATCAAAATCGAGTCCCCCAGTGGCGAACTTGGCCGTGCCTTTGTTCCATGGATTGATGGCGAAAGCGTCACTTTCATGTCGATGAACAGGAACAAACGCAGCATCGCACTTGACCTCAAGAACAAGGAACACCTGAAAATATGTTGGGAGCTCCTGCTGGAGGCCGATGTGGTTGTGGAGAGTTTTCGGCCTGGCGTCATGGAGCGACTTGGCCTGGGGCATGGGACGCTTCAACAACACAATCAGCGCCTGATTTATTGCTCTGTATCAGCTTATGGCCAGAGCGGCCCCTGGAAAGACAAGCCCGGTGTAGATGGCGTTATCCAGGCAGTCGCGGGGCTGATGAGTGTGACCGGATCAGCCGATGCACCGCCCTGCAAGATACAGGTCCCGGTGGTGGACATCGTGACAGGCTATTTGGCTGCGGTGAGCGTATTGGCCGCCCTAACGCAACGGGATAAAACCGGAACAGGCCAGCACCTTGACATCAGCATGTTTGGCAGTGCTGTCGCCCTTCAGCAGTCGGCGCTGGCAGCCTATCTGGCCGACCAGATTATCCCCGAGCGCATAGGCAGTGCGGCCCCCTATGCTGCCCCCAATGAAGCCTTGCGTTGCGCTGACGGCTGGATCATGGTGGCCGCCTACCAACCCGCACGGTGGAAAGCCTTGTGTGAAATCGTGGGCGTGCCAGAGTTACTGACAGATCCACGCTTTATGGAACTCGCTGACCGCATTCAGCACCGTGCGGAGTTGGTGATGGCACTGGAAGCGCAGATGCGTCTGCAAACCAAGGAGGCGTGGATCCTGGCGCTCGAGGCTGCGGACATCATTTGTGGCCCCATCAATAACTACGCCGAGGTAGTACGAACCCCTCCCTATGTTGAAGCAAATCTGAGTGAGCAAATGGAGCATTCTTCTGCAGGGCGCATCACGATGCCTCGCTTTTCACTCAAAGCCATCGGTGAATTGCCGGCCGCACGTCGCCCCCCCCCCGCTTGGGTGAACACACACGCGAGGTTCTTTTGGGGATGGGACACAGCAGCGCACGAATTGACGCCTTGTTCTCGCCCAAACAAACCGATCAACAACAGGCATCCTCAACATGACAGTCTCTATTGAAGTCTGCGATCACATCGCAACCGTCACCTTGAATCGGCCTGAAGCCTTGAATGCCCTGGACCCCGAGTCCGTTGAGCAATTGCATGCCATCTGGCGGCAAATTTCATCTGACAGCAACATCCGGGTCGTGATACTCACCGGTGCTGGCGACCGCTCATTTTGTACCGGTGCAGACCTGAAGAAAACCCAGCCACCCAGTGAAACATTTGCCGAATTGCACTTTGGTTCAGTTCGTCCGACCCCAAGCCTGGCTGCATTGCAGACCGGCAAGCCCGTGATCGGCGCCATCAATGGTTTTGCCTTGGGTGGTGGCCTCGAACTCGCGTTGCAGTGCGATATCAGAATTGCCTCAGAAGGCGCGAAATTTGGGCTGCCTGAGGTGTGCATTGGCAGTATTCCAGGTGCTGGCGGGACCCAGCGCATCGTTCGTGCAGTAGGCCAATCAGACGCCATGCTGATGCTACTGACCGGCGCAAGGATCGACGCTCAAGAAGCCTTGCGCATTGGCTTGGTCAGTCGCGTGGTCACACCCTCTGCGCTCATGGAGACAGCCATGTCCATCGCCCAGCAGATCGCAGCCAATGCCCCCCTGGCGGTTTCTGCCGTCAAGAGACTGGCGACTGTGGGCCGTGAGATCCCCTTGGCTGCAGGACTCGAATTGGAGCAGCAGTCGTTCGGAATTCTTCGCAACAGCGAGGATCGTCTTGAAGGACGCAGCGCCTTCGCTGAGAAGAGAAAACCTGCCTTCAAAGGCAAGTAACTCGTCTGACCACCATGTCCATCACCACCCAAAATTCAGGAACGAGGTCCGCCATGTCCGCCGCGAGTGTTACGACGACCCAAACGCCTTCACTGCTCGACGTCTGCAATGTTGTGGTGACTTTTGGTGGTGTGGTCGCCCTCGACCGGGTGAGTTTCAAGATTCCTGAGGGCAAGGTGGTCGCACTCATCGGCCCCAATGGCGCGGGCAAAACGACCCTCTTCAACTGCGTGAGCCGTCTCTACACGCCCGACTCGGGGGACATCTTGTACCGAGGTCAATCTCTTCTTGCCACTGCGGCGCAAGACATCGCCGTACGAGGGATTGGTCGCACGTTTCAAAACCTGGCGCTCTTTCAGAATTTGACGGTGACAGACAACATCAGGATCGGGGCACACACACGCACCCGGGGAAACCTGATCGCCGATGCCCTGCGCCTGCCTGTTTCCCGTCATGCCAACGCCGCCTCCAACGCGACAGCTGATCGCCTGATTGAGTATCTCCACCTGCAGGAATTCGCCTCAAGCAAGGTGAAGGACCTGCCATTTGGCACCCAAAAGCGCGTTGAATTAGCCCGCGCATTGGCCACTGCGCCGAGCATGCTGCTTCTGGATGAGCCCGCCTGTGGACTCAACCATGAAGAAGTGAACGAATTGGGGCAAACCATTCAGAAGATTCGCAAGGACTTCAATCTGACGGTGCTGCTGGTTGAGCACCACATGGGATTGGTGATGGCCATTTCCGATCACATCGTGGCACTGAACTTTGGGCGACGGATCGCAGAGGGCACACCTGAACAAGTGCAACAGCATCCTGACGTGATTGCCGCCTACCTGGGTGGAGACGCAGCATGAGAGGTCAATTAAGCATCCATGATTTGACCGCATCCTATGGGAGCAGCAAGGTGCTGCACGGCCTGAGTCTTCGGGTCAATGCGGGGCAGATCACCGCGCTGCTGGGCGCCAATGGTTCCGGTAAAACCAGCACCCTTCGGGCCATCTGCGGCATGCTGCTGCGTCAAGGCTGCATCGAACTCGACGGGCGTCGTATTGAACACTTGTCCACGGAAGACATCGCTTGCCTGGGCGTCGGTCATGTGCCGGATGGACGCGGGACTTTCGGCGCACTGAGCGTCACTGAAAATTTACAACTGGGTGCCATTCGACGAAGTGACAGGCTGAGCGTCAGCCAGGACATGGATCGGATTTTTGACTACTTCCCAATCCTTCGGCAACGAAGTTCTCAGCAAGCCGGAACTCTTTCTGGCGGTGAGCAACAAATGTTAGCCGTAGGCCGTTCACTCATGGCGCGGCCCACTTTGCTGCTGCTGGATGAACCGTCATTTGGTTTAGCGCCGCTCATGGTGCGTGAACTCTTCAAGATTTTCAGGCGGCTCAACCAAGAACAGGGCATCAGCATCCTTTTGGTTGAACAGAACGCTCACCTCGCATTGGACCTTGCAGACCAGGCCTATCTACTTGAAACAGGGCGGATTGTATTTTCGGGCACACCCGATGCGATCCGAAAAAACGACAGCATTCGACGCGCCTATCTGGGGAATTGATGATGGAACTTATTACACAGCAACTGATCGCGGGCATATCCACAGGGACGATTTACGCCTGTGTCGCGCTCGCTGTCGTCATGATTTACCAATCCATCGGGCATGTGAACTTCGCCCAAGGTGAGATGGCCATGCTCTCCACCTTTGCCGCCTGGCAAATCATGGACTACGGCGTGTCCTATTGGGTTGCATTCCCATTGACCGTTTTGATGTCATTTGTTTTGGGTGTACTGGTGGAACGCGTCTTGATGCGCCCCCTTCGACATGCACCACCCCTGAGCCTTGTGATTGTCTTCATCGGCTTGCTGCTAACGATCAACAGCGTTGCAGGTTACATCTGGAGCTTCACGGTCAAGCCATTTCCATCACCGTTTGGCACTGCGCCATTTTTGGGAAATGCCTGGATCAGCCAGCATCAAGCGGGAATGATGGTGACCACGCTGGTCATCCTGATCCTGCTTTTTGTCTTTTTTCGGTCTACCCGGGTTGGCTTGGCCATGCGTGGCGCGGCAAACAACCCGCTCTCTGCACGCCTTTTGGGTATACGTGTCAGAACGCTTGAGGGACTTGGCTGGGGCATGGCAGCGGCCATCGGCGCGGTGGGGGGCATGCTGATCGCTCCCGTCGTTTTCCTGGAGCCCAACATGATGGCGGGGACCTTGGTCTATGGCTTTGCAGGTGCGGTGCTCGGCGGGCTAAGTAGTCCTGCGGGCGCTGTCCTTGGAGGACTCATCGTGGGTGTTCTGGAGAACCTGGCGGGCACATTCATTCCCGTTATTGGCGGTGAACTCAAGCTAACGTTGGCGCTGGTCACCATCGTTTTGGTTCTTGTGATACGTCCCCAAGGTCTCTTGGGGAAAAAACTGGTGCACCGCGTATGAAAAATCAAATGAGTCCGCAAGGGAAGTCCATCAAGTGGATGGCGCTAGTGGTCGCAATTGTGGCGGTGGCTGTCGTGCTACCTGCAGTCGCCAAGGGGTTTATTCTGTTTCAAGCCACTCAGATCATGATTTTTGCGGTAGCCATCATGGGGTTGAATCTCTTGGTGGGCTTTAGCGGCCAGTTGTCGCTGGGTCATGGCGCTTTCTATGCAGTCGGCGCTTACACAGCAGCCATTTCGATGGGTCAATTTGACTTGCACTACGGCTTGGCCATACCGGCGGCAGGTCTCATTGCCTTCATTTTCGGATTTTTGTTTGGATTGCCCGCACTGCGTCTGGAGGGGCACTACCTCGCCATGGCCACTTTCTCATTGGCCGTTGCTATGCCGCAGGTCATCAAACTATCGGTTTTGGAAGCATGGACAGGTGGCTCTCAAGGCATCGCAGTCAATAAGCCACAAGCCCCTTTCGGATCATCACTGACCGAGGATCAGTGGCTTTACTACATCACGCTCATCACGACCTGCTTTCTATTTCTCGTCGCCCAAAATTTGGTCAACAGCCGTACCGGCCTGGCACTGCAGGCCGTCAAAGAGAGCCCCGTGGCTGCCAAGGCGATGGGGGTCAATGTATCAGTTTACAAAACGCTGGCCTTTGGTATGAGCGCAGCATTCAATGGCATTGCGGGCGCACTGAGTGCCATGGCCGTGCAGTACATCGCACCAGAGAGTTTCACTTTTTATCTTTCGGCAGCCATTCTTGTGGGTCTGGTGGTCGGCGGCGTTGGTTGGTTACCCGGGGCTTTTTTGGGTGCCATCTTCGTCCTGATCGTACCCAATGTGGCTGAGACAGTCTCCAAGGGCTTGTCGGGAGCCATCTATGGCGTATTTCTCATCGCCCTCATATTTTTCTTGCCTGCAGGTGCAAGCACTTTTCGGGATTTTATTTTCCACCGGTTCCAACGCAAAAGCGGAACTTCCAACTAAGCAAAACCAGGAGATAGACATGAACGACATGACAAACAACATCACATCAATGACCCGGCGAGCCTTTGCAAGCCAAGGCAATTTGATACGCCGTCGAATTGGAAAAGCCTTTGTGACGGCCGTCTTCAGTAGCTTGGCAATGTCTGGCGCTTTGGCTCAGAAGGCGCAACTGCCTGGCGTCACCGATACCGAGATCCGCATTGGCAACACCAGCCCCTACAGCGGCCCAGGATCAGCCTACAGCACGATCGCTAAGGTAGAGGCGGCCTACTTCAAAATGATCAATGACAATGGTGGCATCAATGGTCGAAAGATCAACTTCATTTCCTACGACGACGCCTTGAGCCCACCCAAAACCGTGGAGCAAACCCGAAAATTGGTGGAGAGCGATGACGTTTTGGCGATGTTCAATACGATTGGCACTGCCGCTAATTTGGCAGCCCAAAAATACCTCAACGCCAAGCAAGTCCCGCAGTTGCTGGTGGGCGGAGGCGCGACCCATCTGGTAGACCCCAAAAAATATCCCTGGACGATGGGGTGGCAGCCGACCTATTTCAGCGAAGGTGCCATCTATGCAAAGCATATTCTGACCAATACACCCAACGCAAAGATTGCAGTACTTTCACAAAATGATGATTTCGGCAAGGACTATCTGGCCGGTCTGAAAGAAGGGTTGGGACAAAAGGCGGCATCGATGATCGTCTCAACGGCGACCTACGAGCCTTCAGACCCCACGGTGGATTCTCAGGTACTCAAGCTGAAGGCTTCTGGGGCGGACGTTTTGGTCAACATCACGACCCCTAAATTTGCCTCGCAGGTGATCAAAAAGATTGCCGAAATTGGCTGGAAGCCAGCCCATTATCTGATCAACATTTCTGTGTCTGTGGGTGCGGTCATGAAACCGGCAGGTATTGAGAACAGCCAAGGCATTCTGAGCACAGCCTATTTGATGGAATCTACAGATGCACGCTGGAAAGACCATCCAGATATGAAAGCCTGGTCTGCTTTTATGGACAAGTACCTGCCCGGTGCCAACAAGGCTGACTCAATGAACGTCTACGGCTATGTGACTGCCCAGGCATTGGTACAAATTCTCTCCCAAAGTGGCAATGATTTGTCGCGTGCCAACGTGATGAAGCAGGCCGCGAATTTGAACAAGGTGCCCTTCAAGTTGATGATTCCTGGTGTAGTCGCCAACACCACGCCAACAGACCTCTACCCGATTCAGCAAATGCAGATGATGCGCCTGAAGGGCGAGCAATGGGAACTCTTCGGCCCCATCATCAGCAGCGGGACAGGCCAGTAATGCAAGAACGTATGCACTTCGTTCAACATCAACTGACCGCAGCGAGTTTGTAATGCCCGACACCCACGAATATGACTACATCATCGTAGGCGCCGGCTCCGCCGGATGCGTCCTTGCCAACCGACTTTCAGAAGATCCTGCCGTATCGGTTTTGCTTTTGGAGGCTGGCCCCGAAGACAAGAGCATCTGGATGAAGATTCCGGCCGGCGCGGCCCGTGTCATCGGGCCAGGTCCAACGAACTGGGCTTATTTCACCGAGCCAGAAAAACACTTGCGAAATCGAAAGATTTACTGGCCAAGAGGGCGAACACTCGGCGGCTCCAGTTCGATCAATGGCATGGTCTACCTCCGTGGCCATCCGGAGGATTACAACGAGTGGGCCCGTCTTGGGAATCCTGGGTGGGCCTGGGACGATGTCATGCCTTACTTCAAAATGAGCGAGGATCAACAGCATGGCGCCAGCGCCATGCACGGTGCTGGCGGACCGCTTGCCGTGAGCGATCCCGCCATCGACGATGAAGGTGGACGACTGTTCATTCAATCGTCTGTGAATGCGGGCCTTCCATTTCGAAGGGACCTCAATGACGGCATCCAGGAAGGCGTTGGGCGAGCGCAGGTCACCGTCAGAAAAGGCCGCCGCAGTTCAACTTCTGAGGCTTTTTTGCATCCCGTCAGACATCGCAAGAACCTGCATGTGGTGGTGGAGGCTTTGGTTGGGCGAATCCTTCTGGAGGGTCACCGAGCCGTAGGCATCAGCTATACAAAGGGCGGCCAAACTCTTGAAGCCAAATCCCGAAGAGAGGTCATTCTTTCTGGCGGGGTGATCAATTCACCGCAGTTGCTCATGCTCTCTGGCATAGGCCCTGGCGCGCATCTTCAGGAGCGGGGAATCAAGGTGGTCCATGACCTTCCGGGTGTCGGTGCGAATTTGCAAGACCACTTGTATGTTTATTACGTGGCTGAATGTGACAAGTCCATTTCAATCAATCATCAGTTGACCGGCGCAAGAATGTATTTTCAAGCGCTGAAGTACTTCATCAATCGCGGTGGGTACATGAACATCGGTGCCGTCCAAGCCACCGCCTTTCCCAGGGTGGCCAAAAATGCAGATCGCCCAGACGTTGAAATCAGCTTTAGACCGATGAGCATCACCATCTCAAAATCTGGTGCTGTTGCGCTTGACTCGTTCCCAGGCATCAATGCATCTTGTAGCCTGCTCAGGCCAAAGGCAAGAGGATCGATTCGCTTGGCAAGCCCAGATCCGGGTGACAAAGCACTCATTTATGCCAATTATCTGGACAACGATGACGACTTGTCTGTCATGCGCGAAGGCATGCGTTGGATTCGCAAGGTGTTCGAAAAGCCGCCGCTGGCGAACTTCATCAAAGCCGAAGTCGCACCAGGTACTTCAATCAAAACTGATGCGCAATGGGAAGCCTACATCCGCGACTCAGCCCAAACCGTTTACCACCCGGTAGGCACCTGCGCGATGGGTACGGATGCCATGTCCGTGGTCGATCCTCAACTCAAAGTCCATGGCATACAGGGCCTGCGGGTAGTCGATGCATCGGTGATGCCACGCGTCACGTCCTGCAATACCAACGCCCCCACCATCATGATTGGTGAAAAGGGCGCCGCCATGATTCTTGCCGCCCACAAAGCAAATTAACGTTCATTCAACCTTTTGGAGACTCACGATGACTCAACAATATGAGATGTATATCAACGGCCAATTTGTGGCCCCCAGCTCAGGCCAATACTTCGATTCCGTCAGCCCAGCAGATGGAACCCTGGTCGCCCGGGTTGGGCAAGGCAATGCCGAAGACATTGATCGGGCCGTCCAGGCGGCATTTTCCGCAAAACGTGCGTGGGCCGAAATGAACCCACTGGAGAGAGGCAAGATTCTTCGCAAGCTGGCGGACCTTCTGGTTAAAAACGCAACACACCTGGGCAAACTGGAATCGGACGAAATGGGCATGCCGTCGAGTCTGTCACCCATGATCGTGGTGGAGTCAGCCAAATTCTTTGACTATTACGGTGGCTTGGCCGCGTCGATTCAAGGAGACACTATTCCCATCAACCCCCAAATTTTTTGCTACAACCTCTATGAGCCTTATGGCGTGGTGGGCATCATCACCCCATGGAACGGCCCACTTAACCAAGCCGCACGGAGCGTGGCGCCAGCCTTAGCCGCTGGCAACACGGTCGTTCTCAAGCCCAGCGAATTCTCGTCTCTTACTGCATTGGAAATGGCGCGACTGGCAACAGAGGCCGGCATGCCCAATGGGGTTCTTAACGTCGTCACAGGGGATGGTGCCAACGCAGGATCACCCTTGGTCATTCATCCGCTGGTTCGAAAGGTGGCATTTACTGGGTCGGTCAAAACGGGACAGGCGATCGGCGCCATTGCCGCCCACAAGATCATGCCCTTGACGTTGGAACTTGGCGGAAAGTCCCCCAATATCGTCTTTGAAGACGCCAAGCTGGATGCGGCCGTTCCCATGGTGCTGATGGGCTTTGTCCTCAACAGTGGGCAGATCTGTACATCTGGCACGCGCGTCCTGGTTCAACGTACGATATTCGATGAGTTCAGCACCAAGATTGCAGCCGCCGCGTCCAAATTTCCGATAGGACGCGATCGTCCGTTCCCAACACTAGGGCCCATTGCAAACCAGCCACAGTTCGAGAAGATTCTTGGTTTCTTCGAAAGCGCTCGCCATGAAGGTGCCACGTGTCTGACGGGAGGAGAGCGCGCCAGCGGCGATGGCCTTGATCAGGGCCTCTACATCAGGCCGACCATCTTTACCAACGTAACGCAGAGCATGAAGGTGGTTCGTGAAGAGATCTTTGGTCCAGTGGGTGTGCTGATACCTTTCGACTCTGAAGAAGAAGCCATCCGCATTGCCAACGATACGGAATATGGCCTTGCTTCAGGAATCTGGACGCAGGACGCTAGTCGCGCTCACCGGGTAGCCGCTCAGTTGGAAGCGGGGACCGTTTACATCAACACATATCATGAACGTGCCGTGGAAGCGCCCATGGGGGGGTACAAGAAGAGTGGCATCGGGCGGGAGAAGGGAATGGCCGCGCTTCACGACTACATGCAATTGAAGAATGTGACAATGAAACTTATTTAGTCAGTCGCTTCTACAACGCTCGAGCTTAGGTGTATCGGAGTCCAGCAAACTCATCTATGCAACTTAACGAACTGAGTGACCATTAAACGAGCATACAGCTCGTCCATTGACGGATATCAAGCAATAGGGCTTGATGTCCGTTCTTGGCCGGAAGCAGCCCATCCCTTGGGTTGCACCAACCCACCCAACTGAGAAAAAAGTCCAGCCAACCGGTATGAACCTTTCAGATCGACTTGATAACTCTTCGGGATCGAAGCAACCATGCTTCTTCATGAAACCAAAGGAGCCAGCAGCATGCAATCTCACCAACAAGCACAAATCGATTCAAGTCCTGAACAAAGTCCAATGGCCATCATTGGTGCCATCCTCGCCCAAGGCGCGATCCGCTTTCTCGATCGACAAAAAAGAGAGCAAAGGGCCGCTGAGAAAAGTATCCGCCCCGCTGAGCCGCTACAAAACTGAGTGACTTTACGTGGGGTTCAAGACTTCAGGAATGTCGCGTGCGCCGTGCAATATGCGAACGATGGTGACCTGCTCTGTCGTGGACTCAAAAAAGATCACGTAGTTGCCATGCTCGCATGAGCGCAAGTCATTTGAGAGCTCGGGGCGCCGCCGATAGCCCGCAGGGTTGAGACAAATCTTTTCACAATGCGCACGCAACTCAGCCACGAAAGTTCCGGCGCGAACCGGATTGTCTTGTGCAATTTAGTCGCCGATCTCCTCAAGATCGAACGCTGCCAAGGGCGTTATCAGTAACTGCATTAGCGAGCTTGGCGAGTCGCCTTCTGTGCGTATTTGGCTTGTAATCGATCAAACACCGGGTCCGCAGCAAGTGCTGCGCCGCTGGCCTTGCCTGCGGCGATATCATTTCTCAGCGCTTGGAGTTGGATAGCCTGCTGGCGCTCGGTGTCCTCGAGCAATCGCAGACCAGCACGGACGACTTCACTGACGTTGTTGTAGCGGCCGCTTTCGACTTGGTCGCGGATGAAGGTCTCGAAATGGGGGCTCAGGGCAACGCTGGTGGGCATGACGCACTCCTAACAGTTAATAACTATTATTATTTATCAGCCAGCACGCCTTGTCAAGTTTGACCAGATACCAGCAAAAAAGACGCCTCAGCCTCCCGCCTGAGCACCAATCCCGGCAGCACTTTGCCGCCACCGTAAACCCACCGACGCAGTTCCTGCGCCGCACCTGGCCAGTCACGCTGATTGACCCGCCGTCGGAGTGTTGAGGTCTGAAGACGGCCAGTTCCAAGGTTAAAGGTGAAATCCACAATGGCTGCAAGCCGTCCCTCTGGCTCAGTTGCCAGCACCGGACAGTATCGAAGCGTTGCACTAAGAGCGTCGGTCATGTCAGCAGCAAGATATGCCTCGCCCTCTTCCATCGTGATCGGCAGATGCCTAGCATCGCAAAGATGGCCGTACCCGATGGTCCAAAACCCTGCCGGACAGACATACGGGTAGGCGCGGTCAGGGTCTGATTTGGGCACCCGGCAGAAGCCCTCGAACCGCTTGGCCAAGTCGATAGCTGCTTGCGGAACATCGATCACGGCCGAACCTTGTCAAACACGCGGCCCAAGAACCAAAAGTTCAGGACCCCGGCCCACAGCGCCTGGTCGGCTTCAGTCCAGGCGTGCAAAACTGCTGTGCCCAAGTCAGCACCGGCAGACAATGCCGCCGCAAATGCTGCCGTCTTTGCCGCACAGTACAGCGCCATAAACCAGTAGGTGATCACGGGACGCACAGTGCTAGAAAGTGCATCGGCCCACGCCACACCGGTTTTCTCGCCCTGAGTGCGCACGGCATCGCGCAGGGTTTCGATTGCGCCGGTGTTCCAAGCGCCGTCGGCAGCCGCGCCGATCTCGGACATGCGCTGGGCACCACGCAGTTTCTCGAACTCCAGCGCCTTGTCCTGCATGGCCAACTCGTGGCTACGCTCTCCTTGGCGGTCGAACCATTTCAGGACCTCGGGGGCCAGGCGGAACGCGCCGCCCAGCAAGCCACCCAACAGTGTCTCGATCATTGGGGACCTCCCATCAGCCGTAACTTGATGGCAACACCGACCAGAAGCGCGGCCAGCACACCGGTGGTCAGAACCTTGATCGTGGTCTGCCAGGCCGTTCGGCGCGCTTCCCGCCACGCATCGATGAGACCCCGCAGGTCACGAATATCACGGGCAGCGTGGCCGTTTTCGAGGCCAAGGCAGGCCAACGCGCGCTCAGCCCCTCGTTCTGCCGCGCGTGTAAGCAACTCATCAAGGTCCTCAGGGCGCAGGTTTAGGATGTCAGCGCTGTGGTTGCTGGTGGATTCTTCTGTCATGGGCATCTCCAAAAAGAAAAAGCCCGCGCTGGCACACACAAAAGGTGCACCAGGCGGGCGATTGATGAAACGATTTATTGGTTGGCTTAGGCTGATTGCTGCGCTGCAATGATCGGAATCACGCGCCTTACTGGCGGCGACTCCACAGTACTTTTGGCCAGGCCAAAGATGTCCTTGCGCTCTGGCGGTAAATCGCCATCGATAAAGACCGGCATGCAACCCGTGAGCAACTCAATGGCCGCCGCAAAGAACACCAGGTTGTCCGAATAAGCAGCGTCGCATCCAGCATCCCAAAGCGGCCCTTCTAAAAACATGCAGGAGCCTTTGCACATTTGAAGGACTGGACAAGACGAGCAGCCTTGACGCTGGCTCCAGTGCGTGGCGCTTTTCATGCGCACTGCGGACAGGTCTGAAAGTTGACCGATCAAGTGAGTTTGACCATTAGGAGCCGTAGCTGCGGCGCTCACGTTCTGACAAGTGACAACATTGCCTTTGAGATCGACAGCCAGGTTGTGGCTGCGGTCCATACCGCACTTTTGTCCAAGCGCAGAGGCAGGTCGCTGGTAGCGGATGGAATCGATGAAGTCTTGAATCTTCTGGTTGGTGAGGTCAAAGCGACTGGCAAGGCCTGTGCGAAGCTCGCCAAACCCTTGCCTGCGAAACTGTGCGTGCTCAGCGGTGGTCTTAAAGGTGGCGGCCAGCCCACCTTCATCGTAGGGATCGATGAAAGCACCTTCACCAATCTGAACATCGGCCCCAAAGCGTTCTTGTAGCCACAGTTGCACCGCCGCCCTGCTGGGGTTTTGCCTGCTGATCATCGCGTTGATGCTGATGCGACCCTGCGGATGGAGGCGCGCATACAGATCCATGATGGCGGCGCGCTGCTGCGGATCATCCAGCGGGTCTGCCCCACGTGCGTGGTATCCAGGCCCATCGTGGGAGAGCCCGACGACGAAGCCCATACAGTCAAGCCACTCGTTGGTCTCAAGACTGAGCAATGAGCCATTGGTGATGATCAGGAACTCAGCGTCGGGGTACAGCACTCGCAGGCGCTCAGCCAAGGGCTTTAAGGTCTTGATGTACACCAGTGGTTCACCACCCCAAAATTCAATTCGCTCGGGAGCCTGGCTCAGGCTGGCGATCAACTGCTGCAGAAAATCCTCCACGTCCTCGGGGCTCGTGCTTTCGGCATGGGGAACAAAGCGCTGGCTGCAGTAGTTGCACTCGTAGTTGCAGGACAAACCGAGGCTGATTTTGAGGGTCTTGATCAGGCCTTTTCGGCCTGGCTGGGTGGTGCTCACGACCGTGGCCTCCTGAAACGTTTTGGGATTGACTTCCAGTACCGGGGAGCCAAACCCATCCGTTCCCCAAGTCAGGCTGCTGGTCTGGTTGTCGTAATGCAACTCGCGCTCAGTGTTGTCCGGCGCGATAAGCTTGATCTTGAACTGAGCCATCAGAGCACCTCCATCTCAATATGAATCTCGACGCTGGGACGCTCGCCCAGGTAAAGATGCCCGAAATGCAGCAAGTGGCTCGGAAACACCAGAAGCAAATCCGGCTGCGGATCGACCATGGTCACTCGCTCTTCACCAGGCAGCGCCTTACTCCCAAAGGGGCCGATCGGGCTTTGCAAAACCAGTGCCCCGTCATGCTCGCCGCGCTCATGGTCAGGGTGGGCATCCCCATCGATCCAGTAAATGGCAGAAAGGTGTGCCGACTCCACATGGGGCGGCACAAAGTCGCCTCTAAACTGGACCAACTCCCTGCCAGTGATAGAAGCGATATCAATGCCAAAAGCTTCGCTGGTCAAGGCTTTGATTCGAGCGAACAGGTCTGCAAATACAGGGTCCATGGATTCGAGTGACTCGCGGGTCGAGCGGCTCCAAGGTTTTCTCTTAGAGTTGAGTTCGCCATAGACGGCGAGCGTCTTTTCTTTGAGGACTTGACGCTCTTCGTCGGTCAACCCAAGTTGGGTGCGAAAGACCGGAGTTGGAAAAAGCAGTTGCATCATGCAGCCACCACCGCAATCCGCGCATCCTCTGCGCCTGGAAAATACTTCCAGCCGAACTTCACCCGGATTTCATCTCCAGCAGACATGCCTGCTGCGGACACGGGAACGGTAGCCAAGCCATGGGTTGCACGCACTCGTGCGAACGGCACCAGTCCGCTCACGGCTTCAAGGTAGACAACAGCCTCTTTGTCGAGCAGTTGCCTTGCCACATCCTCGATGCGCAATTCGATCAAGGCACTGCCGCCTGCTGCAACACTGGCAGGCGCTTGCACATGAATGAACGGAAACGCCATGGCGCGAACAGCGCCGCTGCTGGCCGCATCGCTCCAGACCAACGCGCAGTGCTCATCTATCTGAATGTTGGCATCCGTCGCCTGCGCGTTGAGGTTTACCGTGATGAACAACTCATCGTCACTGGCCGCTGCGAATGGCACGTTGATGCCCACCAGTAGATTTCTCTTAAGGCGTTGGGCGTAATCGACCGCTGTCTCGCGATTGGGGAGTGTCTCTGGGTACAGCGCAAAGACAGGAAGAAACGCCCCGGCATGAACAGCCACAAAGTAGGTCTGGTGATCGCACCAGTCGTAGCGCTTGCGCAGGTCACCAACGTTGACGACCACGGACTCGATCAACGACAAGCCTGCATCACCACTGGCCGCTTCATCGGTCGCAAGCGCAGGAAGATACAAGGAAACGCTGAGGTCACTGGTGGCGGGGTCGAAACCAAGGTGAACGGTGGGTTGAAACTGGGGATGGATTTGTGCGTTGCGCACTGCAATGATTTTCATGAGCGGAGTCCTTAGCAGCAGCAATCGCAGTTGCAATTGCAGTTTGTGTTTCGATAAATGCGCACCGTGTTGTCAGTCGCGACCTGAACCAACGCAGTGGCTGCTAAAGCGCCACCAACGCCATCGCCAACGTTTCCGCTGTACTGGAATGCCGCCACGGCAGTAGGACGTCCGCTTACCCCTGTCCAGGGCACGCTGCCTGCGCTACCCGCGTAGTTCACTGAGAAGTTCGACGGGTTGTAGACATAGAAGTTTGTGCCGTCGTTGCCGCCCCAAAGCCAGGTGGGTTGGCCAGCCTGCCCAGACCAGTTGTAGGTACCAGCACCTGCGGTTGAATTGAGCTGACTTGCCGTTGCCGCGTTGCCACTCACGCTGATGGGCCAGGTACCCGATGCACCAGTACCGCCGGGTTGTGGAGGCGTAAAGCCAAGTGCAGCAATCACCTGCGCATAGGTCGGCGCTGTGGCGTTGATAACACCCAGAGCCGTGCGCGCTGTTGCGGCTGTGCCGTCTGAGCCCAACAAACCCGTGAGGTAGTCGTTCAAAGAATCAAGGGCAGTTTTGAACTGCCCTTGGGTTACTGTTGTGCCAGTGAAACTGGCCTTGGATGGAATAGCTGCCATGAATGCCTCCGGTTATTTCCACATGGGCGCGGAATCCCCCTGACCCGGCACATAGCCAGGCACAAAGGTGACGATCACGCCGTCTGCGCGTTTGAGATAAATCTTTCCGTCCGCCACGTTGAGTACCAACTCACCCAGCGTGACTTGCGCAGCGGTGGGCACGGCGGTTGCCGTGCTACTGCGCTTGTGCAGGATGGTGTTGGCCATAGTTAGAACGAACCTCCGTCAATAGTGGTGCTGGTGGACAAAGCGTCCGTGATGCCAAAGCCAGAAAGGGTTGTGGGCTTGCCGCTGACGCTGGTCCATGCGGGCGTGACAGTGACAGCCGTACCGATTGCCGTGACCCGGCCCTTGGCATCGACCGTGATAGGTGACACGGCAGTCGCACTGTTGTTGTATGTGCCTGCAGTCACGCCACTGGCAGCCAAAGTCAGCGCCATGGAAGTTGTGCCTGAACCAGTGACGTCCCCTGTCACGGTGATGTTTTGGTTGGCTGTGATGTAGCCTGGGTTGGTTCCCGCAGTGACCCGTCCAGTAACGTCCACCGTCATGCTTGAGTAAGTGCCAGCCGTGACGCCCGAGGCGGTGATCGACAAGGTATTGCCGGACTTGGTCAAACCAGTACCCGCAGTAAGTTGGCCCAAACCGTTGAATTGCTGGAAGGTCAGCGCGGTTGTGCCCAGGGTGATCGCACCATTGGTTGCAAGCACCCAACCCGAGTCAGCGTAACTGGTGCCTTCCTCAACAAAGACATAAAGGCCAGAGGTCAGTTCGCCGCCCGGAGAGTTGTCAGCATCTGCCGAACGAGCCCATGCACCCGCCGCTGCAACATACAAACCGTTTTGCGCACCAGCAGTTTGGTCTTTTACCAAGACACGGTCACCTGCCACCAGTACTACACCGTCAATGGTCTGAATGCCAGACAAGGTGATGTTGGCCGTCGTAGTCGCCCGAACAGACGCTTTGAAATCAAGGCCAGTGATGGCGTTGTCTACGTATTGCTTCGTCGCAGCGTGCAGCGCATTGGTGGGGTCAGCAGCCAGCGTCAATGCACCGGTAAGCGTGCCACCTGCAAGCGCCAAGGCATCGGTGATGCCGTAGCCTGACAGTGTGGTGGGTTTGCCAGTCACGCTTGACCAAGCAGGTGTCATAGTGACCGCTGCACCTGTCCCTGTGATCCGCCCCTTCGCATCCACAGTGAAAGGTGTAATGGCTGTGGTGCCGTTGTTGTAGGTTCCAGCCGCTACACCACTGCTGGCCAAGGTCAGCACAATCGCTGTCGTTCCTGTGCCCGTGGCATCACCAGAAACGGTGATGTTCTGGTTGGCAGTGAGATAACCCGGATTTGAGCCGCCGGTCACGCGTCCTTTGGCATCTACCGTGACGTTGGAGTAACTGCCTGCGCTGACACCGCTGGCCGCCAGTGCCAGCACCACGCCACCTGACAGAGTGCCGGTGCCAGTTGCATCTCCACTGACTGCGAAGCTGTCAGCTTTCTTAGCAAAGACACCCGAGCCAGCGGCGGCGGTGACAACACTTCCGGACTCGCCGATGAACAGAGTCTTGCTGACTTCGGACCAGGCCAGTTCACCCACTGCAAGTGTGGGCGGTGTGGCGGTGGTGGCTGACCGTTTAATTTGAATAAGGTTGGGCATGAGGTTCTCCGTTGAAATTTAGAAATAGCCCGCGTCCAGGGCCAAAGCAGTGACATCAGGCAAGGGGCCGGGGGGACCGACCGCACCCTGATCGCCCTTTGGACCTTGAGGTCCGGGAACGGTGAGCGTGACTTCAACCGAAGTGCTGTCCCATTGCGGCTCCAGGCTTAGGCTGACTTCGGTGGTGGTAGTGATCGTTGTGCTCATGGACCGGTCTCCATTTACTGGCTCACATCGGGCACGACCGGCACGATGAATGTTTCAGTTGATCGCACCATCCCGCCGTCATGCACTTCGACATCGCAGTAAAGATTGGCGGGTGCCGGGAACGATGCTGACTGGGCAGGATCGACCAGCGAAAGATAGAAGCGCCCAGGATTCACGGTCTGGTCAGGGTCAATCGCCGCCGACAGATTGGCAACCAAGCCTCCAACGCTGGTGCGCAGTTGGGATCGAATGGTTTGGTTGGTCAATTGACTCGCCACACCGTTGATACGGTAAACGCCAGACAAAGCGAAGGTATCGCCCCGCTTGAACGGGGGCGTTGTTTGTGAAGTCATCTCAATATCCTTGGACGTAGGCGTCCACCGTCCCAGCGGTTGCAGCGCCACTGGCGTTGAAACACTGGATCAGCGGACCAGAGGTTGATTTGTCGACCACGCGGGCCGTGGTGGCAGAACCACCGTCTGAATGCAATGTGAGGCTCACGATCACCACGTTTCGCCAGCCAGTGCCAATCGCCAATCGAGTACCTCCCGAGGCAATGACCACATCCGGGAGGCGAATCGTTTTATCGGGCACATCGATCTGCGCAACCACCGAGCCAATCAGGCCTTGTAAATTGCTCTGATCGACGTCGATGCGAAACTGATACGTTGTTCCGGCATCAGCCCATGCGCGTCCAGGAAACGGCACGTAGGCCACGTCCGTCGTCTTCTTCCAAGTGATCTTCCAGGCGTAGCCACTGATGGTGGCTGCGATCGTGAGACTGCCACTCTCGGTGAATGTGACGCTGCCCGTCCAAGAAATGGCTTGGTACTGTGGCACCAGAAAAACTGCAGTGGTGTTAGTCCACAACTGCGCCGTGTCGTTACTCCACATGCGCGATGAGTCGGGGGCTACCACCGGCGTCGTATTGAGCGTGTAGCTTGCAAACACGTTCTCCACCGGCGCATCACCTAAGTTGCAGGCGATGGCCGTGACGTTCAGGCTTTCATTGCCTGTGGTGTCGACCGCTTTGATCAGAATCTGACCGGCCCCGTAAGGAATGGTGACCAGATCCCAGGGTGAGACTGACAGCAGACCGGTGTGTAGTTCCAGCGCATCCGACCAGGAACGACTGCCCCCCGGCTGCCAACGCACGCGGTAACCAGCAAGATCGATGTCTGTGACTGGCCCCCAAGTCAGGCGCTCGCCGTCAAGGCGTAGCCATGGAACATCGGACGGTGGCGCAGTCTTGCCCACCACCTGCACGGTCCCCTGGCTCCAGGCTCCGCGCACACCGATGGAGTTGATCGCCCGAATCCGGACGTTGTAACTCGCACTGTCTTGCACGGGCGACACCCAGGCCACGCCCAATTCGGCAGCCACGATGTCCACCGGCGACCATCCAAGATCAGTGGTAGCTTTGGATTGAACTTCAACCTGACCCTTTTGGGCGTAAACCTCGGTAGGTGCGGTCCAGCCCACGCGGATGCGGGAAATGACAGAACCGTCAGCCAGTCGCAGCAACTCTGAGGTGCCGGAGGTGAGCGTGAGACCCGACACGGCAGGCACGCTGAACGGATCTGGCAAATTGGACTGAGCGATGACGGCGGCAGGCGACAGCACCGCTTGCGTGTAAACACTGGCGCTGTATTCACGGGCTACGACATAGACCTCATCGTTGTCCTTGATCTCAATTTGCATGATCCGAAACAACTTGGCCGACCAACCCGGCGTTGAATGCGTAATTGGCACCACGTCCCCAACCTCGCAGCGCAAGCCCTCCTGAAAAGCGGAGAACTTCACCACCAAGCCATAGCGGCTTTGGTTAAGGGTCAAATGACCGATGTTTTGCGCCCGGTAGCTGTTGGCTGTGAAAGGCAAATCAATCTTGGCTTCCAGAATCAGACCGTTGTCAGTAGCACGCAAAGCTGTGGACTCCACCATTGCCAAATCGGGCTGCCACTTCTTGGCCGGGTTATAGAACCCTGCGGTGACCCGGTTGTACTTTGCGCGTTTACCGGCCTGGCTGATGACCCAAGAGCCGGTGATGTTGCTCTCAGTGAACCCGAAGCTTGAGGCCGTGGTGGCTACGTCAAGCACCAACCGATACTTTCCACCGCTGAACACCAGCATGCCCCGGCACGCGGTGAGCAACGCGCGCACGTTGTCATACGCCGTCTGGTTGGTGTCGATCGTGCCGTCGCATGCGTAAGCCGCATAGTTCACCTGGGCGAGTGTGTGCTGGCCAGAGCCTGCTGATGTCAGATCGATCGCGGTCCCAGCAAAGGCATTGGCCACCGTGGTGGCCAGTTGGTAGCTGGTGTCAGTGACCTTGATCGCGTAATAGGTTGTTCCCGCTACCAGCGGACTGGGCACGGTGGTTGTGCTGCTCACCTTGACACCGTCCCCGGTGTCGATCGGAATCGGTTGGGAAAAAGTCAGCGCTTCGGTTGTGGTGCTGACCGTGAAGATGTCAGAAAAACTGGGAGCCGTGATCCGCACATCGCAGGCGTTCGCAGCTGCTGCAATGCTCGTATCATCGATCGCGCTGCTGGCGATGCCTCGCCCGTAGATCGTGTTACTCAGGTAGTCCCGCAGGACGAGTGCCGGGTTGTTGGAATAGCGGGTCTGACCGTCTCGTGGGTCGAACAAGGTTCTGCCGCGCACATCGGCGGTGATAGTAGGCAGGCCAGAGAAAGCGTTGCGGTCGTACTTGAGCTTGACGTACAAGTAGGCGCAGTTGGAAAGTTTGCAGGCACTGGTCCATTTGGGTACATCAGCGGTCAGCGCTGCATCGGCTGCTTCACCCGGCGTACCCAGGTGCTTGGTAACAGTGACCAGGCCATTGAATTTGGCGTCACTTGAAAGCACATCGTCCAAGTACACGTTATCGATCGCGGTCACGGGGCCTTCTGACAGCACTAGCACCAGATGCAGGTATTCGTTGCTGCTTCCGGAGACCTCAATGAACACCCGTGTGCCACCCACCCGTCGACGACCGTAAATCACCGGGATGGGGTCGACATTGCTCTGGGAGTTGATGAGGATGCCCTGCGCCTGGGCCGAAGACAGCGCAGACTGGGCGCTTGAGGGCGAATTCGAGCCGATCAGTGACTGCACCGCCAGGTTGGCAACACCCCCGGCAACCAAACCGGTCGCACCGCCGATGAAACTTGCGGTGGCAAGCGACGCGCCAAGAACGTCAGCCGCTGCAGCCGTGATGCCGGACTCAATGACCATGCCAAGTACGGCATCGGCCACCACCGCACCAACAGCCTCAGACACAACCGATCCAACGATGGCTCCAATGACGATGCCTGCCATTACGCGACTTCCCTGTCCCGAACTACCTTCGCGTACATACGCTCGACGTCCAGGTATCCCAGGTGTCCGAGCAGGCGACCGAAGTCTTTAGTCTGTTTGACGTGGTAATAAATCTTTTGCACACCCTGGGCTTTGAGGCCCATTTCGGCAAAGCGCAGCAGTTTCAGCACAACTCGCCCGGCTCTTACCTCGGGCACGGCATACACGGCGCTGTTGGCGGCGACCAGTGCGTCCTGGTAATGGATGTGGGTCTGCACGATGAATGCGGCGTAGCCCACGATCACACCATTGCGTTTGGCGATGAAGGTGGCAAGTTTCCCGGCAGCGTCGAGTTCAACGTAGCGAGCCCAGTCGATATTCAGTCGATCGAGATCCTTTTGGCCGACTTCTTCGTACTCACGCTGGGCCAAGGCTTGGAGTTCTTGGGTCGCCGTTCCAATGGGGATGCGCGCGTACGTATAAAAAGATCGACCGCTCTTCACAGAGACCCCCACTTGATTTCACGGTTGATGTTGGTCACGAACTGAAACCCACGGTCACCCGGAAACCAGATCTGCTCTTCCGGGTCGTTGGTGTGCCTGCCCGGAGTCCGTTGGAAATCCACCCATTGCGAGCTGGCAGTCACTGCGATCGTGCAGGTGCCGTTGTTGGGGTCGTCGGAGATTTCCATGCTGTCAATCCGCCCATCGAACACCAGCAAGGGGTTACTGATGATGGCCAGGCGGTAGTCCAGAAATCCCTTGTAGATGGCAATTCGCCGGTCGATGTAGGGTTTAGACAGCGCAATCGAGATCCAGGTCTGATCCACTGCCGAGACCTGCACCGTGACATTGGGAATGCTCATGTCACTGGTCTCTGATAGACCGGAGAACCCAAGAAAGTGGCCGTTGGCCGTATAGGTGTTGGTACTCCACAGCACGTTGATCCAGGCGTCCGTCATGCGGATGGTGCCGTCATCGAACCATGCCTCAACCAAATAGACAGGCTGATTGCTGGATTTAAGGATTTCGGCGATGAATTCTGAACTTGCTCCACGATCCATAAAAATTGACCTTAAAAGGCCTCCATCAACTGCAAGCTGAAGTTGTAAATCGACCCCGGAGCCACGGCAGACTCCATCGTGTCGGTGCCCAAAGCCAGCGTGAACGGCACGTTTCGCACAGTAATCACAGCGCCGTCGGCAGGCACCGCCAGCAAGGCAGGCTCAATCGCCACGGTGGCCAGGCCAAAGGCATCGGCATTCACATCAGCGGTGACCATGTAAACCTTGGTCTGGCCAGTGATGCCAATGAAGTCACCAGCTTTGAGAGCACTGGTGAGACCTGCAGTCCAGCCGCGCGTGGAGATGCTTCTGCCTTGCTGGTTGGCCCCGTTGATCTGCGGTGTGCCGGTGGCCACCCCTTGAGGTAGTTTGTGTGCAGGCAGCACGGCGGTGAAGGTGTCCCACTGGCCGCGCTGGGCAACAACAAAGGCTTGGATTGGCGCGAATTGCGCTCGGGTCAAACCTACCCAGTCCGCAGTGATCACCCAGCGCTGAGCGCCATTGGTGCGCACACTGCGGCGCAGGTTGTGCGAAATCGAAACACGTGTGGGCTGGTAGGACTGAATCTTGATGGCGCTGGGCGCTGGGGTTAAAGGAAATGTGCCGCTCATGACTTATCCCGTGATCCCATAGCGTCCGCGCATGTTGAGCGCCTGATTCACGATACCCACCACCACTGCCTTGTTTTGCACCATGGCGGACTGGAAACTACGTGCGTCCATTGCCCGCACGGAAAAGTTGATGTTGATTGGCGCTTGGGCTGAACTGCTGTCACCGCCGTCTGGCGAAGCTGTTGTGACAGGCGACTTCCCGTTGGGAACGATCGTTCCTGCGCCATTGGGCACAAACCACTCTGGGCCTTGCTCGCCCACGATGTAGGGCTGACCACCTGCGACCGGACCGCCATCGGCCTTGAACAGACCCGACAAGAAGTTACCGGCACTGCTGAACATGCCTGAGAGCGACATTCCGCTGGTCGCTTGTGCCAGCGGTTTCATGATGCTGTTTTGAATCTGGATGCGAATCAGATCCGCAATGATGGAGTTGGCCAGGCTCTTGAAGTCGAGCTTGCCGGTCTGCACAAAGCTCACCAGCGCGTCCTCCATACCCTTGAATGCATTCGTGAATAGCCGCTCGGACTGGGCTGCTGCGTTGGTGACCGTGTCGATGTAGTTGTTGAGGGCTTTGTTGACGCCCGTCTCCCAAGAGCGCTCAGCATCCCATCGGGCTTCGATCGCTTTAATCATGACTGCGGTTGATTTGACGGCCTCATCGCGCAATCGTTGCTGCGTATCTGCCGTCAGTTTGGTGCCGCTTTGCTCGGCATCCCAGATCTGCTGCTCGACCGCGAGGAAGTTCTTACGCTTGACGTTGGCAATCTCCTGCGCCTGGGCGTTCATGCCAATCAGGTCGGTCTGGAAGATGTATTGTTCGTTGGCCTGCTCGAGGCTGTGCGTAAATGCATTGATGCGCTTTGTCTCATCGAACTTCTGCTGGGCATCGAATCGATCATTCACCGCCTGCACCAAAGTGGCCGTGGACTTGGTCGCCTCGGTGCGCAATCTCTGCTGCGCCTCTGTGGATAACTTGGAGCCGTTCTTTTCTGCGTCCCAAATTTGCTGCTCAACCGCTAAGTAGTTTTTACGCCCCTCAGTGGCAAGAGCCTGATCGCGCGCATTCAGGCCAATCAACGTGTTTTGAAACTCGTATTGCTGGTTGGCAACATCCAGGCTGTGTGCAAAAGCATCGATGCGCTTGCCCTCATCAATCGACTGGATGCTTGAAACGGTGGCCGTTACCTTGGCCATATCACCCAGGCGGCCTTCCTTGACCGCAAGCAGGCGACCTTTTTCGATCATGGCCTCGTACTTGCCCAGCTTGTCTTTGATGGCTTCAACATTGAGCGAGTCCAGATACAAATCAAACGGGCTGGTTTTGTCAGGCCGCTGGTCTGGAATGGCAAAGGAGCGCTTGGGTGACTCGACGGGCTTTTTCAGACCCGCATCACGCTGTGCAAACTGCTCGTCGAGTTTGGTCAAGAACAACGGTGCGGTCCAAATCTTGACCATGTCCTCGTTGAAGGACTCGGCGTGGCTTTTGAGGTCCGAAGTGAGCGTCGAGAAGCGGCGCTTGACGGGATCGAGTGACTTCTCACTGATCATCTCCGCGCCGATGCCGTCCATGAAAGCCAGCACTGAGACCACGTCCGCTCCGGTGGCTGCAATGGCGTTACCGGCAATGCGAACTATCCGAACGCAAGCGTCAAAGATGTCGATGAAGGCAGCAACCGCACGCAAGCCTTCCCGTGCCCAGGTCTCGATCACATTGTCTTGCTTGAGTTGCTTGGCCGTGTCGTTCAGTCGCTCGGTCATGCTGCCTGAAGCCAGCAAAGCATCGGTGAAGTCACGCATCACTGGCAGCAACGCCGAGGCAATGGTGTTGTAGAGCGACTTTTTCCTGCCCTCCAGGCGCACGAGGTTCTTCTCGTACAGGTCTGCTTCTGCGGCCATCTCGGAGGTGACCTTGGCATTGAGTTCGCCAATTTCTGCCAAGTCCTGCATGAATGGCAGCAGTTCAGCGCCTCGCTTGCCCAGCAGCATCTGGGCTGTTGCCACCGCCTGGGTGCTGCTGTCCATGGAGTCGAGCTTCTTGGCCAAGTCCAGCATGACTTCACCCGAGTCGCGCAACTTACCCGATGAATCGGTGACCTCAACGCCCAGCGATTTGAACAAGTCCGACTGCTTTTGGCTGCCTCCTGCCGCTTCGAACATGGCTTTGGAGAGCTTTTGCAAGCCACCGCCGACTTCCTCCAGGCTGGTACCCGAAAGTTTGGCTGCCGACTTCAAACCCGAGAGGGCTTCCACCGTTGCCCCGGTTTTCTTAGCCATCTGGTCGAGTTCACCCGCTGAGGCAATCGCCCCCTTGATGCCATCAGCAAAAGCGTCAAAGGTGTATGCCGCCGCCATAGCCATCACTGCGCCCTTAACCGCCTTCATGGCGGTTTCCGACACATTGCCGATGGTGTCCATGGCTTTTTTCGCCATGAACTCGGCCTTGTTAAGGTCGGATTCAAAGCGAGCGACATTGGCCTCGAGGCTGACCACGAGACTGGCGAGGGTTGCCATGGGGTATTTATTCCTTCTTGCCCAAGAGGGCTGAGATCAAACGGCTGTGCGCCTCAACATCAAAGACCTCATCGGGCGGAGCATCGGCATCATTGGTGGCGGCAGGCTCTGCAGTTCGCAGTCCCGGCATGAAGTCATCGGCCTGGTACGGGTCCTGACCTTCGCGGCGGTGGACGTTGGCCAGCGTGGCGCAGACCTGGCCGTAGCCAAAGTCAGCGCGCATGTCCGGCAGGCCTTCCAGAGAGGCAAATGCCATCCACTCCGCAACCTGCTGCGAACTCAGGCTTGCGAGGAGATGGTCAGGGTGTTGGAATCCAAGGGCAAGGCAGAGTCGGAAGTAGAAACGGCGCTCGGGACGCCGCTGGAGTTTTTTGTGAGTTCCTCCACATCTGCGCCAGACAAGCCATTGAGCTTTTGCGCAATGGCAAACACCCGGTCCAATGCAGCGCCAGATTTGGCCCCGAGCAGATCAACTTCATCGTCGGTGAACAGGCGCTGGCCACCTTCATCAATCACAGTCAGCCCCACCAGACGCGCACGCATATTGGTGAGATCAATCTTACGGTCCTTGCCCTCGCCACGGACCATGCTGGCCTCGAAGGCATCACGCTCGCGACCGGTGAAGCTGCGAACGCGCACAGCACCGCCCCACTCGGGAACCTCGACGTCCTCTGTTTGAAGGTCGTTGGCGCAAAGGATGGCGGATTTAGAAAGTAATGTCATAGGTACTCCAGAAATGAAAAAACCCGCCGAGGTTTTAGCCAGGGGCGGGTTGGTTTGCGGTCAAAGGTCAGCTTCAGGGGCTGACCCGGTTCGTCATAGATTTCGGGCTGCGTGATGCAATCTCAAAATTTCAACATCGTCGCCACGAACGCGGTAAATGGCGATGTAGTTTTTGTGCAGAACCAGCTCACGCGTACCGGGGACGCGGCCAGCCCGGCCCATGCCAGGATGGGCCTGAAGTTTGATCACAGCGGCCTGCAACTCCAGCACAAAGGTGGTGGCGCGGGTCGGGTTGTCTTTGGCGATGAAGCCAGCGATCTCATCAACAGACGCGAGCGCTGTCTTGGTCCACTTGATCAACATGAATCAAGCGCCGTATTTGGCGAACACCGCTTTGACCTGCTTGTCGGTTGCAAATTCGCCTGCATCTGCTTCTTTGATGCCTTCGTGAATGTCACGAATCTGCCAGGATTCACTCTGCACATAGTTGGTCAGCGCATCGATGGCCAAAAAGCTCTTGGTCCGTGCGGTCGCCTTGGCCAGCTCTTCGATCTGGTTGTAAAGCGCCTCGGGCAGGCGTACGTTGATGGTTCTGGCGGTCATGGCGTAACACTCCTGTGCATGTGTAATACAACGCATTATCCACTTCACAAAGCCAAAGGTCAAGGCGGACGGCTTCCCCGAGCAAGAGCCCTTAGGCCCAGGTAATTAAGCCCAGGTGATGGAGCCAGAAATACGCAGTTCAGCCGAACGTCGGATCGCTTGATCCACTGCGCCCTGGCTGTTGAATTTCTTCACGTAGGCAGTGAAAGTTGCTGTGTTGCCGTTGGGCAGAAGCAACTTGAAGCTCTTGGCCACACCGGTCACCAGCGCAGTCATCAGGGCCAATTGACCTGCATCGCTGTTGTCCTGGTCGACCTCGATGGCAAACGCACCCGGATCAAAGAGACCAAGAATGAACTCCTTGGCCGTGGAGTCAAAGTTAGTGCGCTCAATTTCGGAGGCTGAGCCGTCAAAGCCGCTGTAGCTCTTGACGTTGGAAATCTTGGTCCACTGCACAGGGGTTGCCGTGCCGCCACTGGTGTAGGTCGTATAACCAGTCGCGTCCAGTCCAGCGAGGGTGACGATCTTGGTCGTAGGTTCGATGTACTGCACCACGAAGCTGTTGCCGTTGAGCTGTGTGGTGCCAACGACGCCAGCGATAGTGATCACATCACCCTTGTTCAATGCCGTGACCGCTGAGAGCGTGACCCGGCAAGGGTTCGTGAGCGAGACGGCGGTGATGGTGAGCGCCGACCCGGTGGTCGTGGCGATACTGACGGTGGAGCCTTGGGCTGAGATGGCGGTGCTTGGCATAGAGTTCTCCTAAAAGTTATGGCCTGTTAATTAATTCCAGATCGAAAAATCCAAAATCACCCGGTGCAGCAATGCCTCGGGCTCGAATTGGTCTTGCTCAAGGAGCAAGACGTGGGTGATGGAACTGCTTTTCATGGCCGCTTTGACCGTCTCAGCTAAGGCAACGGCAGCGGCGTAGGTGGTGTCAAAGCAGTCCACCTGCAGGCGGGTGTTTTCAATGGGTGCGCCGTCGGCCAGGGTGTTTTCTGGTGCGCTGGATACGCGGGCATAGACCACGTAAGGCTTTGACACGTTGTTGGGCGCAACGTTCGGAAACACCCTTCCCCCGGCCACACCTGCGAGGGCCGCGAAAAGGTCTTGCTGAATCATTTTTTGATCTACTTTTTCAATTCACGTGCAGCTTGCTCAATGCGCTCAGCAAGCCGTGTCTTGATAGCTGATAGCGCATCGTTTTTCTTCATGTCAAAAGCAGGCCGTAGAAACGGGCGCGCGGACATCTTTACGGTCCCAAACTCCACAAAGCGCCAGTACCAAGCGTCTTGCGAAAGGTTTCCCTTCTTGCCTTGATTGCGGTACTTCTTGCCATGCCGAACCGTCACAAAGAAGGTCTGCTTGTTCTTGTTCGACAACTCAGGGATCTGTCTCAAAATCACCGAACGCTTCAAAGTGCCGGGCGGTGGCTGGTTGGGTCCCAGATCGCCCGTGGCAACAGGAGCTTGCAACTTAGCCTCATCGCGGATCACTTTTGCTCCGGCATAGACCGCTGCACGCAATCCGTTCTTGGCCACCCGGTCAGGCAACTCTTTCAAAGCCTTGGCCAAGGCATCAAGGCCCTGAATCTGAACGCTCTCGTACTTAGCCATCGTCCAGACCCTCTGAGGCCAGCAGCGTGACCAATACATTGCTCTCGTCCTCGTTCAACGCCGCGTGGATGTTGAAGATGCGAGCTTTGTAGAGCGCTCGGTATCCAGACACAACGCGGGTATCGGTGAGACTTGACTGATAACGCACAGTGATTTGGTGGGAGATTTCGCTGGCCATGCGCTGTGCACTTTCCAGCTCGCGCCCCGTCAAGGGCTGTATATCGGCCCAAATGGTGGCCACATTCAGCCAAGTTCGGACCGGACCGCCGTAGCTGTCTTGCGCATTGCTTTGTCGCTGCAAGGTAATGCGCCGGTTTAGCTGACCCGCTCGTAATGAACTCATGGCATAGCCCTCATACGAAAGCGACCTTGTAGGGGTCAAGCAAACCATCAATAAATGGGAGCGCTTCCACGCGGCCGCGACTTAGAACTGCAATCTCTTCACGGTGGGCATAAAGGCTGCCGACACGTAACTTGATCCAACTCTTGATTCCCTCTGGCACCTGGGCGGCACTGCCATACCCGGCATCGAAGGTGACAGATACCGCACCAATCTGCGGCAAGCAAATCGGCCAGATCTGACCAAATACGGGTGTAATGCGGGCGGGCTCACAGGCGGTGTCCACCGTGTAGGCGATGGCAGGCATGACCTGCAGCGCAGAGCCCATGTCCAGGTAATTGATCGATACGACAGACTGCACCGGCGTCTTGAACAACAAAATAGCGTGCCCCGGCAAGCTGAAAGCTTGACCTGAAGGTACGCCCATCAGAGACGATCCAGGAAAGCAGTCGAGCACTTGCTTCCAGCGGGCAGTGGTGAACTGCCTGCCGGTCAGGGTCTCGGCTGCTTGCCGGGCCGCAGTGATGAGCGATGCAATCAGCATGTCATCCTCGTCAAAATCCACCCGCAGATGGAGTTTTGCTTCCCACAGGGACACCGGCTCCTCTGAAGGTGGGGTGACGAGTTGCAATGGCATTTAGATCACCTGAGCCACAGCAGCCTGATTGCCCACGTCTGCGGGTGCATAGCGGGGGTTGATCCCAAGCAGCTGGGCCGAGGTGATGCTGGCGGCCACGCCAACGGTCACTGTGACACGCACAAAACCGAAGCCGTTCACTGTGTCGAGTTCTTCAGGCTTGACATTGACGAGCACCTGTTTGTTGTCACCCGTGGCTTTGACGATCTGGGTGATCGCTTTGCCGCTGATGTCTTTGGCACCTGTGCCTGAAATGTCCAGCGCCTGCTGCAACTTGGCGTCGACAGTAGCCGAGGTGCCAAGCACGCCGGTTTGCACCACCGCCAAAAAGGCAAAGTAGTTGGCGACTGGCACCCAGCCTGTACTGGCTGCACCAACCACCTGCGAAGCAGGATCGATCGTGGCGAGCACTGAAAGCAGTTCACTGCCTTTTGCATTTGGAAACATAGGTTTTCTCCTTTGAGGTCTTGAGGTTTAGCGAGCGCCAAGCTGAATAAATGGCGACATCGTGGCGCTGCCCTTGGCGGGCGTGATCGCGGTGGAAATCTTCGATTGGCCATCCATGCGAAAGGTCGTGCGAAACGCGGTCAAATCCGCATCGAAGTACAGGTGCATGGACGTAGCGGTCTGCATGCCACCGGACTTGGTGATGGTCTGGTAGTACTTCAGGTCCACCAGCAAGATGTCACCCTGTGCGGAGAAGGTGTTGGCGTGTTGAGACACAAACACCGGGCGACCCAGCAGCGTGCCGTAGGGCGATACCTGAATTCCGCCAACGTTCAATCCGGTGGGCAGGTAGATCGGGTAGTTACCCAAGGTCAGAGTGAACAATGCTGGCAACACATCGTTGTTGACAATCCACACCGCATTGGCGAATGAGCCCGTTGGCAGACGCGCAATCATCTTGGCTAAGTTTTGTGGAAGCAGCGTTTGCGTCAACTGCCCAGTCTCCTTGGCCACATTGACGGTAGCGCCAGCATTGAGCGCGCCAACCGGTACGCCAGAGCCAGAGCCGAACAGGATCGATTCATTGGTTTTCCAGCGAATGGACAGTGCAATCTTCTCGGGCAGATAGGTTGACAAAGCATTGGCGTCTTCCAACAACTCATCGGTTGTTGGCACCAGAGCCATCAGCTTTTTGAGTCGCAAAGTAGAAAGTCCCAACACGGGCTTAGTCGTGACCGCAGGTGCCGCTTCGCCTTGCCAGTAAGCGCGAATACCGTTGGTGCCCCAGGGTGTGGTCTCATCCTTGGGAAACGCCATGGTGTTTCCGCTGATTTCCACGTTGTCGGTTAGCGGCAGCAATGAGTCCTCGCCCAAAGACAGCTGAAAAATCTCCTTGGAGAACTGTGGCGGGACAAAGAAGCCACCGTCCTGACCGGAGCCTTCACTGCCAAAGGTGGCTGGAGCGGCAGCACCACGACCGCTGCCAATCAGTAGGCGGTCGTCAATCGGATTGCCTGGCTTTTGCGCATGGCAGACGTTTTGCAAAAAGTCGCCTAGGCTTTGAAAGCCATGTTTGGGATCAAGTTCGCGGTTGTCGCTCACCATCACACTGGGAAAAGCGGAACCATGACCAACTCCCAGATGGATACCCATTTGGGCTTCCTCAGAAATCAATGCCGACTCGCGGTCAATCGCCGCCGAAGTGGCTTCTATTCGACTTTTAAGACCATTGAATTTGATGACATCCTCATCCGTCAGATCACGGTTTTCTTGTGCGGCGATGTCGGTTAAGGCACGCGCTTCTTTGACCAGGTCAGACTTGCGAGCTTGAAGCTCGCGCAATTGCTTACTCATTTGGGTTTCTCCAGACGTAAAAAAGCCACCTCTTGGGTGGCGGGA
>JACCDN010226456.1_pt1 | contig 31699 bp, 25 predicted proteins | sample 7441691 | NCBI WGS metagenome assembly JACCDN01 (sample SAMN15323439, study PRJNA562643) | freshwater metagenome | isolation source: river surface water | place: USA:Blue River Watershed | collected 2017-08-16
AAGATTTTTTATTCAAGGAAGTAAAATGAATGGCGGATCATTTGATGATGGCATTGATGATGACGCTTCACCATTTTAATTTGTAGCCAAAATGTCTGCACCCTATTTTTACGAACCCCTAATAACTATTGGCGCTACCAATTATACTTGTAGTGAAGAAACTAGTAAGCATTGTGCGCAAGTCTTACGCATGCAATCTGGAGACGCCTTAACCATTACCAATGGTTTGGGTGGTGTTTTTGAAGCAACCATCTTGGAGGCACATAAAAAAAACACCCAAATTCAAATTGTAAAAGAAATTAATATTGCAGCCCCTATACAAAAATTGGTCTTAGGTATTTCTATTTTAAAAAACGCTGTGCGTTTAGAATGGCTTTTTGAAAAAGCAACCGAAATGGGTGTGCATTCTATTGTTCCATTATTATGCGAACGAACCATACATGAAAGATTTAAAACAGATAGAATGAATAATATCATTCAATCTGCCATGATACAAAGCCAACAAGCATGGCTTCCATATTTATCACAACCTATTTCTTTCAAAGATTTTATTCATCAATACAATGCTATAGATAAATATATCGCGCATTGTGAACCAACTGTAAAAACATCTATCAAAGACCTTCCTAATAGTAAAGATCTGGTAATTGCCATTGGACCTGAAGGCGATTTTACACCATCAGAAATTGAAATGGCTATTGAAGCAAATTATCAGCCAATTGGATTGGGGCCTACTAGATTAAGAACTGAAACCGCTGGTTTATTTGCCTTAAGTGTATTAAAAACTTTCTAGCTTTGTGCATATGAGAATTGTAGAAGTCAATAACCCTAAATTAGATAAAGCTTTTTGTCAAGTCAACGCGGATTTGAACAAATTCAATCCTCATTATATTCGACCTTTAGACAATGAAGTATTGCAAGTATTTGATCCCTCTAAAAATAAATTATTCAAAGAGGGTAATGCTAAAAGATGGTTATTGCAATCAGAGGAAGGAAAGTTCATTGGTAGAATAGCTGCATTCTATTATCCAAAGTATAAAAACAAAGGGACCGACTACCCTACAGGATGTGTGGGATTTTTTGACTGTATCAACGATGTAGCTGCTGCAACATTATTATTGGATACTGCCAAAGCATGGTTGATGGAAAATGGCATGGAAGCCATGGATGGTCCAGTTAATTTTGGAGATAGAGATAAATGGTGGGGATTAATGATTGATGGATTTGATAGAGAACCTATGTATGGAATGTCTTTTAACCCATCCTATTATCAACACTTATTAGAAGCTTATGGTTTTAAAAATTACTACAACCAGTATTACTATAAGTTAAATGTATTTGACGAATTACCTCCAAGGTTTAAAGAGCGTTACGAAAAATTCAATGCCAAACCAGATTATCAAGCAAGACATTTGAATAAAAAGCATTTGGAAAAATATGCGCAAGATTTTGTGACTATTTATAATGAAGCATGGGCACAGCATGGCGAAGCAAAAGCGATTACTTTGGAGCAAATCATGAAATTATTTAAAACCCTAAGCCCTATTATGGATGAAAGGGTTATTTGGTTTGCATACTATAAAGAAGATCCCATTGCGATGTTTATTAATATCCCAGATGTCAATCAATATTTTAAATACTTTGATGGTCAGTTAGGATTGAAGCAAAAGCTACACTTGCTTTGGATGAAATGGCGCAAACAAAACAAGCGATTAACCGGATTGGCATTTGGGGTGGTTCCAAAATACCAGTCTTTAGGGGTGGACAGTTTCTTGATTTATTCCAGTGCTTTATTATTGTACAAAATCAAGTCTTATCATCAATATGAGATGGGCTGGGCAGCTGATTGGAATCCGAAGATGGTGAATATTTACAAAAGTTTAGGAGCGCAACCCAGCAGACAGATGGTTACTTATAGATATATTTTTAATGAAAATCAACACCCATTTGAGCGCCATCCAGAAATGGACTACAGTGCCAAATAATTAGTATATTGCGCGTCAAGTATGGAAAATTTTGTTGTATCAGCTAGGAAATATAGGCCCCAAAACTTTAATACAGTGGTGGGACAGGCTCATATTACCACTACCCTAAAAAATGCGATCCTAAACAATCATTTAGCTCATGCTTTTTTGTTTTGCGGTCCAAGAGGTGTAGGTAAAACTACCTGTGCAAGAATTTTAGCCAAGACCATCAACTGTACTCAAATTACCAAAGAAGGAGAAGCTTGTAATACCTGCGAAAGTTGTGTTTCTTTTGAGAAAGGCGCTAGCATGAATATTCACGAATTAGATGCTGCGAGCAATAACTCCGTAGATGATATTAGAGCACTTGTAGAGCAAGTTAGATTTGCTCCTCAAGCTGGAAAATACAAAGTATATATTGTGGATGAGGTTCACATGTTAAGTGCGAGCGCCTTTAATGCATTTTTAAAGACATTAGAAGAACCTCCACCTTATGCCATATTTATTTTAGCCACTACAGAAAAACATAAGATTCTACCTACTATCTTAAGTAGATGTCAAATATTTGATTTTAAAAGAATCACGAATAATGATACGGTGGTTCACTTAGAAGAAATTGTAGAAAAAGAACATATTAAAGCAGAAAAGAATGCATTGCAATTAATCGCACAAAAGAGCGAGGGTTGTATGCGTGATGCTTTAAGTATTTTAGATAAGATTGTAAGTTTTTCTAATGGCGAATTAACCTATGCCAATACCTTAGAGCATCTAAATATTTTAGACGAAGCTTATTTCTTTAAATTATTAGATTATCTAACAGCACAGGATTTAACCAATGCAATGCTCTTATACGATGAAATAAACCAGAAAGGTTTTGAAGGAGACACTGTACTGTATGGATTTGCAGGGTTTATCAGAAATCTTTTAGTGTGCAAGGATAAGGCAAGTGCGCAATTATTAGAATCTATCGAAGGATGGAGAGATCAGTATTTGAGTACTGCACAAAAAGTGAATACATCTTATTTGGTAAGCGCCTTAAATATTTTAAATGAATCTGAGATTCAATTTAAAATGGCTAGAAATAAAAGACTCCATGTAGAACTTGCATTAATTAAATTGAATTTCTTACAACAAGCTTTATCATTAAGTATGGAGGACGGCCAACTAGTAAAAAAAAAACTAGTTGATGTACACTACCCTATTAAGACTAAGAAAATAGTTCCTTTAAGTAATATAGTTGTTACTAAAGAAGCTACATTAGAAATTGAGTCTACAGTAAATATCCCAGTTAAAAAAGAAAAGCCAAAGACAACAGCAATTGAAACTCAAGTTCCTTCAACTGTAACAGAGCCTAGCCCTGCAAAAACTACAAAAACTGTTACTAGCCTTCCAATAGATCAAAATGGCAATAAGAAAAACTTATTAGCAGCGCTGCAAGAAAAATACGGAAGTCAATACCAAATTGAAGAAGTAAAAGAATCCAAATCCCTGGATATGGAAACCTTACAGGCTGTTTGGAATGAATACACTGCATACTTGGAAACCACTACCAAACACTCTTCTGCCGGAACTTTCAAATTAGCAGAATTACAAATTGAAGACCCAATTCATTTTACCGTAACTGTACCCGCGTTGGTGGCTCAAAAATTTGTAGAGCAGGAAAGAATGAATGTGATGGAAAAAATTTGGGATCGTTTTCAAAATAGAGCCATTCAATTTAGCATACTAGTAGCAGCAGGAGAAAAAGAAGATGTGCCTTTACATTTAAGATTGAATAGCAAACAAAAATTTGAGCGAATAGCGGAGCAATATCCCTTAGTAAAGGAATTAAAAGATAGACTTAACTTAGAAGTGTACTTCTAGTTTAATTTTACTTTTTTGTACCCAGCTTTTTGTAAATACTGAAATACTTTTTGTCGGTGATCTCCCTGAATAATAATTTCTCCATCTTTTACTGAACCTCCTGTACCGCAATGATTTTTCAAGGCTTTGCCTAAAATATTCATATCCTCTTCTGCACCAACAAATCCATAAACAATGGTCACTGTTTTTCCCGCCCTATGTTTGGTTTCTAGTATCACTCTAAGCGCTTGATCAGCAGGCGGAATGGTTTCAATATTTTCTTCCTCTACTTCAATTTTAAAATTCGGATCTGTACTATACACCATTGGACTGGCAGTTCCTTTATTTTTCTTGCTCATACAATTTAACTTATTCTAACACTAAGAATTTCAATTCCTTTTTTAGTTACCTCCAATAATAAAGTGAGACTATACTTATTTTGTGAGGATAGTAATTTCCCCGTTATATAAATCGTATTCCCCAATTTACGCTCTGCTGTTTTCTCAAATCCAACAATGTTTTGCTTGTTAAAAAATGCTTGCAATTGCTCATTAGCAACTGAAGCATTTAATTGTTTTTGATTGATCTGTTGTATAATATTCACTTCTACCTGTTGACCCCAATATGGCAGAAGATTATTAAAGCTTGCAGTCTGTAATATTTGTACTAGGTTTTCAGTGTCATTTTGAGCAAAAAGGCTGTTAAATGAAAACAAAAAACTAATTATCAGTAGGTATTTGCGAAATAGCTGCATTTTATAGGTATTATAAGGGCTTAAAGTTTGAAATGTGCTTACTCTTTTGGACCTTTGAGGTACAAATTAAAGATTTTATGTCGAAAAAAGTAATATTAGTCATTATGGATGGCTGGGGACTAGGTCAAGTAGCAAAAGCAGACGCTATACAAAATGCAAAAGTGCCTTTTGTATCTAGCTTATACAATAAATATCCTCATAGCACTTTAGTCACTTGTGGTGAGCAAGTTGGTTTACCAGATGGACAAATGGGCAATAGCGAGGTAGGACATTTAAATTTAGGCGCGGGTAGAATTGTATACCAAGAATTACAAAGAATTAATGTAGCAATAAGAGATGGTGAACTAGCATCTAATCCTACTTTATTGGCTTCAATTAGATACGCAAAAGAAAATAATAAGCCATTACATTTATTGGGCTTAGTAAGTGATGGTGGTGTGCATGCTCATACTAGTCATTTAAAAGCGATTTGTGCAATTTGCAAGGCAGAGGGTTTAGAAAAAGTATTTATCCATGCTTTCACAGATGGCAGAGATACCGATCCAAAAAGTGGATTAGTCTATGTTACAGATGTAGAGAAAGCATTAGCTGGTTCTGTTGGTAAAATTGCTACCGTTAGTGGAAGATATTATGCAATGGACCGAGACAAGCGTTGGGAAAGAGTTCAATTAGCCTACGATGCATTAGTAAATGGTATTGGTGAAACAGCTAGTTCTGCCACTGCAGCCATTGAAGCGAACTATGCAAAAGATATTACAGATGAATTTATTAAACCTACTGTTTTAATAGAAAATGGATCCCCTATTGCAACCATCGAAGAAGGGGATGCAGTATTGTGTTTCAATTTTAGAACAGATCGTTGTAGAGAAATAACAGAAGTATTAACTCAGAAAGATTTTCATGAGTTTAATATGAAAAAATTATCATTACACTATACCACCATTACGAAGTATGACGAGACCTTCCAAAATGTTCATGTGATTTTCGAAAACGATAATCTAGTGAATACATTGGGTGAAGTATTGGCAGCTCATCATAAAAAACAAATTAGAATTGCAGAGACCGAGAAATACCCGCATGTTACTTTCTTCTTTAGTGGAGGTAGAGAAGTGCCATTTGAAGGTGAATCAAGAATCATGGCAGCTTCTCCAAAAGTAGCTACCTATGATTTACAACCAGAAATGAGTGCAGCAGAATTAACGGAGAAATTATTACCAGAAATTAATGCTGGAACTGCAGACTTTATTTGCTTAAACTATGCCAATGCTGACATGGTAGGACATACTGGTATTTTTAGTGCAGTAGTGAAAGCTGTTGAGACAGTAGATAGCTGTGTAGAGAAAATAGTGACTGCCGGCCTTGCTAATGGATATACTATTTTTCTAACAGCAGATCACGGTAATGCAGATTACATGATGAATGATGATGGAAGTCCCAATACAGCACATACACTCAACTTAGTTCCTTTATTTGTAATTGATAAAGAATGGAAGGGCACTGTAAAGGCAGGTAAATTAGGAGATATTGCGCCTAGTATCTTAAAAATGATGGATATTACTATACCAAAAGAGATGACAGGAGAAGTACTCATTTAAAGTACTACCAATACATGAAAATAACCAAAGCCACTTATTTAATATCCAGTCCAAGTTTTGACCTTTGTCCAAAATTAAATGCACCAGAATATGCATTTATTGGCAGAAGTAATGTGGGGAAATCCTCCATTATCAATGCCATTGTACAACAAAAAAACTTGGCTAAAACCTCGGGCACTCCTGGTAAAACACAACTCATTAACCACTTTGAAGTAACTAGCAATAGTGGCGTCAAAGGACCTTCAGATAAATGGTATATAGTAGATTTACCTGGTTATGGTTTTGCTAAAGTTTCTCAAAGTAGTAGAAGAAGATGGGAACAAATGATCGAAAACTATTTAAGAAAAAGACCCAACCTATGTAGGGTATTTGTTTTAATAGACAGTAGACATGCTCCACAGAAAATAGATTTGGAATTTATTGAGCAAATGTACCAATGGGAAATTCCCATTACACTCATCTTTACCAAATCAGATAAAGAAAAGCCAGGAGTGGTAGCAAGAAATGTAAAAGCCATGATGGATACTTTAAAAGAACATTTCCCATTCTTACCTGAAGCATTTGTAACAAGTGCTGAGAAAAAAGAAGGTGTTGCAGAAGTAATTGCATGTTTAGATAGATACAATCAACTATATAAAGACGACATAGAAAATAAATAATGCACAAAGCATTATTATTAAAAACCCATTATGAAAATACTTTTTAAATATATCCGCCCATACAGGCCATTGGTTTTATTGGCATTTGTATTAGCCGCCATCAACCAAACCTTCTCTTTATTTGATCCAATGATATTTGGTAAATTAATTGACCAATTTGCCAAAAGTCCTTTTACTGATGCAAACGGACATACTAGAGATGAAGCAGGGTTTTTAATGGGGGTTGGAAATATGTTATTATTACTAGTAGGCACGGCCATGGTAAGTAGAATTGCAAAGGCTTTTCAAGATTATGTAGTGAATGTAATTATTCAAAAATTTGGTGCCGCTTTATTTACGGATGGATTAAAACATTCCATGCAATTGCCTTACCAAGCTTTTGAAGATCAAAGAAGTGGAGAAACCCTATCTATTTTAACCAAGGCTAGAACAGATTGTGAGAAGTTTATTAGCTATGTGGTGAATGTATTATTTGGAATTATAGTAAGCGTAATATTTGTGAGCATCTACGCCACTAGATTACATTGGTCTATTATCCCTATCTATATTGGAGGTGCAAGCATGATTGCTTATGTGACCAACTTATTAAGCAAGAAGATTAAATCTATTCAAAAAAATATTGTCAAAGAAACCACTACCCTAGCTGGTACTACCACAGAAAGTTTGAGAAATATTGAGTTGGTAAAGAGCTTAGGCTTAACCACTCAAGAAATCAATAGATTGAATAACAATACCTATAAGATTCTTGCACTAGAATTAAAAAAAGTAAAAAATATTCGTTCCTTAAGTTTTATTCAAGGGACCATGGTGAATGCACTAAGACAAGTAATTACATTCACATTAATGTGGTTGATTTTTAAAGAAATCTTAACTGTGGGTCAATTGATCTCTTTACAATTTTATAGCTTCTTTATTTTCGGGCCTCTACAAGAAATTGGAAGTATTATCATGAGCTATAGAGAAACAGAAGCTTCTTTACAAAATTTTGAAGCATTGATGAATAAGCCCACAGAGCAAACACCTACTAATCCAACCAATGTAGGTGCTATTGAGCAATTGGCTTTTGATAAAGTGGGCTTCCAACATCAAACTGCTAATTTTAAAGCAATTGATGATATTAGTTTTGTTGCTAAAAAAGGAGAAACGGTTGCTTTTGTTGGACCTTCAGGAGCAGGTAAGAGTACTTTAGTAAAACTATTAGTAGGATTATACAACAATCAAGAAGGTTCGATCTTAGTGAATGGAACCGATACACGCAATATTGATATGAATGCCTTGAGAAATCAAATTAGTTTTGTAACCCAAGACACTCAATTATTTGCAGGTACTATTAAAGAAAATCTTGCTTTCGTTGCACCAGAAGCTACTGATCAAGAAATGTTAGAAGCATTAACCAAAGCTAGTTGTACCAATATCTTAGATAAAGGAGGAAATGGTTTAGCGACAGTTATTGGAGAGGGTGGATTAAAATTATCAGGTGGAGAAAAACAAAGATTGTCTATAGCAAGAGCATTATTAAGACATCCGCATTTATTAATCTTTGATGAAGCAACCTCAAGCTTAGATAGCATTACAGAAGAATCTATTACCGATACAATAAGAGAATTGTCAACCGAGAGAGAGCAGATTACCATTATGATTGCACATAGATTGAGCACGATCATACACGCTAATAGAATTTATGTCTTGGAAAAAGGAAAAGTAATTGAAGAAGGAACGCACCAAAGTTTGTTAGACGAAAAAGGATTGTATTATGCTATGTGGAGACAACAAATTGGTGAGAGAAAGTCTAACTAGTTTATTCTCTTTCAAATTTTTTCTTTAAATACTCCATCACTGAGGGGTCTTCTAAACCTTCCATATCGCTTAACTCAAGCTCAATAGCTTTTGTACTTAATCTTATTTCGATTAATGAAATCATGATAGAGATACAAAAAGTAACCAAACTTATACCAAATACAAATTGGGCTACCATTTGGTATTGAATGTATATAAAGAACATAGACACAATAGATAATAACAAAGATGCTACCCCAAATGATTGCATGCTTTGAATTAATTTGATTCTGTATTTGATATTCTTGATCTGACCAAAGATGATATGTCTTTGTTCCAATTGATTGTATTTGTCATGCAAAACCCTCACTCTATTGGATAAAGCCAAGAAACGATTGGTATAGGCCAGCATGATCAAACTGATTGCTGGAAATAAAAGTGCAGGTATATTTACAGATAATTCCATACCCCAAAAATACTTCATATTTTTGCCCTTACTCACATGGAAAGAGAAATTTTCAAGAAAATACAGGCCAGCCTGCCTCAAGAACCAGGGATTTATCAATATTTTGATGAAAAGGGCAAGCTTTTGTATGTGGGGAAAGCTAAAAATTTAAGAAATAGAGTAAGCTCCTATTTTAATTCCAACCAACATAGTTTAAAGACCATTGAACTAGTTCAGAAAATAAAAGACATTCAATTTACGATTGTAAATTCCGAACATGATGCTTTTATTTTAGAAAACGAGTTGATTAAAAACTATCAACCCAAGTATAATATCAATTTAAAAGACGATAAGACCTATCCCTATATTGTTATTAAAAACGAGGCTTTTCCGAGAGTATTTTTGACTAGAAGAAAAATTAAAGATGGCTCTACTTATTATGGCCCCTATACACATGTATTTGCTGTAAGAGAATTGATTAACCATATCAAAGAAAGTATTCCATTAAGAACCTGCACTTTACCTCTCTCTACTAAAAATATTGAAAAGGGGAAATTTAAAGTTTGTTTAGAATATCATTTAGGAAATTGTAAAGGACCTTGCCAAGGCTTACAGACCGAAGATGATTATAATAAGTCAATTGAGCAGGTTACCCATTTACTCAAAGGGAATGTAAAACCTTTGATTGCTCATTTGAATAAAGAAATGAATGAGCATGCTAGTGCATTGGCTTTTGAAAAAGCAGCCATCACAAAAAAGAAAATTGAAGAACTAGAACAATACCAAACAAAATCAGTAGTGTATACTAAACAACAACATGCAATGGATGTATTTAGTATTGCTCATTTTGAAGATCAAGCATATGTGAATTACCTAATGGTTCAAGAAGGCAGAATTGTTCAAACACATATGTTGCCCTTATCTATTCCTTTAGAAGAATCCAAAGAGACGGTATTAGCCTTTGCTATTCATTACTTTAGAAGCAATCTTGGATCTACCGCTACTGAAATTATAGTACCATTTGAACCTGATGATATTATCCCCACTGTCAAATACACTATACCCAAGCTTGGAGAGAAAGAGCAATTATTGGCTTTATCTCAAAAAAATGCGGACTACGCATTGAAAGAATGGAAGCATAAGCAAGCTTTGTTGTTAGTATCCGATATCAGCTCCAATACTGTATTAGAAGAGATGAAAGAAGTATTACACCTTCCTCAGCTTCCTACACATATAGAATGCTTTGATAACTCTAATTTCCAAGGCGCTTATCCAGTATCTGCAATGGTCTGTTTTAAGAATGGCGTACCTAGTAAATCTGATTATAGAAAGTTCAATATCAAAACCGTAGTGGGTATCAATGATTTTGCCAGCATGAAGGAATCGGTATATAGAAGATATCATTCTGTGATCACTAAAAACCAAGCATTACCACAGTTAATTATCATTGATGGTGGTAAAGGACAATTGAATGCTGCATTAGAAGCATTAACAGAACTGGGTATTCAAGATAAAGTTACCATGGTGGGCTTAGCTAAAAATATTGAAGAATTATTTTTTGTTGGGGATAGCAATTCTATTTTACTCAACTGGAATAGTGAAGCACATAAATTGATCAGAAATATTAGAGACGAGGTACACCGATTTGGTATTCAGTTTCACAGAAGTAAAAGATCCAAAGGCGCATTGGAAACAGGCCTTGATCATATAGTTGGAATTGGACCCAAGACCAAAGAAATACTTTTACAGTATTTTAAATCTGCTAATAAGGTGAAAAAAGCCAGTCCAGCCTTGCTTACAGAGATTATTGGAGCACAAAAAACTAAAATATTATTGGAAGCTTTTGCTAAAGAAGCCAATTAATACACCCAACGCTCTTGCTCGTAGTTGAAAATCTTTTGTCTAATCTTTTCTCCTTCAATCAATCTTCTAATAGGATCTTTATACAATGCATTTAAAGGCTTGTCATTGTAATTATCTAAAGTAGATTTAATGATATATGCATTAAAGAATTTGCTTTCAAATAATTCCTCCCAAGTAATTCTACTAGACATATTTTTAGGATTGTACACTTCGTTACGAGCTAAAATAGGTCTTAGGTCAGGATAATAAATCCAAAACAAAGGTCTTTTAATCACTTTGTCTCTAATTTGAATAGATGCTACTGGAGCAATACCAATGATTCTGCAATACATTCTACTTGTTTTGCTATCAAAAATGTATTGTTCTTTTAATCTGAATGTATAAACAGAATCCGGTTGAGGAGCTAATTTAGTATTGTAGATAACAGTAGTATCATATACATTGGGGTTATCTACATTTTGAACCAATTGCGTATCTAATGTTCCTTTTAAGCTAGCATTAATTTCATCCATGCTTAATGGAGTTGTGAATCGATCGTCATCAGCCGCAAAAGCAGTGATACCTTCATTCTCAATAGCTCTCAATAAAAGTGCGAAGAAACGCTGATCACCATTATCATCATAAGCCTGATACATAAAAGGTCTATTGATCTTTTCTCTTGCATCAATCTCTTCCCAAACAAACTCACTAAATAAAGCATCTTCTTCTCTTAAATTTTCATAAGGTAAAGGGAATCGTTCTTGCACTCCTCTTCTCTTTTTGGTTTCAGAGAAAAATGCATAATTATTTCTAAGACTTTTTTTGTTGTTACTATTAAAACCACCCACTACAGTAGTGTCAATCGTTTTAGAAGGCTTAATATTTGCCGGATCTGTAGTAGTATTAGTTGTAGGAGTTGGGGCAGCTTTAACAGGTGTAGTCTCAACACTTGGGGTGTTTGATTCTACTTTTTCTGTAGTTGTTTTATTGGTTGCACCCTTTTTCTTTGGCAAATTAAACTGCGCAAAGCTATTTGTCTGTATGAATACAGAAGCAATGATTAATACAACTAAATAGGTCTTTTTCATAACAACTTATATTTTAATCAATTTCAACTTATTGAAGTATGAAAGTGATTGTTTGATCTAATTTTCTAGTACCTCCGCCTGGTTCACTTACTTTAATCTCACCTATTGTAACGGTAGTGCCTGGTTGACATCGCTTGATTAAAGCAGAAGCACCACCAGAGAATTTCGCACCAGTTACTTCTTCAAAATCTGGCTCATCAAATCCTTTTCCAGTACATATTACATAGAAAGAAACAACATTAAATTTAACACCATCATAAACGAAATCTCTAAGATCAGCAATTACACCTTGTTGTGCTCTAAATACACTTGCTGACATATTTCCACCTGCACTTCCACCCACAATAGCAATTGGATCTGGAATTCTTTTTACAGGAATGGTTACCTTACTAGTAGATTTACCATCGTTTACATTTAAAGTAACTGCACCCAATTGAGTACAATTCACTGCATATTGTCCAGGACCTACCCTTCTTACAGTTGCAGCACCAGTCTCAACACTTACATTAACTTTTTCTGCACCACCACCTCCAGTTACACTTAATGGATTTTCTAATCCCTTATAGAAAACTCTAGTTTTATCTGTTGAAACTACTAATCCAGTGGGTGTACCAACTGTATACTTCACATCTTTTTCTACAACTGCTGTTTCTCCATTAGGTTTTAAGAAAGAAATTCTTACACGCTTGGTATTTAAACCTGGAGAACCTGCAACAGATTTAAATGAGGCAGTTCCATCTGGGCCAATAGGCAATACTGCTCCATCAATACTAATAGTTGGTTTTGCAGCACTACTAAACGCACCTACTCCTGCTGTGATAACTAATTCTTCGCCAGACATCAAGTATTGAGAATTAGAAGAAGCGAATGCATTGAATTGATCATACACTAATTCTACCTCACCAATTTCTTTATGACAGTATTCCATCACTTGCGACTCACTATTTCTGATATCGTTTTGAAATTTTGTCAAAATTGTAACTGCCGCAATAGGAGGAGTCATATTAAAATAAGCATACCCCCAATCGTTTTTGCCAGCAATAGAAGAAGTTTTAGGAATTGCTAGATCCAAAGGTAAAGTAGGTATTACCTCTTTTGCTATACCTGGATCTAGTGCAGCTAATTTATTCTTGTACTCTGTTAATCTTGTCAATAATTCCACACCTCTATTAGGAGTAGCTCCTTTTAGAAAATATCTTGTAGTAGAACTTAAGTCGTGATCATTATAATGCTCCACACCATCTTTAATAGTTAAACCCGCTTCTTTCTTTAAACCAGTTTTCAAAGATTCAACATAAGCAAATATTTCGTCAGATAGCTTCTGTGCTTCTGCCGCTTTTGGAGACCATATTGCTGCTTTTTCTGCAGTCTTTGGATCTTCTAATTTCTTTTGTAGCGATTTGATAATGTCTGTATTCTTTTTCTGAATAATCACATTTGCATTGGTCAAACTTTGTTCGATAGTTTTAAATGCATTCAATATCTCGCTAGATACATTTAACGCCAATAATGCAGTCAACACTAAATACATAATGTTGATCATTTTCTGCCTCGGCTCCTTAGGTAATGACATGTATACTAGTTTTTAAAAATGAATTGTTTGTTTACTACTATTATTGACGACCCTGCATTGCATTTAACATATTGCTATAAATCTGATTTAACTTAGTTAAGTTATCAGCTAATAATGCAATTTGCTCTTTTGCTCTCACTGCATCAGCAGCAGAACTTGACATTGCATTTGAAGCTTCAGATAATTTACCATAGTAGTTATTCATTGCTTCCATGGTTTTAGTCATGGTTACAAATTGTTCATTTAAGTTTTTTACACCATCTGATGCTGAAGCAAAACTTCCTAAATTATTCGCAACACTTGCAACAGAATCTTTCACAGTACCCAATGCAATAGCTGCATCCTTAGTATTGTTGGTGAACTCTTTGCTAGATTTAGCCATTTCTGCTAAATCACCTAAGTGCATAGCAGTATCATTTAGTTTTTCAAAACTTGTACTTAATTTTTTAAAGGCAGCCTCATCTAGTTTAGCAGCTTCCATACCAGCAACAACAGCATCTGTTGCTCCTGATCCTGCGCCAGCAGAAGGAGTATGCATATCGGGTGGAGGCAAGAATGCATAGATGATGAAGATTACAGCCTCAGTAGTTAAACCGGCTACTAATAACCAGTCTGCGCCTGGTAAATTAATCAACTTGGTTAAAGCACCAAGAATAACAACTGCTGCACCTAATGAGATGACAACATTAATAATTTTGTTCGTTTTCGGAGAAATGGTATTTGCCATTAGTTTAATTTATAAAATGAATATATGTTTTGCAATTATTTACTTCTTGGACCCATTGTAAGCACACATCTAAAACCAATATAAGATTTAGCAGTGTCTTGGTATTCGTAATTTCTTGTACTTACTTGAACATTGTAAGCAATGTCTTTCCAAGAACCACCTCTAATCACTTTTCTTTTCATCAAGATTGGGTCGTTATCTTTTGCATTGTATTCAACACTTGGACTGAAATCACCTAAGAAATTATATCCCCCTTCATAAAATACAGAACTTGTCCATTCTGCTACATTACCTGACATGTCATATAAATCAAATCCATTTAAGTTTTGATTAAAGCTTCCCACTTTGGTAGTATAAATGTTGTCGGTTCTATTATTTTCATCATTACCACTAAAGTACTCTCCTCTACCAGGTTTAAAATTCGCTAACAATCTACCCTGAGAAGTTCTTGTATATGGAGATCCCCATGGAAACATCGCATTTGATTTTCCATTTCCTCTTGCTGCATATTCCCATTCTGCTTCTGTTGGTAATCTGTAAATACCATCAATTTTATATTCTGGTCTTCCTTTTCTTCCTAAATAATAATCACTATTATTAGTTCTCCAATTACAGAAAGCCACTGCTTGTTTCCAAGTAATACCCACAACAGGATAATCATTATACGCTGCATGTGAAAAATACAATCTTGTTTGAGGCTCATTATAAGAATAAGAGAAGTCTCTCATCCAAACTAATGTGTCTGGATAAACTGCCTGGTTTTGCGTTACAATAAAATCACTCAATGATTTTTCCAAACCTTTAGAAGCTCTTGCTGCAGCTTTTAAGTCTACATAAGAATAACGATAGACTAATTTATTTGGATCTAAGTCAATCTTTCCTTGAATACGATTGTCTGGGCTTAATAAAAGTTCATTTAGTTTTTCAAGGATAGCTTTACTTTTCATGTTGATTCTAGATGCTCTATTCCAGTCAACTCTTAAAGAATCTTCATCAGCTTGATTGATACCACCTTTATAGATGGCTAAAAATTTCAATGAATCAGCAACATAATTTACAAATCTTCTATATTGTTCATTAGTGATTTCTGTTTTATCCATCCAGAAACTATTGATAGAAACAAGTTTTTTTCTATTCACCATTGATAAGTCAACTTGTTCATCACTTGGTCCCATGTAAAAAGACCCAGCAGGAATTTCAGTAGTATATCTATCAGATGAAAACCTCGGTTTACGAGAACGACCAGGTCTTTGTGACATCAAGACTAATGACACAAAAACTGTAATTAGCATAAAAGCAGGAAACCCGATTCTAAAATTTATTGTTTGCTTACTCATATCAAAATTTAAACCCGCCCATGCAGGTCAATGTTAAAACGATTTATTACCTATTTTATTACTAAACTCTTTGATTCTCAATATAATTAGGCATTGCAATTTACTAAATCTATTTGTTAGATTTTTGCTAAAATGCCTTCAATTTGATCGTAGGGGGGCGTGCAAGTCTTGTTCTTACATATAAAATATTGATTACCAATACCTTGTTTACCAAATGTGGTAGGAAAATTACTATCTTCTGAGCTCATCCAAAGGGGCAAAACATGGGGGAAAAATTCCTTTAAAACGGGATATAGATTTTTATCTACATTGAGCCCAATTCCCACCAACTCCGTTAATCCATATGCCAATTGAAAAAAGCTTTGTGCCCAATAGCCAAAGGAACTTGGATACTGTATCATCATGCTATGCATTGAAGCCAACATTTTATTGGCTTGCTCTAACCATTTAGGTTCATCAAAAATACTACCCAAATAAATTAAACTTGAACAGACCATTGCATTACTACTTGGTGTTGCTCCATCATAACTATCTTTTTTTCTTATGATACCATCTAATTGTTCATCACTTGTAAAATAAAAGAACACTTTTTGTTCATCTATAAAATGAAGCTGAACATACTCCATCCAGCTCTTTGCATTTTTTAGATAGGATTTGTTTCCAGTAGCTTTATGCAATTCAATCAGCGCCTGCATCATGGATGCATAATCTTCAAGGAATGCCATTGATTTGAGATGACCATTGGTATAGCTGTGAAAGAGATATCCTTCTTTTGATTGCATATGAATTGATAACCACTGCATATTTTTTTCTGCTCTTTCCAGAAGACTTTTATCCTCAATAACAGCATAGGCTTTACATAAAGCAATGATCATTAAACAATTCCAAGAAAGTAAAATTTTGGTATCAGTTCCAGGACGAATTCTTTTTTCTCTTTGAGTAAATAATATTTTTTTAGCCTCCACTAAATCCTCATTCCATGCCTCTTCAATTAAATTAATTGTCCAAACAATATTAGTATGCTCCCAATTACCCGCTTCTTTAATTTGAAAATATTGGCAGAACGGTTTCAATAAATTTTCAGGCAATAACTGCTTTATTTCCTCATAGGACCATGTATAGTATTTCCCTTCCACTCCTTCACTATCTGCATCCAGTGCTGCATAAAACATTCCATTTGTATCTGATAATTCTCTAAAAACAAAATGAATGGTTTCTTGAATTACATTTTTATAAACCCTTTTTTTAGTTAATTGATATGCTTCAGTCAAAACACCTATCAGTAAAGCATTATCATACAACATCTTTTCAAAATGTGGTGCCTGCCATTGTGCATCAGTGCTATATCTTGCAAATCCTCCACCTAGATGATCATAGAGTCCGCCTTGAATCATTTTATCCAAACTTCTAACCGCATGGACTATTGCAGATTGATCTTTGTTTGCAAAATAATTTCTTAACAAAACTTGAATGGAGAATGTTTGAGGAAATTTTGGCGCAACACCAAAACCACCCCACTGTGTATCTGCGTTTTGTAAAATTCTTTTTGTCATCAAATCAAACTCTTCTAAACTTGGATAAGTAGTAGTAGAATCAAAGTCGATTTTCTCTTTGATATTCGTTTGAACTAAATGAGTCGTTAAATTATTTGCCTGTTCAATTAATTTTTCTTGATTGGTTTGAAATGCCTCATGAACACCTTTTAATACATCCATCCAAGATGCTCTTTGTGACAAGGTTTTAGGTGGGAAATAAGTACCACCATAAAAAGGCTTTCCATTGGGTAATAAAAATATATTCAAAGGCCAGCCACCAGATCCAGTCATTGCTTGTAATGCATCCATATAAATTTGATCCACATCAGGTCTTTCTTCTCTATCAACTTTAACATTGATAAAATGTGCATTCATATATCGAGCCACTTCTTCATCTTCAAAACTTTCTCTTTCCATCACATGACACCAATGACAAGCTGCATAACCAATACTTAATAAAATAGGTTTATTCTGTGTTTGAGCTAATTCAAAAATAGAAGAAGACCATGCAATCCAATTTACCGGATTATGTGCATGTTGCAATAAATAGGGACTTTGTTCATGAATGAGGGCATTCGTGAATGTAGTATGAGCACTCATAGGTGCAATTTACTTCTTTTTAGTCTGCTGTGCTAAGAATTGATCTAACCCTGCCACCATGCTTGGTGTTTGAGGGCTGGGTACTTGAATATGTAAAGTAAGACCAGCATCTGCAACTGCCTTACAAGTATTAGAGCCAAATGCTCCAATGATGGTACCGTTCTGTTTAAAATCTGGCTGATTATCTAAAAAGCTTTTCAAACCACTAGGAGTGAAAAGGCATATAGCATCAAATTTATGTTCTTTCAACAAAGGCTTGATGTCTGTACTTTCTGAGCGGTACATATAGCCCAACTCAAAACTACAACCATGGTCTTTCAACCAATTCACAATCTCATTATCTTGTTGATTCTCACTACAAACATATAAGAACTTCTCGTTTGCCTTGTGTTTATTGAGTACATCAAATAATTTCTTATTGGTACCATCAGAACCAAAGAAAACTTTACGCTTTCTGTACATGATAAATTTCTGAAGGTATAAAGCAACAGACTCAGTGATACAAAAATATTTTGTGTCCTGATTGATATTCACTTTTAATTCATCACAGGTTCTAAAAAAATGATCAATCGCATTTTTACTAGTGAATATTACTCCTGTATATTCTGTAATATCAATTTTAGTTTTTCTGAAATCTTTTGCGGGAATAGCAACTAATTGAATTAATGGCTGAAAAAACAATGAGACATTGTACTTACGCTCTAAATCAAAATAGGGAGATTTTTCACTCTCTGGTTTAGCCTGAGAAATAAGAATTTTTTTAATTGCCATTTTCACTTTCCAGTTTTAATAAGTACCTCCAAAATATTGTACAACTAATTTATACAAAATCAAGATAGGCACTATTTCGAAAGCACAAAGGTAAAGAAAAAAATGGAAGGAAGATATATGTAATTTATTCCTAACAGTTGTTAAAGAAAACAAGTACCTATAAAGAATCAACAATACTGCCAAAACGGCGCTTCCAACCATCGCAAAATCGTGTAAATAAGGCTTTGCAAATGCCAAAATTAGGATGAAAGGAATCAGCAAAATGCCTAGTACTTTATTGATCATAAATATCACGAATACATAGGTTTGTACCAATTCCATTGTATTGAATGTATATCCAGCAAGTAATAAAAAAAGGTATTTACCAAGATATAAACTAGTGAAAAACAAACATATATATCCATACCCTTCCCAGAAAGAAAGAGGTAATAAATGTCTATTAAAAATAAGCAATGTAGCCATTAATGAAAAGCTCAAAATGAAACCAATATTCATTAATAAAGAAGCTAAATTATTTTGCAATAATTGTTCCCTGTTTTGAAGCATTCTTAATGATGATTGATTGAACTGGCTAAATAATTTAGGAAAATATTGCGGGTATACATTGTGTACAAATGCAAATAAAAATAGTAAGCCAAAAATACTGTAGAATAAAAAGTCTTTGTCTGGCAATGAAAATCTTTGTTCAATTCTAAAGACAATAGGCGCATCCTTTGACTTAGTCACCAATTCATTATATAATTTGAAAGCATTCTTCTTTTGTGCAAAATAGGTCTTATAATCTTTTAAAGGATTGTAGTTAGAATCTACCACAGCGCCATGTAAAAAACTAAAATGATTGGCATCTGCTAATTGAAATGATTTAGGGATAACAGGAACATATTGAATCATCAATGTGTCTTTCTTGGCCACTGTATCCATCATAGCCAGCGCACTATCCACTTTTCTAGAAACACTATCCACCTGGGTAAAGGAACTCAATACCAAACACCCAAGTATAACAAATAGTAATTTTTGAATAGTTGAAAACATCATTGCAAAAATAAGTATACTAGGTCAGAATTAGTAACTAATGACTAGCTTTGTGCTTTAAATACGCTCATGGCAGGAATTTACATACATATCCCCTTTTGTAAAAAAGCTTGCCATTATTGCAATTTTCATTTTAGTACTCAAACGAGCAATATTGACGCATTTATTGAAGCTTTATTGATTGAAATAGGTCTTCGCAAGGACTATCTCTCAGCGCCTATTCAAACTTTATATTTTGGAGGAGGCACTCCTTCCTTATTATCCCATACACAACTTAAAACAATTGTAGAGGCATTAAAAAAACATTTTGTTTTTAATGATACCATAGAGTTCACTATTGAAGCCAATCCTGATGATATAAACGAAGAGCAGCTTCAACAATGGAAGCATTTAGGTATTAATAGATTAAGTATAGGAATACAAAGTTTTCAAAATGAGGCCTTAGCTTGGATGAACCGAGCACATGAAGTGAATCAATCACATTTGGCTATTCAATTGGCACAAAAAGCAGGATTCAAGAATATTAGTATTGATTTAATTTATGGTACCCCACATTATACTACAACACATTTATTGGCTGATTTAGATATTATCAAAGCATATGCTATTCCGCATGTTTCTTGTTACGCGCTAACTGTGGAAGAAAAAACAGCTTTACATTCTATGATTCAAAAGGGGCAAATGAAGAATGTTGTAGGGGAAGAACAAGCCGCTCACTTTGATATCATTGTAGACTTTTTAAATGAACAAGGATTTGAACATTATGAGATTTCGAATTTCGCAAAACCGGGATATCGAAGTCAACATAATAGCAGTTACTGGAAAGGCATTGCCTATGTAGGGTTGGGGCCATCTGCGCATTCTTATAACGGCACTGAAAGACAGTGGAATATTGCTAATAACGCATTGTATACCCAATCATTAAAAAAAGGTGAATTGAATTTTGAGAGCGAGTCACTAGAACTTTCTACTCAATACAACGAATACATGATGATCTCTTTAAGATGCATGGAAGGATTTAATCTTGAATTGATTGAATCAAAATTTGGAGAAGCATATTTACAGCATACTAATAAGACCATTTCAGCACTTATATCACAAAACCTTCTGCATAAAACCAATGAAGGTTATTGCTTAAACAAGTCAGCAAAATTTTTAGCTGATGGTATTGCTTCAGAATTTTTTATAGTAGGATCTGCTCAATCTCTTTAAATGTATCGGCAGGGGATGCTCCTTCCCATAATATTGCATAGACTGCACTAATAATAGGTATTTGCATTTTTAATTCTTTATTAATGGTCATAATACATTTGCTCGCATTATACCCTTCTGCCACCATATTCAATTCTAATTCGGCAGACCTTACAGAATAACCTTTACCAATCATATTACCAAAGGTTCTGTTTCTACTATGTAAAGAATAACAAGTCACTAATAAATCTCCTAAATAAACAGAAGCATTATAATTAACCCCTTTACAAGCACTACCCTCTTTATGCATAATAGCGGACAATAATAATTGCATTTCGTTGGCGCAATTGGCAATATATACACTTAAGAAATTGTCCCCGTATTCTAAACCATGAGCTATCCCTGCACCCAATGCATAAATATTCTTTACCACCCCAGCATATTGCACACCAATTACATCCGTATTGACAATGGTATTGATATACTCAGATTTAAAAGAATGAGCAATCTGTTCAGCAAAAGATAAATCTATCCCTGAAAAAGTTAAATAAGATAATTGTTCTGCAGCAACTTCTTCCGCATGGCTTGGACCTAAAAGTGTAAAATAGTTTTGTAATGGAAATTGATATGTTTTTTCTAAGTACTGATGCAATAAAATATTGTGTATTGGCAATACTCCTTTGACAGCAGAAACAATTTTTTTACCCACCAAATGTTTGGCTTCTACTTTTTCTAAACAAGCAACAATATGTATGGATGGGACAGCTATAATAATCACATCGGAAGCTGCAATCACTTCGATGATATCAGAAGAAAATTGAATAGCAGAAACATCGAAATATGCATTTCTTAAATAATGTGGATTATGATGTCGTTTTTTAAAATAGTCAATATTGGCTTGTTGGCGAACCCACCAAGCAATATGATTACCATTGTCGGCAGCAATTTTAGCAATTGCAGTTGCCCAACTTCCACTACCTATAATTCCTATTTTTAATGGTTGCATGGGTCAAAGGTACGAAAAGACATAAAAAAAGGGCTGCTCTTTTTGAGCAGCCCTTTTTAGAATTAAAATCGCTTATTTCTTTTCTTCAAATAACTTTTCTTTTGTCACTGGCTTCACTAGCTGACCATCTTTTAAAGACTTGCTCACTGTGCTATAAGGACCAGTAATTACTACATCTCCTACCTTCACGCCATTCACTTCAATATAGTTTAAGTCTTGAATATCTGTTTTTACTTTAACCATTTTAACCTTATTGTCTTTTTGTAAAACAAAGACAACTTCTGATAATTCTTCATCTGCCTTAGCAGGTTCTTCGTTATTCGTTGCATTACTAGAAACCTTTGTTTCTTTTCCTTGACCTTCTTTATCTCTTGTAGTTACTGCATTCAATGGAACAGAAATTACATTTATTTTAGACTTAGTTTGAATATCTGCACTTGCAGTCATTCCTGGTCTAAATGGAAACTTAGCATTCTCTTTGATTAAATCTTGATAGCTCTCTGTTAATAAACGAATATGTACTTTGTAGTTAGCTACCTCAGTTGTAGAAGCCAAAGCACTTGTTGCTGTAGAAACCGGATTAGCAATTTTGTAAACGATCCCCTTGAATTTTCTATTATTATACGCATCTACTTCTACCAATGCAGTATCTCCAATTTTCACCTTAGTAATATCGTTTTCTCCAACATCTACTCTCACTTCAATACTCTTCATATCTGCAACACGCATCATTTCAGTACCAGCCATTTGCGCAGTACCAACAACTCTTTCCCCTTTTTTAACACCCATAGAGCTTACAATACCATCCATTGGCGCCAATATTGAAGTACGAGCCAAGTCTTTTTCAGCTCTTGCTAATTGTGCTCTAACACCTTGTATTTGAGCTTCTCCACTTTTGATAGATTCTTTTGCACCATTATAGTTAGACTCAGCTGATCTATAAGCTTGTTCAGTTTGCTCATATTCTGATCTAGAAACAATTTTATCCGCAAACAACTTTTTATAACGCTCATTAGTTGCTTTTGCATTTTCATAAACCGTTTTTAAACCACTTAAATTAGCTTTAACATTCTCGTATTGTGCTTTTACTTGATTTACGCTAGCCGTTACTTGGTCTCTTTGAGAAGAGTAAATATCAGCATAGATCTTAGCCAATAATTGACCTTTTTTAACACTATCACCTTCTTCTACAAATAAGTTAACGATCTCTCCAGAAATATCTGGACTAACTTTAACTTCAATCTCTGGGTAAATTTTACCACTGGCATTTACAGATTCTGTAATGGTTCTTAATGCTACTTTCTCGGTAGTTACTTCAGTACCTTCTTCTTTACCAATTACGCCTGCTTTTTTCAAGCCAACCAATAAAGCAATAACTGCAATTACACTTACCGAAATCCAAATGAGTTTCTTATTCATTGTTGTTTATTTTCAATTTTTCTAAAAAGTATTATAATGTCAAATTCACTCCTTTATAAAATTCTAATAATTTGATTCTAAATACATACTCATATTGAGCAGACTTAAAATTAACTTTAGCTTTTAAGTAGTTATTTTGATTGTTTAATAATTCAATGGTTCCAAGCAAACCAAGTTCATATCTTTTTGTTGCAAATGAATACGCTTTTTCGGCAGATGTCATTGCTTTTTGGGTTGCATTTAATTTATTCAAAGCCACTACAGCATTGGTATATGCTGAGAAAATATCTTGCTTTAATTTTCTTTGTGTATTTTCTTCTTGTAATGAAGCAGATCTATAATTTAACTTAGCTTGTTGATAAGCAATCTTAGCTTGACCTCCGTTGAAAATAGGAATATTTAATTGGAAACCTAAGCTCTGACCAAAGTTATTATCTACTTGAGTACCCCATCCTTTCCAAATACTACTCCAGTTTCTTGTGGCACTAGTGGTAGTAAATACTGGAGTTTGAACATAGTATTTTGTATTATTGATATTCACATAAGGTGAAGATGCATTGGGTGTACTATATCCGCTAAATTCATAACCACTAATATATTTAAATTGATTAGAGAAGTTTGAACTTAATGCATAACCAAAACTTAATGTTGGAGAAAAATTAGCCTTCGCTGATTTTACATTCTTTTCAGCAGCTTTTACCCTATAATTTGCAGCTTTAACATTAGGAAGATTTTGTGATGCAATACTGAATACATAATCTGGTTGTAGGTCTGCGAAATTTTGCAATTGGATTTGCTCCACTGGCTGAACTACTACATCAAATGGCTTTGATGCATCTAAGTTTAGCAAGGCTTTCAAGCTTAATTTACTTTGCTCAACGCTCGAAATAGCAGAAATAAAATTACTACTATCGTTTGCCAATTGTGTTTCTAACTCTAATAAATTAATTTCTGGCAACAAGCCAACATCTACTCTTTTCTTTGTTGCTGTCAATTGCTCTTTAGTTTGAGCAATTTGAATTTTAGCAATTTCTGTTTGTTCAATAGCTGAAAGAATTTGCAAATAAAAAGTAGCTACATTCAAAGAAATGTCATTAGCTGCATTTTGCATTTCAGCTAAACTAGCTTGCCAACTATATTGAGTAGCAGCTGCGTTGTTTCTTAATTTTCCTGCATTAAAAATTTGCACGCCACCATTTAATCCAAAGTTATTGTACAAAAACTGCGTATTAGTGAATCCATTGGTAGTAGGATCGATAGAACGACCTAATCTTAAACCCATTCCAGAACTACCACTAATAGATGGCAATTGACTATTTTTTGCCAAATCTGCCTGCAATTTTGCTAATCTAGCCTGAACATCTGCTTGTTGAACAGAAATATTATGCTGGATGGCATATTCTACGCAAGTTTTAAGATCCCATTTTTCTGGCTCTTGAGCAATCACACCTGTACTGAGGGCGATCATTAATAAAGAAAGGATATATCTCATTTTAATCATATATGTTTTGTCTAACAAAAAGTCCTTTTGTTTTCACAAAAGTAACTTATAAGTGTTAAGCTTTTGAATTATTAGACAAGTGGAGCCAAAAAAGGGTTAAATGGCCTTTTTTTGATGATAAAAAACGCGGTATATGCCTAAAACCAAGGCCAAGAGCACCAAGGCTGTTAAAGCTGAGTAAGGTTTATCAATCACTACTGCAATAGCGACCATAAAATAAGACAATACAAAAATCACACAAAGTATAGGTGTCCATTTTTTAAGAATGCCTGTAACCGAGGAGTCTCCCTGTTTCTTTTTCCTTAGTAACAATAAGGTTGCCGCAGAAGTACTCATCCCCATGCAATCCAAAAAGATGCTAAAACTTAATACATCATCCACCCCTTTTCCAAAGAAAGTAATTAATGCTGTGGTGATAGCAAAAATGGTTAATCCTGGGACCAAGGCGCCAGTTTTTGGATGAGTACTTTGAAATAATTTAGGTAAAACACCATCTTCACTCATGGCAAACATCACTCTGGGATTACTCATCAAAATCACATTCACATAAGCGAGTACACTTAATACCATTGCAAAATCAAAAACCTTCGCTCCAAATTTTCCAAACCATGCTTCAAATAATAAAGATCCAATAGCATTTGCATTTTTCATAGCATCAAATCCAATCACTTGCACATAAGTATAATTAATGGCTAAGTACAAAAACAAAACAATAAAAATACCAAACACAATCCCTTTTTGCATGGTTCTTGGATTGGAAATTTCAGAACCAAAATTAATAGTCTGTTGATACCCTCCGTAAGTAAAAAAAACAGATACTAAACTCACCAATAATAATAAAGAGCCATTGGTTCCATCGTAAACATATAATTTACCTTCATTATAACCATGAGGAGGAACGCTCACTCCCTTGAATAAAGAAGAGATCAATAAAATGATTAAGCTGATTTTCACAACCATTAAAACATTCTGCGTTCTGCTACTTGTTTTTAATCCCAATAGATTGACAAAATAAAATAAGCCAACTGAAGAAGTGGCAATACCTATATTAAATAAAGTACTGGAGGGTCTACCAAATAATAAATCACTAACATAATCTGCGCCTATTAAAGCCACAACCGCTAAGGATGCTGCATTACTAATTAAAATCAATACATTAATAGTGAAGCCAACAGCAGGATGATAACAATGTGCAAATACTTTATAATAACCTCCCATTACCGGTAAACGCTGACCGATTTCCGCATAAGTCAAAGCCCCAAACAATGCAATGATTCCCCCAATGGTCCAGGCACTAAAAAAAATTAAAGGAGTGCCAGATTTTGCTGCAATGGTAGCAGGTGTTTTAAAAATGCCCATTCCTATCACCAAGCTTACCACAATCATGGTCAAGCTAAAAAAATTAATGCCTTGTTTTTCTTTCATCCTGTTATTGTTATGCATAAATATATTAAAACAATTCTAGTTTTCAACAAGGGGTTAATAAATATAAACCTATGTACCTACAATATCATTTAAGTTTGTTCTTGATTAGGTTCATAAAATGATTAAAAGGGAATCCCGTTAAAACCGGGAGCTATTCCCGTAGCTGTAAGTTCTAAGCTTAGGCAATCATTGCAATATCCACTGAAGCAATTTGGGAAGGATGCAATGTTAAGAACGAGCCAGAAGACCTGCCTAGTTAAAATAACCAACAGCTTTCGGGTAAAAAGCAAGGATTTGTAAAAGAATTCTCTTCTATCAGGAAGCTCATTGTTCATTCAAAAAACAAACAACAATGAGCCAAAAATTTATCAAGCTCTTAGTGGTATTAATTACCACAAAAACAATTTCTTTTGCACAAAGCAAAGACAGTGTTCAATCAGACAACACATTAAATGAAGTGATTGTAACTGCCAATAAAATTGAGCAGAAACAAAACAGCACAGGCAAAGTAGTTACGATTATTAGTGCACAACAATTAGCAGCCCAAGCAGGAAGAACAATTGCACAGGTATTGAACGAGCAAGCAGGATTACAACTACCTGGTAGCTTAAGCAATTTAGGAACCGTGCCAAGTATATACATGCGCGGAGCTTCTAGCGGAAGAACCCTAATTTTAGTGGATGGTGCACCAGTGGGCGATCCTTCTATGATTAGTAATGAATTTGACTTAAACCTTATTCCTATTGATCAAATTGAAAGAATTGAAATTTTAAAAGGGTCTCAATCTACCTTGTATGGTTCTGATGCTATTGGTGGCGTGATCAATATTATTACCAAGAAAAAAACAAAATCATGGTTAACAGGTGGATTGGGTTTTGGAACATATGAAAACAAGAAAGCTAATCTTCAATTGAATGGAACTATTCAGAAAGTAAATTATTTAATAGGTGTCGAGAAACAATCTGCTGCTGGATTTTCTTCTGCTTACGATCCGAATAAAACCAACACTTATGATAATGATGCGTATGAAAACAAAAATTGGTTTGCAAAATTTCAATATGATATTAATTCAAATTGGAACCTACAATGGTCATCCAAAAAAACTTCATACAACGCAAGTATTGACTATGGAGCTTTTAAAGATGATAAAGACGCATCATTTAACAATGCAACAGGCATTCATGGTCTGATACTCAAGTATAAAAAAGATAAAGCATCTTTTCAATTTCAATATCAGTATACCACACAGAACAGAAGCTATTTAAATGATAGCGTTGATAGAAAATACTTAATCTACGAGAACAATCAATACAAAGGAGGCACTCATTATGCTGATGTATTTTATGCTAATCAAATAAATAACAATATACAATGGATACTTGGATCTGATTTTAGATATGGGTCATACAACCAAACTTATGAAAGCATTAGTGGATGGGGGCCTTATAATGAAATATTCAAAGACACTTTTCAATACCAAAATGCTGTATATGGTTCTTTATTGATAAATAACAACAGCAAGAAATTTTTATTGGAGCTAGGCACTCGTTATAACAACCATTCTAGATATGGAGACAATCAAACATTTACACTAAGTCCGTCTTACGCTATCAGTTCTAAATTAAGAGCCATTGCAAGTATTTCAAGCGGATTCAAAGCACCCTCTTTGTACCAGATAAGTTACAATAGTCAATTAAAGGCAGAAACTTCTATCAATACAGAAATAGGAATTGAATATCATTCAACACCCTTGTATGCAAGAGCAGTTGTGTATAATAGAAAAATCAATAACGGTATCGACTACAATTATATAGACTACAATTTTTTCAACTTCATTCAACAGAATGTGAATGGCCTTGAATTGGAATTAACACACCGTATTAATGAAAAAAATCAGTTTAGTGTTAATTATACTTTATTAAATGGAAAAGAAACCAATCAAAATAGATTAACTAATTTGGATACCATCACCTACTATTATTTGCTTAAAAGACCAAAGCATGTCTTTAATTTCCAATACCAACTAAAATTAAATAAAAAATGGGACGCTGCTGTTTCAGCAAGATATATTAGCAAACGATATGATGTTGGCGGATACGGTACGGAAGATGTGGTATTAGATTATTACACCTTATTGAATGCTCATATTAGTTATCAATTTTCCAGAAGATTACAAATTTATGGAGATGCCCAAAATATATTAAACGACCATTTTCAAGAAATAAATGGTTACAATACCATGGGACGCAACCTCCAAATAGGAATTATCTGGCGATAAACCATCATCATTCCAATGGCAGGTAAATAAAAAAAGCTTTGTATCTTCATACAAAGCTTTTTTTATGCAATTTCAATTTGACCAACTACTTACAGTCATCTTTACTCTTTTTGCCGTAATTGATATTGTCGGATCTATACCCTTATTGATCTCTATGAAAGAAAAAGTAGGTAAAATTAAATCCCTGCAAGTAACACTTATCTCAGGCGGATTGATGATCGCATTTATGTTTTTAGGGAAACCTTTCTTAAAAATGCTCGGCTTGGATGTAAAATCTTTTGCCGTGGGAGGATCCATCGTTATCTTCTTATTAGGACTTGAAATGGTTTTGGGTCATGAAATTTTCAAAGGAGATAAAAATGGGCATACAGGCTCTGTTGTTCCTATAGCATTCCCAATTATTGCAGGTAGCGGTACATTAACAACCATCATGTCACTGAAAGCAAATTTTGAAGAGATTTATATTCTAGCAGGAATTGTTGTGAATCTTTTAATTATTTATATCGTATTAAAGTCTTTAAACTTTATAGAACGCCTGCTAGGGCCCGGAGGCTTACTAGCAGTGCGTAAATTTTTTGGTGTAATTCTTTTAGCCATTGCTGTGAAAATATTTTCAAGCAATGTAGGTGCTTTAAGGCGCTAGAAATTTACTTTACAACTTAAGATGTAATTTCTTCCTACAGCAGAAATACCACTCGCAAAATGTCTATAATTTAGGTCTGTAATATTTTCAACGCCCAGTCCAATAGATAGATCCTTCATCGGATTGTATTGTGTTAAAATATTAAATGTCATCCAACTTGGCATACCATCTTTGGTAGCATAAATCTCGTTGTCTTCGCCATTCAAATTATAATCTGCAATTTTTTTCCAATTATTGAAAACACTAAACAACTCAGCATTCCATTTTTTATTACCATGCTTTAATCCAAATCTACCATACGCTGGTGGAATATGATCCAATGGCATTTCTTTTACGCCATCATTATAAGTGCCTTTGGTATAAGTATATGTTGCATTGAATTCGGTTCCTTGTGCAATCCTAAGCCTTCCATTTACATTAAAACCATATAAGTTGGCTTTTGCTTTATTTTGAGTTGCATAAACATCACTCAAAACCCCTTGATACATAATACTAGATTTTCCATTCCAATTAAATTTATCTACCACTAGCGCATTTTGAAATAAAGTATAAAAAACGCTTGCGCCTAATGTGTAAATAGAAGTATTCTTAGAAATGGTCCATTCCGTGTTATAGGTATACTCAGGTTTTAAATCTTTATTAGGCACTACCACATAACCTGTCCTTGTATCAAAAACCTTGGTCAAATCATCCACATTGGGAGCTCTAAAACCACTACTTATTGCAATGGTAGATCTAAATCCTCTATCTCCATTATAGGCCAAGCCGATATTACCGGTTAATGCTGTATTACTTTGTTTTGCTTCAGTAAAAGGGAAATGCATCAATGCAGTATCTTTAAATTGAGCATTTAACTGTACTAAATTTAATCTTACACCATCATTCAATACCCAATGTTGATCTAAATGTTTTGTATGTTGAACATATAAAGCTTGATAAGCCATATTAGTAGGACCATCACTATATCTTGTGGAAATAACACTATTAGCCAATGTTGCTATATTGGTTCTACGAGCAGTAGAATTAACAATATTGTAATAGGATTCAACTCCAAAATGAATATCACCATTTTTATCAGAATGTAATAAATCAGCATTAACCCCGATAATGTCGACCTTTTCAAATCTAAAATCTTTATTATTAGATTTATATTTTCTGCTTATTCTACTTTCTTCCAAATGCTGGTAATTAGTATTCACCGTTAATTCCTGGAAAAATCCTTTTAATTGTTTTTTATTCAAATTATAGGAAACCATATTGCGAACCTGTGGTCCATAGTACCACTCAGCATATACAGGCAACCCTTTACTTGTTTCAGTTAAACGATCGTATCTATTAATATTAGAAGAATTGGATAATTGAATATTTAATAAATGTTCCGTATTGGCAGATGGTTTAAATAAAATCTTTTGTAAAAAATCTGCTTGGGTATATTCTGTAGTTTTTTGAATATTAATATTAAATCGATTATCATTGATTATATCCACTCCTTTTTCAGTACTTACATAAAACAATCTTTTACCAAAATCAGGATAAGCAGCCAATCTATTATTACCTTGTCTTAAATCACCGAAACCACTATTGGTAAAAGAACTAACAAATGCCCACTTGTTATTAGCAATATTTAAATCAATATGCTGTCGATTTTCATTTTGACCATTTGCGTATCTATAAATAACATTACCATTCGTTTTCCATTTGGAATTACTATTCAGTTGTGGCATCTTGGTAAACAGATTAATCACTCCACCTAATGCATCCGAACCGTATATAGTAGAACTAGGACCATAATTCACTTCTACCCTATCCAAACTCATATTGTCAACGGTAATGATATTTTGTAAATGTCCCGCTCTAAATATGGCGCTATTCATTCTTACCCCGTCAACCATTAATAAAATTCTACTTGCTTCAAATCCCCTAATCACTGGACTTCCACCACCGAGTTGACTTTTTTGAACAAATACCTGACCAGAAGCTGTTAATATATCAGCTGTATTTGATTGATACTGAATTAAATTTTTATCAGTAATAACACCGATGGTTTGTATGATATTTTTTGAAAGTGTTGGGAATTTATTAGCGTAAACAACAACATCTTGTAAAGACTTTGTTGAATCTTTTTGTGCACGCAATTCCAAACTACCTCCAATTAATAAAAATGCTAAAATTATTTTGTGCATATTTAATTTTTAATTGGAAAATAAAATAGTCTGTATAGACTTGTCTTCTTAAAAATTAAATAATCTTTGGAGGTGGTGAGTTTTGGAAAATATTGATTTGATCTATAGTAACTTTAAAATGAACATACTTGACTTGTACTTTATTAGAAGTAGTTTTCTGTTGATAATCCTCAGGCGCTATAAATGTCAATTGTTTTTTTGAAAGCTTAAATGTTTGATTTTTAGAATGACCAGACTGCTTTGCGACCATTTCAGATTCTTCTTCATCCGATGCTGCAACCAACACCCAACCCTCTGATGATTTTTCTAATGAGATAATATCATAAAAGGTACCCTCGTGACTAAACTCTCGTCCTTTTTCTTCCCAAATATATCCCTTAGGTAATGTGGTTTTATCTTTTAATATTAATTTAATCTGATGAGACGACAGATTTGCAAAACCATTCTTCAATTCACCAGCGTCAATAAGTGCAAAAGTCTCTTTTTCGTGTAATTTTTCTTCTATCCAATAGT
>JACCDN010106305.1_pt1 | contig 31672 bp, 29 predicted proteins | sample 7441691 | NCBI WGS metagenome assembly JACCDN01 (sample SAMN15323439, study PRJNA562643) | freshwater metagenome | isolation source: river surface water | place: USA:Blue River Watershed | collected 2017-08-16
AATATTTTGAACCCACAGAATGGTACGCCCATCACGCTTCCTTCACAGGACATGGTGTTAGGTTTATACTATATCACTAAGGGTAAAAAATCGATGGGTGACTTAGTTGTAAAGGGTGAGGGCAAAGCTTTCTATAACTTAGACGAAGTAATCATTGCATATAATGAAAATAAAGTTGATTTACATGCAAACATTAGAGTAAAAACCAATGTGCGTGAAGGTGGTGTATTGGTCAACAAATTAATTGAAACTACTGTAGGTCGTGTGTTATTTAACCAACATACTCCAAAGCAAGTTGGATTTGTAAACCAATTGTTAACTAAGAAGAGCTTAAGAGATATTATTGGTGATATCATTAAGATTACTGACGTTCCTACAACTGCTAAATTTTTGGATGATATTAAAACATTAGGTTTCAGAATGGCATTCCGTGGAGGTTTATCATTCAATGTGAACGATTTAGTTGTTCCTGAAACTAGACATGAATTACTAGAAGCTGCGAAAGTAGAAGTAGAAGAAGTTTGGGAAAACTATAATATGGGTCTTATCACAAATAACGAGCGTTACAACCAGGTAATTGATATTTGGGGACGTGTTGATACACGTATCACTGATACTTTAATTCGTGAGATGGCTACTGATAAGCAAGGTTTCAACTCAGTTTATATGATGTTGGATTCTGGTGCGAGAGGTAGTAAAACACAGGTTAAGCAGTTAGTAGGTATTCGTGGATTGATGGCGAAACCTCGTAAGAGTGGTAGCACAGGATCTGAGGTTATTGAAAATCCAATCTTATCTAACTTTAAAGGTGGATTGAACGTATTGGATTATTTTATTTCTACGCACGGTGCGCGTAAAGGTCTTGCTGATACTGCCTTAAAGACAGCGGATGCAGGTTACTTAACACGTCGTTTGGTGGATGTGTCTCAAGATGTAGTCATCTCTGAAGAAGATTGTGGCACATTAAGAGGTATTGCAACAAGTGCTTTGAAAGACAATGAAGATGTAATTGAACCATTAGCAGATAGAATTGAAGGACGTACATCTTCTCATGACGTATTCAATCCAATCACAAACGAATTAATCGTTGCAGCAGGTGACGAAATTTCAATAGATGCAGCTCGTTTAATCGAAGATGCTGGTATTGAAACAGTAGAGATTCGTTCTGTATTAACTTGCGAAAGCAAGCGTGGTGTTTGTGTGAAATGTTATGGTAGGAACTTGGCAACAGGATATATCACACAGAAAGGTGATGCGGTAGGTATCATCGCTGCACAATCCATTGGTGAGCCTGGTACGCAGTTGACATTACGTACCTTCCACGTAGGTGGTGTTGCTGGATCATCTTCCGTTGAATCTAGCTTGAACGCTAAATTTGATGGTACAATCCAGTTCGACGGTTTACGTACAGTGGATACGATTAATAACGAAGGGAACAAAGTGAAAGTTGTTATTGGTCGAACAGGTGAAGTAAGAATTATGGATGTGAAGAATGATCGATTAATGATCACGAACAACATTCCTTATGGAGCTATCCTTGCTGTGAAAGATGGTGCGCAGGTTAAGAAAGGAGATGTGATTTGTACGTGGGATCCATTCAACAACGTAATTGTTGCAGAACAAAATGGTAAGATTGCATTTGAAAATATTTTAGAAGGATTCACTTATCGTGATGAAGCAGATGAGCAAACAGGTCACCGTGAAAAAGTGGTAATTGAATCTAAGGATAAAACAAAAATCCCTACAATTATCTTAGAAGGCGCGAAAGACAACAAGATGTACAACTTGCCAGTAGGTTCTCATATCGTTATTGAAGAAGGTGTAGAAGTAAAAGCTGGACATATCTTGGTGAAAATTCCAAGAGTCTTAGGTAAGTTGAGAGATATCACTGGAGGTCTTCCACGTGTTACTGAATTGTTCGAGGCAAGAAATCCAGGTAACCCTGCGATTGTTTGTGAGATTGATGGTATCGTTACATTTGGTAATATCAAGCGCGGTAATAGAGAGATTATTGTTGAATCAAAAGATGGCATGGTGAAGAAGTATTTAGTGCCATTAACACGTCAGATCTTGGTTCAAGATAGTGATTTCGTAAAAGCTGGTTCTCCTTTATCAGATGGTCAAATTGCACCAGCAGATATCTTGTCAATCAGAGGCCCTTATGCGGTACAAGAATACGTTGTAAATGAGATCCAAGAGGTATATCGTTTACAGGGTGTAAAAATCAATGATAAGCATATTGAGGTAATTGTACGTCAGATGATGAAGAAGGTAGAAATCGTGGATGCAGGGGATACTAAATTCTTGGAAGAAGATTTAGAAGACCGCTTTGACTTTATCGAAGAGAATGATCGTATTTATGATAAGAAAGTTGTAACCGATGCAGGTGAAAGTGCTAAATTTAAGCCTGGTCAAATTGTTACTGTGCGTGAATTAAGAGAAGAGAATTCTATCTTAAAGCGTGCAGACAAGAAAGTAGTAGAAGTGCGCGATGCGAAACCTGCTACAGCACGTCCAGTATTATTAGGTATTACTAAAGCTTCATTGGGTGTACAAAGCTGGATCTCTGCTGCGTCATTCCAAGAGACTACAAAAGTATTGAGTCAGGCAGCTATTCAAGGTAAGGTTGACTTAATGCTTGGATTAAAAGAGAACGTCATTACAGGTCACTTAATTCCTGCAGGTACTGGTCAAAAAGAGTTCGAAAAATTGATCGTAGGAAGTAAGGAAGAATATGAAGTGTTGGCTACAACTCGCGAAGCGATGAGCTTTGATGAGGAAGAATAATCACTTTAAATGATTTTGTTAAAAAGCAGGAAATAGCAGTATTTCCTGCTTTTTTTATACCTCAAATACACGTTTGATTTATATTTTTTACTTATTTTTATAGGGTAGGGCAACCTACCTACAATTAAATAAATTTATTTAAAATGAAGTCGATAAACTGGGTGATTAATGGGGTGTTAGCAGTTGCAATTATTGTTTTGTATGTATTACATTTCAGTAATGGCGCTTCAACAGGCAAACAAGCTGCTGTGCAGGCAGCTGGCGGTACCAAAGTAGCTTATTTTGAAATTGATTCTATTCAAAATAACTATACCTTCTTTAAAGATGTAAAAGATGCATTACAGTTAAAAGACATGGAGAATGCAAAGCAATTAACCGCACTTAAAAATGCATTTTCTGCAAAATACCAAGACTTACAGAAAAATGGTCAATATTTGTCCCAAGGAGAAGTAGTTGCGAGACAACAAGAGTTGCAACAATTAGAAAAAAATTATGCGAATACTGAACAACAATTATCTCAAGCTTTACAAGAAGAGAGCTATAGAAAATTACAAGAGGTAAAGAAAAAAATTGAAGCATTTATTTTAAAATATAATAAGGATAAAAATTTTTCTTATGTGTTCTCAAGTAACGCAGATTTAATGTATTACAAAGACACCACATACGATATTACTGCTGATATTGTAAAGGGTCTAAATGCTGAATACAAGAAATAATCATTTATAATCCCGTTACTCAACGGGATTTTTTTAATTTATAACATAACTATGTCAGAAACAAACACGGGGTTTAAACCAACTTTATCTGCATTTGATGCAACCATGATTGTTGCAGGAAGTATGATTGGATCAGGTATTTTTATTGTGAGTGCAGATATTACCAGAAACGTAGGTTCTGCTGGATGGTTAGTAGCAGTATGGCTGTTAACGGGATTTATGACTTTAACTGCTGCATTGAGTTATGGGGAGTTGAGTGCGATGTTCCCAAAAGCAGGGGGGCAATATGTGTATTTAAAAGAATCTTACAATTCGTTATTAGGATTTTTATATGGCTGGAGTTTCTTCTCAGTTATTCAAACAGGAACAATTGCAGCAGTAGGAGTAGCTTTCAGTAAATTTGCAGGGTATTTTTTCCCTGCTTTAGAAATGACAGATGCTAATATCTTACTACAAATAGGTCTCTTGAAAATCTATCCAGCACAACTATTGTCCATAGCGATCATCATACTATTAACTTATATTAATACAAAAGGTGTACAGGGTGGCAAAATGATTCAGTCTACTTTTACCATTACAAAGTTGGCTTCCTTATTTGGTTTAATTGGATTTGGTTTTTTATTGGCTTCAAAAGCAAGTATTTGGGATGCCAACTGGGCCAATGCATGGGAAATGAAAACAATATCAACTGATAATAGTGCTACACCGATTTTTGGTGTTGCTATTTTAGGTGCTATTGCTGCATCTATGGTGGGTTCTATTTTTAGTAGTGACGCATGGAACAATGTGACATTTATTGCAGGGGAGATTAAAAATCCAAAACGCAATATTGGATTAAGTCTTTTCTTAGGTACATTGATTGTCACAGTAATTTATATCTCTGCGAACTTGATGTATTTAAGTGTATTACCTTTGAATGAGATTGCCAATGCCCCAGCAGACCGTGTTGCAGTGGCTGCATCCAATGTGATCTTTGGTAATATTGGTACGTATGTTATTGCAGTGATGATTATGATCTCCACATTCGGATGTAACAATGGATTAATTCTTGCGGGCGCAAGGGTATATTATACCATGGCACAGGATGGTTTGTTCTTTAAAAAAGCAGGTAGTTTAAATAAGAATGCTGTACCAGCTTGGGCACTATGGGCACAATGTATTGTAGCCGCACTACTCTGTTTAAGTGGTAGGTATGGTGACTTATTAGATATGGTGTCTTTTATTGTGGTGATATTTTACATTTTGACTATTATAGGTATTTTTATTCTACGTAAAAAAAGACCAGAACTAGATAGACCTTATAAAGCATTTGGTTACCCAGTATTGCCAGCAATCTATATCTTGATGGGTACTTGTTTTTGTGTCTTGTTAATTGTCTACAAGCCAAATTTCACCTGGCCAGGTTTAATTATCACTTTATTAGGAGTGCCTTTGTATTATTTGGCATTGCGTAATCAAAAATCGGCAGCGTAAATGATGGATCTAAAAAGTTTCAATCAATTATTTGATGGGTTTGCTACCACTAAAATTGGGGTAGTGGGTGATATTATGTTGGATACTTATTGGTGGGGCGGAGTAGACCGCATCTCTCCAGAGGCGCCTGTGCCAATTGTGTCTCTTCAGCGTAAGGAAACAAGAGTAGGAGGAGCAGCTAATGTAGCGCTTAATTTAAGGGCATTAGGAGCGCCAACAACTTTATTTGCAGTAGTGGGCAAAGATGCAGAAGCAACTTCCTTAAATGCGCTTTTAAAGACAGAAGGAATTGACACACAATATATTTATGAAAGTAATTCTAGGGTGACAACTAATAAAGTAAGGATCATGGGGCGCAATCAACAAATGATGCGTTTGGATCACGAAAATACCCACGATATCAATGCAGAAGAAACTAAAGCACTTTTGGATAATTTTTATGCCTACATAGAAAAAGAGCAACCTGCATTGATCATTTTAGAGGATTATAATAAAGGGGTACTTACAGCTGAAATTATTGAAGCTATCATTGCATATTGTAACCAAAAAGGGATACCCACAGCGGTAGATCCAAAGCAGAAGAATTTTTTAGCATATAAAAACTGTACTCTTTTTAAGCCTAATTTAAAAGAGGTGAAGGAGGGCTTAAAAATTGACATTCCAAAAGTGGATTTAGTGCATATGCAACAAGTGCATTTGGCATTACATAACGCTTTAAACAATGCAATTTCATTTATCACTTTGTCTGAGCATGGGGTGTATTTTGCGCAAAAAAATAAGCAACAAATAATCCCAACGCATATTCGAAATATCGCGGACGTGAGTGGTGCGGGGGATACCGTGATTGCAGTAGCTTCTTTGGTCTATGCATGTTCAAAAGATATGTCTTTGGCTGCTGAGATAGCCAATATTGCGGGTGGTTTAGTTTGTGAATTAGTGGGAACAGCTCCTATAGATAAAGCTTTATTGGCCAAAGAGGTAGAAAAATTATTAGTTAAATAGTATTCGAAAATAAATCATGAAAAAAACAGCCATCATCGTTGCAGGCGGAACAGGTCAAAGAATGGGTACAGTAGTTCCCAAACAGTTTTTGGCTGTTGAAGGGAAGCCTATTTTATTGCATACGATAGATCAATTTGTGGCAGCTTTTTCAGATATCAATTTTGTAATTGTTTTACCTGCAGGATATATACAAGAGGGACAGGATTTAATTGCATCAAGTGGATTAATACAGCAATTTCAATTTGTAGCTGGAGGAGAAACTCGATTCCAATCTGTGAAAAACGGCTTAGCACAAGTTGATCAAGATGCAATTGTATTTGTTCATGATGCTGTGCGCTGTTTGTTAACACCTGCACTCATCCAAAGATGTTATCAGCAAGCAATTGAAAAAGGATCAGCAATTCCAGCAGTAAGTTCTACCGATACTATACGACTTATTGAAGGGACATCACATCATGTGGTAGACAGAGAAAATGTCATGATGATCCAAACGCCACAAACATTTAAGGCTGCTTTATTGATCAATGCTTTTGAGCAAGCGTATCAACCATCTTTTACAGATGAGGCTAATGTAGTTGAAGCTAGCGGTATAACTGTTTATTTGGTGGATGGTGAATTTGAAAATATTAAGATCACAAGACCATTGGATTTAGCAATCGCTGAATATATTTTAGCTAAAAGATTTTCTAATTAAGCATTAGCAAAAAATAATTATTCAGCAGATTGATTGACTACTGAAGCAGATTTACTGATCTTCTCTAAAATTTGATGCGCAACTTCCATGGCTAAGTAGCCATCAATTTCATTCACTACTGTAGGTTCGTCTTTTTCGATCGATTGAACAAAACTACTCAACTCACTTAAAATGGCGTTACCTTCTTCCACCACAGGGTTAGAAATAGAAATGGTTTTAGTGCCTTGATGTGTTTCAATATCAAAAGAGAATGCATCCATTTCGTCGGGTTGTTTTAATTTGATAATCTCTGTATTTTTCTCCAGAAAATCAATCCCGATATAAGCATCTTTTTGGAAGAGTCTAATCTTACGCATTTTTTTCATGCTAATTCTGCTGCTCGTTAAGTTTGCTACACAGCCATTATTGAATTCAATGCGCACGTTCGCGATATCAGGGGTGTCAGTTAACACAGCAACACCACTAGCAGAAATATTTTTTACATCACTCTTTACAATACTTAAGATGATATCAATATCATGAATCATTAAATCAAGAATCACACTTACTTCGGTTCCTCTTGGATTAAATTGAGCCAAGCGATGCACTTCTATAAATAAGGGTTTTAAATTTTCGTTTTTTAATGCAGTAAAGGCTGGGTTAAATCTTTCTACATGGCCCACTTGTAACTTCACATTGGCTTCTTTTACCATGTTCATAATAGCCTTACCTTCTTCAATGGTGTTGGCCATTGGTTTCTCAACAAATACATGCTTGCCCATTTTGATGGCCATTTCGCAAACGGGGTAATGTAAATGTGTAGGGGTTACAACATCAATGGCGTCAACTGCAGCGATTAATTCAGCTTCATCCATGAATCTTTTAATGCCATAGGTTTTTTCAACTTCAGTAGCTTGTTCATTATTAGGGTCAAAAAAACCAACTAGTTCCACTGTGGGAATCTGTTTCCAGTTATTCAAATGGAATTTACCTAAATGACCCACACCAAAAACACCTACTTTAAGCATATGCAAGAATTATGTGGCAAAGTTAAGTGGATTAAGGGGTATAAATGTTTGACTTATAAGAGTGTGAAAAACTTTTAACTAGTTTGATATAAGCGGGGTCTTTAGTATCTTGAGGAATATAAATACAACCATAATATGCATCAAAATATACATGAATTAGTGCGCGTTGCAGAAAAGCAAGAACGTATGGTGATTGGTTTAATGAGTGGCACATCTATGGATGGACTAGACATTGCTTTATGTGCAATAAAAGGAGCAGGCAAGGAAACGCGTTTTGAATTAAAAGCATTTACTACAATTGACTATACAGCAGATTTTAAAGAAAAAATTTTAAGCATTTTCTCAAAAGAGATGGTGGCTTTGGAAACCTTGTGTCTATTAAATGCATGGGTGGGTCAGCAACATGGAAAGATGGTTTTAGCTGCACTCAAATCATGGAATATATCACCAGATGTGGTGGATATGATTGCAAGCCATGGACAAACAATTTACCATGCACCTAAATCTTTGCATCCTAATTCTGAGTTTGGTCCAGCTACATTACAAATTGGGGATGGAGATCATATTGCAGTGACTTCGGGTATCATGACCTTAAGTGATTTTAGACAAAAACATGTGGCCGCAGGTGGAGAAGGTGCACCATTAGCGGTGTATGGAGATTATTTATTGTGTAGCCATCCAACTGAAAATAGATTATTATTGAATATGGGTGGCATAGCTAATTTCACTTACTTAGCGGCTGATTGTAGTTTAGAACAAGTATTTTCTACAGATACTGGCCCAGGAAATACTTTAATGGATGCTTATACAAGAACTCATTTTGCGCCATTAGCTTATGACAAAGGAGGTGCAATTGCAGCTTCAGGAAAAATTAATACCGCTTTATTAGCTGAACTAAAAGCAGCTTCTTTTTTTGCTTTAGGCTTACCCAAAACAATTGGCCCAGAATTATTCAATTTGGAATTTTTAGCAAAAGCACAATTGACAAGTCAAACTATGGACATCTCACCACAGGATGTGATGGCCACTTTGAATCGTTTTTCTGCAGAAACTATTGCTGAATGTATTAACTCAAGCTTAACTCCTGGTACTAAATTTAATATGTATAGTAGTGGTGGTGGTATGCACAATCCAGTGATGATGGAACATTTAAAATTCTTGTTACCCAACGCGACTTTATATTCCTCTGAGGTTCTAGGGATTAACCCGGATGCAAAAGAAGCTATTTTATTTGCATTGTTAGCGAATGAAGCTGTTGCCGGGACACCCTTGTTTGCAGGCGGACATGCTACTAAAATACCCATCACAATGGGTAAGTTTAGTTTTCCTACTTAAAGTTTCTCCTCGTAAAAATGAATTACATAAAAAAGCCTTCCTAATTTTAGGAAGGCTTTTTCTTTTTTGGGGAACATAGCTATTTACTGATAAGCTTCTATGGATTTTTTTACTGATCCATATTTACTCAATAATTCAGCTGCTTTAGTAGCATCAATTGTTTTTAATTCATCCATGATCATTTTTACACCTCGATCAAATAATTTTTGATTAGTCAATTGCATATTGACCATCTTGTTTCCTTTGATTCTGCCAAGCTTAATCATGACAGCAGTTGAAATCATATTGAGGACCATCTTTTGAGCAGTCCCACTTTTCATTCTCGTGCTTCCAGTGATAAATTCAGGTCCAACGACAACTTCAATAGGGAAGTCAGCATTTTCAGACACCGGACTATTTAAATTACAGCTAATACTTCCTGTAGTAATTTGATGTTCTTTGCAAGCTTTTAACCCGCCAATGACATAAGGGGTTGTTCCACTTGCAGCTATACCAATCACGACATCCATGTTGCTAATATTGTAATCCATTAAATCTTTCCAAGCTTGTTCTATATTGTCTTCGGCATTTTCAACAGCTTGAAACATTGCTTGATGACCACCTGCGATAATTCCAATGACTAAGTCATTAGGTACCCCAAAAGTGGGGGTGCATTCACTTGCATCTACTAAACCTAGTCTGCCACTCGTTCCTGCACCTATATAAAATAGCCTTCCGCCATTTAATAATTTTCCCACTATTGAGTCTACCAAAGCTTGAATTGTTGGAATTGCTTTTTCTACAGCATAAGCCACTTTCTTGTCTTCTGCATTGATATTTTGTAAAATTTCAGTGGTGCTGAATTTTTCAATATGATCATAGTTAGAATTTGACTCCGTAACACGTATAAATGACTTATCCATACAATTCTTTTATAATTTAAAAACTAGGGTCTGCTGGCGTATTTTTATTACCATCTCTTTCCTTAAATGGATAAGGGAAGAAATTTCTTTTTCTTTCACTTGTTGCTCTTCCAAAACGACGCATATCTTCTAGTTTCAAACCTGACATGTACAATTCAATACATCTGTTTTTGTAAATCTCATTTAAGATATCTGATTCAGTACTTGCAGTAGAAGCAGTTAAACCAGCACCTAATTTAAATGGATCAGCTGCTGCAGTTTTTGTAACTACTTTGTTCAATTCTGTCAATGCAGATGTCAAATTGCCCGTTCTCGCATAAGCTTCAGCTTTAATTAAAGTCATTTCGCTTGGCAAGTAAATTGGAATACCTGTAGTATTTGCATTATAGAAACCATTGATTCTGAATCTAGGTGCTACGGTGGTATTTATTGAAGTGTAAAATGCAACACGACCATCACCAGCACTTGGTGCTAAGGCAGCAGGTAATCCTAAAGTAGAATCAATCACTTGGAACACGTTGTTTGTTGCAGTAGCAGTTGTGAAGATTGGGTTAGTACTTACCGCATCGTAATTGAAAGTAGATTTTTTTGTCATGTCTACTAAATCGGCTGCAGTAATGGCATCTGCATATTTACCTGAGAATAATAAGTATCTAGCTTTTAATGCATATAGTGTATTGAGATAATCAATACCTGCAGCAGCTTCGTAAGTATAACTACTACTTATTGGGTTTGCTTTTACTAAGTCAATTGCTTTATTTAAAGCACTAATTGATCTTGTAAAACCCATCATTCTGTCAGAAAATGTTACATCCTTACCAATTGTATCTGGTACTTTTTCCCATAACATGGATAAACTTCCTAAAGCAAGTGCTTTTAAGATTGTTGCATGCGCGATCAAACCACTTGCATATGCTTTATCATTCAATGCTTCTGCTGCAGTAATTACTGAATTGGCATCGTAGATCACTTTGTTTGAGTTGGTCCAGATATTTGCCAATATCGTATTGGTTGCATCTACAGAAGCGCCACCACGGCTAAATTGGAATTCAGCTACGTTACCAGCGTTCATTAAAATTACTTCGTTTGTTGTAAATGCATTTGCAGTAACTACACCGTACACAACACTTGCACCACCAAAAGAATAAGTTCTTTGGTTTCCGTTGTTGATGCCCACTAAACCTCTTGCAGAACTATAAGCTTGATCACTTGTAGGCGCATTTGGATTCACAAAGTCTTTCTTACAGCTCGTTAAGGATACGATCCCGAGCAAGAAAGCGATTTGATATTTATATAGTATCTTTTTCATTTTTCTCTATTTATTTAATTAAGGATTAAAAATCAGCTTTGATACCAAAACTGAATGTACGTGGGATTGGAGTAGCTCCAAAGTCAATACCTCTTAATAAAGTACTTTGACCTGCTGAGTTTACTTCTGGATCATATCCCTTGTAGTTATCCCATGAAATAAGATTTCTACCGCTAAAGTTTAAACTTAAGTTATTGATAAATTTAACTTTACCAATATTATAGCTCACTGATAATTCACGTAATTTAACGAAAGAGCCATCGTCTACTCTCCATTCTTCAATTGCGTAAACACCACTGATATAACCTCTAGGTAACAAGCTTCTTTGTTCAGCTTCTGCAACTTTGCCGTTTCCAACACCTTGTCTTGTTCTAAAGTCAGCATTGAAAACATCTACACCTTGAACCGCATCTAATTGAGCACGGAAATTCCATTTTTTGTATGAAATTTCATTAACTAAGCTAGCAGTATAATCTGGGTTAGGGTTACCAATTACTTTTCTAGTTACACCTGTTGCAGCCAATGGAATACCTGCCGCATTTTTTGTGATAGAACCATCTGTGCCTCTAGCAAAATAAGTACCATAAAATACACCAATTGGCTGGCCTTCAACAATTGCTACTGGTGCACCCGCGTTTGTACTAAACAAGGTTAAAGCTTGACCAATTTTGATCGCTTTATTCTCATTACGGTTGTAAATAGTGGTCATTTCCCATTTCAAATCTTTTGTTTGAACTGGAACAAGGGTTAACATAATCTCGTATCCTTTATTTTCCAAAGAACCGAAATTATCTAATAAACCGCCATAACCATTGGTTGGTGCTAATTGTCTGTTGATTAATAAATCAGTTACTTTTTTATTGTAAACGTTTACTGTTAAACCTACTCGATTATTCAACATGCCCAAGTCCATACCATATTCAATTTCAGCTTGACGTTCTGGTTTCACATTCTCGTTTGCTAAAGTTGCACTAGAGCTTAAGGCAGTTCTACCTAAGAAAGAGTTTGAGCTATAAGAATTGAATCTTGAATAAGCGCCAATTCCTGTTAAGTTACCACTCTCACCATAAGCAACACGAACTTTAAATAAATCGAAAGCTTTTGATAGTCCTAATTGATTCCAGAATTCAGTACTTGAGATGATATAACTTGCACTTGCTTTCGCGTAGGTTTGATTGCGTTGGCTTGCACCAAATACGCTAGATCCATCACGACGAACAGCACCAGTTAAGAATAATTGATTTTTGAATTTAAAGTTCTGTTGCACATATAAACCTGAAACAGAAATTTCACTACGCTCATCAACACCAGGGATTGGGGTAGAAGCGCCATTCACTGTTTGAATGAAAGGAGCAAGACCTCTACCTTGAATCATTGCGTAATTATTTTTCTCATATTGTTGAGAATAACCTACTTGAGTGGTAGAATTGATGTCTTTTGTGACTTCAAAATTATAGTTCGCACTTAAGTCATGGTTGATCTGGAAGAAATGATTAGATGCAGTACTTGCATAACCATTTTGTGTTGGGTCTAAAGTTAAACCACCACCATAGAAGGCAGGACTTGCATTATACGTATAAGGAGGAATATACGTAGTTCCGTTTTGTGCATAGTTGTCTATACCCATTGTGTAGCCAACAGATAAACCTTTAAATGGAGTAAGTTTTAATCCAAAATTGGCTAAAATTCTGTTGGTTGTTTGTTTTTGTTTGATGTCTTCGATAACTGAAACAGGATTAATTCTTCCTCTTTCACCTACCGCTTTGATATTACCATCGACATCTCTAGTCCATATATCATGGAAGTTACCAATGATTGTTACCGCATTAGTAGGAGAGAAGAAAGATTGACCGTCTGGCTTTTCATTAGCACTAGAATTCGTATAATTTAAGCCCATATTCATGCTCATCCATTTGTTGATCACTTGATCAATATTAGATCTAAAGCTGAATCTTTGGAAATCGGTATTCTTGATAATACCTTGGTTGTTATAGTAAGATCCACCAAAGTAATATTTAGTTTTATCATTACCGCCACTTACAGACAAAGTGTTATCTGTTCCAGAAGCGTCACGGAAAATATAATCTTGGTAATCATAACGATTAACATTTGTTGTTGTCATGACTGTTGGCGATAGGATATCTTGAGTTAATGCACCTACACCATCAGTTGGTCCACCGAATTTGGTTGGAGATTTGTTTACGTCTAATTTCTTTCTTAATGCACTGCTAATAAAAGTGCTAGAGAAACTAACTTTAGCTGCACCAGATTTTCCACGTTTTGTGAAAATTTGGATTACACCAGCATTTGCTCTACTACCATAAGTAGCAGCAGCAGCAGCACCATTTAATACCTCAATTCTTTCGATGTCAGCAGGGTTGATGTCTACCATTCTATTTTGGCCAATGCTTCCAACAAAATTTCCGCCATCATAGTTACTAGTGGTATTAGTTACTCTATTGGTAGCGTTATTTATAATAACTCCATCCACTATGTACAAAGGTTCAGAAGAAGAAAGTACTGAACTAATACCTCTTAAACGAACAGAAATGCCACCAGCAGGGTCTCCACTGTTTTGGATGATCTGTGCACCTGCAGTTTTACCTTGCAATGCTGCTAACACATTACCGGTTGCACCTTTGCTAAGGTCTTCTGCAGAAACACTGCTAATATAACTTCCCAATTGACGTTTTGTAGTACCTGCTGCAGTACCTGTTACTACAACTTCGTCTAATTTAGAGTACTGTTCTGTTAAAACAATATTCAAACCTGTAGCCATTTTGGTTGGATCTACACTTAATTCTTGAGTTTTAAAACCAACACCACTTGCTACCAACGTAATGGTATTAGTGTTGTTCAATTTTAAACTAAATCCACCGAAGTTATCTGAAACCACACCATTACGTGTGCCTTTGATAACAATTGAAATACCTTCAATTCCGCTGTTGTCTTTTTGATTCGTCACTTTACCGCTAATTAAAGTTTGGGCAATCGTGTCGATACAAAAACCAGACAGCAAAACCAAAATCATCATAAGCTTTGCTATATAAAGCTGGCTTGTTTTTTTGAGTCTCATAACTGATCTTTTAATATTAATAAATGGTTAATCCCTGATGTTTATATGGCAACAGTTTTGGATCATTGGGATCCAATTCTGTAATTAAAATATCAATCTCATCGAGGTTGGCTACTTTAATTTTTTGCTGAGAATTTAATTTCTCAGATATGCCAATGCAAATTGTTTTTTTGGAAGCTTTAATCATCGCTTTTTTAATTTGAACTACTTCCCAGTCATTTTCACTGAGTCCAAATTGAGTATCTAAAGAGTTAATACCTAGTATACATAAATCAGCCTGTACTGATTCAATCGTCTGCACTGCACTTGCGCCGGTAGTTAACATTGCATCTTTCGAAATTTTATCACCAATCATCACTACTTCAATACTAGGGTGGTGAGCAAATTCAATAGCTGCGTTTAAACTACAAGTAAAAAAGGTAGCGTTTAAAGTAGGGTCTAAAGATTTCGCAAATTCTAAAATGGAAGTGCCGCCAGAAGTCAAAATATACATACCACTTTGTACTAGTGTAGCAGTTTTTTTTGCAATAATATGTTTATGCTCTAAGTTGTAGACCATCTCTCTATCAAAAGCAGTATGGAAGGATTTGCTTAAGGCCCCGCCATGTACTTTGATCAATTTTTCTTGTTGGGCAAGTTCTTGAAGGTCTCTTCTGATGGTATCATCGGAGACTTCCATTTTATTGCTTAAATCCGCACATAATACTTTATTGTGCAGATTTAACTGGTGCAATATAAATTCTTGCCTTTCTTTTTTCAGCATTATGCGGTAATTAGGGATTTAAAATAAGCAAAAAACCGCAAATACGAACAAATGTTAATAATAATACAGTAAAATGTGGAATTCTAAGCTTCCGCTAAAGTGTTTAAGGCTTGAACGAATTGGTCTAATTCTTGGGTGGTGGTATAAAGGTTAGGAGTAATTCGACATCCATGCACATTGGCATAATCTATGGCTACTGTAAAAATTTTATGTTCTTTTAATAATCTTTCAGCAAGCACGCTAGGCTTCATGCCTTGTATACCTACATTACTGATTGCGCAAGATCGGTCCGCTGAAGTTGGTGTATTCAGGATGATTTTTGGGTTCCCGGAAACCTTACTTGTCCAATACTGTTGCAGGTATCTTAATCTTGCTTCTTTTTTTGCAGGACCAATTAATTGGTAATAAGCAATAGCATCAGGTATGGTTAAATCAGTGTGCACTGGATGTGTTCCTGTATGATTCAAGCGTCTTATTTTATTGGGGTCTTTTTCGCTATCAGCTAGGAGTGGCCAAACATTTTTGATTTGTTCTTTTTTTACATACAAGATGCCGGCGCCAAGTGGCACACTTAACCATTTGTGTAAAGAAGCGGCATAATAGTCGCAATCTAAATCTGCAATTTTAAATTGAATATGTGCAAATGCATGTGCGCCATCTACCATTACTTGAACCCCATACTGGTGGGCCATTGCAGTGATTTTTTTGATTGGCAGAATTTGACCAGTGATATTAATCATATGACTTACTAAAATTACTTTAGTTTTTGCGGTAATGGCATTTTTATATAAGTCAACAATTTCTTGGTCATTTTTTGGGTGATTAGGAACAGAGATCATTTTATTCACTACACCATGTCTTTCACTCACTTGTTTAAACATATCCAACATCGCACCATAGTCTTGTTCTGCCATAATAGCTTCGTCACCAGCTTGCCAATGGATCCCACTAATAATAGTATCTAAAGATTCAGTGGTATTGCGTGTAATAATGAGTTCATCAGGTGAGCATCCTGCAATCGACGCTAATGCAATAACAGATTTCTGTTTATTGTCCCATTGAACTGTACGCATATAATAAGAGCCTTGGTAATTCACCTCTTTTATATGTTCAATGTATTTATTTAGGATTGGTTGAGGCAGAAAATTATAATAGCCATTTTCTAAATTAATATAATCAGGTTTTAAAATATACTGTTGACGAAGTTCTTCCCAAAATGCGTTGTCTTGTGCTAATGCTTCTGGTGAATTCTTTTCTTGGTTAGCAAATGCATTTGCTATACTTTCCAATCCTAATGGTAATGCAATACCTGTTAGTAATAGGTCTTTAATAAACTGTCTTTTTTCCATAGTCAATGAATTAGAGCCTTAAATTCTGATTTATTTTATTGGTTTCAAAATAAAAAATCCTCAAGGAGCTAAAAAAGGGCAAAAAGGCATTTAAAACTGCATGCTTTTACCTAATTTAAACCTTTAAAAATCAATCCATACCTGCCTTATGAAAAAAATAACTATCAGAGGATGTTTCTTAGCAGTCATACTGCCTTTTTGTGCCATGGCACAGCTAGATCCTGTCACCATTCAAAAAATTAGAACAATAGGCCTGGAGCAATCACAAGTCATGGATATTGCTTTTAATTTGACAGACAAAAGTGGAAACAGGTTAGCTAATTCAGAAGGTTATGCAAGAGCTGCTAACTACGCCAAAGAAGTATTGACCAAAAATGGGGCAGTCAATGTTGAGATAGCGCCATGGGGAGAATTTGGTAAAGGATGGGATTTAGAGAAAATGTATTTTGCTATCACGGCACCTTACTATAAGCCTTTATTAGCCTGGCCAAAAGCATGGACAGCAGGAACGAATGGTTTAAAAAATGCAGCTTTTATTTTGGTAGATGCAAAAGATTCTATTTCATTGGAAGCATATAAAGGACAGTTAAAGGGGAAACTTATTATTTTAGATCAAGATAATAGTTACAAGCAAAGCTTTAAAGCAGATGCAGTCAGGCACTCAGACGAAGCATTAGCTGCGATGGCTGCTGCAATGCCTGTGTCAACTAAAACTCCAGATACTGCTCAAGAAAGACGCAATCGTGAAATGCAAGCGCAAAGAATGGGCCCAATCAAAGTCTTGAATTTATTAAAAGCAATGGCTATTGAAGAGGGTGCCGTAGCAATGTTAACTACAAGTACTAGAAACCATGATGGTACTATTTTTGCACAGGGTGGTGGTGCTTATAAAGGAACAGATCCTGCAAACTTCTTGGATATGGCTATGTCGGTTGAAGATTATAATACCATTTTAAGATTGATTAAATCGGGAACAACAGTGAAGGCTGATGTAGATGTGAAGACCAAATTCCACACTAAAGATCTACAAGGGTATAATGTGCTAGCAGAAATTAAAGGCACTGATCCGGTTTTAAAAGACGAAGTGGTGATGATTGGTGCGCATTTAGATTCATGGCAATCAGGTACAGGTGCAACAGATAATGCATCTGGGTCGGCTGTGATGATCGAAGCGATGCGTATTATTAAAGCGGTTGGTATCAACCCTAAAAGAACTATAAGAATTGGGTTATGGAGTGCAGAGGAAGAAGGTTTATTGGGGTCTAGAGCTTATGTGAAAAAAACTTTTATGGATGCAAACAATCTACCAAATGTAGCGCATCAAAAATTCTCTACCTACTTTAACATAGATAATGGTACTGGAAAAATTCGTGGTATTTATGCACAAGGAAATACAGCTGCTGCTGAAATTTTTAAAACTTGGTTTACACCTTTTCATGATTTAGGAGCAAAGACAGTCACATTAAATAACACAGGTAGCACTGACCATATTGCATTTGATGCCATTGGCTTGCCAGGTTTTCAATTTATTCAAGATCCAATTGAGTATAGCACAAGAACACACCATAGCAATATGGATGTGTATGATCATTTAATGCAGGATGATTTAAAACAAATTGCTACTATTGTTGCTACCTTTGCTTTAAATGCAGCACAGCAAGCAAGCTTGATGCCAAGAAAATAATTTTTAGAGGACATGAAGCAGTTGATTTTTTTTGGACTAATTGTATTTTTTATTGGGATTGCTGTTAATGGTATTGCACAGCGACTTGAAATTGACTTGAGAACAGATACGTCATCTATTAAACATTATGTGGGTTTGGCTGTAAGAGATGATACATTTACAGGTCATGCTTTTGTTATTTTATACCAACAAGAAAACCAAGTTGCTGAAAAAAAAGATTTCAAAGTATACGGGTACTATCCTAAAACTATTGCAACCATTCCTATTCCAATTGGGGTGGTTAAAAATGACTCAAATTGTCTAAAGCATATACCTCCAAATGGGGAGCTCTACTTTATAGTGGATGCAGATGGTTATGCTGCGGCAAAAGAAGTTGTAGAGCATTGGACAGCGCATCCGCCACTATTTACTTTATTAATTAACTGTATAGACATGTTGGAAGAAGTAGCAATGTCAATTGGTGTTAAATTGCCTTCAAGGTATAAAACCATTCCTTCTCTAGCGCCTGAATATTATATGAAATATCTGTACAAAAAATTAAGTTCAACTAAAGGCATCACTTATGCTAAAAATTACCGTTTAAAAATAGTAGAAAGGATTGATGAATTAGAGCATATCGCTACTAAGCCAACAAAAATAATTGGGAAGTATCAGCCAACAAGTGCAACATTTAAATGGATTGTACAGGCAGTAAAATAATTACAAAATATGTCCCTACTATTTGCACCAGAGAATCTCCTGCCTTATGATGGAGTTGCTATATACCATGGAGTGGTTTACCCCGAAATTGAAGCTACAAAAATGCTCCATACTTTATTTGATACCATCCCTTGGAAAGCAGATGAAGTAATTATGTTTGGTAAAAAAATAACGACTAAAAGAAAAGTAGCTTGGTTTGCAGATGCAGGCATTACTTATACTTATGCAGGAGTAAAAAAGTCGGGATATATTTGGACAGATACATTAATTGAAATCAAACAAAAAATTGAGGCGATCACTGGAGCTAATTACAATGCGTGTTTACTCAATTTATACCACGAAGGGGAGGAAGGTATGGGATGGCATCAAGATAATGAAAAAGAAATGGTGGAGGCATCTTCCATTGCTTCATTGAGTTTAGGCGCAGCCAGAAAATTTGCATTTAAACATGCCATAACCAATGAGCGTCTTGATATAGCATTAGCCAATGGTTCCTTATTGGAAATGAAGGGGATTATTCAACAAAAATGGTATCATTCCTTACCTAAGACTAAGAAGGTGAAACAAATGCGGATTAATTTGACTTTTCGATTGATGCATTTGTAATTAAAGGCCAATAACAAAAAACCCCTAAGTTATTATTACTTAAGGGTTTGAGCGGACCGGACGGTTGAAACTAACCTTATCTTAACTGATCAATTTGTGTCAAAATCATCATTTTCAAATCTAAATTGATTTATTTGACAGTTTTTTCAAAATTATATTACTTTAAATGTGGTGGTATTGCTCATCTTTTTGCACTCACAATAATATAATATCAAATTACAAGTCATTTTATGTCCTAATCTATTCAAGGGGTATAAATCCTCATTTAGGACATTTTCTTCTAAAATAGACCCATAAGAATCACAGTAAAAGGGTCATATGTTGTAGTTGTAAGATAATCATTATCTTTATTCTATCATCAAGAAGTCATTTTGACTACCAACCGAGAGAAAACAACTCTACGGTGGTGGATTTTGGATGTGGACGTTTAGTCAAATAAAAAAATAACTCCCAATTTTCTCTTGATGTTTTTTTTACCATTAAATCAATTTTATGTTATTAAACACATTAAAGAAAGAAGAGGATTTGATTAGACTTAAAGATTTTTGCTTAAAAGACAGAGTATGTGGGTATGTTCCAAATGTTTGGTTTACTCAATTACGAAATAAATACCCCTGGCATTATGTTTTAAATGTCCAACATAAGTGGTCAGTAGACTCAAAAGAATATTTTTTAAAGGTTTTAGGGATTAGCTACACTAACAAAATAAGAAAGTTGATAGAATTAGGTGTTTCTAATGAAGATTTAGAAATCCTTGAAACATTAAACTCAAAATTGGACAATCTAATAAAGAGTAAAGAACTATAATTTTACACCAAACTCATCAAAAGCAGTCATTTTGAGGGTGGGGAACTCAATTTTGATAGTTCCAATTAAATCATCACCCTCTGATGCTAATAATTGATTTCTAAAATCATTATATACTTTTCGGTCAAGGTATTTTTCAATACTTATTTTTAATTCAGGTGTAAGTTCCTCGTAAGTGTATTCTATTTCTTCAATTACATAACGGTTTTTTAAATTGGCACCTCTCATTTCTTTTTCTCCAATTTAGTCCATTGGACTTGAATATAAAAATCTTCACTTTTAGGTAAAAGTATCCGTTTTGGATTATGGCGTTGATTTTCAACGCTTTAATTTTCAAAGTGCTAAAGTTGATCTAAAAAATCTTCATTTATTAGGCAAAGTTGCTGTAAATCAAGATTTTAGCCCTATTAAAAAAATATAATAAAATGGGAACGAAAAATCAAAAAACAACAACATATAGTCTTGATTGGGATTCAGTCCAAAACTTGGAATCACGTATTTTAAGAGATTTTCAATCACAAAAAACAGAATCAAAGGCAAGGGAACTGTTGATGATTAGTATTGGAACCAGGTTGGGAATGAGGGTAGTTGATAATTTGTCTCTAAAATACAAAGACCTTTTAATGTTGGAAGTTGGTGAAAAGTTTATTCGTGTAGAAAAAAAGACTCAAAAAGAAAGAATGTTAGTAATGTCGGCTAAACTCAAAGAGATATTAAATATTGTAGTTGAAATATTGAACCCTAATAATGAACATTACATTTTCACAAGCCAAAAAGGTAAAGGACTAAAACCAATGAGTATTCAAACTTTTAATCATCTATTAAAGAACATAATGAAAGAATACAAAGTAAGGTGTATAGGGCACGTATCAAGTCATCTCTTACGTAAGTCGTTCGTTGTGTCTGCAATCCGAAAAGGATTTGAAAGTGGAGACCATTTATCCTTATTGAAGGTTTCAAGATTGATTCTACATTCAAGTGTTTCAACAACTATCAGATATGCTAATTTTGAGGTAAGTTCAATGTTGAGTCTTTATGATTTAAACTAACGTTTTATTATCCCATTGCATTTAAAGGTGGTAATTGACACCTTTAATTAAATGTGAATATGATTCAGGAATTATGCCAATCAACTTTATTGATCAATCTTTGAAGAATGATGTTTCGCATTCATTTCAATTTTGTATTATATTGATTTTCTTATGTTTATGAAATTGACTGATCGCTTTGAAAAACACTAAAACTTGTTTGGCATAAAAAAATCATCATCTGCAATAAAAGACTGTTCATCTAATTTTATGTCAACATCAACGAAGTAGAACATTTCTACAACCCCTGACAGATACATAATCAATTCGTGTTTTGTTCCACCGATAAAGATATAGTCTTTATCTACACCATATTTTTTCATCATTACTCCTATTACCTGTTCAACATATTTGTATGTTTTTGGAGTAAATGGGGTGCTTCTATTTTGTGATTCATCGTCAAAAATGAAAACTGCTTTGTCATTTTCGGACTTGTTTTTTTTACTTTTTCTCATTGATTCTTTCCTTTTTTAATAAGTAAGTTTTTGGTAATGTTCTGTTTTCCATTTCCTGTATTACCGACGCGCCCAAAACTTTCATTTGAGATTCAGTTATGATGATTTTAAATGGTTTGACCTTTGTTTTTTTTCCTGTTGCAATTTCTGTAAGATTCATAATAGTCTTTTCTATAAATATTTTACAAAAGGTCTTTATTTCAAGAACAGTAGGATATTTCACAAGTATTTTTTATCAAAATAGTTGAGATTTGAAAATAAAAAATCTTTGATTTTGGTATCAATATCCCAATATTTTCTCATTTATTGGGTTTGTGGGACTTTCAGTTTATCTCCATTTTTTTACGGCAAACTTTGTTCTTATTTCATCCTTTTTAGTATGTTATTAGACTTTATTCGCCTTACTTTAAAAATATTTGCTAATCTACATTCAGTTGTTTATTTTCAAGTATGCAAACAAAAACTGAAATTATCATCAATGGACTTAAAGATGAGATAAACCGTTCGGTAAGTCAAAAGTTATTCCAACTAACTTCAGGAGCTGGACATTACATTACAGCTTGGAAAAAATTACAAGATGACGCAGTTGAAGTTATAATTGGTATACTTGAACCAAAATTGCCGGGATGTGAAATATCTGCTCCGACCTCTAAAAGCACATATCCTGACATTAAAATAAAAACCGATGATGGGATATTTGCAATTGACATCAAAGCAAACGAAAGTTCAAAAGATCCTTGGTTTGATATGGCAAGGTTAGATACAATTAAAGAGGAGAGATTTGATAAGTATATTGAGGAATGGGAACTTGTTTTGCAATACGATAGTTCAAATGGTAAGTTTCTTAAATGTTATTTCAATTTATTTAGAGAAGTTGTTGGTATTAGGGATGAATGTAAAGGAATAAAGTATAGACCATATGATGGTAAGGTTAGACCAAAATCTTGGTCTGATTTTGAACAGGGTAAGATTTATTGGAACACCAAAGAAGAGTTTCTTGTTGGTGTTGAACGTTCATTAAAACATAGATGGATTGAAAATATCAAAAATCATTTAGTTCCTAAATTAGATGAAGATGAAAAGGAATCCTTTAGGAAATTATTTGAATAAACTAATTTCATTTGCTTCCATTTGTCTTTTAGCTAATGCGATAAGTTTTTTAAAGTCGCCATTATATAATTTTACAATAACATACAATTTAGGGTTTATGGATTCCAATTCTGATAATGAATAGATCTTTTTATTGGTTAAACAAAACTTTATATAAGAGCTTTCAACAATTTTCTTTGGAATTAAATCTTTTTGTTTAGTGCCTTTTGAAACACTTTCACGACCATAAACCAAGTTCCCAAGAACATCTTGCTTTATTTTATTTAGGTTGTTTTCTGAAATTATTGCATATGCGGGGTCTAATTCAGTAATAATGTAATCTCTTTTTAACAATTTAGAACTAATTGCAGTTGTGCCTGCGCCTCCAAATGGATCATAAGTTAAATCGGATTCATTTGAAAATAAATTGATACATCTATTTAATAATTTTGTTGGGAGTTGACAGGGATGTTGGTCTCTGTCTTTTTTATGTTTAATTCTGTGAACATCTCTCCATATATCATTTAAAGGTTCTTTTTCAATTAAACCATTGTTTTTCCTATTTCTAACACAAGGTATTCGTAAACAGTAATTTCTTGATTCAATATTCTTTTCAATATCGTAATTTAAAGTGTTCTCGGCACCAGGTTTAGTAAAATATAGTAAAGAGTAATGAGCAGGTAGTAATTTACCTGAAGGTGTAGATAATGCATCCCATACAATCCAATTTCTGAAAATCAATGTTTTTGATAAGAAGTTGAAATGATAAATTGACCATTTGGGTATGTTTAAAACCAATAATGTTCCGCCAGGTTTCAAGTTGTCAGCCATTCCTTTTAGCCATTCATTACACCAATCTATATATTTTTGGTCTTCTAAATCATCTTGATATGTAGAATAATTTTTTGCAAGATTATATGGAGGATCTGCAAATGCTAAATCAAATGACCCATTTGGATTTGTTTTCGTCAAGTCATTCAAGTATTCTATACAACTTCTATTGATTACTTTATTTGGTTCAATGGGTTTCTCCTTTATTTTATTTGACTGAACAGGTATAACGTTTTTAATACCTGCTTTGAAAGTGTTTTTAGTTTGTTTAACAACTAAAATGTTTTTATCAAATCCAATTAGATTCAATATTCTCTCAAAAATCAATTCAGGTATATCATTGTTTTTTAATTCATATTCATTAAATGACCATACATCAGATATTGCACTACCCAATGGGTTTCTCATATGTTTTTTACCACCCCAATCCTTTGTTTCTTGATTACAAGCTAAACACATTGTATATGGGATTCTTGTATATTTTGTGTTTAAGTTGAAAGGGGTTGGATTCTTCTTTGTTTTTGATTTCAAATACATCAAAAGACCCATATGACTTGAAGGAAGATTATTGTCTGTCTTTTGGTTTATTTTGAACTCGCAAGAAATAAAATATTTAAAAAGATAAATGAAATCATCAATTTTATTATCTGAAATACGTTCACCTGCAAATGACAGGTAATTTGGTAGTCCATATACAAATAAAAGACCACCATCCTTTAGTTTTGGTTTTACATTATCAATTAAATCATTTAAACTTTTAACATAAGAATCGGATTCGTTTGTGAAGCTGGATTTACCAAAAGATTTGAAATCAAAAGAGGTATTGATTATAATGCAATCATTCAATTCATTTTCAATACTATCAATATTCTTTTCATCAATCAATTTGATACTATTTTCTTCAAGAAACTCTTTCATCAATCTTATCTGTTTAATATTAAAGTGAAATTATTACAATAGGTTGATAATGCAATATTTTATAAGATAATTGAACTATTATTTCTTTTTTTGGGAGATTTTTTGTATATTATTTTTACGACACTTTTGACAGAAAAAGAAAGTATCAGGTGAGAAGCAAACATAACGAATGGAACCAGTCCTCACTTTAGTTCGTAGGAGTATCTGCACCTTTGAAATAATAAGGAAACATAGCGGAATAGACAAACGATAGTCGTAAAAAATGGTTGAGGAAATAATGATTTGTATGGGGGTCAAGATCTGGCAAATTAAAACATCTTCAACTACGGGTGATTTTCACAATTTCTATAAGAGCTCTTCGTGTGCATTCTATAAAGTATATTATAATAAATCATTATATATTTTATAATTCTGATTTAGGAACTGATATTGAAAAACAGCTGTTATTCAAATAATATTGTTTTAAAATGTAGTTGGTAGCCCATAAAGATTTATCATACATAGTCAAATGGTATTCTTTTTTACTAAACCTTTTTCTATTCATACTTTCCAATAATATGGATTTAATAGTTTCTAATTTTATTGTTGAGTTGTCTTTATCAAGTAGTATGTGAATATGACGATGACCTTTGATTAGTAGTTTGGATCTTTGTTCACTTGGGTCAATAGTATATTCGGTGCAATAGGCAGCTTTAATATTTTGATTTTCTAATTGATACGATAAATTGTCTATAAACTTCAACATAGTATTATCCCAATAATCTTGTGTGGTATTTGAAGCAGTATGAATTGTTATAAAATAATCCCAATTTACTTTCTTTAATTCTTTTACTAATAACTGTTGCATACTAACAACCTTTTTGTTCTTATTTATAATTTTTTCTCTTTCATCGTTTGATAGAAGTTTTGTAGAAATTAAATAAGGTAATTTGGCTCCAGTAATTCTTTTCTTTTGATATGGGTGAAATGTAGATTTATTATTAGTTTTTAAATAAAAACCATTTGACTTCAAGAAGGATTCATTTATAAATAATCTACCATCAGCAAGGAATGAATCTTCTTCTTTCCCATTTAATTTTAAATACTTTCTTAAAGTTGGGTCGGATGTATCATACATTGCAAGAATTACAGGCATTGATATATAATTTATATTATTAAAGGTGGCACCAGTTCGTATATACTCATTATTTCCTTCACTGTTTATTGTTAAAATCTGATTATATTTTGGGTAAGTATTTTTCATTAAATCAGGGTATAGATAATCCTTTATGGTATATAAAACCATTCCAATCCTAAATAAATACTTTGGTTTATACCAAAATCCCGTTTTTAAGTAAAATATCCCAAAATAATTTTATTGTATAATTTTAGTTCATACTAAAATGAACTTTACCCTGATAGGGTAGGCATTATTGCATTCCATCATACCCCTATTTTGCAACCATAATAACCATTATTTAAGGTCGGATTCCTGCACCTCTTCCTGCCATTAGTCCTGCAGGTATACCTGCCAGGGGGTGTTTGCCAACTTGTCTTTATGACATAATGGCAATTTGTATTGTTATTGGTGTGAATTACCACCAAAAGAAATATTTTTAAAATTATGTCAAAAATATTTTGTCATTAAAAATTGTGCCCTTATCTTCGTGTCATAATTTACAAATATGATTTCATTAGTAGCAATATCAACAGGTGTTTTAGTAAAAAAGGCATTATTGCTTTTATTATTGAATCTTGAGAATGTCCCTGAAATGAATGTATATAGTGATTGGTTAAAAGATGATAAGTTCAAGAAAGACCATTCAAAAGATCCTTCTAAAAAACACTTGATTGCAGAACTTGATAGATTAAAGAAAAAATATTGGGAGGATTGGAATGGTGAATACAAGATTATTGATGGTGTTCGTAAACTAATACATCCAATGACAGAAGATAGGGCACGAGAACTTACACCTGGCGAAATAAAAATTGCTTTTGATTCTTTAGAATTACAAATCAATAGAGTAAGACATATGATAGAACACGAATATAGTGTTATTAGAAACTTACATAAACCATCAGGAGTAAGGTATGTTGTTGTTAGAAGTTATTGGTTTGATAGGAATGGGAATAAGATTAAAAAGTTCAATAAAAATCTTGGAGCAGAAGATAAGATCACTGTCAATGGTGTTATACCTGAATCTTTATTGTCTCAAGGTAAAAAGGAAATAGATGAGATGATGTGGGAATATTATAAAAATGAATATGGGATGAATTAAAAATATTTTTTTTGTCCTAAAATTATGCCCTAAAAAACGTATCACAAATATAAAATAAAATAATATGAATAACGACTACTTTATTAAAAGCTACAAAAAGGTGAGTGTTGATTTGGTTGATGTTGACCCATATTTGGAACAAAGTTATAAACCAACACCTGAAAGTTTCTTTACTGAATCCTTCAATAGAACAGGAGGAACATATGTATATCCACCTGTTTTGTGTCCGAAAGAAGATGGCGCCAGATATTGGGTATTAGCTGGTAATGGTCGTCTCACAACTGAAATTGAAAACGGTAAACAAGAAGTTGAGGTAATTGTAATTGAAAAAAAGATGACCGATGTTGAACGTGCAACTTTTGTATTTGATTTGAATAAACATCGTGTCAAAGATGGAGAAGAGTTGTATTACGATTTCAATAGAGCTTGTTTATTGTTTCCATCTGGCAAACGACAAAAAGGTGATAGATATTCCTATATAGGAAAGGAGCTTGGAATGAAGCGTGATGAGGTAAAGGAAATTGTAATGTTAAATAAGTTTTTTCAAGGAGACGGCAATGTGGTTATGATTAAATTGTTTAATAAAGAGATTTCAAGAAATAAGGTTGAGAAATTAAAAAAGATTGTAGAGGATAATGTTGAGAAGTTTAATGACCAATCATCATTTGAAAAATTGTGTGATTCAAAAATTGATTACGAAAAATTGGGTTATGCAATTAAATTATTGTCTATTGAGGATAATGTTGAGTTTGATTTGATGTATGAATATATCACCAATCAAATTGATTTTAAGACATTTGAATTGAAATTATTGCAACTTGGTAAAACAAGACAAAATATTGAAGAGCATAACATTAAAAAGTCAAATACGCTGGTGCCGATACTGACTGATGAGTATAAGTCAAATAATACCTACATCATCAAGGGGGATAATTTTAAAGTGAATATTGAAAATCCTTTTCAAAAATTAGCACGTGTTATTGCGGGATCACCTCCGTATGGTTTTGGTGAAAAAAGACCTGAAAAATTAGGTGAAAAAAACACAATCAATTTAAATGGAGAAGAGACTGCAATTAAACTTGCAGAAACATATTACAAACACCTTCATTTGTTGGCTGAAGATGGGTCAATTTATGTTATTATAGATGACTTTAGAATGTCAACAGGTGAGTTTGCTTGTTCTCTTGAACACTTTGTGATTGAGATGGCAAAAAGAGGAATGTATTTGGTTGGTAGATCAGTGTGGGCAAAAACAAATCCTTTGAGTAAATCACACAATACAACAGGAATGGTTTCAGGTTTTGAAATGGTTTATAGATTTTCAAAAATGAAAAGTGGATTTTTAAATGTAGACAAAATGTTGATTGAAACTGAAATAGATAGTTTAATATATAAAGCTGGTGCCACAAATCCTAAAACTAATGGAGAAACATCAAGAGGTGCAGGGTATTATCAATCACATTTAAAGAAAATTAGAAACACTTTATCAGCACAAACAGGTAATGATTACATATTGGGTAATGTAGCAAATCCTGAAGATTGGTTTAGACAGGTGGAAGGTGAGGAACAGGAGACTCGTCATACATCTACGACACCTGTATGGTTGACCTCAATTTTAATCGCCGAATCAAGTCGTATAGGGGATGTCGTAATTGATATTTGGAATGGTGTCGGAAATACAATGACATCATCGCTTTTATTACAACGCAAATATATTGGTGTAGAACAAGAGGAAGTTTTCTTTAATCAAAGTGTTAGAAGAGCAATTGAAACTGAAGCTGGTTATGAGGAAACTTACGGTGGTGAAAGTTTGTCAATCAATAAACCAATTGCAGCGTGAGAAATGAAATACTAAACGAATTAAAATTGATTGTTTGTGAATTAGATGGGCATTTATTCTCTCGTCAAAATCCTTCTAAATACATAAACAATGTAAGGTTGATATTTTTAAATAAACAAGTAATGGTTGAGGATGAATTGTTTTTTTCAGTTGATTTAACAATGGATTATGGTATTTCATTTTCATCAAAGTTGTTTAATAAAAATATGTCCTTTAACGAATACGTGTATAATCTTATTCAAAAGTTGGAGCTGGATTTTTGTTGTTATATCAAGTTGAAACCTACAACAGCAAAACATTTTTTTCAATGGGAAAATCAAATATTAAAAAGAAAAAAGGTCAGATATGATTACAAAAAATAAATTAGTGAATATTGCTCTTGCATTTTCAAGATCAAATGTTCAGGATGAAATGAAGAAATTATTTCAATCCTACCAAAATGGAGAAATCATTGAGTTGAGAAGTCAAGTAGATTTTAAATATGAGACTTTTTCAATGTATACTATGGCATTGATTACAGAAAGTAATTCTAATGATGAATTAAAAGTTGAAAATGTGTCTGCATTAGATTTTATAGAAATTGCATCTTTTTTTCACAGCAATTATGATTTTATATCAGAAATGTTGTTGAGATTTCGTAAAAAAGCATCATTTGAAAAGGTGTTTAAAGCAATTGAAATTGACAATTTGGAAATTGAAAAAAGATATATTCAAATGCAAGAACTGCAGCTTTTCATTACAGGTATTTCACTATATTTTTTAAACAATAAAAACAGAAATAATGGAGCAATTTAAAAGATTTTATCCAAATCCAAAGACAAAATCAGAAGTCAAAAAATTAGTAAATCATATGGTTAAAACATTCAAATGTTCGTATCAAGAAGGTATTTCAAAATTGAAAGAACAAAATGAAATATGGAGAAATGACTTATACCAAGTTGTCGTGAGGAAGAATAAAACCATTTATGATAGTAAAGAAATTGGGATGACTCATTTGAGTATAAAAAGAATAGATAATGCAGCTATCCATAATTGGAGAGATCTACAACAAATTAAAAATATGATAATGAATGAAAATTGTATTGGATTAGAAATATACCCAAGTGAAACTAATTTGGTTGATACAGCTAATCAATATCATTTATGGGTATTTGATGACCCAACATTTAGATTGCCTTTTGGATTTAACGCAGGTCGCATAGTGTCATATGAAACACCAAAGGGAACAGGAGTAAATCAACAACCTTTTAGTAATAATTAAAACATTTACAATGGAATATCAGAACAATGCTATGTATCTAATTAGTAAAGATGACTTGCAAACTCTTTTAAGGACTGAAATGTATAAGATTGTAAATGATGCAATTGATAGAAAAGTAATTAGACAGCCAAAAGTTTTATCAAGATCAGAAGCTGCAGCTGAAATTGGTGTATGTGAAAACACCATAAGTGAGTATGTTAAACAAGGCAGACTTGAAAACCGAGGTATTGGTAGAAAGGTTTTAATTCTTGATACTGATCTTGTCAATTTAAAACCAAAAAATTATAATAAGTAATGGTTTCCTTTTACCCAAATGATAAAAAGAGAAAGACCACGTCTATAAAGTGTTCAGTTCAGCCAACAAATATGGGACGAATAATCTTTACTGTGTCTAATAGTTTTATTGATCCAAAAGAATGGGCGAGAGGACGCCTAAAAACAGGTAAAGGTAAACAAGAAAATGGAAGACTACAAGACAGATTAGATAATCTTAAAAGATTGATTCAGGACTTTTATGAAATCTATTTTGATAATCATAAAAAGTATCCAACAAAAAATATTTTCATCAATTTTTTAAAATCTAATAAATCTGTTAAAGAATATTTCCAAAAAAATGATAAGGTTGTAATTGTTGATTTGTTCAATAGAATCATTACAAGAAGGACAAATGGTCAAGAATTAACAAAGGGTCATAGGTTTAGCAGTCAATCACTTTCTTTATTTAATTCTACTTTAAAAGCAATAAAAGGTTTTCAAGAATATAAAGGACGTAAACACATTTATGTTGAAGATTTTAAATCAAAGCAACTCATAGAAGAGTTTGAAATATATATGACGATTGAATTGGATATGATGATAAATACTATTGCAAATAAGATGAAGACCTTAAAATCATTTCTACAAATTGCATTGAGTGAAGGGTTGATTGAGTATAATCCTTTTAGACAACACGGTATTGTAATTTATACAGAGGAAACAGATGCAGTAGTTTTTACTCGTGATGAACTAATTGCATTAGAAAACCTTGATTTATCATTAAATCCTTATTACGAAAGAATACGTGATCAATATTTAATATACTTATGGTCGGGGATTCGTAAAAGCGATTTAAAAAACTTACTTGCGGTAATAAATCCACATACAGATAAGTTTATTTTTAGAAGTGGCAAAACAGGAGAAATATGTGAAATACCTGCTTTTGAAACATTGAGACGTCTTGCTGAAAAATACAATTATAACTTCCCCGAACCAATACACGATACTATCGTATTATCAGAAATCAAAAAGATTTGTAAATTGATCCCAAGTATGGATATAGTTGTTGAAAAACATTATACCAAAGGGGGGTCTAAAAAAAGGGATTTGGTAAAAAAATATCAGAGAATTGTAATCCATACAGGTAGAAGAACTTTAGCTACGCTTTTAGTAGAGTATGGTTTGCCTTATGAACAAGTTATGAAAATTACAGGGCATAAGAAATTACTTACGCTCCAACGTTATATTAAAAGCAGTGTTGATACTGATTTGATGTTGAGTATTGGGAACAAAATAAAAAATGGATGAAATCATCAATTCAGCAATTGATATTGCACTCAAAAACAAAAAACCCCTTGAATATCAAGGGGTTATTTATTTTATAGCGGACCGGACGGGACTCGAACCCGCGACCTCCGCCGTGACAGGGCGGCATTCTAACCAACTGAACTACCGATCCAAGAACTCC
>JACCDN010585511.1_pt1 | contig 31662 bp, 42 predicted proteins | sample 7441691 | NCBI WGS metagenome assembly JACCDN01 (sample SAMN15323439, study PRJNA562643) | freshwater metagenome | isolation source: river surface water | place: USA:Blue River Watershed | collected 2017-08-16
CAAAAGAAGCTTCAAGAAAATTAGAGAAACTATTATTATCTGCAATCAATAACTGGGAGCAAAAAAATAGTGAAGGTAATGTAGCTGAAGCAGGCTTATTTATAAAAGAGATCAGAGTAGATGGGGGAATGATGTTAAAAAGACTTCGTCCAGCACCTCAAGGTCGTGCACACAGAATTAGAAAACGTTCAAACCACGTGACAATCGTGTTAGGAGCTAATGATAACACACAAAGTAATTAATAAACAGTATGGGACAAAAGACAAATCCAATTGGAAATCGCCTTGGTATCATCAGAGGATGGGATTCAAACTGGTATGGTGGAAATGATTACGGTGATAAAATCGCCGAAGATTATAAAATCAGAAAGTACATCCATGCTCGTTTATCAAAAGCTAGTGTGTCAAAAGTAATCATCGAGAGAACTTTGAAACTTGTAACCGTTACTATCACTACTGCTAGACCTGGTATTATTATCGGAAAAGGTGGTCAAGAGGTAGACAAGTTGAAAGAAGAACTTAAGAAAGTTACTGACAAAGAGGTTCAAATCAACATCTTTGAAATCAAAAGACCTGAATTAGATGCTTATTTAGTTGCAACAAGTATCGCTCGTCAAATCGAAAACCGTATTTCATACAGAAGAGCTATTAAAATGGCTATTGCAGCGTCAATGCGTATGAATGCAGAAGGGATTAAAGTTTTGATTTCTGGTCGTTTGAATGGTGCTGAAATGGCACGTTCAGAAGGTTTCAAAGAAGGTAGAATTCCTCTATCAACTTTCAGAGCTGATATTGATTATGCACTTGCAGAAGCACATACTACTTATGGTAGAATGGGTATCAAAGTGTGGATCATGAAAGGTGAGGTGTATGGAAAGCGTGATTTATCTCCACTAGTTGGAATGGATAAAAAACAAGCTTCTGGTGGAAAAGGTGGTGATGCTCCAAGAGGAGGAAAGCCAAACGGAAAATCAAACCCTCGTAAAAGAAAGTAATTTTTTAAATTAAAGAAAAATGTTACAGCCTAAAAGAACAAAATACCGTAAGGTACAGAAAGGTAGAATGAAAGGAAATTCTCAAAGAGGACATGAGCTTTCAAATGGTATGTTTGGGATTAAATCAATGGATTCTTCATTTTTAACTTCTCGTCAAATTGAAGCTGCGCGTATTGCTGCAACTCGTTTTATGAAAAGAGAAGGACAATTGTGGATCAAAATATTTCCAGATAAACCAATAACAAAGAAACCACTAGAAGTACGTATGGGTAAAGGTAAAGGAGCCGTTGAATATTGGGCTGCTGTTGTTAAACCCGGAAGAATTATGTTTGAAGTTGGAGGAGTACCTTTGTCAGTTGCAAAAGAGGCGTTACGTCTTGCAGCTCAAAAGCTTCCAGTAAAAACTAAGTTTGTTGTTGCTAGAGATTTCGAAGCATAATCTTAATTATTATGAAACAATCAGAAATTATTAATCTGTCCACAGCTGATTTACAAGTACAACTTAGTCAGTTAAAAAAAACATACGCTGAATTAAAAACGGCTCATACTATTTCACCAATTCAAAACCCTCTTCAAATCAGAACATTGAGAAGATCGGTAGCAAGATTGGCAACGGAATTAAGTAAAAGAGAGTTACAATAATTGTAATCTGCTGAAAGATGGAAAAAAGAAATTTAAGAAAAGAGAGAGTTGGTGTAGTTACTAGCAACAAAATGGAGAAATCTATTGTTGTTTCTGAAACAAGAAAAGTAAAACACCCATTATACGGTAAGTTCGTGTTGAAAACTAAGAAATATGTTGCACACGACGAAACAAACGATTGTAACATTGGAGATACTGTAAGAATTATGGAGACACGTCCATTAAGTAAATCTAAATGTTGGAGATTAGTTGAAATCATTGAAAGAGCGAAGTAATTATGGTACAACAAGAATCAAGATTAAAAGTAGCAGATAACACAGGAGCAAAAGAAGTTTTGACTATCCGTGTTTTAGGAGGAACGAAAAGACGTTATGCCTCTGTTGGAGATAAAATTGTAGTTTCAATAAAAGACGCAACACCTAACGGAAACGTTAAGAAAGGGTCTGTATCAACTGCAGTAGTTGTACGTACCAAAAAAGAAGTGCGAAGAGCCGATGGTTCATACATCAGATTTGACGATAACGCTTGCGTATTGTTAAATGCTGCTGGTGAAATGAGAGGAACTCGTGTTTTTGGTCCTGTAGCAAGAGAACTTCGTGAAAAACAATTCATGAAAATTGTATCATTAGCACCTGAAGTGCTTTAATTCGATTGATGATGACAAAGTTAAAAATTAAATCGGGAGACGTTGTAAGAGTTATTGCTGGAGATCACAAAGGATCTGAGGGTAAAGTTCTTAAAGTAAACCGTGATGACAATAAAGCGATTGTTGAAGGTGTAAACATGGTTTCAAAACATACGAAACCAAGTGCAAAAAGCCCTCAAGGTGGAATCGTTAAGAAAGAAGCGCCTATACAAATTTCTAATTTATCTCTAATTGATCCAAAATCAAAAGAGATTACTAAAGTTGGAGTAAGAGTAGAAGGTGATAAAAAAGTAAGATTTTCAAAAAAATCTAATCAAGTACTATAGTTATGGCATATATACCTAGACTAAAAGAGGAGTATAAGAGTAGAGTAATTTCTGCTCTTACAGAAGAATTCGGTTACAAAAACGTTATGCAAGTTCCTAAACTTGAAAAAATTGTTGTAAGCCGTGGAGTTGGTGCAGCTGTATCAGATAAAAAATTAGTAGACTACGCAGTAGACGAACTAACAAAAATTACTGGTCAAAAAGCTTTAGCAACCATTTCTAAAAAAGACGTTGCGTCATTCAAATTAAGAAAAGGAATGCCGATTGGAGCAAAAGTAACTTTGCGTGGAGAAAGAATGTATGAGTTTTTGGATAGACTTATTACTTCAGCTTTACCACGTGTAAGAGATTTTAGCGGAATTAAAGCAACTGGTTTCGACGGAAGAGGTAACTATAACTTAGGTGTTTTAGAACAAATCATTTTCCCAGAAATTGACATTGATAAAGTTAACAAAATCTCTGGTATGGATATTACCTTCGTAACTTCTGCTCAAACAGATAAAGAAGCGAAATCATTATTAGCAGAATTAGGATTACCTTTTAAAAAGAATTAAGATATGGCTAAAGAATCAATGAAAGCCCGTGAGGTTAAAAGAGAAAAGACAGTAGAAAAGTACGCTGAAAAAAGAAAAGCTTTGTTAGAAGCTGGAGATTATGAAGGCTTGCAAAAACTACCTAAAAATGCTTCTCCTGTTCGTTTACACAACCGTTGTAAATTAACTGGAAGAACAAGAGGGTATATGCGTCAATTCGGTATTTCACGTGTTACATTCCGTGAAATGGCTAACCAAGGATTAATTCCAGGTGTTAAAAAAGCTAGTTGGTAAAAAAAGTTTATAAATTGGTTAAAGGTTCGTTGATGAGTATCAATCGAAAACCATAACCGCAAATCAATACATAATGTATACAGATCCAATTGCAGATTATCTTACGAGAGTTAGAAATGCAGTGCGTGCTAACCACAAAGTGGTTGAAGTTCCTGCTTCTAATCTGAAAAAAGAAATCACAAAGATTTTATTCGATCAAGGATATATCTTAAGTTACAAATTCGAACAGAACAACGTTCAAGGTTCAATTAAAATCGCTCTTAAGTATGATAAAGATACTAAAGAGTCTGTAATCAAAGATATCCAAAGAATTAGTAAACCAGGTCTACGTAAGTACGCAGGTTCTTCTAAAATACCAAGAATTCTTAATGGTTTAGGTATCGCTATCGTTTCAACTTCAAAAGGGTTGATGACAGGTAAGCAAGCTAAACAATTGAATGTTGGTGGAGAAGTAATTTGTTACGTATACTAATTAAAAGACTAGACGATGTCAAGAATAGGTAAAAATCCAATAGTAATTACTGCTGGTGTAACTGTAGAAGTTACAGATGCTTTGGTTACAGTAAAAGGAAAATTAGGTCAACTTACTCAGGAGTTTTCGGACGTTACTGTAAAAGTTGAAGAAGGTCATGTGATTGTTGAGAGATCATCAGATCACAAAGATCATAGAGCTAAACACGGTTTATACAGATCATTAATCAATAACATGATTGCTGGAGTATCAACTGGTTTCACTAAAGAATTAGAGCTTGTGGGTGTTGGATACAGAGCTTCAAATCAAGGTCAAAAACTTGATTTAGCTTTAGGATTTTCTCACAATATCGTTTTGGAAGTTGCTAAAGAAGTAACTGTTGAAACAATTTCTGAGAAAGGTAAAAATCCAATCGTAAAATTAACATCCTTAGACAAACAACTTTTAGGTCAAGTTGCTGCGAAAATCAGAGGTTTCCGCAAACCAGAGCCTTACAAAGGAAAAGGTGTTAAATTCGTAGGTGAAGTATTAAGAAGAAAAGCAGGTAAATCAGCTTAAAAATAAAGGTTATGTCATTAACAAAATCTGAAAGAAGACAGAGAATCCAGTTCAGAATTAGAAAGATTGTTAGCGGTACTGCTGCTAGACCAAGACTTTCTGTATTCAGAAGTAATAAAGAAATCTATGCACAGCTCATAGACGATGTAAATGGTGTTACTTTATTAGCAGCTTCATCAAGAGATAAAGGTGCAGATAGTAAAGGTACTAGCGTAGAAGTTGCTTCACAAGTTGGAAAACTTGTAGCAGAAAAAGCGTTGAAAGCCGGTATAGATACAGTAACTTTCGATAGAGGAGGTTATTTATATCACGGTCGTATTAAATCATTAGCAGAAGGCGCAAGAGCGGCTGGACTTAAATTCTAATTATATTATGTCTAATAAATACAAGAATGTAGAGTTAGTAAAACCAAGTGGTCTTGAATTAAAAGATCGTTTGGTAAGTGTAAATCGTGTTACCAAAGTAACAAAAGGAGGAAGAGCTTTCGGTTTTTCTGCCATTGTTGTTGTAGGTGATGAAAACGGTGTTGTTGGTCACGGATTAGGAAAATCGAAAGACGTTTCTGAAGCAATTGCGAAAGCAGTAGAAGATGCAAAGAAAAATCTTGTAAGAATTCCTTTAAGTGGTCAATCTGTACCTCACGAACAAAAAGGTAAATTTGGTGGAGCACGTGTATTTTTAATGCCTGCATCTCATGGTACAGGAGTTATTGCTGGTGGTGCTGTTCGTTCAGTACTTGAATCAGTTGGAGTACACGATGTATTATCAAAATCACAAGGTTCTTCTAATCCACACAACGTGGTTAAAGCAACTTTTGATGCATTACTACAAATGAGAAGCGCTTATACTGTTGCAAAACAAAGAGGTGTTTCTTTAGAGAAAGTTTTTAAAGGTTAATTCAAGGAAATTATGGCTAAATTATTAGTAAAACAAGTAAGAAGCAAAATCAATTGTCCTCTATCACAAAAAAGAGGATTAGAAGCTTTAGGTCTTCGTAAAATGGGACAGGTTGTGGAGCATGATTCAAATCCAGCTATCCTTGGAATGATAAATAAAGTTAAACACTTAGTTTCCGTTGAGGAAGTTAAATAACAATTATAGTTATGAATTTAAGTAACTTACAACCTGCTGAAGGTTCTACGCACAATCAAAATAAAAGAGTTGGTAGAGGAGAAGGTTCTGGAAAAGGTGGTACTTCTGCAAGAGGACACAAAGGAGCTAAATCTCGTTCAGGATATTCTAAAAAGATTGGTTTTGAAGGAGGTCAAATGCCACTTCAAAGACGTGTGCCTAAGTTTGGTTTCACAAACATTAATAGAATTGAACACCAAGGTGTAAATCTTGATACGCTTCAATTATTAGTTGATAATGGAATTGTTACCGATACTGTAGATTTCTCAGTATTAGTTGCAAACCGTTTGGCTACTAAAACCGAATTAGTTAAAATATTAGGTAGAGGTGAGCTTAAAGCTAAATTGAAAGTATCAGCTCACAAATTTACTGCAACAGCAAAAGCGGCTATCGAAGCAGCTGGTGGTGAAGTAGTATTATTATAATATTTCTGTTATATGAAGAATTTTATTGAATCATTCAAAAATGTATGGAAAATAGAAGAGCTAAAGAATAGAATTCTTGTAACTCTTGGTTTGCTTCTAGTTTATAGATTCGGAGCACACGTAACTCTTCCAGGTATAGATGCAACACAGTTAAGCGGATTAACCGGTCAAACAAAAGAAGGAATAGGTTCTATTCTAGACATGTTTACTGGTGGAGCTTTCTCTAAAGCTTCTGTATTTGCTTTGGGTATTATGCCTTACATTTCTGCTTCAATTGTTGTTCAATTAATGGGAATTGCAATACCTTATTTACAAAAATTGCAAAAAGATGGTGAAAGTGGACGTAAAAAGTTAAACCAAATTACACGTTGGTTAACCATTGGAATTACACTTTTACAAGGTCCGGGTTATATTCTTAACCTAAGACAAACAATCCCACAAAGCGCTTTTTTATTAGGGTTTGATTCATTTTCATTTTTATTTTCATCTGTATTAATCTTAACTACAGGTACAATTTTTGCCATGTGGTTAGGTGAAAAGATTACGGATAAAGGTATTGGAAATGGTATTTCATTATTGATTATGGTAGGTATTATTGCAAGATTACCTCAAGCATTAATACAAGAATTTACTTCTAGAGTTACAAATAACAACGGTGGTCCAATGATTCTAGTTTTAGAAATTATAGTTTGGCTATTGGTTATTATTGCATGTATTCTTTTAGTAATGGCAATAAGAAAAATTCCGGTTCAATATGCTCGTAGATCAACTACAGGTGATTTTGAACAAGATATGATGGATGGAAACAGACAATGGATACCATTAAAATTAAACGCTGCAGGTGTTATGCCAATCATTTTTGCGCAAGCAATCATGTTCATCCCTGCTGCCTTAGCTGGTATTTCACAATCTGAAATTTCTCAATCTATTGCAGGTACATTCAGTAATATGTTCGGATTATGGTATAATGTTGTTTTTGCATCATTAATTATTATCTTTACATTCTTTTACACGGCAATTACCGTTCCTACAAACAAAATGGCAGATGACTTAAAAAGAAGCGGTGGTTTTATTCCAGGTGTTAAACCAGGATTGGAAACTTCAGATTTCTTAGATAAAATTATGTCATTGGTTACATTTCCAGGAGCATTGTTTTTAGCATTTATTGCTATTTTCCCTTCGATCGTTGTGAACTTAGATGTTCAACAATCATGGGCAATGTTTTACGGAGGAACATCATTAATTATTATGGTGGGTGTTGCAATTGATACTATTCAACAAATAAATTCATATTTATTGAATAAGCATTATGATGGATTGATGAAAAGTGGTAAAAATAGAAAAGCAATCGCTTAATTTTTATGGCAAAGCAATCAGCAATAGAACAGGACGGATCAATAATTGAAGCATTATCAAATGCGATGTTCCGTGTAGAATTAGAAAACGGACATATTGTAATAGCTCATATTTCTGGAAAAATGCGTATGCATTACATTAAATTGTTACCAGGTGACAAAGTAAAACTAGAAATGAGCCCTTATGATTTGTCTAAAGCAAGAATTACCTATAGATACTAAAGTTATTTAAAATGAAAGTAAGAACATCAGTTAAAAAAAGAAGTGCCGACTGCATCATTGTACGCAGAAAAGGTAGATTATACGTTATTAATAAAAAGAATCCTAGATTTAAACAAAGACAAGGATAGTTATGGCAAGAATCGCAGGGGTAGATATTCCTAAAAACAAAAGAGGTGTGATAGCACTAACCTATATCTTCGGAATAGGAAAAAGTAGAGCAATTGAGATTTTAGAAAAAGCTCAAGTTAGCCAAGATAAGAAAGTTCAAGATTGGAATGATGACGAAATCGGAGGAATCCGTGAAGCAGTATCATTTTACAAAATTGAAGGTGAATTACGTTCTGAGACTTCATTGAACATTAAACGTTTGATGGATATCGGTTGTTATAGAGGAATTCGTCATAGATCTGGACTTCCATTGAGAGGACAAAGAACTAAAAACAACTCTAGAACAAGAAAAGGTAAAAGAAAAACTGTTGCAAACAAGAAAAAAGCAACTAAATAGTAAATAGTATGGCTAAAGCAAGTACAAAAAAACGTAAAGTTATCATTGAATCTTCTGGTGAAGCTCATATTAGCGCAACTTTTAATAACATCATTATTTCTTTGACTAACAAGAAAGGTGAAGTTATTTCTTGGTCATCTGCTGGAAAAATGGGTTTCAGAGGTTCTAAAAAGAATACTCCTTACGCAGCTCAAATGGCAGCAGAAGATTGTGGAAAAGTAGCATTAGAAGCTGGTCTTAAAAAAGTAAAAGTGTATGTTAAAGGTCCAGGTAATGGAAGAGAATCTGCTATCAGATCTTTACATAACAGCGGAATTGAAGTAACTGAAATCATTGACGTTACTCCAATGCCACACAATGGTTGTCGTCCACCAAAAAGACGTAGAGTATAATTATAGTATAATCAAAGATAGAACCAAGATTATCGAAGGATTTGACCTGAATTCATAATCTCTATCTAAAAACAATTTAAAATGGCAAGATATACTGGTCCAAAAACTAAGATAGCTCGTAAATTTGGCGAAGCTATTTTCGGAGACGATAAAGCCTTCGAAAAAAGAAATTACCCTCCAGGACAACATGGTTTGGCTAAAAGAAGAGGTAAAAAATCAGAGTACGCTGTACAATTGATGGAAAAGCAAAAAGCTAAGTACACGTATGGTATTCTAGAAAAACAATTCAGAAATTTGTTTGAAAAAGCATCTGCATCGAAAGGTGTAACGGGTGAAATTTTATTACAACTTTGTGAGTCTAGATTAGACAACGTTGTTTACAGAATGGGTATTGCTTCTTCAAGAAGAGCTGCGAGACAAATCGTTTCACACCGTCACATTACTGTAAATGGAGAATTAGTAAATATTCCATCTTATCATTTAAAAGCAGGTGATAAAGTAGCAGTTCGTGAAAAATCTAAATCTTTAGAGTCTATCGAGCGTTCTTTATCAAATTCTAGTCATGTTTACAAGTGGATCACTTGGAACAATGATACTAAAGAAGGTACTTTCGTTTCTGTTCCTGCAAGATTGCAAATTACAGAAAATATCAAAGAACAATTAATCGTAGAGTTGTACAATAAATAATAATTGACACCAGTCTAAAATTATGGCAATATTTAATTTTCAGAAACCCGATAAAGTTATCATGATCGATTCAACCGATTTTGAAGGTAAATTTGAATTTAGACCTTTAGAACCAGGATACGGATTGACCGTTGGTAATGCACTAAGAAGAGTTATGCTCTCTGCTTTAGAAGGTTACGCAATTACATCTATAAGAATAGAAGGTGTTGAGCATGAGTTTTCTACTATTTCAGGAGTTGTTGAAGATGTAACAGAAATTATTCTTAATCTTAAACAAGTACGTTTCAAACGTCAAATTGAAGAGGTAGACAATGAATCTGTAACAGTTTCAATTTCAGGTAAAGAACAAATTACGGCAGGTGATTTCCAAAAATTCATCTCAGGATTCCAGGTGTTAAACCCAGAATTAGTAATTTGTAATCTTGATTCTAAAGTTAATTTCAATCTTGAATTAACCATTGAAAAAGGAAGAGGTTACGTTCCTGCTGAAGAAAACAAAAAGCAAAACGCAGCTATTGGTACTATTTTTACTGATTCTATTTTTACGCCAGTTAAAAACGTAAAATATGCAATTGAAAACTTCCGTGTGGAGCAAAAAACAGATTATGAAAAATTAGTTTTTGAAATCAAAACTGATGGTTCTATCAATCCAAAAGACGCTCTTACTGAAGCAGCAAAAGTATTAATTCACCACTTTATGTTGTTCTCTGATGAGAGAATTACATTAGAAGCGGATGAAATTGCTCAAACAGATTCTTATGATGAAGAATCTTTACATATGAGACAATTGCTTAAAACAAAGCTTGTCGATATGGATTTATCTGTGAGAGCATTAAATTGCCTTAAAGCAGCTGAAGTTGATACATTAGGAGACCTTGTCTCTTTTAATAAACACGACTTAATGAAATTCAGAAATTTTGGTAAAAAATCACTAACAGAGTTAGATGAATTAGTAGCTATCAAAAATTTAACTTTCGGAATGGATTTGTCAAAATATAAATTAGATAAAGACTAGTTTCTTTATCAAGTTAAATAGCATTTAAAATGAGACACGGAAAAAAATTCAATCACTTAAGCAGACAGACAGGACATAGAAAATCTATGCTTGCTAATATGGCTTGTTCTTTAATCGAACATAAACGTATTAATACAACTGTTGCTAAAGCTAAAGCGCTTAAACAATTTGTTGAGCCACTTATTACAAAATCAAAAGAAGATACTACGCACAATCGTCGTATTGTTTTTGCTTACCTTAGAAACAAATATGGTGTAACGGAACTTTTTAGAGAAGTTGCAGCTAAAGTTGGAGATCGTCCAGGAGGATATACTCGTATCATTAAAGTTGGAAACCGTTTAGGAGATAACGCGGATATGGCTATGATCGAACTAGTTGACTTCAATGAATTGTACAACGGTGGTAAAAAAGAAGAGAAAAAAGCAAAAAGCCGTCGTGGTGGAAAAGCTAAAAAAGCAGAAGCTGCTCCTGTTGTTGAAGAAACACCAGTTGCTGAGTCTACTGAAGAAACTTCTGAAAGCGCTGAATAATGATTCACAGCTATTAAATATCAAGGATAAACTTTTTAGTTTATCCTTTTTTTTTACCCATTTTTAAAAATTCATTCGCTAGTTGATTGTTATCAAACTTATATTTTAAAAATGGAAAAAATAAATTAAATTTGCAGCACAACATAATATTTACAAGCATTATCTATAATGTTAATCTAACTACTACTCATGAAATATATTACAAGACCTCAGGCTATCTTACTTCTTGCTGACGGAACTATTTTTTACGGTAAATCCATTGGTATTTCAGGAACCACTTTTGGTGAGGTGTGTTTCAATACGGGTATGACGGGATATCAAGAAATCTTTACCGATCCTTCGTATTTTGGCCAAATTATGGTTGCTACCAATCCCCATATAGGAAATTACGGTGTCAATCCAAACGAAACAGAATCAGATAAAATCATGATTTCTGGATTGGTTTGTAAAAACTTTAGTTTTACCCATTCTCGACCAGATTCAGAGGGAAATTTACTTGAATATTTTGAAAAACAGAACTTGGTGGCCATTTCAGATGTTGATACGCGTGCTTTAGTGAGTTACATCAGAGACCATGGTGCTCAAAATGCCGTGATTTCAACAGACGGAACTTCTGTCGAAGATTTAAAATTGAAATTGGCTGCAGTTCCAAACATGAAAGGTTTAGAATTAGCTTCTGTGGTGTCAACCAAAGAGCCTTATTATTTTGGAGAGGAAAATGCAACTTATAAAATCGCTGCTTTAGACTTAGGAATTAAAAAAAATATATTACGCAATTTTGCTAAAAGGGATTGCTACATTAAAGTCTTTCCATACAACGCTTCTTTTGCAGATTTACAATCTTTTCAACCGGATGGGTATTTTCTATCAAACGGACCTGGAGATCCCGATCCTTTGACAGGTGTTCAAGCTGTTGCTAAAGAAATATTAGAGTCTGATAAACCAGCATTTGGTATTTGTTTGGGACACCAAATTATTGCTCTTGCAAATGGCGTTCCTACCTATAAAATGTTTAATGGTCATAGAGGAATCAATCATCCGGTCATGAATCTATTAACGGGCAAAGGTGAAATTACTTCTCAAAATCATGGTTTTGCCGTAGATAGAGAGGCACTAGAAAAACACCCAGATCTAGAAATCACACATTATCATATCAATGACAATACGGTTGCTGGAATGCGAATCAAATCGAAAGATTGTTTTTCTGTTCAATACCATCCAGAAGCCAGTCCGGGACCACATGATTCTTCATATCTTTTTGATGATTTTATCACGCTCATGAATAAGAATAAATAATCATTGATTCATTTCTAAATTACCTTTCGTAAAGGTTTTGCAACTAAAACGTTAGAGTTAATAAAATTCAATACAATTGCTAATTTGATAAAAAAAGTTAGAATATATTTGTAAAAGATTAAAAATATAAATCAAAAAAACATTAAAATATAAAGCTATGAGTATTATTATTAAAGTTCATGCAAGACAAATTCTTGATTCTAGAGGTAATCCTACAATTGAAGTAGATGTTGTAACTGAAAACGGCGTTTTAGGACGTGCAGCTGTACCAAGTGGTGCATCTACAGGAGAACATGAAGCTGTTGAGCTTCGTGATGGAGGAAAATCTTACATGGGTAAGGGAGTTTTGAAAGCAGTCGAAAATGTTAATAAAACAATAGCTGCAGAATTGTTAGGAGTTTCTGTTTTTGAGCAAAACCACATCGATGCAAAAATGATCGAATTAGATGGTACGCCTAACAAAGCTAATTTAGGAGCCAATGCTATCTTGGGAGTTTCTCTTGCGGTTGCAAAAGCAGCTGCCAATGAACTTGGGATGCCTTTGTACAGATACGTAGGTGGTGTTTCTGCCAATACGTTGCCTGTTCCCATGATGAATATCATCAACGGAGGTTCGCACTCAGATGCGCCTATTGCTTTTCAAGAGTTTATGATCATGCCTGTTAAAGCAACATCTTTTACGCATGCCATGCAAATGGGAACTGAAATTTTTCATAATTTGAAAAAGGTATTACACGATAGAGATTTATCTACTGCAGTAGGTGACGAAGGAGGATTTGCTCCAAACTTACCAGGGGGAACAGAAGATGCTTTAGATACAATTAAAAAAGCAGTTGAAAATGCAGGATATAAATTTGGAGATGAAGTAATGATTGCATTAGATTGTGCTGCTTCTGAATTTTATGTAAACGGTACTTATGATTATTCAAAATTTGAAGGTGCTTCGGGTAGAGTTAGATCTTCTAAAGAACAAGCTGAATATTTAGCTTCATTAGCGGCTAATTACCCTATCATTTCAATTGAAGATGGAATGTATGAGAATGACTGGGATGGTTGGAAATACTTAACAGAATTGATTGGAGATAAAGTACAATTGGTTGGAGACGATTTGTTTGTAACAAACGTTGAAAGATTAGCAACTGGAATTGAAAAAGGAATCGCTAATTCAATTTTAGTAAAAGTAAACCAAATTGGTACTTTGACTGAAACAATTGCAGCGGTAAATATGGCACACAATGCAGGTTATACTTCTGTAATGTCACATCGTTCAGGAGAAACAGAAGACAATACCATCGCTGATTTAGCCGTAGCATTAAATTGTGGTCAAATTAAAACAGGTTCTGCTTCACGTTCTGATCGTATGGCCAAATACAATCAATTACTAAGAATTGAAGAAGAACTTGACGGAACCGCTTATTTTCCTGGAGTTAAAGCTTTTAAACAAAAGTAATTCAAGATAAAATGATTTCAAACCCCAAAATAATTTAAACTATTTTGGGGTTTTTATTTTCAATCCATTCCGATTAAACTTAAGTATATCAATTTAGCAAAATATTAACGAAAACGTTATACTAAATATTTTCTTTTTAAATTGAAATTTCTTAATTTTGTTACATAACAATTTTCAAAGATTTAATTTCCTTTATACTATGTCAAAAACAGCAATATTAGAATATGATGGTCAAAAATATGAGTTTCCAGTTATCATTGGAAGTGAAAATGAGCCAGCAATAGATATCAATAAACTTCGTGATTTAACAGGTGCTATCACTTTAGATCCAGGATACAAAAATTCAGGTTCTTGTAAAAGTGATATTACTTTTTTGGATGGTGAAGAAGGAATTTTGAGATATAGAGGTTATGCAATTGAAGACTTGGCTAGTAGCGCAAATTTCTTAGAAGTTTCCTACTTAGTAATTTTTGGTGAATTACCTACTAAATCTCAATTGGAGCAGTTTGAAAATGACATTAGAAAATATACATTGGTGAATGAGGAAATGAAAAACATCATCGATGGTTTTCCAAAAACAGCACATCCAATGGGCGTTTTATCTTCTTTGACAAGTGCATTGACCGCTTTTAACCCAAAAGTAGTAAATGTTGAAAATGAAAAGGAAATGTATGAAGCAGTTTGTAAAACGATGGGTAAATTCCTAGTGATTGCAACATGGACGTACAGAAAAATGATGGGTTATCCATTAAATTATTACGACAATACAAAAGGTTATGTTGAGAACTTCATGCGTTTGATGTTTGAATTGCCAACATCACCATATTCAACTAGCCCAGCAATTATTGATGCATTGGATAAGTTATTTATTCTGCATGCCGATCATGAGCAAAACTGTTCAACTTCTACCGTTAGAATAGTTGGTTCATCTCACGCCGGACTTTTTGCTTCTATTTCTGCTGGTGTTTCAGCGCTTTGGGGACCACTTCACGGAGGTGCCAATCAGGCGGTACTTGAAATGCTTGAAGAGATTCAAAAAAATGGAGGAGATGCAGATAAATATTTAGCAAAAGCAAAAGACAAAGAAGATCCATTCCGTTTGATGGGATTTGGTCATAGAGTTTACAAAAACTTTGACCCTAGAGCAAAAATCATTAAAAAAGCAGCAGACGAAGTGTTGAATACATTAGGTGTAAATGATCCTATTCTTCAAATTGCAAAAAAATTAGAAGAATCTGCATTAGTTGATGAATACTTTGTTTCTAGAAAATTATATCCAAACGTAGATTTCTATTCAGGGATCATCTACCGTGCTTTAGGAATTCCAACAGATATGTTTACGGTTTTATTTGCTATCGGACGTTTACCAGGTTGGATTGCTCAATGGAAAGAAATGAGAATCAATAAAGAACCTATTGGAAGACCAAGACAAGTTTATACAGGAAACCCATTGCGTTCATTCGTTCCAATGGATAAAAGGTAATTTTTATTAAAATAAATCACAAAGCTTCTCCTAATCGAGAAGCTTTTTTATCTTTGTACAAAGCCAAAAAAATAAGGTATGCTTCAAATTAGAATTAAAAATGAAACCTCAAGGTTACGCGCAGTAGTTCTTGGTACAGCAATAAATAACGGTCCCACACCAACCAAAGAAGAAGCTTACGATCCAAAATCGTTAGAGCATATTTTGGCAGGAACCTATCCAATAGAAGCAGATATGATTGCAGAAATGGAAGCCTTCAATGCGGTGTTTACAAAATATGATGTGACCGTTTATCGTCCGGAAATCATAGAAAATTACAATCAAATTTTCACGCGTGACATTGGGTTTGTCATAGAGGATGTATTTGTAAAATCAAATATTTTACCGGACAGAGAGCGTGAATTAGATGCCATCCAATACGTTATTGATCAAATAAATCCCGCCAAAGTAGTGCGTCCGCCAGAGGAAGTTCATATTGAAGGTGGAGATGTGATGGTATGGAACGATCATATTTTTATCGGAACATACAAAGGTTCAGATTACAGTAGTTACATCACCGCACGAACCAATATGTTTGGTGTGAATTACATCAAAGAATTATTCCCCAACAAAATTGTAAAAGAATTTGATCTGGTAAAATCAAGGCTTGAAGCCAGAGACAATGCACTACATTTGGATTGTTGTTTTCAACCCATAGGTACCGACAAAGGAATTATTTACAAAAGTGGTTTTAGAGAAGAGTCAGATTATTTGTACTTGGTAAAACTCTTCGGAAAAGAAAATTTATTTCATATTACGAGAGAAGAAATGTATCATATGAATTCCAATGTTTTCTCAATCGCTCCTGATGTAGTAGTTTCAGAAAAAAACTTTACCCGTTTGAATAATTGGTTGCGAAAACAAGGTTTTACCGTTGAGGAAATTCCCTATGCAGAAATAGCCAAACAAGAAGGATTGCTTCGATGCTCCACTTTACCCTTAATTAGAGATTAAATAATTTGTTTCAAGTGCAAAACCTGAGACGTAACCTATAAAAAATGAACCAAACTATTCAATCGATTGTAATGATTCGTCCTGTCGCTTTTCGAATGAACGAACAAACAGCAGTCAATAACTATTATCAAAAAGTATTAGACAATTTATTGCCATCTACCGTTAATGCCAAAGCCCAAGCAGAGTTTGATGGGTTTGTTGAAAAGCTTCAAAAGGTAGGTGTAGAAGTTATTGTTTTAGAAGATACGTTAACTCCCGACACGCCCGATTCTATTTTTCCAAATAATTGGATTTCCTTTCATGAAAATGCAGATGTAACATTGTATCCTATGTTTGCCGAAAATCGTCGTTTGGAACGTAGAGAAGATTTGCTTGAATTGCTAGAGGAAAAAGGATATCAAATTGAAAACATCGTTGATTATACAGAAGCAGAGCAAGATGGATATTTTCTTGAAGGGACAGGAAGTATCGTGTTGGATAGAGCGAACGGAAAAGCATACTGTGCCTTGTCTCCTCGCGCCGATGAAGAACTTTTTATTGAATTTTGCGAAGATTTTGACATGCATCCTGTTATTTTTGAAGCTTTTCAAACAGTAGAAGGAGAACGTAAATTAATTTACCATACCAATGTAATGATGTGCATTGGAGAAACTTTTGCTGTGATTTGTTCCGAATGTATTGATGACAAAAAAGAGCGAAAAATGGTGTTAGATATCCTAAAACAAGACGGGAAAGAAGTGATACTTATCACTGAAAAACAAGTGAATAGTTTTGCAGGAAACATGTTAGAAGTAAAAGGTGCTAATAATCAAAATTATGTTGTAATGTCTGAGTCTGCGTACCATATATTGACGCCTAAACAAATCGAACAGATTGAAAAACACGCGCCAATTATCTATTCCAATTTAGATACCATTGAAGCATGTGGAGGTGGAAGCGCACGATGCATGATGGCAGAAAATTTTCTTCCCAAAAATTAGATCTGTTTCGTGATGTGAATGATCGAACTTATAATGTACTGCACTCCAATAGCAATGGTTAAAAAGCCAACAATTCTTGAGATTGCAACAATACCAGAAGCGCCTAATATTCTTGATAGATAATGGGCGCTTTTTAGTATGATAAAGATCGATGTCGCTACAGCAAAAATAGCAATTGATGAAAAAACAATATCCCACGTTTCATGGTGATCTTGATAAAAAGCGATCAATAACGAAATGGATCCAGGTCCGGCTAACATTGGAATAGCCAAGGGAGTCAAAGCAATGTCATTTCTTTTTTGAATGTCCACTTCAATCTCTTTGTTGATTCCGCGTGATTTCGTAAATTTTTTATTTAATAATGAAAAACCTGAATGTGCTATAATAATCCCGCCAGCGATGCGAAGTGAATCAATTGTGATGCCGAAAAAAGTAAGCACATATTGCCCCACAAAATAGGAAATGATTAATATCAAAAAGACATTAATAGCTGTTAATAATGCAATTCTCGAACGATCTTTTTTGCTAAATTCTTGAGTCAGTCCCACAAATATGGGTACCGTTCCAATTGGGTTCAATACCGAAAAAAGAGAAGCAAATAAATAGATCAAGAGTTCCATAATGTATGTTGTTTGATACACAAATATAAAATATATATTTATCTTATGAACTTGTAAGGGCATTAAACCATCAAAAATTTGTATTTTTGCACCATGAGAAATAAAAAAACACTTGTATTAGGAGCCTCTACAAAGCCTGAAAGATATGCTTATAAAGCAATTACGATGTTAGTAGAAAAAGGTCATTCAGTGGTTGCTATCGGACAAAATGCTGGTGAAGTAGCCGGAATCACTATCAAGACAAAAAATATTCCTTTAAAAAACATAGATACAGTTACCTTGTACCTAAATCCACTTCGCCAACGCGATTATTACAACTACATCATCTCTACACAACCCAAACGTGTTGTTTTTAATCCGGGTACTGAAAACCCCGAATTTTATCAATTGTTAGCGCTTAATAACATCAAAGTAGAAGTGGCTTGCACGTTGGTTTTATTAACTACGAATCAATATTAATTGACTATTTCGGTCTGTAACGACACAGAAACAGAATAATTGATTAATTGCCCACTTGAAGAAACACCTCGGCCGCCCATTCCTTTCCCGTAAGCTTCAAATTCGAAGGAATCAATACTTCTATTGCTTTTATCATTCGGACTTTTACTGCTTTGAATATAAATAATTTTACCTGTTTTCACTTCGGCAACTTTAGCTAATCGTTTCGTGGTTTCGATCGCATCTAATACTGCCAGTTCTTGTGCTTTCTTAATAAAAGTTTCAGCTTCGGTATGGAAATAGGTGATGCTTTCAATTTTATTAAACTTCGTTTTTAATAATTCTTCGGTAAAGTCTTGCATTTTGTTCAAGTCTTTTAATGTGAAAATGATTTTTTGAGAAGACCCAAATCCAGCAAATACTTCCCGGTTCAATTTATTGTCCCATCGAGTGGCTTTGTTTGTTGCAATCAGACTGATCTTGACATCTGTTGAGTCGTTGATGTATTTTTTTACAATTTTGATGACCTCGTCAGCTGTTCTTTGATTTTCATTTACAGCTTCTCTTAATGTGGGCTTGATGTGTTCTAAAGCAATGGTGATTTGTGAAGCATTCGGAAACGCAGTAGTGGATCCTAAACCAACTGCACTGATCAGGTTTCCTCTCATTTCAGCAGACTGAGCTAAGACTACTTCCTGAGATATTAATAGCATTAAAATAAGGGCAAATTTTTTCATAGTAAAGCATTTTATTCAAAATAAACGATACTATTACATAAAAATTGCCATTACCTAAAATCGGGTTTCGCTCACTGCTTTTTTGCTAATCAGCAACAGTCCTAAGAATGTGATGCCACCGTTAATAATGATCAGTTCAATGTCGAAAACGTAACTGCCAAAAAGTAATGCCGAATTTTTACTGATTGCAAAACAAATGGCAGGAGCGATAATACAAACCAAAGGAACCCATTTGTCGTGCACCGTTTTGTTTTTCATGAACAAGCCAAATGCATACAAACCTAACAATGGCCCGTAAGTATAACTCGCTACTTTAAAGATCATCGTAACAACAGAAGCATCGTTGATTGTATTGAAAATAATGATCACTAAAAACATCAAAAAAGAAAAACCTAAATGTACCAAATGTCGGGTTTTTACTTGGTTGTTTTTATGGTTGTTTTCTGCTTTATCCATTCCGAGGAAATCCACACAAAAAGAGGTAGTCAATGCGGTTAGAGCAGAATCGGTTGTAGCAAATGTAGCCGCTGTCAAACCTAATAAAAAAACAACTGCTGGCAAGGTGCTCAAATTATGAAAAGCGATTTCAGGGAATAATAAATCGGTTCTTGGTTTTCCCGTTAGTAAATCATTTGGAATTCCAATACCATGGTTTTCTGCATAAAGATAAAGTAAGGCTCCTACACTCAAAAAGAAAATATTGATCAAGACAAACACACCCGTAAAAGTGAACATGTTTTTTTGTGCTTCCTTGATGTTGGCGCAACTCAAGTTTTTTTGCATCAAATCTTGGTCGAGTCCAACCATGGCGATTGTAACAAAAATTCCGCCTAAAATTTGTTTCAAAAAGTAACTGCCTTTTAAGTAATCCTCATAGAAAAATATTTTCGAATAATTACTGTTTTTAACTGCTTCAAAAGCTTCGATGGCATTGTAATTTAAGCTGTTGCAAATAAAAATAATTGTTAAAAATACCGAAGTGACTAAGAAAAATGTCTGAAGTGTATCGGTAATGATGATTGTTTTTAATCCTCCTTTGTAAGTGTAGGCAAAAATGAGTCCAAGTGAGATCAAAACCGTAGCAAAAAACGGAATATTAAAAGCATCAAAAACATATCTTTGTAATACAATCACGACCAAGTACAGGCGAAATGCAGATCCAATCGTTCGACTGATTAAGAAAATACTGGCTGCTGTTTTGTAACTAACAACTCCAAGTCTTTGTTCGATATAACCATAAATAGACGTCAAATTCATTCGGTAATATAGGGGCAGCAAAACTTTGGCAATAATTAAAAATCCAATGGCATTTCCGAGTACCAATTGAAAATAGCCAAATTGATTTTCGGGTGAACCCACATTTCCGGGTACCGAAATAAAAGTAACTCCAGAAAGGGCTGTTCCAATCATTCCAAAAGCAACCAAATACCATTTTGAATTTTTATTGGCTTTGAAAAAAGTATCGTTATCTGAATTTTTTTTACTTACTCTATTAGAAATGAAAATAAGTAATCCGAAATAAATTAAAATTAAGAGTAGGATAGTTGTAGGATTCATTTGAAAATTATTTTTGATAAAAGTATGTAAATAAATACTAAATTCAAATTATCTAAAATTCAAATTATCTAAATTTGCGATATGGAATTTTCTTCAAAACTTCTCGAGAAAGCAGTAAACGAAATGGCTCAGTTACCAGGTATCGGGAAACGTACCGCACTTCGATTGATGTTACATCTTCTTAAACAACCTAAAGAACAAACAGAATACCTTTCACAGGCATTGACATTGATGCGTGAAGAAATCAAATTTTGCTCCAATTGTCACAATATTTCGGATGAAGAAGTATGTGAAATTTGTTCCAATTCAAGCAGAAATCATCAAATCGTTTGTGTTGTTGAAGATGTTAGAGATGTAATGGCAATTGAGAACACCAACCAATACAAAGGAATTTATCATGTTTTAGGGGGTAAAATATCTCCTATTGACGGCGTTGGACCAAGTCAATTAAACATTTCTACATTAGTACAAAAAGCCCAATCGGGTACGGTTACCGAAATTATTTTTGCATTGAGCTCCACCATGGAAGGAGACACGACCAATTTTTATGTGTACAAGCAAATCAAAGATTTTGGTATTAAAACCTCCACGATTGCTCGCGGAATATCAGTAGGAGACGAATTAGAATATGCAGATGAAGTAACACTTGGGCGAAGTATTTTGCAACGTGTTCCTTTTGAAGGGGTATTGAAAAATATTTAGATCCATATTTCGTTAGTATTATTATAATATAGTTAGAAATCCTATCTTTGCAAACTACTTCAAATAGTAATCTAATTTATATTGTTGGATTTTTTTAAATTCAGCTATTTTTTTAGAGTAACAGATTGAAAACAAATAAATAGGGACAATTAGTTATATTGTTCACTAGATTTTTAAAAATAAAGAAACATGAATATTACAAATATTTGCTGTATTGGAGCAGGATATGTAGGAGGGCCAACTATGGCTGTTATTGCACAAAAATGCCCTCATATTAAAGTAACCGTTGTCGATTTGAATGAAGATCGTATTGCCAAATGGAACGATTCAAATGTGGATAATATTCCGGTTTACGAACCAGGTTTGGGTGAAATTGTAGGTCAATCAAGAGGAAAGAATTTGTTTTTTTCTACAGAAGTGGATCAAGCTATCGATGAAGCCCAACTTATTTTTATTTCGGTTAATACCCCTACTAAAACCTATGGTTCAGGAAAGGGAATGGCTGCCGATTTAAAATACATCGAGCTTTGTGCTAGACAAATTGCGCGTGTTTCAAAACAGGATAAAATCGTAGTTGAAAAATCAACATTACCGGTACGAACGGCTCAAGCCATCAAAAATATATTGGATAATACTGGAAATGGCGTACAATTTCAAATACTTTCCAATCCCGAATTCCTTGCAGAAGGAACAGCCGTAGAAGATTTGTTGCAACCCGATAGAGTACTAATTGGAGGAGACACCTCATCTGAAGGACAAGCAGCAATTCAGAAATTAGTTGATATTTATGCAAATTGGGTTCCGAAAGATCGAATATTGACAACCAATGTATGGTCTTCTGAACTTTCAAAATTAACAGCGAATGCCTTTTTAGCACAACGTGTTTCATCTATCAATGCCATGTCGGAATTATGTGAAAAAACAGGTGCCGATGTAAATGAAGTTGCTCGTGCTATTGGAATGGACAGTCGAATAGGATCTAAATTCTTGAAATCTTCTGTCGGTTTTGGAGGGTCCTGTTTTCAAAAAGATATTTTGAACTTGGTGTATATTGCAAAATCATACGGGTTGAATGAAGTAGCAGATTATTGGGAGCAAGTAATCATCATGAATGATCATCAAAAAAGAAGATTTGCAAAAAATATTGTTTCGACATTATACAATACAGTTTCAGGAAAAAAAATCACGTTTTTGGGTTGGGCCTTCAAAAAAGACACCAATGATACCCGAGAATCTGCCGCTATATATGTTGCAAACGATTTGATATACGAACAAGCAACGATTGCTGTTTATGATCCGAAAGTTGGTCACAAACAAGTATTATCCGACTTGAATTATTTAGAAACCCGATCAGAAGCTGAAAATGAGCAGCACATTGCATATCAAAAGGATCCGTATGAGGCATGTCATAATGCACATGCGATTGCTGTTTTGACTGAATGGGATGAATTCAAAAGCTATGATTGGCAAAAAATTTACGATCAGATGTTAAAGCCAGCCTTTGTTTTTGATGGTCGCAACATTTTGGATGGTGAAAAATTAAAACAAATTGGTTTTCATTATCAAGCAATTGGTTCTTAATATATAACCTGAAAATTGATGAAAAAAATAGTAATCACAGGAGGAGCTGGTTTTATTGGCTCGCATGTAGTGAGAAGATTTGTAAAGAATTATCCAGACTATCAAATCTTTAATTTGGATGCCTTGACGTATGCCGGAAATTTAGAGAACATTTCAGATATTGAAAAAGAACCAAATTATACTTTCATCAAAGGGGATATTGTCGATGCCGATTTTATCAATGCATTGTTTCAAGAACATCAATTTGATGGGGTCATTCATTTAGCAGCAGAATCACATGTCGATCGTTCGATTACAGATCCATTGAGTTTTGTGAAAACCAATGTTATCGGAACGATGAACTTATTGAATGCAGCCAAGACCATTTGGGCCTCTAGTTTTGAGGGTAAGCGTTTTTATCACGTGTCTACAGATGAAGTATATGGAGCATTGGGCGCAACCGGACTTTTTACGGAGTCTACAGCATACGATCCCAACTCTCCTTATTCAGCATCTAAAGCAAGCTCAGATCATTTTGTAAGAGCTTATGGCGAGACCTATGGTTTGCCCTATGTGATTACCAATTGTTCTAATAACTATGGTCCCAATCATTTTCCAGAGAAATTGATTCCTTTGTTTATCAATAACATCATCAACAACAAACCACTGCCTGTTTATGGTGATGGGAAATATACACGTGATTGGCTTTTTGTAGAAGATCATGCTGTGGCTATCGATTTGGTTTTTCACCAAGGAAGAAACCACGAAACCTACAATATTGGCGGTTTCAACGAATGGCAAAATATCGATCTGGTAAAATTATTGATTGTCCAAATGGATGCAAAACTGGGTCGTCCAGCAGGAGCTTCGAATCATTTAATCACTTACGTAAAAGACCGTCCAGGTCACGATTTACGTTATGCAATTGATGCCAGTAAAATCAACAAAGAATTGGGATGGAAACCATCTGTAACTTTTGAAGAAGGTTTAGAAAAAACCATCGATTGGTTTTTAGCCAATGAGCAATGGCTTAACAATGTTACTTCTGGCGATTATCAAAATTATTATCAAAAACAATACAACTAAGGTGATTCTATCCAAATACACGAAAGAGTTTGCAACCAATCTAAAATTGGCATATCCTGTCATTTTGGGGATGTTAGGTCATACCCTTATCGGAATTGTGGATAACATTATGGTTGGAAAACTAGGCGCAACAGAACTTGCAGCTGTCTCTCTAGGGAACAGTATGATTTTTATTGCGATGTCCATCGGAATCGGATTTTCAACTGCAATTACACCGATTGTAGCCGAAGCCGAAGCCGAAAAAGACGTACACAAAATACGTTCTACTTTTCATCATGGTTTGCTTTTGTGTATACTTTTAGGATTTTTCTTGTTTGGATTGGTTGTATTTGCAAAACCTATCATGCAATTGTTGCACCAACCTCAAGAAGTGATCTCGTTAGCATTGCCTTATCTGGATTGGGTTGCTTTTTCATTGGTGCCTCTCATTATTTACCAAGGATATAAGCAGTTTGCAGACGGTATGTCGATGACGAAATATTCAATGTATGCCATTATTATGGCGAACATTGTGCATGTTGCGTTTAACTATTGGCTCATTTATGGAATTTGGATTTTTCCAAAAATGGGTATTTTGGGCGCGGGTCTTGGGACTGTGATTTCAAGAATTGCAATGGTGGTGTTTATGCATTTCATCTTGATCAATCAAATGACACTCCGACCGTATTTCAAAAATTTCAGCTTCAGCGAGATAAAAAAACCAGTCATTCAAAAGATTGTAAATTTAGGTTTGCCTTCTGCCATGCAAATGTTGTTTGAAGTCGTCTTGTTTACAGCTGCCATTTGGTTATGTGGAAACATCGGAAAGACAAGCCAAGCAGCCAATCAAATTGCCCTTAGCTTAGCTTCGATGACATTCATGTTTGCAATGGGACTTAGTGTTGTGTCGATGATTCGAATCAGTCAGCAAAAAGGTTTACATGATTATAAACAATTGATTGTGGTGGCACGATCTATTTTTTTATTGGCAATTATTATCGAAATCGTGTTTGCAATTATGTTTGTTGTATTGCATACTACCTTGCCGTATTTGTTTTTAAACATGGAAAATCAAAATCAATTGTTGGACAACAAAGAAGTGATTGAAATAGCTTCCAAATTATTACTAGTTGCCGCTGTTTTTCAAATTTCAGATGGAATTCAAGTAGTGGTTCTTGGAGCGCTTCGTGGTTTACAAGACGTGAAAATTCCTATGTATATTACGTTTGTTGCATATTGGGTCATTGGTTTTCCAACCTCTTATTATTTAGGCGAACACACGAATTTAAAGGCAGAAGGTGTTTGGATTGGATTGTTAGCAGGATTGACTGCTGCAGCCTTATTTTTATATATACGTTTTCATTATTTAACCCATAAAATGGTAAAAGAAGGCGAACCAAAAGAAACGATTGAATATTAATTTAGAAAAGAAACTACCATGGAATTACCAAAATTTGTATTAGGTGACAACACCGATTATCCAGATGATATTTTTATTATTCACCTAGATTACCCTCGTTTTATCATCAATTTAAAAGATGATGAGGTTGAGTTTATGGAAGAAGATGAAGATCTTGACGAAACAGAATTAAATGCAGAAATGGAAGGATTGATCACGCAAGCCAACGCATTTTATGACAGAGAAATAGCTCGCTATGAAGAATAAAAAAAACCGCACTTGATGCGGTTTTTTTGTGAGTATACGTATTATTTCTTCTTTTTCTTTTTAGCGTCCCGAGTTCGTTCCACCCCACGATTGCGCGATTCTGTTTTTCGAGGTTTCGTTTTGGCAGGTCCTCCCAAATTTACCTTTTTGTTTTTGGTCGATTTTTCATGAAAAGCAGCACCACCTTCAAACTTAGGTTTTTTCATTAATTGCTTTACTTTTTTTCGATCTTTTTCAAATTCAAGTAAGCGTTCTGCAATGCTCACATCTTGAGGAAAGGGAAGGAATTCAATCTCTTTTTCCATCAATAATTCTGCCTCAATTTGAATTTCTTCTTCTTTTGGACTGATGAAACTAATAGCAATTCCCGTTTTGTCCGCACGTCCTGTTCTACCAATTCGGTGAATGTACTGTTCTGGGATGTCAGTAAACTCAAAGTTTATTACATGAGTAACATCTGAAATATCAAGACCTCTCGCCATTACATCGGTCGTAATTATACCGCGAAGTTCACCCGCCTGAAAAGATGCCATGGTGTTCAATCGGTAGTTCTGAGATTTATTTGAGTGTATGACTCCAAATTGATCCGGATAGTTTTCTTCTATGCTATTGGCAATTAAATCAACTGTTTTTTTATTGTTAGCAAAAATAAGGACGCGCTGGGTGCTTTCATCATTTTCTAGGATGTGCCCAAGTAGGTTTATTTTCGTTAAAAAATTCGGCACTTTGTATGCTAATTGTTCAATTTTTTCGAGCGGAGTTCCTGAAGGTGCAAGGGTTACTTCTTCTGGTATTTCAAAATATTCATCCAAAATTTCATCCACATCATCGGTCATCGTAGCCGAAAACAATATGTTTTGACGTTTGTTTTTCATCATCGCCAACAAAGAAGTAACTTGGAAACGGAATCCTAAATTAAGTATTTCGTCAAATTCGTCGATGATTAATTTTTGTAAAGAATCAAATCGAATTACGTTGTCAAGAGCCAAATCCATCGTTCTTCCTGGGGTTCCAACAAGAATATCGATTCCGGCATACACCGCTTTCTTTTGCGTATTGATGTTGACACCTCCATACACACCTAGTGTACGCACAGACATAAATTGTGTTAGGTTTTCGATTACCTCCACAATTTGAACAACTAATTCACGTGTGGGAACTAATATGACCAATCGAGGAGTGTCAGTAGCAATGAATTTCCATTGTTTTAATACAGGTAACAAATAAGCCAAGGTCTTTCCTGTGCCTGTTTGAGCGATCCCCATGACATCTCTTCCCGACATGATCACAGAAAAAGATTTCTCCTGAATTGGAGTAGGAGTTGTAAGCCCCATTTCGTCTAGTGCTTTTTGAAGGGATTTAGGAAGATTAAATTGCTCAAACGTATTCATTGTATTACTTTTTTGCAAAGGTAAGCATTTCTTTTTTGGCATTTCTTGTTTTGAGTAGTGGCTTTAATCAATATCCAATATGCAAACATAAAAAAATAGCCAAACTAACTTTAGAAGTTAATTTGGCTTTCAATACTATAAAAGGATATGTTAGATCGCGTTTACAATGGCTGCAAAATCATCTGCTTTTAGTGCGGCTCCACCTATTAAACCACCATCCACATCTGGTTTGCCAAATATTTCTTGTGCATTATCAGGTTTTACACTTCCTCCATATAAAATCGAAACTTGGTCAGCGATGTTGCTTCCAAAAGTATGACGAATGGTTTCTCTAATAAATGCATGCATTTCTTGTGCTTGTTCTGGACTTGCAGTTTCTCCTGTTCCAATTGCCCAAACCGGTTCGTATGCCAATACAATTTGTCCCCAAGCCTCGTTTGAAACATGAAATAGTCCGTCACGTAATTGGTTTTCAACTACGGTAAAGTGTTGCTCGTTTTGTCTGTCTTTTAATTCTTCACCAAAACAAAAAATAACCCTCATTTCGTGTTTCAAAGCATTGGTTACTTTGTCTGCGATGATGGCATCGGTTTCATGGAAAATTGCTCTTCGCTCAGAGTGACCTAATATTACGGTGTTAACTCCAACGCTTTTTAGCATGTCTGCCGACACTTCACCTGTGTAGGCACCACTATCAAACTGATTCATGTTTTGCGCAGCTACCTGAATATTTGTGAATTCTAAATGATCTACTGCGGATGCCAAATTGATGAAGGTAGGAGCAACAATAATCTCTACTTCTTTATCATTTGGTAATTTGTCAATCAAATCATTTAATAAATCTTCAGTTTCTTCACTGTTTTTATTCATTTTCCAGTTTCCTGCAACAATTTTAGTTCTCATTTTTGTGTTGGTTTATTATTTATTTAATTCGGTTTTAATTTTTTCAAAATCAGTTTCAATAGCTCTATAAAGTACCACTTCTCCTTTTTTATTGATTACAATATATCTTGGGATCCAATCTAAATCAATAGATTTTCCGAAACTACCTTTCATTCCATTTGCATCATTTACCCAATAATTATCTCCCTTAACGGCATGTTTTTCAATTCCAGCTTTCCATTTATCAAGTGATTTATCCATCGAAATGAAAACGTAATCTACCGTAGGATTTTCTGCCTGAATTTCTTTTACTTTTGGCATGGCTTTTACACAGTCACCGCACCATGAAGCCCAAATTTCGATCAATACAGTTTTACCTTCATGCGATTTTAAGATGCTTTGAAAAGAAACTTCTTTCCCTTCGGGGTTTGTTAAAACACCTTCTAAGGCATCTGTTGAAAATGCTTTTGGTTGAGCATTACTACAAGAAATACTTGCCAGTATTAATGTAAAGAGAGCAGCTATTTTTTTCATACTAATTATTTTTTTATTTCTGAATAGGATTTGTTTAAGTAATTCGATAAGTCACTTCCATTGAATTTATTATCATTGATTCCCCAGTAGTATTTGATCTCATTCCCATTCCATAAATATTTTACACCCGGCGTATCTTTTCCGCTTCCTAGTTCATTCCAAAACGGAATGATTTCAATGATTTTGTATGGATAATTTGCGCCTGCCGCTTTGAAGAAATCAGGAATTAAGTCGGCTTCTTCGTTCATGAAAATTATTGATAAAGGAGGTAAGCTAGCATTAGCCTTGCGCATTTCTGTAAGCTCTTTTGCGGCATCACGACAGTGGTCGCATCCCGGCACAAAATAACAAACCAACTTTTTACCATTATCGATGCCCGCAAAGTATTTTGAATACCCCGACTTTTTCTTTTTTGGTTCATCTACCAATATTTTTGTTTTTTTAGATACAGTGTCTTTCGTGATTTCTTTTTTGGCAGCTACTTTTTCAGTGTCAATGACAATCGTGTTTTCTATTGTAGACAAGGTGTCGATTGGTGTTTCACCAACAGGAACAGAAACAAAATTAGATTCAGGAGGTTGAATGGGAGCCAACATGAAAATGCCTAGAATGGTAGCAAACAAAACGGTAGTCAATACCCAAAAATTACCTTGAGTGCTGTTTTTTGGAAGTAAATAGTACAAATACCCAAGCAGACCTACGGCTACAATGTTTTTGACTATGGCCTCGATGGGTGTCATTGGGATTAGTTCGCCAAAACAGCCGCAATTTCCAGAATTTCCACCACTCAAGAAAGTCACATAAGTTAAGTGGCCGATAAATACAACCAAAAGAGCAATTGTAACGGGAATGATGAAGTTTTTAAGCCAATTTTTTTGTAATAATAAAAAACCCAAAGCCAATTCAATTCCGATCAATGTTCGAGAAAAATATGGCGCAAAATCTCCCGAAAAGCCCATTGGGTACAATTGTTTTACTTCAAAGGTAGAAATGGCAAAATAAGGAGATGGATACATCTTGGCTATTGCCGAAATGATGAATAATACCGAAACGACTATTCGGATTCCCCATGAAATGTATGTTTTTTTGGCTTCCATATGTTTTTTTATTTACAAAAATAAACAGACTCGAGGTGCTGTTTTGTTAATGAATTGTTATAAATCATTTGATTAAACTGCCTTGCCCATCAAAATCAAGGCAAATACCGAGTAATTAATCATGTCTTGGTAATTGGCATCAATTCCTTCCGAAACTAGGGTTTTGCCTTTATTGTCTTCAATTTGTTTCACGCGAAGTAATTTTTGAAGAATCAAATCTGTTAGACTGCTAACACGCATTTCGCGCCACGCCTCACCATAATCGTGGTTTTTGTCTTCCATCAATTTTTTGGTAAGCTCAATTTTTTCGTCGTACAAACGGCTAGCTTCCACCACATCAACATCCGGTTGATCTGCAATTCCTTTTTCAATCTGAATCAAAGCCATGATGCAATAATTGATAATCCCTATGAATTCGCCTGTTTCATCTTCATCAACTTTTCTGATTTCATTTTCTTGTAGACTTCGAATGCGTTGAGCTTTGATGAAAATTTGATCGGTTAATGATGGCAATCGCAAAATGCGCCAAGCACTTCCATAATCGGTCATTTTTTTTACAAACAAGTCACGGCAGGTAACAATAACTTGGTCATATTCTTGTGATGTATTCTTCATTAATGCTATATTTGTATGATTTTTTGACTTTCTTTTATGCGACCAATCGGTCGTGGGTCAAAAGTAAAGAATTAAGATTGAAGTACAAAGTACTAAGCCTTTTAACTCATTAGAAATGACAATAAATTGTAACGGAAAGCTTATCGATTTAAATAATCCTAAAATAATGGGGATACTTAATTGTACTCCCGATTCATTTTTTGATGGAGGTAAGTACAAAAATCCGTCTGAAATACTATCGCAAGTTGAAAAAATGTTGATAGAAGGTGCTACTTTCATTGATGTTGGGGCTTATTCCTCGAAACCAAATGCCGATTTTGTCTCTGAAGCAGAAGAAGCCAGCCGTTTGCTACCCATCCTTGATTTGTTGATTCATCACTTTCCAGACATCCTGTTGTCCGTAGATACTTTTAGGGCGTCTATTGCAGAAAAGGCTGTCCAATCGGGGGCTGTAATGATCAATGATATTTCGGCAGGAAGTTTAGATACCGATATGTTTTCTGTCATAGCTCGTTTGCAAGTACCCTATATCATGATGCACATGAGAGGAACGCCACAAACCATGCAAAATCTCACATCTTATGATGATATTTGTAAAGAAATGAGGTATTATTTTTCAGAAAAAGTGGCGCATGCAAGACAAGTTGGTATCAATGATCTTTTGATTGATCCGGGTTTTGGATTTGCTAAAACAACCGAACAAAATTTTGAAGTTCTTCAAAAATTAGAGTTGTTTCAGGCTTTTGATTTACCATTACTAATTGGGGTTTCAAGGAAATCCATGATATACAAGACGCTCAATACTTCGCCTCAAGAAAGTCTTAACGGAACTTCCGTACTTAACACCATCGCATTGCAAAAAGGCGCTTCTATTTTAAGAGTACATGATGTGAAGGAAGCGAAGGAATGCATACAATTAGTTCAAAAAATAGCCTAATTATTGGTGGTGATAGGGTTCGTTTTTTAAGATGGTAAACCCTCTGTAAAGTTGTTCAATTACAAACAACCGCACCATTTGATGTGAAAAAGTCATTTCAGATAACGAAATCTTGCCTTGTGCTTTTGCATACACTTCTTCCGAGAATCCATAAGGTCCACCAATCACTAAAACTAGGGTTTTGATTCCGGCATTCATCTTTTTTTGCAAATAATCAGAGAAGCCAACGCTGGAAAATGTTTTTCCGTTTTCATCCAAAAGAATCAATTGGTCGGTAGCACTTAGACGAGCTAAAATTTGTTCTCCTTCCTTTTCTTTTTGTTGATTTTCTGATAAATTTTTCACATTTTTTATATCAGGAATCAACTCCATTTCAAATTTAATATAAAATGACAATCGCTTGCTGTACTCGTCAATTAAAGCTTGTAAGTTTTTGTTGTCGGTTTTCCCAATAGCCAGTAATCGAATGTTCATGTGAAGTTTATTTGCCTCAAAAATATAAAAATTATTTCATTCATGAGTCTCATTTGTAATGCTCGTAGTTGAGATTTTTTAGATAAAAAGATGTAGATTTGAAAAAAAATAAACAAGTATGAGTTTTTTCAATTCAATTTTTGGTGCATCAGAAAGTAATTCGCAAGCATCCCCTGTGCAATGGATTCCACTAACCGATTTGGGTCAGCTTAACGAAATAAGTGAAGCTTCCTTTCAGCAACCGGTTGTTATTTTTAAACACAGTACCCGTTGTAGTATTAGTAGAATGGCTTTGAAGCAATTTGAAAACGAATTTAATTTACAAGATAAAGTAACTCCTTATTTTTTAGATCTTTTAGAATACCGACCTATTTCTAATGAGATTGCTGATCGATTCCAAGTATTTCACCAATCACCTCAATTGATATTGGTCAAAGAGGGAAATGCAATTTATGATG
>JACCDN010065370.1_pt1 | contig 31647 bp, 29 predicted proteins | sample 7441691 | NCBI WGS metagenome assembly JACCDN01 (sample SAMN15323439, study PRJNA562643) | freshwater metagenome | isolation source: river surface water | place: USA:Blue River Watershed | collected 2017-08-16
AAATGACGGTCAGTCTCACTTACGCGTTGGATGGAAAAGCCAAGCGTACAGGGCAAGCTGCAGCTCGCATTTCGCATAACAATGCCAATGCGGCAGCCTATGCCCCACCTGCCCAAAACCTTTCAAATTCTGCTTTATCTAACGCTGACATCGAGTCCGCATCAGACAAAGCGCGTGCGTTTGCCAGCGATTTTGCCAACGCTCTTGAGCGTGCAGGTTTTTCTGAAATTTCTGTGGGCAAGTACGGCCAACTGTGGCACGTTCGTGCCGAGCCTCGCAGTTGGCGAAAGAACCGCCTTGATGCTCTGGGCGTCGTTATGGCTAATTGGCAAAAGCATAGTCCATACGCTGATGCGCCCGTGGTTGTTACCCTCACCTTTTTGAGAAATCCAGTCCTACAAGCGCGCACCAATGCCAACTGTTTGTACTACTTCGTCAATGGTGTTGGCGCTTGTGGTGAGAGCAAGCCTTTTACTTTCAAAGACAACCCTATGGCTATGGAGGCAGACCTCAAACATGTGTTGTGGTTTGTAGAAAACACCGCCACTCAGTTTCTGCGCCCAGATATCGAACTCAGCCCAAGTGCATCGTACACCGTGGGTTCTGAGTTTGGTATTTATGACTATTCTGTGGGTTTGTCTACTGGCGTTGAGGTGCCACTCTATAAAGGTGTTTCATGGCAGGGTTATCACACGCGTTTGGTGACCGAAACCGAAGACTTCAAAAACCCCAACCATTACTTCAGGCGCGTGGGGCTTGGCGAAAACACAGCCCGTGGCGCCAGTATGTTTACCTATACCCGCCCCGTTTACAACAGCTTGTGGGTTGAAGCTGCACATGGTGCCTTGTCATCTTCAACTTATGGCACTACTTTCAATTCTGTGTGGACCTCGCCCGATAGCAAGTGGAAGCTAAGCGCAACCAAAGGTTTTTATCAGCAAACCATGACTTATGTTTTTGAGCCACTCAATCCTGCTTTCATCACAGCCAGATATGCAGTTCGCCCTGGTTTTTGGGCATTGTCCATGACCAAGGGTCGGTTCTTGAACAACGATGAAGGCTACCAAATCATGTCTAGCCACACATTTGGCGACAACCGCATCAGGTTCTTTTACCGCAAAACAGGACCTGGTAATTTTCAAACACCCTACAAGCGTGCTTTTGCAGGCTTTAGCATCACCTTGCCCATTGGACCTAGTCAGTCTTACGCCATTGGACCTGTCACCATCCGTGGCCGAGACCAATATCCCTTTGGGTTAGAAACAAAAGTTGGAGAATACGACAACTACATCGAGCCTGGCTATGGCTTGTACCCCACCATTCGCCATGGCCTCAACACCGATGTAGGAGACTATGATAGGGGGGATGTCGCCTCTATCGAGGCTAACCTACACCGATTGCTCGCTTCTATTCGCGAGCACACAAAAAAATAAATTGCTTCGTATGTTTAACTGGCCCGCTTTTTGGACGATTGTTGCTGCCTTTGTTGTCACCCTGTTGGCCACTGGCTTTGTGCGCTATTTTTCAATGATGCACAACTTTGGCCATGACAAAGACGAAGGCGTGCAAAAATTTCACACCCAAACCACTTCACGGTTGGGTGGCATGGGCCTCATTGTGGGGTTTTTTGCTTCAATTGCCTTTGCCGTCAAAACCATGTCAGAAGTTGCCTCACTCAGCGGGTGGTTGTTGATTGCCAGCATTCCTGTATTTGCAGGCGGGCTGATTGAAGACCTCACCCACAGGGTGTCGCCGGGCACACGCTTGGTACTTGCCATGGCTTCGGCTCTGTTCGTTTTGTTTGTGCTCGATGTAGGCGTCAGCCGCACAGACATTGGTTGGATTGACTATCTTCTACAAATTCAGCTCATTTTTTTTGGGCTGACTGTTTTGGTGGTGTCTGGCTTTATCAATGCCACCAACATCATTGATGGTTTTCACGGCTTGGCCAGCGGTACCATGGCCTTGGTGCTTTTGGGCTTGGCAGCTTTGGCACATCAAGCCGCTGATTGGGTGATGGTCAATTTGTGTTTGATAACGTTTGCTGTGGTTATGGGCTTTTTCTTCTGGAATTGGCCACTGGGCAAAATTTTTTTAGGCGACGCTGGTGCTTATATATTGGGCTTTTGGGTGATTGAGTTAGGACTCTTGATTGTTAACCGATGCACCAACTTTTCACCCATGGCACCTTTGTTGGTTGGCTTCTACCCGATTGTTGAAACACTATTTAGTATGTATCGACGCAAGTTTGTGCGCTCTCACCCAATGGGACACCCGGATAGTTTGCATTTACACACTCTTTTATTTAGGCGGGTAGTGGGATGCAATTGGAGGGTTGCGCCTTACCTTTGGGCATTAACGATTGTTAATGTAGCTGTTGCCTATGAGTTTGCTGACAACACGAATGCATTGTTAAGTTTTATGTTTGTTTTTACTGCATTTTATGTGTTGCTATACACAAAGTTGGTGCGGTTTGAAACGCCGAAGATGCTTTTGAAGTAGAGCTGATATCAGGAGTTATAAGTCACTTGCGGGTTGAAGTTTGATTCCGATTTGCAGTGGTGTGTTGCTTCTTCTGGCTTTTAACGTCATCTATCTGAGAAAATCCCACACTATTGGAAGCAACATAACAATTTCTGTCATAACTGCGACTTGGAACTGCGCCAAAACCTTACCAGAGTGCCTGTCATCGGTGGCGCGAGAGCTATGCGAACAGGGAGCACGTGTTCGTCGAAGGCGCAAGCACTGACGGGACCATTGACATCATCAACCAGAACATCAATCAGGTCACCACGTTCAAAAGCGAGCGCGACAAGGGTATTTACGATGCGCTGAACAAGGGGATTCAACTAGCGACCGGTGATGTGGTCGGTTTTCTGCACGCCGATGATTTGTATGCATCCGATGACGTGCTCGCCAAAATCGCCGAAGCCTTTGGAGACCCCGAGGTGCGCGCGGTGTACGGCGATTTGGAATACATGAGCCAGCAAGACACTACAAAAGTGATCCGGCGCTGGCAAAGCAAGCCCTTTAACCAGAAAGATCTCGGCTGGGGTTGGATGCCGACAAATCTACATTATATGTCTGACGTGACTGGTATTCGATGATTGGAGTACCTGGCCGAGCGGGTCAACACCCTGGGCAGCGCGACCAATCCGATCACACCGACCACCACCGAACCTGAAGGAGCCACGACATGAACCTGGCCATGAACCCCATGCAGCCGAACCCGCGCAACAACCTGACTGAGATGTACCTCGGCACTTACCAGTCCGGCCATGGTGATGACCACCAGGACGGCCCGAACTTGCCCACCGCGCCCCTTAACACCCTTCTTGGCTTCGAGCTGGAAACCTAGCAGGTGCCGCTGGACCAGCTGCTGCCCAGCAAGAAGGCGCCTGACGGCGTGATGAGCACTGGTAAGTACAAGCAGATCGACTCCAGCATCAACGAAGTCGAGCTGATCGAACCCCTGGCCATCCTGCACCCCGACGCCAAGAAGTCGGAGTACCTGCTGCCGGACGGCCACTTGCGCGTCCTAGCCCTGAAAGAGCTCGGTCTGCACGAGGCCCCGTGCCTGTTTGCCAAGGACGACGTGACCAACACCTACAACCACCGGGTCAACCGGCTATCCACCATCCAGGAGCACTACATGATTCGCCGCGCGATCGACCGGGGCGTAAGCAAGGAGCGCCTGGCCCGGGCGTTCAATGTCAACCTCAGCTCCATCAACCGGCGCATCAACCTGCTCGAAGGCGTCTGCCCCGAGGCCATTGAACTTCTGCAAGACAAGTAATTCACCCCCGACGTCAAGCGCATCCTGCGCAACATGAAGGCCGCCCGCCAGGTGGAGGCGGTGGAACTGATGATTGCCAGCAACACCATCACCGTGGCGCATGCCGAGGCACTGCTAAAGGCCACTCCGCCCGAGCAGCGCACCGACGTGAAGTCAGCCGAGCGGGAGAAGAAGACCACACCCATCGAGCAGATCGAAAAGCTGGAAAAGGAGATGAGTCAGGTGCAGGAGAAGTACCAGGAGGCCGAATCCAACTACGGCTCTGACCTGCTCAATCTGGTGGTGGCCAAGGGCTACCTCACCAAGCTGCTGTGCAACGGGGCCGTCAAGAGCTACATCGGCCGCCACGAGCCGGAAATCCTGACCCGCCTGGAGCTGGTGGTGAACACCGTCAGCATGGAAGAGGCGGTGAAGCAGCAACAGGAGGCGGAAGCCTGAACCCTTCTACCTTAGAGAAATATTTTTTATGACGGAGTGGACCGTATGGCAAAGCACCGGGTACAATGTTCAAGTTCTTACAGAACTTTACTTTTCTACTTCCCCGCGACCGCGCTTGCTGAACGTGATACGGCATGGCGGTAGCGTGCCTAAAACAGATTCAAACCCACACCATATATATAGAAAAACTCATTAATTTTATGACAAGTCGCCAAGCCAGACTACAAGAAGACACGTATTTCAGGGTGATGCGCATCCTGGAAGAAAACCCCGACCTCACCCAGCGCGAACTGGCCGAGAAACTGGGTATCAGCGTTGGAGGGCTAAATTACTGCCTCAAGGCGCTGATGGAAAAGGGTTTGGTGAAGATGAAAAACTTCGCCAATTCTAAGAACAAGTTTGGCTACGTTTATGTGCTCACCCCAACAGGTATCTCAGAGAAAGCGGCCATTACTCATCGGTTTCTGCAGCGCAAAATGGATGAATACGAGGCGCTAAAAGCAGAAATTGACGCCTTGAGGACAGAGGTAGGTGAAGATCAAATCGATGGCTTTAGAAAGGTCAAGCAATGAAGATCGCTGTCGCCGGCACCGGTTACGTTGGTCTGTCAAACGGAATCCTGCTTGCCCAGCACAACGAAGTTGTCTGTCTGGACATCATCCCTGAGAAGGTTGAACTGCTGAACCAGAAAAAATCCCCGATTGAAGACAGAGAAATCGAGGACTTCCTATCCCACAAGCCGCTGAACTTCCGTGCCACATTGAACAAGGCAGACGCCTATGCCGGCGCAGGCTTTGTTGTCATCGCCACCCCTACCGACTACGACCCTGAGACCAACTATTTTAATACCCGGTCTATCGAGGCGGTAATTAAGGACGTCATGTCCATCAACCCGAGGGCGGTAATGGTCATCAAGTCCACGGTGCCGGTGGGCTACACCGCCAAGACCAGAGGGGCGCTTGGCACCCAGAATCTGATCTTCTCCCCTGAATTCCTCCGCGAAGGCAAAGCCCTCTTTGACAACCTGCACCCCAGCCGCATCATCGTCGGCGAAAAGTCAGAGCGGGCTGAAGCCTTTGCCAACTTGCTCAAGCAAGGCGCCATAAAGAAAGACATTCCCATGCTGTTCACCGACAGCACAGAGGCCGAGGCTATCAAGCTCTTCGCCAACACGTACTTGGCCATGCGGGTGGCGTATTTCAATGAACTGGACACCTACGCCGCCACCCACGGGCTGGACACCCGCCAGATTATCGATGGCGTCAGCCTGGATCCACGCATCGGCAACCACTACAACAATCCCAGCTTCGGCTACGGTGGTTACTGTCTGCCCAAAGATACCAAGCAGTTATTGGCGAATTACCGCGAGGTTCCTCAGAACTTAATCCACGCGATTGTTCAGTCGAATACTACTCGCAAAGACTTCATCGCTGAGGAAATCGTTACAAGGAGACCTAAGGTCGTTGGGGTATATCGCCTGATCATGAAGGCTGGCTCGGATAACTTCCGCGCCTCCAGCATCCAAGGCATCATGAAGCGAATAAAGGGCAAAGGAATTCCAATCATTATCTACGAACCGGCACTTAAGGATGATGAATTTTATAATTCTAAAGTCATCAACGACCTAGCAGCATTCAAGCGCGCGGCTGATGTGATTATAGCCAACCGCAACACTGAGGTACTCGGTGATGTGGCTGACAAGGTCTACACCCGTGATCTGTTTGGAAGCGACTGAACGAAGTTATTGCCTCGCCGAGAAGCTAATGAATTAACGATTACATACAAAGGATAAATATGTTGAATTTTGCCTTAGTTGGCTGTGGTCGAATCGCAAAACGTCACTCTGAATTGCTTGCTCTTAATCAAATTAAGGAGGCACGGTTAGTGGCGGCCTGCGATCTGGTAGAAGAAAAAGCCAAGAAAATTGGCGAGCAATTTTCTGTGCCACATTACACAGACATGCATCAAATGATGCAGAGCGAAAAAGTCGACGTAGTGGTTGTGCTGACAGAAAGCGGAAATCACGCAAAAAACGTTGTTGACCTTGCGAAGTACGGAAAGCACATTGTCGTAGAAAAACCGATGGCATTAACGCTTGATGATGCAGATGCAATGATTCAAGCCTGCGACCAGAGTGGAGCCAAACTTTTTGTTGTCAAACAAAATCGATTCAACGTTCCAGTAGTCAAGTTACGCGAAGCGCTAGAGCAGGGCCGGTTTGGCAAGTTGGTTCTGGGTACTGTACGTGTTCGCTGGTGCCGTCCTCAGTCGTATTATGATCAAGCATCATGGCGCGGCACATGGGCCATGGACGGTGGTGTATTGACAAATCAGGCAAGTCATCACGTCGACATGCTCGAGTGGATGATGGGTGATGTTGAAAGCGTATTTGCTCGAAGCACAACGGTCCTTGCGAAGATAGAAGCTGAGGATACAGCTGTAGTAACACTCAAATTTCGAAATGGTGCTCTTGGAGTAATTGAGGCGACTACCGCGACACGCCCCAAAGATTTGGAGGGATCTATTTCGATCCTGGGTGAGGGCGGAACGGTGGAAATTGCTGGATTTGCAGTAAACAAGATGAAGACTTGGAATTTTGTAGAAGCAATTTCTGGTGATGAAGACGTGATGGAAAAATATTCGGTTAACCCACCAAATGTCTACGGCTTCGGGCATCAAGCATATTACGAATATGTAGTTGACTGTATCAGCAACAATGGCCCACATCTTGTAGATGGATTGGTTGGGAGAAAGAGTCTAGAGCTTATTAATGCGATATACGAGTCAATAGAAACAGGTAAAGAAGTTTTTTTGAGATTCCGTCCGAAGCATTGCAGGCTGGGGGGGGCATTTTGAATCAACCAATAATCAAAGAGGCGGGGATAGTTGACGTAAATTTCGGCGAGGATGTAACGGTTGTCAATCCAGTTAACCTGTATGGATGCGAGATTAGTAACAACGCTTTTATAGGGCCTTTTGTCGAAATACAAAAAGATGTCACTATTGGCTCTGGCACCAAGATTCAGTCACACACGTTTATTTGCGAGATGGTTGAGATTGGGAAAGATTGCTTCGTTGGCCATGGCGTCATGTTCATAAACGACCTCTTCGCAAAGGGTGGCCCTGCAAGGGGCGACAAATCGCTCTGGCGGCGAACGAAAATCGGCGACAACGTATCTATTGGAAGCAATGCAACTATTCTTCCGGTTCAAATATGTGACCGCGTTGTTATTGGGGCTGGCTCTGTGGTGACAAAGGACATCAATGAACCTGGGGTTTACGCTGGCAACCCTGCTCTTCTCCTTAAGTCGGCATCTAACTGAGAAGCTATCCATGACTACTAAAGTACCATTTGTTGATCTTCACGCTCAATACCAAACGATAAAAGACGAAATTGATTTCGTGATAGCAGACGTAATCAAAAACTCATTATTCGTCCGCGGCCCTTACGTCGATAAATTTGAGCAGCTGTTCGCTGACATGATGGACCGTAAGCACTGTGTCTCATGTGCAAACGGCACCGATTCACTTTACATTGCAATGGTTGCGTTGGGTGTTAAGCTGGGTGACGAGGTTATTGCTCCTGCACACTCCTGGATATCCACCACAGAAACCATTACACAAGCTGGTGCAAAAGTTGTCTTTTGTGATACGGATGAAGATACATTCACAATTGATCCAATGAGTATTGAGGCGAAAATAACGTCTAACACCGTAGGTATTATCCCCGTGCATCTCTACGGTCAAGCGGCCGACATGGATGCAATTATGACGATCGCCAAGAAGCACAAGCTCTGGGTGTTAGAAGATTGCGCTCAAGCACATCTTGCGCGCTATAAAGGACAATTGGTTGGAACCTTTGGTAATGTAGCGTCATTTTCGTTCTATCCGGGTAAAAATTTAGGGGCGATGGGCGATGCTGGTGCGGTTGTAACGAATGACTCCGCCCTCGCTGAGAAAATGGCAATGTATGCTAGGCATGGGGGCCTAACAAAAGGAGATCACAGAATAGAAGGCATCAATAGCAGAATGGATGGACTGCAAGCAGCGATTCTTTCCGCTAAGTTGCCTCATCTTCCTAAGTGGACAAAACAACGCCAAATGCATGCAAATAGATACGGCGAACTATTAAAGAATGCGAGTAATATTGTTACGCCGTTTGTATCCCCTGAAAGGGAACATGTTTGGCATTTATACGTCATCAAGAGCGATCAACGCGATGAACTTGCTAAGTATCTAAACAGCAATGGCGTTCAAACTGTCATAAATTATCCGACAGCACTACCTTACCTTCCCGCCTACGGTTATCTCAAACATGTTCCTACTGACTTTCCAGTGGCACACATGAATCAGTCACGCATTTTGTCAATTCCGATCTATCCAGAAATGACAGATGAAAAAATAGGCACAGTTGCGGACCTAATCATGAGCTTTAACGCTTGAATTGGACAACCTTTTATCTGGAATTATCGTGAATACGTTAAATCAAAAAATTGCATTAATTGGCTTGGGCTACGTCGGGCTACCATTGGCAGTCGAATTCGGCAAAGTTCGTCCTGTCCTAGGTTTCGATATCAACGACACTCGCATTGCCGAGCTGCGATCTGGCAAAGACAGTACGCTAGAGGTTACAACTGAAGACCTTGTGGCTGCGACACAGCTTGAATACAGCAACGACCGCAGCAAGCTTGAAGAATGCAGCATCTTCATTGTGACTGTGCCCACGCCCATCGATACCGCAAACCGTCCCGATTTGACTCCATTGATCAAGGCTAGTGAAACCGTCGGAAAGGCGATGAGAGCTGGCGCGATTGTGATCTATGAATCCACGGTCTACCCTGGCTGTACCGAAGAGGTCTGCGTTCCCATCCTCGAGCGTGAGGCGGGTTTGAAGTTCAACGAAGGCTTCTTTTGCGGCTATAGTCCCGAGCGTATTAATCCAGGCGATAAGGTCAACACCCTAACCACCATTAAGAAAATCACCAGCGGCAGTACACCCGAAGTGGCGGAGGCTGTGGATGACCTTTACAAGAGTATCATTAAAGCCGGCACTTGGAAGGCCAGTAGCCTCAAGGTGGCCGAGGCTGCGAAGGTGATCGAAAACAGTCAGCGTGACCTCAACATCGCTTTTGTCAACGAACTTTCGGTCATCTTTGATCGTCTGGGTATTGACACTATTGAGGTGCTAGACGCTGCAGGCAGCAAGTGGAATTTTCTGCCTTTCCGTCCCGGCATGGTCGGCGGACATTGCATCGGTGTCGACCCTTATTACCTCACACACAAAGCCGAAGAAGTCGGCTATCACCCCCAAGTTATTTTGGCAGGTCGGCGCATTAACGACAACATGGCCCGCTATGCCGCCCGTAACGTCATTCGTCTTATGCTGCAAAACGGAATCGATGTAGCTCGCAGCACTATTGGGGTCATGGGTATCACGTTTAAAGAAAACTGCCCGGATATTCGAAACAGCAAGGTTACAGACTTGGTCAGAGAGCTGGAAATCTGGGGAGTCAAGGTCGTTGTTGCCGACCCATGGGCGAGTACGGCAGAAGTCAAACACGAATACGGTATCCAGCTTGGCACCATCGACGAATCAAATAAGGTCGATTCCCTTGTGGTTGCTGTTGGTCACAGCGAATTCCGTAAGCTGCTCCCTGAGCAGCTTAAGAGGCTCTGTAAAACGGACAACCCTGTGCTAGCCGACATCAAAGCGCTCTATAACCGCCACGAAGCCGCAAACGCTGGCTTCACCGTCTTCCGCTTCTAAATCCAAGAAATAAGGGCAACCTGATGCAACACTATACATCCATTACAAATCGAAAGATCAAGATTGCTGTTGTCGGCTGTGGTCGAATTTCCAAAAACCACTTCGGTTCCATTGAACAGCATAAGGATGAGTTCGAACTCGTCGCCATCTGCGACATCGACCCCGTTGTAATGTCTGAGCACGCAGAAAAGTATAAAGTCCCGGCCTACCGCGACCTGGACGAAATGCTCGAAAAGGAGAAACTCGACCTGGTTGCCCTTTGCACTCCCAGCGGCATTCACCCCGATCAAGCCGTGTTGGCCGCGAAGCACAATGTGCATGTCATGACCGAAAAACCCATGGCCACCCGTTGGAACGACGGTGTGCGCATGGTCAAGGCGTGCGACGAAGCGGGTGTCCGGCTGTTTGTGGTCAAGCAAAACCGTCGCAACACAACCCTCCAACTGCTCAAACGCGCCGTCACAGAAAAACGCTTTGGCAAGATCCACATGGTGCACCTCAACGTTTTCTGGACCCGCCCTCAGACTTACTACGACCAAGGGAACGGTTGGCGTGGTACTTGGGAGTTTGACGGTGGCGCCTTTATGAATCAGGCGAGCCACTATGTCGATCTGCTGGATTGGCTGATCGGCCCGGTTGAAAAGGTCCAGGCCATGATGAGCACCACCCGGGACATTGAAGTCGAAGACACTGGTGTACTCAACGTAAAATGGCGCAACGGCGCATTGGGGTCTATGAGCGTGACCATGCTCACCTTTCCCCAAAACCTGGAAGGCAGCATAACCATTCTGGGTGAAAAGGGAACCGTACGCATCGGTGGTGTTGCCGTCAACGACATCCAGCTTTGGAAGTTCGACGAGCCTAAAGACTACGACCAGCAAATCCAAAATGCTAATTACGAAACCACTTCGGTCTATGGTTTTGGTCATCCGCTGTATTACAAAAACGTTAGTAACGTACTGAGTGGTAATGCGGAGCCTGAAACCGATGGCCGAGAGGGGTTGAAGTCGCTTGAGCTACTCATCGCCGCCTACCTGTCTGCTCGAGACGGCAAGACGGTATCCCTGCCGTTGGAGTATTGAGAACAGTGGACATCGGTATCGTCGGAGGCGGCATAAATGGCCTTTGTTGTGCCTGGAAACTTGCCTGTCAGGGTCATCAAGTGCATCTTTATGAACGCGATGTCCTGATGGGTGCTACCAGCAGTGCATCATCCAAGTTGCTCCATGGAGGACTGCGCTACCTAGAAAATCGCGAGTTTCGCCTAGTGCGAGAAGCGCTGCTTGAGCGCGATGCTTGGATCAAGCGCGTGCCCCACCTTGCCAAGCCCTTGCGGTTGGTAATGCCCATTTACAAGCAGTCGCGCCGACCAAGCTGGATGATCGCGTTGGGGCTGTATCTCTACGACAACTTAGCTGGCAAAAGCTTACTTCCAAAGGCAGTTCGGCTGAGTAGGCAAGAACTCCTCCAGCGTGATCCAACCCTCAACCCCGAAGGTCTGCAAGGTGGCTACGAGTTTTGGGATGGTCAGATGGATGACCATGAGCTCGGTTTGTGGGTGGCCGAACAGGCAAGGCAAGCGGGTGTCATCATCTCTGAAAACACTGAAGCCGCGGCTTTAACTCTTGATGGCCAAATAACTACGGCAATAGGCAAAACTTATCGCCACGAACGACTGATCAACTTAGCCGGCCCGTGGGCTTACCGCCTATTGGCGCAAAGCAAAATAGAGTCGCCCTACCAGCTTGATTTGGTACGTGGCAGCCACCTAATCCTGGAACAACCGTGCACGCAGGCGTATTTGCTTGAGTCCCCGTACGACCGCCGCATATTCTTCATCTTGCCTTGGAAGGGCAAAACATTAATAGGTACTACCGAAGTCCGGCAAACGCTTGAAGACAAGATCGAGTGCAGCCTGGATGAGCAAACGTACCTGCTTAACGCGTTGGCACATTACTTCCGGCATATTCAACCGATCATCATAGATACTTTCTCCGGTGTACGTCCTCTGCTGCGTAGCGCCCTAGACCCTAGCAAGGCAACCAGGGAATACGCCATTCACCGAACCGGCAATCTTGTAACTGTTCTGGGCGGCAAATGGACCACCGCGATGGCGCTAGCCAACAAAGTAGCACACACTATTCATTGAAGAAAAAATGACCAACATTACTATCCACCCCACGGCCATCGTCGACCAAGGCGCGCAAATCGGCGAAGGTAGTCGCGTCTGGCACTGGGTCCATGTCAGCAGTGGCGCCAAGATCGGCAGAGATGTCTCGTTAGGCCAAAACGTCTTTGTTGCAAACAAGGTCATTATTGGCGACCGCTGTAAGATCCAGAATAATGTCAGTGTCTACGATAACGTCACGCTCGATGAGGGCGTGTTCTGCGGCCCAAGCATGGTTTTCACGAACGTACACAACCCGCGCTCGCTTATCGAAAGGAAGAGCGAATACCGTAATACCGTTGTTAAGAAAGGCGCCACACTTGGAGCAAACTGCACCATTATCTGTGGCTGTACCATTGGAGAATACGCATTCATCGGTGCTGGGGCCGTAATCAATAGAGATGTACTGCCCTATGCTCTGATGGTGGGGGTTCCCGCTAAGCAGATTGGCTGGATGAGTGAGTTCGGTGAGCAAATCCCGCTGCCTCTGGAAGGGGATGGTGAATACATGTGCCCGCACAGTAATCAGAGGTACATTTTATCCAAAAATCAACTCCAGAGAGTAAATTCATGAGCATCCCATTTATAGATCTAAAGACCCAATACCATGCCTTAAAGTCGGATATCCATGAGCGAATCAACCGTGTGTTTGAGCATGGACAGTACATCATGGGCCCCGAGGTTCAGGAACTTGAGGAACGACTCGCCGCATACACGGGCACCAAGCATTGCATCACCTCGGCCAGTGGAACGGACGCCCTGCTGATTAGTCTGATGGCGCTTGGGATTGGTCCCGGAGACGAAGTCATTACCACACCATTCACCTTCGTCGCCACTGCTGAAGTGATCGTCCTGCTGGGCGCCAAACCGGTCTATGTCGATATCGAACCGGATACGTGCAACATCGACGTGAGCCTTATCGAAGCCAAGATCACCGATAGAACGAAGGCGATCATGCCCGTCAGCCTGTACGGCCAACCTGCTGATATGGCAGAAATCAACGCTATCGCTGCGCGCCATGGCAACATCCCGGTCATTGAAGACGCCGCCCAAAGTTTCGGGGCCACCTACCGAGACAATAAGAGTTGCAACCTGAGCACGATCGGCTGTACCAGTTTCTTCCCCAGCAAACCGCTTGGCTGCTATGGCGACGGCGGCGCTGTTTTCACCAATGACGACGCAATTGCCCAAGCTTGTCGCGAAATTCGCGTACACGGCCAAAGCCAGCGATATGTGCATACCCGCGTTGGGATTGGCGGGCGGATGGACACGCTACAGTGCGCCATCGTTCTTGCAAAACTCGATCGCTTCAACTGGGAGATTGAGCAGCGTATCTCTATTGGCCATCGATACAACGAGTTGTTGGCTGCCGCAGGTATACCGTATGTTCAACAGCGGCCTGACCGCTCCAGCGTCTTCGCTCAATACACGATCATTATCAACAACCGGAAAATGCTGCAAGAGCATCTAAATGCCGAGGGCATACCGACTGCTGTGCACTACCCAGTCCCGCTCAATGAACAACCGGCGTACAAACACCTCTGCTGCACCGATTGCACACCGGTGGCCCAGCAGATTGCCAAACAGGTCATGAGCCTGCCTATGGGGCCTGATATTACAAGTGAGCATCAGCAGAAAATTATTAAACATCTGATACAGGCAAGCAATGCCCACTAAAGTCCTTACCATTATTGGTGCTCGACCGCAGTTCATCAAAGCGGCTGCAGTCAGCCGTGCCATTCGCGCGCAGGAAGACATCGAAGAAATCATCGTTCACACCGGACAACACTTCGACTCCAACATGTCCGAGGTGTTCTTCGAGCAGCTTGATATTCCGTGGCCACGCTATAACTTGGGGCTGGGTAGCCTAAGTCATGGTGCCATGACAGGCCGCATGCTAGAAGGTATCGAATCACACATTCATCTAGAGGAGCCTGACTGTGTCCTAGTATACGGTGACACAAACTCTACTCTTGCCGGTGCGTTGGCTGCAGCCAAGTTGCACATTCCAGTGGCACATGTTGAGGCCGGTCTGCGATCGCATAATCTGGCAATGCCTGAGGAAATCAACCGTGTCCTGACGGATCGCATCTCCTCACTCCTGTTGTGTCCGACCGAGACTGCGTTCGAAAACCTGCGTAACGAGGGTTTTCCATTTCCGACGACAGCGCAACACCCTCAGCACATCGATACGGTTGGCGACGTTATGGTCGATGCTGTGTTGCACTACCGCTTGAAAGCAACGCAAGAAGTCGCCCTTACACAATGGAATTTGGCCGACGGTGAGTACGTGCTATGTACCTTGCACCGCCAGGAAAATACAGACCACCCAGAGCGCTTGGCCGCGATTCTGGCAGCGCTTCGTGCCATTGCGCGTGAAACAGTGGTCGTGCTTCCGTTGCACCCGCGCACTCGCAAGTATGTGGAGGCAGCCAGCCGAATTGAGGAACTGACTGGACTCCATGTGATCGAGGCGGTTCCCTATTTGGAAATGCAACGACTGGAAATTGGTGCGAGCACAATTCTGACTGATTCGGGCGGCATCCAAAAGGAAGCCTATCTACACGGCGTGCCCTGCATTACTCTGCGCGACGAGACCGAATGGGTGGAGACGGTCAGCACCGGCTGGAACCAAGTGGTAGGAGCCGATTACACGCGCATCGTCGCTGCTTGGCGTAATGCACGCAAGCCGCAAGACGCCAAGAGAGATCTATTTGGAGTCGGCGATGCTTCAGAGCGTGTCGTGCGTGCAATCACAGACTTTTCGAGAGCCTAATAGAACAAAGCGCGCCTACATTTTCACTCTTCTCCGTGTCGACAATACGCCCGGGTTTTTGGAATACGGTACAACCAGGTAGGAGTGCTGGTTGTGACGATTTTTATAGTGTCAGCTTCTGAGCAGGGTGGAAGAATTCCTTTATCTAATGCACCTTAAAAGAAATATTTTAACGCTGCTGACAGGTACAGCAGGTTCACAGTTGGTCGTTGTGTTAATGATGCCGATACTTACAAGGCATTATGATTCGGCGGCATTTGGCAATTGGGCTTTGTTTGTCGCTGTTGGATCGATGCTTGGATTAGTTTCAGGACTCCGCTTCGACGCGAGCATCTTGCTACCAACCCGACAAATTGATGCATTGCGCCTGTATAAAACAGCAATTTTCTCAACAGCTGCGATTAGCTTAGTCAGCGCTTTGGTATTGATATTTCTCACCTTGGGTGGATATATCGAATCTTCAGCCTACATGGGCGTACCGTTATCTGTGTTGATGATGGGGCTATATCAAGCTAACGTGGCATGGGCAAACAGGAATCGTAAATATCGACAGATTGCCATAGCAGGGATTGCTCAGTCGACGATAACAGCGACAGCAAATATGGCGTTCTTAATGATGCCCTTCAATTCCAGGGGGGCCGAGGAGCTGATTATCGCAACCCTTATAGGGCAGGCAACAGGAGCGGCGATGCTGGCTCTGCATGAGTGGAAAATGTGGCCAAAAAAATTTCATTTTTTTTGGCGGTTGCGTTTGCGGCGAAGGTTAATATATTCATATAGAGACTTTCCCTTATATTCAGTGCCTGAGGCATTGTTGGGCTCTGTCTCATCATCATTGCACTTATATGCTGTCAATCATTTCTTCACAATAGATATTGCAGGTCAAGTCGCACTGGCATGGAGAGTGTTATTGCTTCCAACATCGCTTATTGGCGGCGCCGCTTCGATTGTGTTTACGCAAAAGTTCTCAACTGAAGTGGCGCGGGGGCATCCAATAGCGCAAATGATGATAAAGATTTGGAGCGGAGGGCTGCTGTTGGGCTTGATCCCGGCAATGCTCATGTTTGTCTTTGGTGGCGACCTGTTCATGTTTGTTTTTGGAAGCAAATGGATGCAAGCGGGTGAAATTTCAGAAAAGCTATCCTTATTCATTTACCTATTGTTTGCATTCTCGTTAGTCAGCGGTTCTCACATGGTGCTGAGATTGCAGCATGCTTCGCTATTCTTTTCCGTGTTTTCACTGCTTCTTAAGATTTTCCTGGCAACAAATTTTCATGGTCGGGTTGAATTCATGCTGATGGGCTTCCTGTGTGTCGATCTTATGTGTAGTTTGTTAATGAATATGTTGGCCATGCGTAACTCGTCGCGGGTGGTGGCATGAATATTTTAATATTATTGAACTCCTCGATTGATAATGATTCCAGGGTAAAAAAAGAAATTGAAACATTGAGCAACGCTGGCAATTCATTGGCTCTGCTTAGTGTTAACAGCTACACACACAAGCACCTTCGCCGGCATGAGGTTATTCTTCATAAACATAAGAGACGATTTTTACCAGGCGTATCCTTCCTTATTTCTCATATAGTATTCATAAAAACGGCGTTCAGACTATACGCAACAGAAGAGGTCGTGCACTGCAACGATCTAAATACGCTATTTGCTGGTGTGTTGATAAAATGGTTCAATAAGGGTGTGCGGGTCGTTTATGATTCGCATGAATTCGCCATTAATGATGTGCCTAATGAACCGTGGTGGTCGATAAAGGCAAAGTTCATTTTTGAGGGATTGCTGATCCGCTTTGCTAATGAGGTAATTGTTGTGAGCGAATCAATCGCAAAAGAGTATGCTCGGCTGTACAACTTGAAAAAACCACATATAGTGCTGAATTGCCCACCTTATGTTGAACAGCCCAAAATGGACTTGTTTCGCCAAAGATTCGGTATTCGACCGGATCAATTAGTGTTCTTGTACCAAGGTGGACTAACCAAAGGTCGCGGTATAGAAACCCTATTGCAGTCATTTGAACAGCGGCGGGATGACCGTGCTGTTTTAATTTGCATGGGCTCTGGGTCACTGGTTCATATAGTGCAGGAGTATTCACACCGTTGCGCGATTATCTATTACCACGAGGCGGTTGATCAGAAGATATTGCTGGATTTTACAAGTTCAGCGGATTTCGGAATTCTTTGTTATGAGGACAGCTGTCTAAACCATCGTTATTGCTCGCCAAATAAAATATTCGAATATCTTATGGCCGGCATACCTGTAATTACTTCCAATCTCCAAGAAATGCGGAGGCTAGTAGAGCGAGAGTCGATTGGGTTGGTCGTTCAAAATAGCACGGTAGAAGGTTTTAACTCCGCTGTTGATCAAGCCTTGGCGATGAATAAATATGAAACCCTAGCCAACGTGCGTCGAGTAACCAAAAAGTACTGCTGGGAAACTCAGGAGCGTGTCTTATTGGATGCGTGCTACGAATCGATTTGAGAATAAATTATGTGTGGATTGGTTGCAATATTAAATCACGAAAAAATCCTGGTTGACATCGGAAGTATGTTGAATGAGATTCAACACCGCGGCCCTGATGACCGAGGCTGGATGACTTTCGATAGTGGTCAGGTTGAATTCGGGAAGTTAAGTAAAACTACTGATTCTGCCGTGGCTTTGGGCCATGTGCGCCTGTCGATCTTGGACTTGTCGGAAGCCGGCTGGCAGCCTATGCAGGCACATGACAATCGTTACGCCATAGTATTCAATGGCGAAATATACAATTATGTTGAGCTCCGTAACGAATTGATCGGGTTGGGTTATGACTTTAAGTCCGAAACGGATACGGAAGTGCTGCTGGCTGCATTGATTGAATGGGGTAGCGAATCAATAACTCGGTTAAGGGGAATGTTCGCTTTTGTGTTCTATGATCGGCTGACTAATAAGCTACTTATTGCGAGGGATTACTTTGGAATAAAGCCGCTGTTCTGGTGTCGCTGGGAGGGAGGCTTGGCATTTGCATCCGAAGTCGGGCCGCTTCTGACTTTACCCGGTGTTAGTCAGAACTATTCACCCCAGGCAGCCTATGATTATTTGCTGACCGGCATCAGTGGGCACGGAAGCCAATCGATGTATCGCGATTTGCAGCTTGTCCCCGCAGCTCATTTCATTGAGCTGGACGCAAAGAGCGACAGCTTAGGTAACCTAAATCCTACGAGGTATTGGTCCATTGATTTGAATAAGAAAATAAAACCCAGTTTCGAGGAGGCTGTCAGACGGGTGCGCGAACTATTTTTGGAGAGCATAGCCCTTCACATGCGAAGCGACGTGCCTGTGGGGGCTGCACTCTCGGGTGGGGTGGATTCATCTTCGATAGTATGCGCGATTCGATATTTGTTTCCGAAGCAGGAAATCCATACATTCAGCTTTATAGCCGACGATGAAGGCCTGAGTGAGGAGAAATGGGTTGATGTAGTAAACGCGCACGCGAACTGCATTACTCACAAGGTGAGAGCAACAAATGGTGATCTGGTAACCAACTTGGATGATCTAGTCCACACCCAGGGTGAGCCATTCGGCAGCACAAGCATTTACGCTCAGTATAAGGTATTCGAAAAAACAAAAGAGCAAGGCATCAAGGTCATTTTAGACGGACAAGGTGCCGATGAAATGCTTGCCGGATACGTGTCCTATCAGGGCAGCCGATTGGTCTCGCTCTTGTTGTCCGGAAACTTCATTCAAGCGTTCAACTTTATACGTGCAGCCAATCATTGGCCCGGTCGTTCTTCTCGGCAAGTTATGCTCATGGCGGGCCGTGAGCTGCTGCCTAGTATTTTTCGGAAGTTAATGCGCGCACTGGTTAAGAAAAACATACCTCCTAGCTGGATATCAAAAAAATGGCTTGTGGATAGCGATGTTAACCCACGCCCGACATTCCTTCATGGCACTTGCGGCAGAGACCGATTAAGAAGCAGTTTGCTCGAGACAATGTCTATAACAAGCATTCCTCACTTATTGCGGTACGAAGACAGAAATTCAATGCGGTTCTCCATCGAAAGCCGTGTTCCGTTTTTACACGTTGATTTGGTCGAATATCTATATTCATTACCAGAAGAGTATTTGATTTCCTCGGATGGGTGTAGCAAATATGTTTTTCGCGAGGCGATGCGGGGTATTGTTCCTGATTCCATATTGGATCGCCGAGACAAGGTGGGATTCGCTACACCAGAAAAGAGCTGGCTTTCTCAAATGAACATTTGGGTCGAAAGCCATCTCGCATACGCCGACCGCGTTGACTGCTTTGATGCTGGAATCTTGAAACAGGAGTGGAATGACGTTATGGCGGGCAATGCCGCATTCAGCTCCACGTGCTGGCGATGGCTTAACTTTTTGGCATGGGAAAAAAGCAAGGCGGTCAAAGCGTGATAAATCGAGTTGCGAACATCGTCGTCAATGATTTTATTAATGACAGCAGGGTATTAAAGACGTCTCTGACGATTATGTCGCTTGGGTTGGACGTCTTGGTTGTGGCCTTGCACAATGACGGCTTGGCCGAGCATGATGTAGTAAATGGTGTCAAGGTACATCGTATTAATTTAATGAGCCGCTCGTGGCCTAAGTTAAAGTTAATTCAGATTATTAAATACATCGAGTTCGTATGGCGTGCAGTACGAATTTGCCGTGGTTGCTCGGTAATTCATTGCAACGATCTGAACGGGTTGTTGCCGGGGGTGTTGATCAAGTGGCTCAACAAAGGCGTGAAGATCGTATATGACTCGCATGAATTCGCAATTAACGATGTCCCAAATGAGTCGTGGTGGTCAATAAGAGTGAAGTATATTTTAGAGCGATTTTTCATTCGCTTTGCTGATGAAGTGATCGTTGTAAGCCAATCAATTGCGGAAGAATATGCGCGGTTATATTCTATAAAAAAACCACATATAGTGCTGAATTGCCCGCCTTATGTTGAACAGCCCAAAATGGACTTGTTTCGCCAAACTTTTGGCATTCGACCTGATCAGGCCATTTTTTTGTACCAAGGCGCACTCAGCAAAGGCCGTGGCATAGAACTACTATTACAGGCTTTTGAGCAGCGGCAAGATGACCGTTGTGTGTTAGTTTGTATGGGCTATGGCCCTTTGGAGGCGATGGTGCAAGAGTTAGCACATCGCAGTTCTCTTATCTTTTACCACCACGCCGTACAACATAATGTCTTGCTTACCTATACTAGTTCGGCGGACTTCGGGATATCGCTAATCGAGGATTCGTGTGTTAGCTATCGTTATTGCCTACCAAACAAGCTATTTGAGTACTTGATGGCGGGACTTCCAGTTATCGTTTCTGATTTGCCAGAGATGAGGCGTTTGGTTTTGGCCGAGTCAGTCGGTTTGGTAGTTAAGGGCGGCACACTAAATGAATTTGACTCCGCGGTGGAGCAACTTTTGGCGATGGATAAGACGCAAACCGTGCTCAACGTGCAACGCGTGAGAAAGAAATACTGCTGGGAATCTCAGGAGCGCATGCTTAAAACTGCTTACACGCATTAGAGACACTCCAAGATGATTTTCTTAGAGGCAACACTAATTATATTCTCGTTGGCGTACTTGTGGAGGCTGACCGATAGTCGACGTTTCCCGTCTCCTCAATTTGTTCTGGCCATGTTCTATGTCGGGTATATTTACCTTGGCTATCTGTTGATGCTCAGTGACCCGTATTACAGCGGCTTGGATGTCATTGGACGGGCTGGGTTGCTTGTTCGGCTGGGATACTTGGCGGTCCTTATTGCATCGATGCTTACATTCAAAATCAAAATTGGCACTCGAGGCAATGGTTGCTATGGGGTTATAAGCCCCAGTCTTTTGAATGACAGGGCCGGGGTTGCGATACTTACTGGCTTTTCTATTCTAGCTTGTTTTGTTTATTTCTTGACCATCCCTGTTAGCCCTCTTGCGATGATGTTTTCCGATTCTGCTGAGGTTCATTTTGCAAGAGAGTCGGCTACCACGGGGATGAAAGGGTTTGGGATTTTTTCTACATTTTTCTATGTTTTCATGCCGTTTTGTTGGTCATATCTATACCTCAAGGGCGGGCGCGCTTGGGCTTTTGTTTTCGTGGTTAACTTCGCTGCGCTACTTGCGACAGGCCAAAAGTCCCCTATCGTTTATTTATTGATCTTGTTCCTGGTAATTGAAGGTTTCAAATATGGCCGTATAAATTACGCAAAGATGTTAAGTTTTTCATTTGCTGCGGTTATTGCGTTGATCTTGCTCGTATACGTGCAGAACAGCCATTTATTCGATTCGTTGGATATGGAGGCTATTGCCGGGTCGAGCTTCGCGCTGTATAAACGAGTGTTTATCGTTGGCGCCGAGACGATTGTCAACTATTTGCGCGTGTTCCCCGAGATGCATGATTACATGGCCATTGGATCCGGGCGTCCGTCTGATCAAATAGTTTACGAAGAGATTTTTGGCTCGGATATCGTCGGGACAGTGAACTCGGTGTCTCTGTCAATGTTTTACGCGTACACCGGCGACATCTACCTTTCCAGCGGCCTTTTCTTTCTGGTTTTGGTGCTTCTGTTTTCAATCCCGCTCCTTATCAGATGGTTGTTTGCCGATGGTATATCTCAGTTCGTTGCCATTGGCTTATACTATCTGCTAATTGTAAAAATGGTTGTTACCGATTGGTATACGCTGATTCCGGATTTTGTTATGACCATGACGGTCATTGCTGGGTTATTTAATGTCATCCGTCAGTTCAGGTTTGTTACGGGTACTACAACGAGGAACTCGATCGGCGTTTCTTCTCTTTCCTTTGTCGCTTCCTTACTGATGTTGTTATATTTTCTGCAAGGACAGGCGAAGCAGGCGTTACTCGGGTAAGCCCCGATTTCGTCTTGTTATATGAACTTAAATATAGTCGCGCCATCAGCGACAGCTGAGCACTTCACGTTGACAACATTCAATAAAATCGGGAGTTTGTAATGTGCGGAATTGCCGGGATAGTTAGCCTCAATGGCCAAGCAGTTGAAACGCCCCTGATACAAAAAATGACGCGCGCAGTGGCGCATCGCGGTCCAGATGGCGAAGGTGTGCTGGTGGAAGGCAACGTTGGGCTCGGACACCGTCGCCTGGCGATCGTCGACCTCAGCGCCGACGGCGCACAGCCAATGACGGCAGGGCAAGGGCACCATACCGTGGTGTTCAACGGCGAAATTTACAACCACCTCGAACTGCGTGCGGAGCTGCAAGACCTCGGGTACGTTTTTGCCACCAGCAGCGATACCGAAGTGCTGCTGGCAGCCTACGCCGAATGGGGTGCTGATTGCGTGCTCCGCTTCAATGGTATGTGGGCCTTTGCTCTTTACGACCGGGGAAATGGGCGCCTATTCTGCTCGCGCGACCGCTTCGGCAAGAAGCCGTTCTATTACTTGCGGAACCGCAACCTGTTTGCATTCGGCTCAGAAATCCGTCAGCTGTTGCCGCTGTTGCCTACTCGCCGAGCCGATGAGCAAGCGCTTATGAAATTCATCATCGGTAACCTAGCCGAAGGGCTGGAGCAGTCCTTTTTTGAAGGTGTCCGTAAGCTGCCAGGCGGACACAATCTGACCCTGGATGTGCGAAATGGGGAAATGCGCATCGAACGTTATTACGAATTGTCTATCGATCTTTCACTGGCTAGCATTGATGATGAGGAAGCAGTGGAACGCTTTTCTAGTGCGCTGGACGATGCAGTACGCCTGCGTCTGCGCGCTGACGTTCCGGTTGGTACATGTCTTTCCGGCGGGCTCGACAGTTCCAGCGTCGCGACCCTGGCCGCTAATATCTATCTGAAGGACGCGCAGCGACCCTTTGCCGCCATCACTGCATGCTCCGAACAGAGTGACAATGATGAATCCGGTTTCGCCGCGCAAGTGGTCGAGCACAACGGCATGCTATGGCACAAGGTTCGGCCCAGCTACGACGATTTCGCTGCGGCCTTGCCAGCAGTGGTCGAAGCACAGGAAGAGCCGTTCCCGTCAGCCTCGATCGCGATGCAATACTTTGTGATGCGAACTGCACGTGAGCGCGCCATTCCAGTACTGCTTGATGGCCAAGGCGGAGATGAAACATTGCTCGGCTATGAGCGTTATTTTGCCGCTTATTACTTGAGCGAGGCGCGCAGTCATGGCTGGCTCAGTACGCTGGCTGCGATGCGCGCCAGCAGCGCAAACAATGCCGCCATGTCAGTGCGCCGTGTGCTTGGATATTTTGCTTACTTCACATCTGCCAGAGTGCGATGGCACAACTATCGTCGCCGTCATGGCTATCTGCGATCACTTCCCGAGATGTTCGAGGAAGTGCGCCTTTACGCTGAAGCCAGCGGCGATATTTTCACCCTGCAAAAGCTGGAAATCGAGCGCACCAACCTTCCTGCGCTGTTGCGCTACGAAGACAAGAATGCGATGTGGCACTCGGTCGAAACCCGCTTGCCCTTTCTCGATTACCGCCTGGTCGAAATGGCGCTGTCGCTTCCCGGCTCGGCCAAGATTTCAGAGGGCTGGACCAAGCACGTTTTGCGCAGGGCTATGGCTGGAAAGATGCCGGACAGCATAGTCTGGCGCCGCAACAAATTTGGCTTCGAAGCGCCCGAGCGGCTCTGGTTTGCGCGCCACCGCCCGGCCATGCTGGAGGCGGTGCGTGGCTCGGCGTTACTTGCTTCGTTATGCCGGCACGACCAGTTGCTTCGTGACTTCGGCACGCTCGATGCGCTCACGCAATGGCGACTGTATAGCGTGGCACGCTGGGAGCACACTTTTGAAGTTGCAGTTTGACACCACATTAGAAAACGAAAGAGATTAAATGGTAGTTATCGTTAATTATGGGGTTGGCAATCTGTCTTCCGTTCAGAATATGTTGCGAAAAGCGGGGGCTCAAGCCTCAATATCCAGCGAGCCGAAGGATATCCTGGCGGCAGACAAACTGCTGTTGCCAGGGGTCGGCCATTTCGATTACGGCATGAAGATGTTGAATCAGTCTGGGCTTCGCGATGCACTCGACCACTTCGCCCTGGAATTACACCGTCCGGTGTTGGGTATTTGCCTTGGCGCGCAAATCTTGGGACATGGAAGCGAGGAGGGTGATACGTCGGGCTTGGGTTGGATCGATATGCATTGCCTTCGTCTACAGCCTGCGCCCGGGTTGAGGGTTCCGCACATGGGCTGGAACCAGGTCAGTCTGAAACGTCCATCGCCGCTTTTTGCCAATGCCGATGGCGATGCGCGCTACTTCTTTGTGCATTCCTACTTTATGGAGTGTGTTGATGCGGGTGATGTCGTTGGAACCAGTTGTCATGGCATTGAATTCGCCTGTGCGGTGCAACGCGGTAATATATTCGGCACCCAATTTCACCCGGAAAAATCGCTACGCCACGGGCTTGCCTTGATGCGCGCATTTGCGGAGTTGCAGCCGTCATGAACAATACTCGCGTAATACCAGCCCTGCTGCTCAGTGGCCGGGGTCTGGTGAAGACTGTTAAGTTCAAGGATGCTAAGTACGTTGGCGATCCGATCAATGCCGTGCGCATCTTTAACGAAAAAGAGGTCGACGAACTGGTGTTTCTCGACGTCGCAGCTACTCCGCAAGGTCGCGGCCCTGATTTCGAGCTTTTGACCGACATCGCTAGCGAAGCCTTCATGCCCATGGCTTATGGCGGCGGTGTTACCACACTGGAACAGGTAAAGCTCATTTTCGAACTGGGCTTTGAGAAGGTGATCATAAACAGCGCCGCCTACAAGAACCCGGGGTTGATCGCGGAAGCGGCCTCCATCTTTGGCTCGCAAAGTATCGTCGGCTGTATCGACGTCCGAAAGACCCTGTTCGGACGCTACGAGCTATGCTCGGCCTCTGCGCGCGTCAAGGAAAAGTTTAGTGTGTCCGATCATTTGGCGGTGCTGACGAGGAGCGGAGTCGGCGAGATATTAGTCAACGCTATCGATTGCGACGGCACCATGGGCGGTTACGACCTCAAGCTCCTGCGCGAAGTAAGCGCGGCGGTCACAGTACCAGTCATCGCCTGTGGCGGGGCAGGCAATATCGATCACTTCGCTGAAGCGGTGCAGGATGGCGGCGCCTCGGCGGTGGCGGCTGGCAGCCTGTTCGTCTTCATGGGGCCGCACAGGGCTGTGCTAATCAATTACCCCGAGCGTAGGGTGCTGGCCGAACGCCTGCCATGAACGTCCATCTCTATCCCTCTGTGCTGAAGAACGAGACGCGCATCCTGAAGATCGCGCGCTCTCTTCGCGCGCATGGCGTGTTCGATAAGGTTTGTGTGCTCGGACGCGACAGCACTGGCCTGCCTAGGCGCGAAGACTTGGGAGACGACATCCATTTATTCCGGCTGGCACCGTCGTTCGGCGGCACGCTTGACGGGGCGTTCGGCAAGGTGGTGTGTACCCTCGGCTGGTATCTGGCGGTGCTGGGGTGGATGAGCAAGCGCCGTATCGAATGCCTGAACTGCCACAGCTTGCCGGTGTTGCCGCTGTCGGTGCTGCTCAAGCTGTGGAAGCGCTGCACCTTGGTGTACGACACCCACGAGCTGGAAACTGAAACGAATGGTACGCGTGGCCTGCGCAAACGCCTGGCCAAGCTGGTCGAGCGCGCCCTGATAGGCCAAGCCGACGCGGTGTGCGTGGTCAACCGCAGCATCGCCGCTTGGTATGAAAATGCCTACGGCCTAGCGCGTGCTTGGGTGGTTCATAACTTGCCGCGCCGGACGTCTGCCGCTCCGCAACGCACCGATTTGCTTCGGGGCGCGCTCGGCCTGCAGCCAGCGGATGCGTTGCTTTTCATCTATCAGGGCATGCTATCGCCCGGGCGTGGCATCGAGATGCTGCTGGAGGCTTTCGCCGGCATCGGCGACGACCGGCATCTGGTCTGCATGGGCTATGGTCCACTGGAAGACTTGGTGCGACAGGCGGCGCAGCGCTATCCGAACATCCATTTCATGCCTGCCGTGGCGCCTGACTTGGTCAAAGAATACACGGTCGATGCCGACGTCGGACTGTCACTGATCGAGAACACATGCCTGAGCTACTACCTGTGCGCACCCAACAAGCTTTATGAATACGCTGCTAGCGGCGTGGCGGCAATAGTTAGCAATTTCCCGGAAATGAGCCGCTTCGTTGACAGCCATGATTGTGGCTGGAAGATCGAGCCCAGTGTGGATGCATTGCGCCGTCTTGTCGCGTCCATCGATGCAACAACGCTTGCGACCAAACGAGTTAATGCTGCGCAAGCAGGCGCGGACTACTGCTGGGAAAACGAGGAACCCGAGTTGTTGTGCATGTATGAAGCGCTGGGGCTGCCCCACAGCGTGCCCGGGACTCTCTCTGGTGGATAAACATATGACTAATATTGAAAACGGCAGCGCTCGGCCTTACCAGGCTTGCCCGCGCTGCATTATGGATACAGTGGCCGACAGTAATATTGTGTTCGATGAAGCCGGCATCTGTCATCACTGCAGGCGTTACGACTCCATGTTCTCCACTCGAGTCATCCGCGGCGAGGCTGGTAAAGTGGTACTCGATGGCCTGGTTCAAAAGATGAAGGACGCCGGTCGAGGCCGTGTTTACGATTGTATCATTGGTGTATCTGGCGGCGTCGACAGTACCTATGTCGCATGGCTGGTCAAGCAGCTTGGCTTGCGGCCGCTAGCGGTGCATCTGGACAACGGCTGGAATTCGGAACTGGCGGTGAAAAACATCGAGCGCGTGCTGAGCAAGCTCGGTATAGACCTTTACACCTATGTGATTGACTGGGAGGAATTCCGCGACCTGCAGATCTCCTTCCTGAAGGCCTCCACCCCGGATGGCGAGATACCCTCCGACCACGCCATCTTTGCCCTGCTTTGGCGCGAGGCGGTCAAGCGCGGCATTAAGTACATCGTCTCTGGCATGAACTTCACCACAGAGTCGATCTACGTACCTGAATGGGCTTACGGCCATTCAGACTGGCGCTATGTCAAGGACGTGCATCGCCGGTTCGGCAGCATCCGCCTGCGCACCTATCCGCATTTTTCTCTGTTGTACCTGATGTATGCCAACTTGGTGCGGCGCGTGCGTACCGTGTCCATCCTCAACAACATTGACTACGACAAGAACGAGGCGATGCGTGTGCTGACGGAGGAACTAGGCTGGCAGTATTACGGCGGAAAGCACCACGAATCTGTCTACACACGCTTCTACCAAGGCTACGTACTGCCAAAAAAGTTCGGCATCGACAAGCGTTACGGCCACCTGTCGGACCTGATCAACGCTGGTCAGATCACCCGCGGGCAAGCGCTTGAAGAAATGAAGCAGCTGCCCTATCCAGAATCGCAGCAGCAGGAGGATCTGGCCTACGTCAGCAAGAAGCTCGGGCTGCGCGGCGGCGGCTTCGACGAGATTATGGCGCTGCCGGTGAAAAGCTTCCGCGATTACCGGAACTCATTTGCCATGGTGAATTTGCTGAAGTCGATCGTCAATGGTTTGCGCGGTAGTGGTTTTTATCCACGATGATTCGTGAGTCAGGATTTAATAATTACGATAAAATATCTCGTTCAGGGCGCCTTTGACTGAAAATGAATAAAAATTATTTTTAGTGCTGTTCTTTGTATTAAACGCATACCTATGAAAAGTATTGTAGCCTTCTTTCAGCACATGCCACCATACTCTGGGGCGGCTGCGCTTCGCGGGAAATCAATCATGGGGAGTCTGTCTGTGTTGATGCCAGAGTTACTCATTTCCGTTTTCTGCACCACCCCAAATACTCAGCCTATAGACGGTGTGAAAATTATCACAGTTAAAGCGCCTGAAGTGGAAAACTCGCTCAGCCTGAAGCGACGACTTATTGGTGAGCTTCGTATGGGGTTGGCTGCATCTTGGAATATGTTTTTCCAGTCTGGACAAGCAGATTTAGCTATCATATCTTCACCCGGCTACATTGCTGCATTGGTGCAGACATTTTTCGCAAAATTCCGTGGGGTACCCTACGTGCTGGAGATGCGTGACATCTACCCGCAGGTGTATGTGGAAGCTTCACTGATGCGACGTTCATCAATGATTTATAAATTGTTTAGTAGGTTTTCTCAAGGAATGTATCAAGGGGCCACTCTAGTTATTTGCGCAACACAAGGCCTGGCTCGAGAGGTGGTCAATCAAGCCCCCCAGTCTCGGGTGCAGTGTGTTTATAACGGATTTCCAGCCCAGCTCGCGGAACGACGGGTGGATAAGTATCACCGTTTTACAATCTGCTTCCATGGGATTCTTGGATTTTTTCAGGATGTTGACACATTAATGAAAGTGGCTGAACGATTAAAACAGCATGACATAGACATCATAGTAGTTGGATACGGTCGAAAGGAAGGTCCGCTCAGGCAGAGCAAATTAAACAACTTGCGCTTTTTAGGTCGAAAAAGTTTCGAGGAAACTATTTTGGAGGTCGAACGTTGTCATCTTGGACTCTGCTTGCGACTCAATGACGAGATTTCAAAAGATGCTTTTCCAGTTAAAGTTTGGGAGTATATCGGGCTTGCAATTCCTATGATCATTACGCCGCCATGCGAAGCTGGTGATTTCTTACGGCACCACGATTGTGGCATTGTATTGGATTCGGGCGATACCGAGGGAATTGTAAGAAATATTCTTGACTTAAAGAATAATCTTTCGCGCCTTGAGCAACTAGCAATGAACTGTCGAGCCCTTTCTAGTCATTACACCCGCGAACAAACTGGACTAAAGGCCGCTCAACTTATATTAGACCAATTAGTTAAACAATGAGCCAAATCGAGAAATAATTTGCGCACTTAACTGTGCAAGCTACCGATTTAATATTTTGAAGATTGCAACAAGAAAGAGACTTAAAGTTGGCTACTGATCACTCTCAAAGCTATGAGGGTTTTGGCGTCCGTGCCATTGCTCATCGCCATAGACTACGAGCAATTTTTAAAGAATTAAAAAGTATGGGCGTTAGTACTAGTGAGGGCGCGTTTTGTGACCTTGGATGTTCAAATGGATTTATAACGCAAAAGATACAGGCATATTTCAATTTTAATTCCGCAGTTGGGCTTGATCATGAAGTTGATAATTTGACATTTGCATCAAGATCATATCCAGGAATCGAGTTTCGCCTAATAGATCTGAACAATCCGCCAGAAGTCGATAGAACCTTTGATCTTGTAACCTGTTTTGAGACTTTAGAGCATGTTGGCAATCTGGAAAATTCAATTCAAAATATTCTATCTAGAATTGCACCTGGCGGAAAATGTTTGATTTCCGTGCCCATCGAGCATGGGCCGCGTGGTTTTTTAAAGTACCTAGTAAAAAAGATCGTATTCCGATACAGTGTTTCTGAATTGGGGGTATCTGAAAATTACTATCTTCGAATTCTACTCGGCCGTGATCGCATTTCAAAATCAAGGCCCAAAGCAGATGGATACGGAACTCACTTCGGTTTTGATTATCGGGATGTTGATGATCTGCTAGTTAATAGTGGAGTAAATTTTATCGCTTACAACAATGCAATGACGCGATTTTATAGAATATCCCGCTAGCACTTGATAATTGAATATAATTAGAGCTACTCTCCGTATCCGATTTCTTTGGGCTGGGACTAAAAAATATAAATTGAAGGAGTTGAGTTAAATTAAATATGTTGGCTTCTTCTGGCGTTTTAGCGAAGAATATAAATCTGAAAGCGAGAGGCTGGTGAAAAGTGGACGATCACCTGAATCCTTGCTATCTGACCCTCAGCAGTACCTAGGCGTTGAGAGAACTGGAGACAACTCAAGAAGCTTGATAAATCGATAGCGCTTCGGGTGCTTGACTTTATGGATGGGCGGGCTGCTCGATTGGAAGATCCCCGAAGCCAAAGCAAGAATTTGATTGGCCCGAAGTTGGGCTCATATTGGCGATATCGGGTAGGTGACGTCCGCGTGATATACGACACCAAAGATGAGGTGGTGACGATTCTTGTGGTGGAAATCGGACCCCGCAGTGAGGTCTATCGTTAAATATTGTGGGGAGAGCAGGCTTGGGGCCTGCAAAATCTCAAATCAAACAGACTTCAACCGCCAAGCAGCCTTTAACTTTGAAATCTGTCCGCTCGTCTCAGGACTCTCAGCAGCCTTTCGCATAGCACGCCTGACAAACGTCACCAACACTCCCATGAACAAACCAGCAAATGCAGCCACCAAAACAATAATGGCACGCCTTGGCCTAGATTTACGCTCAGGTGCAACAGCCACATCGACCTGCTGAATCAGTGGTCCTTCTTTGGCCTCGTCAACCCTGGCCGATTCGTACTGAGCCACCAAAACACCCATCATGGCCTCTCGCGCTTTGATGTCTCTGAAGGCTTTAACGGCCAGTTGTTGGATGGGGGATGTTTTGTCATCCGCACCCGAGCCCTGCTCTATTTTGCCAAGCTGTGAACGCAACGCAGCCAGCTCACTTCCCAAGCGCTGAACATCTGGGTTTTGCGGGGTGGCAAAGCGGCTCATGGCTTGCATTTGCACTTCCTTGGCCGCAATTTGGCCACGCAACTCAGCACTTGCGCGTACGCCACTTTCGGCAATAACAGCCGTAACCTGCATGCCTGACTTCTCTTTGGCAGCGCGGAAGTTGGCCTCAGCATCTGCCAGCTCAGCTTGTGTTTTGGTGATGGCTTGCTCGTAAAATACTCGGCGCTGCTGTGCATCAGTAACAGCCAAGCGGCCCATGAGGTTGCGAAGCTCTTCTACATGGATGTTTGCCAACTTGGCGGCGAACGCTGGATCTTTGTCGTCGGCCACGATTGTGATGAGGCCTGCTTTTTTATCAGCAGCAATTTTGACATTTTGCTTGAGCGCTTCGCGGGTTTCGAAAATGGTTTTTTTCTCGTACCGCTCTTGCAGCTGAAGCTTTTCAATGACAGCCTTTTGCACGCCTTCGCTTTGCATAAAGGCTATGTACATCTCGTCTGGGCTTTTAATACCCGCTGCACCCCCAGCCAAACCAGCCAATGCACCCAAGCTCGCCAGCGCTGAAGCTGCGCCGCTTTGTTGCTGCTGAGGCGGCATCATGACGGTTTTGGCGGTGAAGATAGGGGTCATCAGCAAGCTCACCACAATGGCGAGTGAGGTGGTAATGGCCGGAATTGCGAAAAGGGTTTTCTTCTCCTCGCCCAGGGCAATGGCGAGGTCTATCAGGCTAATTTCGTCATCGTGTGTTTCTGCGGTTGACGCTTGGGTGTTTTGATCAGTCATGCATCAACCTCAATAGCCGAGTGACTTCAAACCAGCGGCGCCTAAACCCAGCTGATAGAAAATTTGTGTGAAGTCTTTGGTGTTGCGGATAAACGCACTCCAAGAGGCTTCCATGTTGACTTTGTCAGGCACAACAATGGCGTCGCCTGGCATCAGCTTAACGCTGTTGATGGAGCCAAACCAAGAGCCATTGCTCGTCAAAGCAGAGCCGTCAGCGCGCACCACAATGACAGCGTCTTTGTCTGCCGCCAAGCTCATGCCAGCTGCACCCAGGTAATCTTTGACCGTTTGGCCGCCTTTGTAAATCAAGGCGGACTCGGTGTTGACTGCACCATACACATAGACAAAGTCTGGGCGGCTTGGCACCACAAAGCGGTCGCCATTTTGTAAACGGATGTCGGGCAATTTGTTGAGATAGTTGAACAACGCTGGCTCGAGGCCCATGGCAATGC